>Ga0182013_10005318_pt1 | contig 15022 bp, 11 predicted proteins | sample 612S2MmetaG_FD_120487 | JGI IMG/M metagenome (GOLD analysis project Ga0182013, IMG submission 120487) | Permafrost microbial communities from Stordalen Mire, Sweden - 612S2M metaG | ecosystem: Environmental > Terrestrial > Soil > Wetlands > Permafrost | place: Sweden: Stordalen | collected... | reverse complement strand
TGTGGATGACGCGGCTGATGGGCCTGTTGCCGGACATCGGCCACTGCACGGCCTGCGGCGAGGCGCTCCGGGCCGGAGAAGCCAGCTTCAACACTCTGGGCGACGGCCTGTTCTGCCCGGTGCATCGCAATGGCAGCTCGAGCGACCTCTCGGCCGACTCGTGGCAGTTGGCGCAGCGCATGTTGCGAGCGCCGGCTTCGGCCTTTGCCGCCGAAGCCTGGCCTCGCCGCCGCGGACAGGACCTGCGCCGCTTCACCCTTCAGGCCCTGGAGCGGCATCTGGAGCGCAAACTGCGCTCGGCTGAGGCTCTGGCGCGCCTCGGCGCCTGACCGCGGATGAAGGCTGTTAAAATCTACGCAGTCCCGACGAGAGAGAATTGCCCGTGCCCTTATCCCAGGTTTCATCCCAACCGAAATCCACTCCGCTCACCTTTCAGGAGCTGTTGTTCCGCCTGCAGGGCTTTTGGGCGGAACGCGGCTGCGTGCTGCAGCAGCCCTACGATGTCGAAGTGGGCGCTGGCACCATGGCGCCGGAGACGTTTCTGCGCGTGCTGGGGCCCAAGCCCTACAAGGTGGGCTATGCCCAGCCCTCGCGGCGTCCGGCCGACGGCCGCTACGGCGAGAATCCCAACCGGCTCTTCAAGCACACCCAGTTCCAGCTCATTCTGAAGCCGCCGCCGGCGAACGTGCAGGAGCTTTATCTTCAGTCGCTTCAAGCGATTGGCATTGACTTGCTGCAGCACGACCTGAAGTTCGAGGAAGACAACTGGGAGTGGCCTGCGGGCGGCGCCTGGGGCGTGGGCTGGCAGGTGATGCTGGACGGCCTGGAGATTACCCAGTTCACTTACTTCCAGCAGTGCGGCGGCATGGATCTCGATCCCATTTGCTCCGAGTTGACGTACGGACTGGAACGCATTGCCGCGTTCCTTCAGGACGTGGACTCGATCTACGACATCGTCTGGGCGCGCGATCCGGAAACCGGCGCGACCGTGACCTATGGCGATGTGCGGTTGGCCGAAGAGTTGCAGTTCTCGGTTTATAACTTCGAGTTAGCTGATGTGGACAAGCTCTGGGAGCATTTCCGGCTTTACGAGGCCGAGGCGCAGAGCCTGCTGGGCCAAGTAAACGAACTGCTGGCGAAAGAAGACGCGAGTCCGGTCGAAAAGCGGCGCTTTCCGCTGCTGGCAACGTATGAACTGGCCCTCAGATGCTCGCACCTGTTCAATCTGCTCGATGCGCGCGGAGCTATCAGCGTCACCGAACGGGTGGGCGTCATCGGCCGCATTCGCACGCTGGCGGTCGGCGTAGCCAAGGCGTATGCATTGCAGCAGACGGCCTGATTGAGCAAGTGCCCGCAAGTCAGCCAATGAGCTTTTTGTTCTCTGACAACTGATCACTGACAACTGACAACTGATCACTGACCACCTATTCAAGCGGTACGCAGAAAGAACCACAAGCCATGGCTGATTTTTTGTTGGAGATTGGGCTGGAAGAGGTTCCGGCCCGCATGATTGCCGGGGCGGAGTCCGAGTTGGGCCGCCGCATGAACGATTTGCTCACCCGGGAGCGCCTGCTCGCGGCCGGGTCCAGTGTAACCACCTACTCGACGCCGCGCCGGCTGGCCGTGCTGGTCGAGGGCGTTCTGGCCGCGCAGGCCGATACCGAGGAGCAGTTGACCGGCCCTTCGTGGAAGGTGGCGTTCCGGGACGGCGCTCCCACCAAGGCCGCCGAGGCTTTTGCCGCCAAGGCCGGCGTCGCCGTCGCGGCTCTTGAAAAAGTCGTCAACGCCAAGGGCGAATATGTCGGCGTCAAGGTCAGCCGTCAGGGCCGCGCCGCCGCCGAGTTGCTGGCCGCAGAGTTGCCCAAGGAAGTTCTCGGCCTTTACTGGGCCAAGAACATGTACTGGCGCGCTGGCAAGCCGGAGCGCTTTGTGCGGCCGGTGCGCTGGGTTGTCGCGCTGCTCGACGCGGCCATCGTCCCCCTGGAGATTGCCGGGATCACAGCCGGCAACGTGAGCCGCGGCCACCGCATCCTGCACGGCGAGGCGCCCGTGATCATCGATCAGCCCAGGAACTACTCCAAAGCGCTGCTCACTGCAAGTGTCATCGTCGATGTGGCCGAGCGCCGGCAGTCGATTCGCAAGGCTCTCGACGCCGCTACGCGCACTGTCGCCGGCGCGCGCTGGCGCGAGGACGAAGGACTCATCGAGACCGTGGTGCACCTGACCGAGTGGCCCTCTGTCGTGCTGGGCACTTTCGAGCAAGAATACCTGGAGCTGCCCGAAGAAGTGCTGGTCACCGTCATGCGCGACCACCAGAAATATTTCGCGGTCGAGGACGCCGACGGCAAGCTGGCCCCGCATTTCCTGGCTGTGCTCAACACCGCCGTGGACGCCGAGGGCGAAGAGATCATCCGTCACGGCAATGCGCGCGTGTTGCGAGCACGCTTCAAGGATGCCCGCTTCTTCTGGGACTTTGACCAGAAGACCTGGCTGGCCGGCCGCGTCGAGAGCCTCAAGGCGGTCACCTTCCAGAAAGAGTTGGGCAGCTACTACTGGAAAACCGAGGCCAATCTTGCCGTGGCGCGCTCTCTCGCGGCCAAGCTCAAGGAAGCCGGTGTTTCGTTCGACGAAGTCGCGCTCTTGAAAGCTGTGGAGCTGGCCAAGACCGACCTGACCACCGAGTTAGTCAAAGAGTTTACCGAGTTACAGGGAGTGATCGGCGGACTTTACGCCAAGGCGCAGGGCCTGGGCGATACGGTAGCCCAAGCCATCTACGCGCAGTACACTCCGGCTTCGACCGACGATGCGATTCCCGCGACCGTCGAAGGCCAGTTGCTGGGCCTCGCCGACCGCATCCAGACCATCACCGCCATGTTCGGCATCGGCTCCGCGCCCACCGGCTCGAAGGACCCCTTCGCGTTGCGCCGTGCTGCCAACGCCATTGTCAAAATATTGGCTGAATCTGAGCTTCCCTTAACCTTAGGCGCAGTGTTTTTGGCTGTGGGAGGTCCGGGTCAGGCCAGCCGATTGGCTGACCCGTTCGGCAGTCAAGGGGAAACCAATCCCGATTCTTCGGCGGCCACGAGTCGTTCGGGCGAGTGGATGTTCCTACTTGAGCGCCTGAACTTCTATTTGAAAGACGTCCGTGGCTTCGCCTACGACGTGGTCAACGCGGTTATGTCGGCAAGTTTGTCCGATATAGATGTGCGCGATGCAATCGCCCGCGCCGAAGCGTTGTCGGCCGCACGCGAGTCCGCCGATTTCGCCGCCATCTCCGCAGCCTTCAAGCGCATCAAGAACATCCTGCGCCAAGCCGAGGAAAAAGGATTCGCAATCGGCTCGCCGCAGGACGTGAAGCTCGCGCCCGAGGCGCGGCAACTGGCCGATGCCGCCGCCGCTCTGGCGCCGCAAGTGGCCAAACTCCGCGAGCAGCGGGACTACGGCCAGGCGCTGGCCGCCATTGCCACGCTGCGCCCCGTGGTGGACGCCTTCTTCGACAAGGTCATGGTGCTCGATCCCGATGAGGCGGTACGCGGGGCGCACCTGGCGCTGATTGACGGGGTGCTCAGCGGCTTCTCCGGCATCGCCGACTTCAGCGAGATTGTCACGGCATAGAACGCGAGTTTCTCGCTGAAGCGTTGAGGAACCTCTGCACAAGTTCAAACGCGATAGGTCCAGCTTTGCACGGGCTAAAGCCCGACTGATCCTATTCGGCTTGCGGCACGACTGAAGTCGCGCCCTGTTACAGAGCAGGCTTGTGCAGAGCGTCCTTAAGGTTCGCGACCTCCCAGGTTTCAGAATCGAGACCTGGGGGTGCGCTGCACGAGGATTGGGGCGGTTGAAGTTAACCCGAAGTTCTTGTTCTTCCAGGCCTTGCTTCCGCATCCCGGGCTCGCCTTGCCCGTCTACAATCAATAGAGATGTCCGACACGCTTTATCTGAGTCTGTGGTACCCGAATCTGCGCCTTGCCGCATTGGCTGACAAGCTGGTGGCGGTGCTGGGCGCATTTGCCGCGCATGGCGGCGAGGCCAAGGTCTACTCCGCCACCGTGTGGCCGGTGAGTTGGAGCGAGTCGCCGGTCTTTCAACAAGTCTACGGGCGCAGAACGGATGCCGCCGGCGATCACGGCGCGGAGCCGCGTTTGGCCGTCGAGCAAGCCCTCGAGCTGCTCCACGACGACTACGCCTACGAGTTCCAGATCGGCTGGAGCCTCTGGGAACTGGAGAAGGCCGGGGCCGGCCTTGACGCGCGTTGGGCGCGGCAGCCGCGATTGGTGCGGGTGACGGGCTTTGGGCCGCTGTTCGACGAAGGCTCATATGAGGCCGACGGGCACATCCGCGTGGATTTCGGCTCCGATACGCCCTTCCTCGAAGAGGATTTGGAACTGGACTCGGTGGCCGCCCGGCACGTCGAAGAAAATGTGCGCCAACTGGTGGAGTTGACGGCGGCCGTCGAGAAGGCTTCCGGAGCCACGGCGCGCCTGTTGTGGAGCGAACTGGGCGAGAGTCTTGCCCAGCGTCTGGCCGCAAGGCTTGGGGCGGGAAACTAGAGCGTGCGACTCACCATCGAGAGAATGCGAACGCTGGTGCTGGCGGCAGGAGTCCTGCTGATTGCGTCGCTGGTCGTGTTTCTGGCCGTCGGCAAGTGGAAGAATCCCTTCAATCGCCGCGACATTCCCCAGCGGCTGGGGATCGACATTCAGCAGGAAGCCAACGGCGTCACCTACACCCAGTCGCACGGCGGCCGCACCCTGTTCAAGATTCATGCCTCGAAGGTGGTGCAGTTGAAGCAGGGCAATGCGCTGCTGCACGACGTGAAGATCGAGCTCTACGGCGCCGACGGCAGCCGCGTGGATCGCATTGAGGGCAACGAGTTCGAGTACAACCAGCAGGCCGGCACGGCCAGGGCGGCCGGGCCGGTGGAGATTACGCTGATGCGTCCCGGAGTCGCGCCGGCCGTGGCTCCCAAGGCCATTCAGGGCAAACTGGCCGGCGACAAATCGAAAGCCAGCCCGGTAGCATCGGCCGCCGAGCAGGCGGCGCGCGGCGAAATCCGCGTCAAGACCAGCGGCCTCACCTTCGACCAGAATAGCGGCGTGGCGACCACCAGCGAGCGGGTCGACTTCTCGCTGGCGCAGGGAGCCGGCGCCTCCGTGGGGGCCACCTACGACTCCGACAAGGGCCTGCTGGTGCTGGACCGCGCCGTGGAACTGACCACGCGGCGCGGCACGGAGACGGTCCAGATTCACGCCCAGCATGCGGAGTTCGAGCGCGAAACCCAGCTCTGCCGCCTGCATGCCGCCACCGCTCAGTACCGGGGCGGGACGGCAACCGCCGGCGATGCCACGATCCTGTTCCGCGAGGATGGTTCGGTGGTGCGCCTGGATGCCAGCGCCGGATTCCTGCTGGCGACCGCGACCGGAGGCCGCGTGGCTGCGCCGACCGGGCAATTGGACTTTGACGAGCACAATCAGCCCCGGCACGGGCGTCTGGTGGGCGGGGTGGTGATGGACTCGGCAAGCCAATCGGAGAAGTCCAGCAGAAAGCTGCACGGCGCCGCGCCCTCCGCGGAACTCGAATTCACCTCAGGGGGCCACCTGCACCGCGCGCACCTGGAGCGCGGCGCGGCCATGGACAGCGACGAAGAGCGCGCGCCGGTGGCCGGATCAGGCACGGCGGGCTCCGGCTTGCTGCATGTGAGCCGGAGCTGGCGTTCGCCCCTGGCCGACATTGAGTTTCGCGATGCCGGCCATGGACAAATCGAGCCGGCCACGGTGCGCGGGACCGAGGGCGTGGTAGTGACTGGCGAAAGTCAGCGCGGCCAGGGCGCGAAGCTTCCTTCCCGGCTCTCGGCTGACCAGGTGACGTGCGCCTTTGGCCCTGGCTCGACGTTGAGCGCTCTGAATGGAGTGGGCCACGCCCGCATCGAGGAAACCAGCGCCACGGGAGCCCGCCAGACCACCAGCGGCGACCGGCTGGAAGCGCATTTCGCGGCTCCCGCGGCTGCGGGCGCAACCCCCGCTGCGAGAGGCGGGCAGGGCGGCGAGGCCCAGGTTCAGTCGGCCACGGTGGAAGGGCATGTGGTGCTCCTGCAGTTCGCGGCAGAGAAGCCAGGTGTCCAGCCACGGGCCCCGCTGCGGGCCACCGCCGGCCGCGCCTTCTATGAAGGCGCGGGAGAGTGGCTCCATCTGACGCTGAGTCCGCGCGTCGAGGACGGCGGATTGCAGCTTACAGCCGACAAGGTGGATGTTTCGCGAGCCTCCGGCGATGCCTTTGCGCACGGCAACGTGAAGGCCAGTTGGACCAGCTCCGGAAATGGCCAGCAGGGAAGGCCTGCCGCCGCTCCAGGCGTTGTCACCATGGGCGGGCAGGCTCCAGCCCACGCGATTTCAGCCGAAGCCCAACTGCATCAGGCCACCGGCGAAGCGACCTTCCGCGGACAGGCGCGCCTGTGGCAGCAGGCCAACTCGATTGCCGCCCCGGTGATCGTGCTCGATCGAACCAGGCAGACGCTGACGGCCACGAGCAAGGATGCGGCGGAGCCGGTGCGGGCCGTCCTGGTCACCGCGGCTGGCTCGGAACCGGCAAAGGCGCCAGCCAAGGACGCAAGCGCCCCCCCCTCCGGGCCTTCCGTCATTCGCGTGCGCGGAGGCGACCTGAAGTACTCCGACGCTGAGCGCAAGGCGGTGATGCGTGGCGCGGCCCTGGGCTCGGTGGTGGCCGAGACCGGGACCGCAACGTCGGTTTCCGGCGAAGTGGAACTCCTGCTGCTGCCCTCAGGAAACCACGCCGGCAAGGACGGCGGACAGACCCAGGTGGACCGCATGACGGCCAGGGGCAGCGTCATTGTCACCTCCGAAGGGCGCCGCGGAACCGGGGAGCAGTTGGTGTATTGGAGCGAAACCGGGGAGTACGTGCTGACCGGAACCGCCGCCAACCCGCCCAGGATGACCGATCCCTCGCGGGGCACAGTCTCCGGCGAGGCTTTGATTTTCCACAGCCGCGATGATAGCGTCAGTATCGAAGGCGGCGGACGCAAGACCACAACGGAGACTACGGCGCCAAAGTGAGGCCGTAAGAGAGCAAGGGGCGGCGAAAGCGAGCCTGATGGATACACTGATCGCCGAAGGAATCGGCAAGAGCTACAAGGGACGGCAGGTGGTCCGCGGAGTCGACCTTAGAATCTCCCGCGGCGAAGTCGTTGGACTGCTGGGGCCAAACGGCGCCGGCAAGACCACCAGCTTCTACATGATCGTGGGCCTGGTCACCCCGGAGACCGGCCGGGTGATGGTGGACCAGACCGACATTACCCGCGTGCCGATGTACCTGCGCGCCCGCAACTATGGCATCAGCTACCTGCCCCAGGAGCCTTCGGTGTTCCGCAAGCTCACCGTCGAGGAGAACATCCTGGCCGTGCTCGAAGCGCAGCCCCTGGGCAGCCGCGAGCGCCGCATCAGGTCCGAGCGGCTGATTCACCAGCTCAATCTCGGACACATCCGCACTACCCGCGGTTACGCCCTTTCGGGCGGAGAGCGCCGCCGGGTAGAGATTGCGCGCTCGCTCTGCATCCAGCCCAACTTCATCCTGCTCGACGAGCCTTTCAGCGGCATCGATCCCATCGCCGTTCTGGAACTGCAAAAAATCATCTTTGACCTCAAGGCCAGCGGCATCGGGATTCTGATTACCGACCACAACGTGCGCGAAACGCTCAGCGTCACCGACCGGGCCTATATCATCGCCGAGGGACGCATCTTTCGCGCCGGAACGCCGCATGAACTGGGCAACGACGTGGAGGTGCGGCGCGTCTATCTGGGAGAGGGCTTTTCGCTGGGCTGAGGCCGGTTGCCGGCGGGAGACGGTTGAAAGCTGGTTGCAGGCAAGCCGGCTTCCGTCAATCCCCCATTGCAGAGGATGGGGCGCCGCATTCCAGTCGGAGATTCCCGGATTGAGCACCTCCCAATCCGGAACTGCTGCATCGGTTCGCTGCATTTTGGCCTTTAACTCCTTTCCCACAAGATTAAAATTGGATTGAGTCCAAACGGAAACCGGGTCCATCGTATGGCGCTGCTGCAACCCAAATTGAGCCTCAAGGTCTCGCAACGCCAGGTCCTGACACCGGGCCTGATGCAGATGGTGAGCGTGCTGGCGCTCAACAAGCTCGAACTGAAGGAGATGATCGATGCCGAGATGGTGGAGAACCCCGTCCTGGAAGAGATTGACGAATCGGTTCCGATGCTGGATGAGGTTGCGGGACGCGAACAACTCCAGGAGCGCGCGGAACGGCTGGAGCATCTGGAGCCAGGAGCCGAGGAATTTACAGCCCCACCCAAGGACCCCTTCAACGAGGTCGATTTCGGAGCGTACTTCCAGGAATACCTTGACCCCGGTTATCGCACACAGCCGGAGTTCGAAGAGAACGAAAAACCCTCGTTTGAAAACTTTCTCTCCCAGCCCACGACTTTGTCCGATCACCTGGCGTGGCAGTTGGGAGCTCTGACCCTGGAGCCCAGGCTGCACCAAGCGGCGGAGTTCGTCATCGGCAACCTGGACGAAGACGGGTTCCTGTCCGGCAGCGAGGAAGAGCTGGTCGCGGCCTTCCGCAGGCAGGCGGAGAACGCGGAGTCCGAAAACGGGGCAGGGCCGGACGGGGCAGGGCTGGCGTTGTTGCGCCGGGGCATCGACCTGGTGCAGCATCTTGACCCCGCTGGCGTGGGAGCCCGCGACTTGCGCGAGTGCCTGCTGATCCAGATTGCCGCCCAGCAGCACGAGTTTGCCCAGCTCTATGCCCGCCAGGCGACCGGCACGGAGACCCCTGAGCCGGAAGAGGACCCCCATCGCAGTTTCCGCGCCGAGGCCGAGGCCCGCATCGAGGAGCGGCGGCGCAGCATGGAAGTCGCCGCCCTGATCGTGGACCAGCATCTCCACCTGTTGCAGAAAAGGGACGTGAAAGACCTGGCGCGGGTGGCCCACATCACCCCCGCCGAGGCGCACGCCGGGGTGGAGTTCATCCGCACCCTCGATCCCCGCCCCGGCCGCCTTTACAACCGCGAGCAGACGCGGCTCATCGAGCCCGACGTGGTCTTCATCAAGCGCGGCACCGAGTGGGTGGTCTCGATGAACGAGGAGGACCTGCCCAGTCTGCGCCTCAGCCGCCGCTACCGCCGCATGCTGGTAGCCGAAGGCACCGACAAAGAAGTCAAGGACTACGTCAAGGAGCGCTTCCGCTCCGCCCTGCAACTGATGCGCAACATCGCCCAGAGGAAGAGCACGATTCTGCGCACTTGTGAAGTGATTGTGCGCCGCCAGCAGGAATTCCTGGATCTGGGCATCGAGGCGCTGCGTCCGATGATGATCAAGGAGGTGGCCGAGGAAATTGGGGTACACCCCTCGACGGTGAGCCGCGCGGTGGCCAACAAGTACGCCCATACTCCGCAGGGCGTCATCGAGCTGCGCTTCTTCTTCTCCGAGGGGTCGAACGGACCGGAGGGCGCCGACACTCCGCTCTTGGTGCTCAAGCGCAAGGTCCGCAAGCTCATCGAGGAAGAGAATGCGCGCCATCCGCTGACCGACGACCAGTTGGCCGCCATGCTGCAGGCCCAGGGCATCCAGCTCACCCGCCGCACCGTCGCCAAGTATCGCGAAGATATGAACATCCCCAGCACCCACCAGCGCCGCAGCCGCGAGGGCTAAAGCGCCGCGCGGCCCGCGGCGGGGAGCGCGCGCGATACGCAACGATGTGCGCGAGGCAGGGAATTCCGTCGTTCGACGCCGCGACCTGCTTGAGGCGGCTTCAAAGTGCAAAGCACGAGCACGGCTTGTTGCACGGCGCATTCCCTGGTTTCTCAAAAGCATGTTCCATTCCGACCATTCCTGGCCTCAGGGCAGCCGGTTTTTTCGCCTCTCTGAGGATGAGCTGCTGCCGGGCGCGTGATTTTCGTGCCACCGGTCCGGCAAATGCTATAGAATCCGAAGTTCTCCAGGCAGAAAATCGCACTGCGAGAACAGGGAGCGGAGGCTGACCATGGAAGTGGAGTTCACCGCGAGAAAAGTAAAAATCTCCAAGGCGCTGCGTGCGCAGGCCGAGGAGGGAATGGAACGTATTGCCCGCATTCTGGGCAAGTCCGCGCGCGCCAGCATTGTTTTTGACGCGCAGAAGCGTCTGCAGATTGCCGAGGTCACCATTCAGGCCCGGCTGCAGACAATCGTCGCTGCCGGCAAGGCCGATACGCTCGAGGCCGCGCTCAGGGTGGCCATCGAGCACGCCGAGAACCAAGCGCGCCGCCATCGTGACCGGCGGCTGGAAAGCAAGCGCCTGCCCAAGGTGGAGAAGGTGCTCACCGCGCCTCCCGTGGCCCGGCCCAAGTCCCGCGCCGCCCACCCGGAGGCGGAGCTCGCGGAAGAGAAGCCCGTCCGCGCCGCTCGAAAGGCCCGCGCCACCATCGCCGTACACTCGTTCCCACCGCGCAAGACGGTGGTCGAGCCGCACATCCTCAAGTCCGGCGAGGCGATTTCCGTCAAGCCCATGACCATTGAGGAAGCCGTCAAGGACACCGAATTCCGCGACCGCGACCTGCTGGTCTTCCGCGACCCGGCGGGAGACCTCTTCGTGCTCCACCGCCGCCGCGATGGCCAGATGGAACTGGTGGAGATTCCTTAAAGCATCGCTTCAACCCTCCAAGCCGGTTTTGCCCCAGCCTAGCATCTGCCCTTGCGGTGGACGCCGGGCTGGGGCAGCGCGCCCGCCAGATTCCACCCCACCGCGCAGCGCAAGCCGGAATACAATTCCCACGCTGTTCCGGCGTCCCGCGGGGCCGCATCGAGGATCTTCCTCGACGCCGCATCCTGTTCATGCAATTGGCCTGCGAGGACCGAGGATGAGCGCAAACGCTGCCCTTCGGTGTAGCATTGGCCCATGACGCCTTCAAAGCCGGCGCCCCAGGCACCCGCAGAGAGCACGGCCCTCAAACCCGCCAGAGATACGGACAAGCCGGGCAAGGACAAGCCGGGCAAGGACAAGCCGGGCAAGGAACTGGTGATTGTCACGGGAATCTCCGGAGCGGGCAAGGCTTCCGCCTTGCGCGCCTTCGAGGACCTCGGCTTTCACGCCGTGGACAATCTGCCCTTGGAACTGCTGCCCGATTTTGCCGCGCTGATCGGCAAGTCGGTGGACATCGAGCGCGCCGCCATCGTCGTCGATGTGCGCGAGGGCCTGACCCTCGACCGCCTCCCCGAAATCCTCAAGCGGGTCAAGAAGCTCCTGCCCACCCGCGTCGTCTATCTCGACGCCCAGGACGCGGTGCTCGTCCGGCGCTATTCCGAGACGCGCAGGCCTCATCCGCTGGGCCGCCAGGAGACCGTCTCCCGCTCCATCGTCGAGGAGCGCCAGCTTCTTGACCCCATCCGCAATGTGGCCGATACCCTCATCGATACCTCGGACTTCAACGTCCACGAGTTGCGCGCCCACATCCAGGACCGCTTTGGCCACGAGGACCGGTCCACCGACCTGCTGGTCTCCTGCCTCAGCTTCGGCTTCAAGAACGGCGTGCCTCTGGACGCCGACATGGTCTTCGACGTCCGCTTTTTGCCCAACCCCCACTTCGTGCCGGAGTTCCGCAAGCTCACCGGCATGGACCCCAAGGTGGCAGCTTATGTGCGCGGCTTTCCGCAGACAAGGGAATTTCTCGACCGGGTGACGGACCTGATGCTCTACCTGCTACCGCATTACGTGAAAGAGGGCAAGAGCTATCTGACAGTGGGCTTCGGCTGCACCGGCGGCCAGCACCGCAGCGTGATGATGGCCGAGGAGATGGCCCAGCGCCTCAAGAAGGCCCAGTATCACGTCAAAGCGTTGCACCGGGATATGCCGCGGTAACCTTCGCCCCTCAGCCAGCCAGCACCTGAACCCATCCCCCGCTCCTCTGCGGGCCAATCGGTTCCCGGCGCGTGCGAAAGCACTTACACAAGGCCGGGAAATGTTTTATATTCCGATAGCCATGAACTCTGGAACCCGATCTTTGCTGCTCCCCCTGCTGGCCCTTGCCGGGCTGTTTTCCGCTGCCTCCGTCGCCCTTGCGCAAGACGCCCCCGCGCAGGCCGCTTCTGCGCAAACCGTCGCCGCCAAACCCACTGTGGCTGAAGCCCTGGCATTCATTGACCATGCGGAGCAGGAACTCAACACACTCGGCATCGATGCGGCCCGCGCCGCCTGGGTCGAGGAGACCTACATCACCGACGACACGGTGGCTCTCGAAGCCGCTGCCAACGACCGGGTCATCGCCCGGCAGACCGAGCTGATCGGCGAGGCGCGGCGCTTCGACGGCCTCGCTCTGCCCCCCGATGCCGCGCGCAAGCTGCTGCTGCTCAAGCTCAGCGTGGGCCTGCCCGCGCCCTCTGACCCCACTCTGCGCGCCGAAACCACCCAGAAGGCCGCCGAGCTCGACGCCGCCTACGGTCGCGGCAAGTTCTGTCCGGACTCCGACCCCGACCAGTGCCTGGGCATCGACGAGCTGGGCGTCAAGATGGCCCGCAGCCGCGATCCCAAGGAGTTGGCGGCTCTCTGGGCCGGCTGGCACTCCATCGGCGCGCCCATGCGCCCCAACTACGTTCGCCTGGCCGCACTCAGCAACCAGGGCGCCCGCGAACTGGGCTTTGCCGACACTGGAGCCCTGTGGCGTTCGCAGTACGACATGACCCCCACCCAGTTTCAAGCCGAGATCGAGCGCCTCTGGACCCAGGTCGAGCCGCTCTATCGCGAGTTGCACACCTACGTCCGGCGCAAGCTCATCGAGAAATACGGCGATGTCGCTCGCCGCCCCGACGGCATGATCCCCGGCCATCTACTTGGCAACATGTGGGCCCAGGAGTGGGGCAATATCTACGACGTGGTCGCGCCGCCCTCCGGCCCTCTGCCCTACGATCTGGGAGCCATCCTCAAGGCGCGCAACACCGACTCCCAGCAACTGGTCCGCTACGGCGAGGGATTCTACAAGTCCCTGGGCTTCGACCCCTTGCCCGGCACCTTCTGGAAGCGGTCCATGCTCTCTCATCCGCGCGACCGCGACGTGGTCTGCCACGCCAGCGCCTGGGACGTGGACAACGTCCGCGACGTGCGCATCAAGGCCTGCTTCCAGCCCACCGCCGACGACTTTGTCACCGTGCATCACGAACTGGGCCACAACTACTACCAGATGGCCTATCGCAACCAGCCCTTCTTCTTCCGCGACGGCGCCAACGACGGCTTCCACGAGGCTATCGGCGACTCCATCGCCCTCAACGTCACCCCGGATTACCTCAAGAAACTGGGCCTGATTGACGCGGTCCCGCCGCCCAGCGCCGACATTCCGCTGCTGCTGCACACGGCTCTGGACAAGATCGCCTTTCTGCCCTTCGGCCTGCTCATCGACAAGTGGCGCTGGCAGGTCTTCTCGGGCCAGGTGACCCCGGAACACTACAACAGCGCCTGGTGGGCCCTGCGCGAAAAGTACCAGGGCATCGCCCCGCCCGTCGAGCGTTCCGAGGCCGACTTCGACCCCGGCGCCAAGTACCACATCCCCGGCAACGTGCCCTACATGCGCTACTTCCTGGCCCGCGTCTACCAGTTCCAGTTCTATCGCGCCATGTGTCAGGCGGCAGGTTACCAGGGACCGCTCAATCGCTGCTCGGTCTACGGTTCAAAGGAAGCCGGCGCGCGGCTGAACGCCATGCTGGAACTGGGCCGCTCCAAGCCCTGGCCCGAGACGCTGAAGGTGATGACCGGCTCCGACAAAGCCGACGCCTCGGCCATCGTCGAATACTTCCAGCCCCTCATCGACTGGCTCAAGGAGCAGAACAAGGGCGAAAAGGAAGGCTGGACCCTACCCGCCGACCCGATGAAGTAACACAGAACTCAACTGACCCCATATCTGACCAACCCCAAAAGCCTGGGTGCCCCAGGTCTCGATTTTGAGACCTGGGAGAGCACAAACCTCATGGGCCGGTTTTTGTTTTCCTGACAGACTCCACAGATGTAGGATGTCTGGATGACGAAGGGGCTTGTTCGTTATCAGCAATGCGGCTGCTTTCACTTCCTCACATTCAGTTGTTATCGACGGCTTCCGTATCTCGGCACGGAGGCTGCGCGCAGTCTATTTGAGCGTTCCCTTGAAGCTATGCGCCTCCGCTACGATTTCGTTGTTTGCGGCTATGTCGTCATGCCGGAGCACGTTCACCTGCTGGTCAGCGAACCAAAGGATGCGCCGCTCAGCAAAGCCATTCAAGCCCTGAAGCTGTCCGTGTCGGTTCAGAGCCAGGAAAGCCCGTTCTGGCTAGCGCGCTATTACGATTTCAACGTGCAGAACGAAGACAAACGAGTCGAGAAACTCCGCTATATGCATCGCAACCCAGTCAAGCGCGGTCTGGTCGAGAAGCCGGAAGATTGGGCTTGGTCGAGCTTCCGGCATTACGCAACGGGAGAAATTCGCACCGTGGAGATCGAGTCGTTTTGGACCGGCGCGCGGCGAGATGGGTTAATCGATCCCAGGTCTCAAAATCGAGACCTGGGGCACCCAATCTTGGCTGTAGATTGAGATGCGGGCCACCCGCCGCAAAGGAGGTTGGAAATGCTCACGATTGCAGGGGGAATTATTCTCGCCGTGCTTGGCCTGTGCGCCTTGTACGGTGTCTTCTGGTTGATCTGCCTCGTCATCGTCGCAAAAAAGGGGTAATCAACAATCAGTGTTCGCCGGTTGGCCCCGGTCGCTCGCTGTTGTGGACCGGGGATGTCAGTACGATTCAGAGGGCGTGGCTATGACGGAACCCGGCGGTTGTGCATCTCACTCGTGTTTTTCGCCGTCCCGGTACCCCGGCAAAGAACGAGACGCCGCGTGGCCTGACTGCTGTTCGAAACACTAGGGGACTAAACCACCCTCCGCACCCCAGGCAGCCGCACCAGCGGATCGGAGACGAGCCATGTCGCAATGCAGGTCAACAGGCCAACCGCGCCGAACTTGACGAGGGCGGGTGCGAACCATCCGTGCAGCAGCAG
>Ga0182013_10005314_pt1 | contig 15032 bp, 12 predicted proteins | sample 612S2MmetaG_FD_120487 | JGI IMG/M metagenome (GOLD analysis project Ga0182013, IMG submission 120487) | Permafrost microbial communities from Stordalen Mire, Sweden - 612S2M metaG | ecosystem: Environmental > Terrestrial > Soil > Wetlands > Permafrost | place: Sweden: Stordalen | collected... | reverse complement strand
GACACACTTCACAACGATACGTGCGATCGGTATAGGAATGCTTACACTGTTCACATATTCGTTCTTGTACATCGTGTTGTGTTTCTTCTTCTTTCGCTTCCTTCTCTTCCTTCTCTTCTTTTTCCTTTTCATCCGCTTCTTCTAATGTTTTGCATGGAGCACACAATCCATCCATTTCCTCTTCATCCTCCTCTTCACGCTCCTTGTAGGTCAAATGTTCTTTGCATCCCAGCTTCGCACAACGGTCGCAACGATAAGCCTTTCCAACATAAGTGTGTGAAATGCCATCTGTCATAAGAGCACACACTCTCTCTTTTTCCTGTGATCGCTCATTACGAACTTCCTTTCTTTTCAAAGTCAGTTGACAACAATTTGTACATTTACCTTGGAGTTCATCCTCTTTCTTTTCCTCCTGCATATGAAGTGGACACATAGATTTTCGACACCAGGTACACAACCATCCTTGACCAGTGTATATATGCCTTTTATTTTCATGTTCCTCCTTGTGTTCCACTTTCTCATCATTTTCATATTCGCAATGACGTTCGCATGTGATTTGTCGTTCTTCCTTCGATTGCTCCACACCCATGCTTGCTTCGTTTGTTTGCTAGAAATGAATCAAGTGAACTTTTGTTTAAGTAAATAAAATGAACGTATGGGAACTATTGATATGTCATTGGTCATGAAATGTGGAAGACGTGGATTTTTAATGACAAAAAACATCACATGATGTATATGATGTATGTTTATTCAGTTTACTTCCAACTGAGAAATATAGCATTCAGATCCTTCTCAAAGAAGCTTCGCGAGCTATTGCGGCTCTAGCATCTACCCCTGTCGGGACCCGAAATTCCTCAAATCAAGCGTTTTCGCGCGGTCGCTCTACGTGACATGGTGTGCGAAGCTCATTTGGATGGCATTCGAATTGTAGAAGGAAGACAAAAAAATGTAGTAAGACGATTTTAGGTAAAAACAACTGGTCGTCCATGCCATTTATCAGCAGATGTTCCGTTCACACGACAAAATGGTTGACGAGGATGCTTCTTCGATTGAACACGTTGCGTTGCAGTGACTTGGTTTCGGGAGGGACAGGAGATACGAATCACCAACTCTTCTCCAACTTCTGGTTTGATATCATTCCATAAGCACTGCATGGCACCCATGGCATTTTCATAACTAATAATATCTTGTGCTTGAGCAACCCAGATGCGATCCAGCGATGAACCTCGTTTCGCTACCAACCGAATGATGTCATCAAGGGTTTGAATCGACATGTAATCGGTAAATTGAAGATCAAATGTGAGATCTTTCTCATCCTTCCAAATGGTAATGGTTTGTGTGGAACCAATAGATGGGGTACCTAGATAAGTAGTGATATAACCAATATGATGGAGAGCCTTGGAATCACATGGCGTCGTGGAGTATTTATTCGGACCGATTACAGACGATTTTGGCAATACACATGGATGAACTCTTGTTTCTATGCAGGTATTTTCATCTAAACTACGTTTGCATTTGGCATGGATAAACATTGCTTCTCCACTAACCATCTTCTGCAATTCTTCCTGTTGTGTTGAAGAAGATGAAGAAGAAGATGATGATGATGAAGAAGAAGAAGAAGAAGAAGATGATGAAGATGAAGATGAAGAAGAAGAAGATGATGTGGATGATGACGATGTGGATGATGATGTGGATGATGACGATGATGTTGAAGTGGATGTCCTATTATAAGTGTTTTGATCCATTAATAGATTCCAAGTAGTGATGATCGCATCTGTCTTCTGCTCCATTCTGAGATGGACTGTTGCTATTCACAAGATCAAAAGCACGTCAGGAACGCAGGGAAGAAGAAAGACTAAACCTCTTTTATCAGACAACGCAAATAAAACACACACGGTGGTATAATGCAACCACGAGCTTTATGTAGAATGACGAGGATCAATGGCAATGGTGATATGAGGTGATGGGATGGTGTGTGGCTTATCGGATGGAAAGATTGTATTCAAGTCCTTCGTGAATTGCTGAAGAGGAACGGAACCAGCAAGATCGATTCCGACCACCAAACAGACACCAAATCTGGCCCAATCGAGTGAAATGGTATGCATAATGGAATGAGCCGTTAAAACCATTCCACTTGCTGTTGTGAGTAGCTCAGTCAACTCTTTATGGTCAGATGGCTTTATCGGACCACACAATTTGCTCAACACATCAGAATTCATGTAAGTAATATGTTCGGTTTCCAAGTTTGGAACCAAGGGTCTTGATAATCCAGGAATGACGGTTGCAAGATCAATGCCCTTGGAAGATGCAATGGCAAACATCTTATCACGAAATCCAGTCAAGGTGAGATAAATCTTGCCATCGACCAATTTCGGAGTTGCCCAAATACCATGAAGCGCTTCATTTGCAATCTCAATCAATTTCTGGGTAATTGATTTCTCTTCTGACTTTTTATCGTTTTCCTTGGATAGAAACGACCACGGTAAGTAACCGGTCATGGGCCATGTCCAGATATCTTTGACTATGCGTCTGACATTTGGATTCTTGGTCTCTGGGTCAACATCCACATAAATAGATGCCAATTTAGCCTCAATAAAGTCAACATATGTTGGAGGTAATCGTTGTTTTGTCATGACACACTTCATCTTTTCACGAATGCTATCGAGTGCAATCCATCCTCGAGATGCTCGTTCTGGGTTACTTGAGAAATCAATTGATTCTTTAACACGCAATCCCTCTTGAAAGTCCCAAACTGGACTCTTGGTATTCACCAAATTGAGATACCAAACTGGACTCTTGGTATCCACCAAATTGGAATAGTAACGATTCACATAAGTAGTAGAGCTTTTCAATGTAGGTCTTCCAATGCATTCAATTGCAATATTCTTGGATTGTGGTGCATTCACCACATCAAAAATTCGTCGTTCCACCTCTCTTGCATACACTTGCATCTGGCTTGGTGACCATTTTCGTTTCTGGTGATTACCAGGTTCCGAACCATCACCACGCATGTTGAATTCCAATCCAATCATTGGTCCTCCAACCTCCAGTGGGAGACCTGGAATATAAGAGTGGGATGGAATACCTCTGGCAATAACATGGCCATGAAGCATCGCAGGTTCATTGGGATTTCCAATGGAGACTTGTGGTTCGCATTTACTTTCACTCACTGTATCAAGGATAATAGCATGTGAATTGTTTCCAGCAACGGATACTTGTGCGATTAAACCAAGCGATTCAACAGCTTTGGCCACAATAGCAAGAGATTGAAATAAGCCCATGGTTTCTTCAAGTGAGTAAACACGATTGAGTGTGGAGATCATTTTGGATTGATCCTTTTCAACTAGAATAACCAGGAGACGATAGCCACGAGAGTCACTTGGATTGACTTTCACCATGTAGAGAATTCCGCGAATCTCAAGGTAACAAACAAACCAATTTTCTTGGTCCGTACCATTGGCTAATGAAAAGTGATTTGCTGGATAACTTTGCTTGCTGTTGTAGATCGGAGGAGATCCTCGAATTTCTTTGGTCTCGCTTGAGGATTGTGTCTTGATGGATGAAGATGACATGGAAGATGAAAAAGGAGAAAGAGAATAAATGAACTCGTGCAACCTATTTGATATCTCATTGATCATGAATATGGAAGACGTGGATTTTTCAATGACAAAAAAAAAGGGAGAAATAGGAGAAATATAGCATGCAGATCCTTCTCAAAGAAGCTTCGCGAGCGAGCATCTCACCCTGTCGGGACCCGAAATTCCTCAAATCAAGCGTTTTCGCGCGGTCGCTCCACGTGACAAGGTGAGCAAAGCTCATTGGGATGACATTCGAATCTTAGAAGGAAGACAAAAGAATATAGGAGGGTCATGTAAAGCCATTGATTTACAAACTCATTTATTGAATAAAAAAGAAGATGAATAAGCTGAATGTTCACGACAAAGGAACCCATCCAGAGGTACAATCGGTACATTTCACATGAATGACACCATGGCCACGACAAGGTTCATGTGCACGATCAACATCCCAATGGATTTCGCCTCTGCCGCTGAGACATTGATTGCATACAGTAATTTCGTAATAGGAACGTGAATAACCAGAGGTAAAGCCACCATAGCCATAACCATTTGGAGTGGAAGATTGGAAAGATCCCTTCCATGTTCGATATCCTTCATGATCACACGGTATCATTCCACTCCATTTATGACGTGGACATTCATTCTTTTTTTTGGTACATGGTTTTGCAACAATTTCCTTCCCATTGCAAGTTGGACATTTTTTAAGATGAAATGTTTTGGAATGTCCACAAGTGTTGCAGTAGCCAGGTGCAGTTCGATGATCGACATATTCTGTGCAACCATGGATGCAGAAGCCATTTTCATGTGCACATTTGCCAGAAGATGAACCCATGATTTGTTCGAGCTGTATCAGAGAATAGAACATGGATCGTCAGTTATGATGCAGAATAATGGTCAGTTACAAGAGCAAGGGAATCGGATTTTCACTCTCAGCAACGATGAATAAAAAGAAATTTATTCAATAACAAAAGTACGAAGAGCTCGTTTTCCCTTCTGAAGAGCGGTTAATGCAAGTTGACCATCTGGAAGTAAGGGAAAGATGGGTACAAACTTATGATACCAGCAAAAATCAACATAATGATCATCCCGTTGCTCACTAGGTCGATAATTATGGATATGAGGTTTTCTGGTAACATATTCAAACTCTTTTGGAGCTTGGATACATGCAGTCGCCCAGGACGGGACAATGGTGGATGGATCTTCGGTGATGCCCAACATCCATCCTGCGTACCACTTCCAGAGATGTACGGTGTCTTTCGCCTCTCCTTTGCTGAAATGTGCATTCATAATCTCACCAATCTTGACTTTTGCGAGTACTTGATTGAATTCTTGTTCTTGTTCCTGAGTCTTTCTCTCTTTGAAAAAGAAGGCCTGTAAAGCAAAGTAACTCTGAGTGGAGAGTGATGTTAGTATGGTGGAGGATAAAAAGTGACCTTGGGTATTTTGCGAGTCTTGTCAATCAGGGGGCTTTTCACTTCATGAACTTTTTCTACTGTTTTCTTGGAATTGGAATGAGAAGGCATGAGGGATGAGTGAGTGAAATCGCTATAGAAAAAAAAACGACACAAGGTTAAAAGGAGACGAAAGAAATCAAGCAGAAGATAGGGAAAAAGAGATAAATCGGCAAAGGTTGGAGATGCATAATCGACCACAAGGCGAAAAGAGCTGGAATCCGAGAAATCAGAAAAACAGCGTTTGGTTAACAGAGGACTTTTTTGGCAAAGATCGGAAATGAATGGAAATCGATCAAATTTGGAAATAGATGGAGAGAGAGATGAATTAGTCTGGAGAGACAGGTTGTTGAAGAACCCAAGCAACAGTTTCACGTGCTGCTTTACCACGTCCCAGATAATGAGCAATTTGTTCTGGTAAGACCAATGAGTGCCTGTCAATAATAGCTCTTGCGATTCCCCACATGGAAATGCCAAACACATCATCACCAGGTGCACGATTGATGGTGCTTCCATCAAAGTGTTCGCGAAGTTCAAGGGCTTCTGCTTCAGGAAGACCATTGCGAGTAAATGTAGTAGAACTACAAACCATAGCACCAACAGAAGATGCATTTGGATTAATGGCTTCAGGATACGCCAACTTCATGTAATCAACAAACCATTGATGAAGATTGAATTTTGTTTCTTCTGAATCATCATCCGTACATGGTGAATAATTAGGCGAAGATGGTCGGCGTTGGCGTTGGCATAATGGTTTGTCATCATCATCATCTTCTTCATCATCATCCTTGGCTTCATCGATTGGTATCACTCCATTCTTGTGTTCCTCGATTTGCTTGGTTTGATAACCACACATGATGGAAGCCATGGATGCGATGAAAGAAGCATCGACGGTCGTTTGACATGTGGTCTGTTTGGCCAATTTGCAACACTCGGAATGATCCACTACCTTTTCATCGGTTCCAAGACGTTCTTGAACAAGACGACATGCACCACGTGCACATTTCCATGAGTTATCTATTCATTGAAAAGAATATATAAGTCTATGAGGAATGGTACACCAATGAATAATGTTACCTGAAGGAGTGGAAGCCATAACAATGAGCAATTAAAGAATGATGATATAACATAATGAAAATCATCTTCCTCCATTTCAACAAGAATCAAAAACGTGGATTTTTTCATTCCTTGTCCTTTTGGTTTTGGATAGCATCCGAATCGTTCATGATTGAGCTTCGCTCGCTATTGTACACCCCCGAAATTCACGAAATTTCATGAAATCAAGGGGTTTCGCGCGGTTGCTCCGTGTGACATGGTGAGCGAAGCTCAGTTGAGAGGGATTAATAGCGCTTTCGAAAGCGAGATAGAACATACTTCTTTTGGTTGGTCGTCTTTCCTTCATATTTTGCTTTTCAATGTAACGCATCGATGAAATGAAATGAAATGAAATCAAATAATTTGATGGGGAAATTCTCGAGAAGTAAAAAAAAAATCAAATGTTGATCTTGATGGGAACAAGGACCACATTTCTCCAAGAACCATCATGGCTACTCCCCAACCTTCTGACATGGCTCTCATGCAAATTTCATCCACTGAATTTTTATTGCAGGAGAAGAAAGAGAAGAAACATATGTCATCAGCGTTAAATGAACGGAATCAAAGTCAAGTGAATGGCGTTTGGAATCACACTATGTTGAATGAACTTCTCAAGGATCATCATGGCAATTATTACCGCATGGTTGTGGACGGCAAACAAAAGACTTATACGTGGAAGAAAGCCGGTCGTATCTCAGAACTGGTGAGAATTTGCTCAATGAGTCCCATGACAGAAGAAGATGTTGTGATCGTGACTGGACATGTATCGGAGTCACAGGATGCAAGATTCCCTTATTTGAAAAAGGAGAGGCATGAATTCACGTTTCCCAATGGTGTTTATTTTGCGCTGACAGATGTGTTTCTGTTATGGGAAGATCCGATTATTATCAACAGAATAGAATCCAAGAGTTTGATTGCAGCGAAATACTTTCCATTCGCGTTTGAGAATGATCGTTATATCGAGGAAATGAAAATGGGCGAAACAAACAAATTCGATTGGACTCGAATCCCAACCGATGCATTCGAACGGTTACTAATAAAACAAGAGTGGCCATCGGTAGTGAGGGAGTGGTTCTATGTTCTCTTGGGTCAATTGTTATTTGAACGTAATGAACTGGACAAGTGGCAAAATACGGTATGTTTGAAAGGTCAAGAAGGATGTGGTTTGGAAGTGGATGCAATATTGAAGGTTGTAACGAATCTCTATGATCAAGAAGATGTTGTTGTTATCGACACTCATACTCCTACAAAAATAATGACTGATATGCATTCTTCATTGTTGTACGTGGGAAGAGGATCGAATACAGCAGTTACAAAATCAACTTGGTGTTCGATGAATAATGGAGATGAGGTACTGAATGAAGAAAGCAAGGTTGTGAGGTGGAAGGTACCAGGAGTGGTAACATGGGAGTTTCTTGGAGACTGGGTCGACAAATGTGGGGAATTGGCTGGACGATTATTATTACTGGTTGTATCGAAACCCTTTGCTCCTCTTCATGAGGAGAAGTCACGTTTGGGATTTTATGGCGATCTCCATCGAAATATGGGTGCTCTGATCAAGAAGATATCTATCGCTTATATCTCCACGGCTGCTGTCAGTGGCCACATTGATAAATGGAAGATGCTACCGGAGTATTTCACCGCTTCGCGACGACGCTATTTCTCACATGGCAATCTATTACAAGAATTTCTATTGTCGGAGAGGATTGCTCTTGGCGGAAGTTGTCAGATGGGTGAGTTTCGTATAGTATTTAACGAGTATTGTAAAACACAAGGATGTTTATCTGTTCCAGCATGGACGGAAGACTATTACATGCATGTGTTTCAGAGTCATGTTCCTCCTATTGAGGTGATTCCTTCTACTTTTGTAACCGACTTGAATTTTTCGAAGATTCGCGGTATTCATATTCGTTTGTGAATGTGCTTCTTTTGATGTTTCACTAAAATGAACAATGAAACGACGAACAAATTCTAGTTTCGAATAGCCTCTATATTGGCTTCGCGCACGTTTTGTTCACTACAGCATCGGCGCGAAATTCACTACTTTTACATGAAAACATGAATTTCGCGCCATTGCTCTAGTTAAAAAATAGTGCGCCAGTGAGAGGAAACGATTCATACCAAACAAAACCCTTCTCGCGTTGTTCTAAATGAAACAATGAAGGTAGATTGTCAGGGATATACAAGTGTAGAGAAGGTTGAAGCAAATGGTAAGATCAGAAAAGAGCAATATAATATATCTATTTGGGATCGAAAATGAATGGCTGAATGGAATAAGAAAACATGGTTTTGAATAGCCTGTAAACTGGCTTCGCGCAACATTTATTCATAGAAAAGAACAGCGCGAAATTGCATACTTTTACATGAAATATGCAATTTCGCGCCATTGCTCCAGTTAAAAAAAGTGCGCGAAGCTAATATAGATGCTATTCCTTTCCTAGTCGAACGAACTGATTCAGACCAAACAATTCTCTTTTTACGTCATTCTAAATGAAACAATGAAGGTGAGTTGTCAGGGGTATGCAACTCCAGGAGAAATGAAGGAAATGGTTTTATCTGTAAAGACCAACAATTACATATCTATTTAGGAGCAAAAATGAATGGCTGAATGGAAGAACAAATTGTGGTTTTGAATAGCCTCTACACTGGTTTCACAAACCATTTTTTCATAGAAAAGAACGGCGCGAAATTGCATACTTTTACATGAAAAAACGGGATTTCGCGCCGTTGCTCTTATGAAAAAAAGTGCGCGAAGCTAATATAGAGGCTATTTATTTCCTAGCCGGAGGAATTGATTCAGAACCAAGAATTTCCTTTTTATATCATTCTGAATGAAACAATAAATCAAGGTTGTTAGGGGTATGCAAATGTAGAAAAACCATGGAATGAAACGTGTTTATTATAAAAAACACAATATTATATCTCTGTTTAGGATTGAAAATGAATGTGATCATCTGAATGGGATAAATGTACATAACAACAAATGCATTATATTAGTTATTGTTTCAAAAAGTAATAAAATCCATAGGAGATGACAATTCCGAGGTTTTGCCAACTTGCCCAAACGGAGTCGACGAAGAATCGATCTTCACCAAAGTTGTACACCAAAGCTCCTTCACGAATTATGTTTTCACGTTCAACACTTGAGTTGAGTTTTGAGTGAGTTTGAGTTTCTCTCGTCGCTTGCCAATTTGCGAAGTCACATTCCGCCGATTTGCTGTTTTCCTCTTCTAATGCATGATCGTTGGTGTTTGGAAAAACAAGTTTATGATTCAAAGGGTCTATAAATCGTAAGAGGACGATACTATTTTGGGTGATTTGGTGTTTTTCTTCGTCAATCAATATTCGTTGCTTTTTTGATAACGAGATTTACGATTTGGATGCTCCATAAATCATAAGAGGACAATAGCATTTCAGATTGAGTAAAATACACTATCATTAGTCAGTAGGTGTTGCTGTTTTCATAAGTAAATTGTGGATTCGGATGCTCTCTAAATCGTAAGAGGACAATAATATTTCAGATGCTCATAAGTGATTTCATGTGTTTTCCTCACATGAATCAATATATGTTTGCTGTTTTGATAACTCGATTTAGGATTCAGATGCTCCATACATCGTAAGAGGACAAAAGTAGATTTAGGATTGACTACAACATCAAATCATTAGTCTGTAGATGTTGTTGTTCTGATAACCAAATGGTTGATTCACATGGTCAATAAATCGTAAGAAGACAACAACATTTCAGATGATGAATAGTGGTTTCGAGAATGTTTGACGTTTTCCTTTATGAATCAATATACGTTGCTGTTTTGATAACTCGATTTAGGATTCAGATGCTCCATACATCGTAAGAGGACAAAAAAAGTAGATTTAGTATGGAGTACAACACAAAATCATTAGTCAGTAGGTGTTGTTGTTTTGATAACCAAATTGTTGATGTTGATGGGCAATAAATCGTAAGAAGAGACAATAACATTTCAGATGATGAATAGTGGTTTCAAAGGATGTTTGACGTTTTTTCCTTTATGAATCAATATACGTTGCTGTTTTGATAACTATATTACTGATTCAGATGCTCTCCAAATCGTAAGAGGATACTAATATTGAGGTGAATTTGTATGGTGATACTGTTATGGAATTGAATGATGAGTTATTGGAAATCGTACAACTACAATCATTTGATGCATTTGATTCTAGGCGTGAGCGCGAAATGGGCTATTTTACATGAAAAACAGGATTTCGCACCATTGCTGTCGTGAAAAAAAAGTGCACGAAGCTAATGTAGAGGTTATTCCATTCCTTGTCGGATGAAGTCATTCAGAAATAAACAATATCCTTCTCGCGTCGTTCTAAACGAAACAAGGAAGGCAGGTTGCTATGGGTATGCAAGTGTAGAAAGTGTTGAATGAACTCTATCAATCGGAAAAGACGAACAGGATATATGTATGTAGGATTCAAAATCAACCGCTGAATGGAAATATAAATTGTGCTTTCGAATAGCCTTCATAGTGGTTCCTTCAGCCATTTTTTCATAAAAAGCAATGACGCGAAATTGAATGATTTTACTTGAAAAGGGTGATTTCGCGCCATTGCTCTAGTGAAACAAAAGTGCGCGAAGCTAATAGAGAGGCTATTCCTTTCCTAGTCAAAGGAAGAGATTCAGAACAAACAATATCCTTTTTTTATGTCATGTTAACCAAAACAATGAATGGATGTTGTAAAGCGTATGCAACTGTAGGAAAAAAGGAAGAAAGTGCTTTGATCGGGAAAGACCAACAATTACCTATCTATTTCAGATCAAAAAATGAATGGCTGAATGGAAGAGCAAACTATGGTTTCAAATAGCCTCTACACTGGCTTCATGGATCGTTTTTTTCATAAAAAGCATTGGCGCGAAATTGCATACTTTTACATGAAAAAATGTGATTTTGCGTCGTTGCTCTCTTGAAAAAAGTGAGCAATTCTAATGTAGAGGCTATTTATCTCCTAGTCCGAGGAATGAATTCAGAGCCAAAAAATAGGCTTATTTGGTGGTTCTAAATGAAACGGAGAATGGAGGTTGTTAGGGGCATGCAAGTATAGAAGAAGTGTTGAAGGAATTGTTACGATCATGAAAAAAACAATATTGTAGATTGGTTTAGGATTGAAAAATGAATCGTCGCCATCGGCATGCCATAAATGTCCATAACAACAATTGTATGATATTGTGTATTATGTGGATAGTGGAAAGTATCGGTAGCAGATGTCATTTCCGGGTTTGACCAACTTGCCAAGGTTCGCGAGAATCGATCTTCTCCCAACTTGTACACCAAAGCTCCTTCACGAATTCTGTTTTCACGTTCAACCACTGAGTTGAGTTTTGGAGTGGGTGTGAGTTTCTCGCGACACTCGCCACTTGACAAGTTACATTCCCCCGATTTGCTGTTTTCCTCTTCTGATCCATGTGAGTTGATGTTTGGATAACCAAAGTTTATGATTCGAAGGCTCTGTAAATCGTAAGAGTACATTACTATTTCGGGTGATTTGGTGTTTTTCTTTCATTTATCAGTATTCATTGATGTTTTGATAACTGGATTTTTGACTTGGATGCTCCATCCATCTTGAGCAGACAATAGCATTTCAGATGAACGAAAACATCGAATCATTCATCAGTAGATGTTGCTGTTTGAATAGTGAAATTATTGATTCGGATGCTCCATGAATCGTAACAGGACAAAATAAATTTCGGATGATCATAAGTGATTTCTTCTGTTTTGGCTCGTGGAATCAATGTTTCGTTGCTGTTTGGATAACTACATTTTTGATTCTCATGGTGCATAAATCGTAAGAGGACAAAAGTAGATTTAGAATGGAGTAGAACACCAAATCATCAATCCATGTTTGCTGATGTTTTGATAAGAAAATGGTTGATGCGTATGCGCTATAAATTGTAAACAGACAATAACATTTCAGATGATGATTTGTGATTTCAAGAATGCTGTGATATTTTCCATTTTTGAGTGAATGTTCGCTGCTGTTTTGATAACTAGATTTTTGATTCAGAGGCTCTCTTCATCGTAAGAGGACAAAGACTATTTCGGAGGATAATAGGTGAATTCAAGGATGTTTGTTGTTGTTTTGATAACTCGGGGTTTTGATTCGGATGCTCCATAAATCGTCAGAGGACAAGAACATCTCAGATGATCCTAAGTGATTTCAAATGATGTTTTATTGTTGTTTTCATCACTGAATCAGTGTTTGTTGCTGTTTTGATAACTTCGTTTTTGATTCGGATGCTGCATACATCGTAATAAGACAATTCCATTTCAGATGATTTCAAGTGATTTCAAGGTTGTTTTATTTTTGATTCGAATCCTCCATGAATCCTCAGAGGACAATAACATTTCAGATGATCGTAGCTGATTTCGGTTGTTTCATGATTTTATTGACCAAAAGAAAAAAAGTCTAGGGCTTGAATGGGCAATAAATGAACAAGAAGATAGATGTCACATTCTGCTGGCATGAGAAATCAATCATGGTCCAAAATAGGTAGTCGATTGTTCAAAAAGATCCTACAAAAGAATCGATGTTTTTTTTTCTTACTAAAAAAAATGATTTTGTTTCTACTTCTTGTGTGAGTTGTCATTTGTCCATCGGAACAGAATCTGGAATGAGTTGGGTGGGAAAGCAATATGTGAAATCAAAGGCTGTCGTTGATGCACTTGAGTTGGTCGATCGTGAACTTCAAGAACTGAACGCTCGAGGTCAACAACGAATAAAACGCTATCGGGAACTTACCGACTGCAGAAAGGAAGTGAATCGAAAGAAGGTGGAAAAGGATCCATCTATTCACGAGACGTTGATTCGATTCCATGTTGGTGAAGATGCAGTGATATCATCGGACGAGGAGAAAAAGACAGAGAAAGAGGAGGAAAAAAAAGAAGAAGAGGAAGAAGCGGAAAGTTCGTCAGTATCATCTGACGAGGAGGAGGAAGAGGAAGAAGAAAAGGCCATCGTCCTTACCAAGGTTAAAGCTCCAATGACCAAGAGGACATCTGTTTCCACTCAGAAACCCTCCTCTCTTTCATCAACTCCTCTTTCCAATTCTTCCACTCCGACTACATCTTTATCATCCTCTACTTCCTCCACTCCGAATGTACAACACAAACCCGTATCGACCACGAAGGCAATGACTCCCTCCACTCCGAATCAAGTGGTACCAAAGAAACGCAAGTTGGACACGGAAACAAAACTGGTGGTAAGTGAACGCAAGCGAAAGGAAGGAGAGTTGGTGTTCGAATATTATACAAACCCAGCTGCATTGACGTATAAAGAACATGTAATGATGATGAAAGCCAACAGTATGAAGGGTATGGATAGCTATTATACACATATGCTCGAGACAATGGGTGAACCAATCACCTATGAAAACTATTTCAAAACGGAGGATCAAAAGAGAAAAGAAAGAGAGGCAGCGGATAAAAAAAGGGTCAAGGAACAAGCGAGAAAAGATAAAAAGGAGGATGAAGCTGCGTACGAGCTGATGCATGAAAAAGCCAAACACAGGCTTCGCTTAGTGTGAAAAAAAAAAATTCGGTTTGTTTTTTTCCTTGTTATGTAATTAAAATTCTCTGATCATTTCAGTGATCTGGATCTCATTATTATAAATAATAAGTATGTCGGCGGATGCTGCATTACAGTTGATCGATGGTGAAATGCAAGCACTGAAAACGGAGGGTAAACGCGATCAAGAACGATCTCGGCAACTGGAGGATTGTAAAAAGGCATTGAATCGAGAGACATTGGCAAAGAATCAACGAATTGGCGAGATTTTGCTTCGTTATCATGTGGGCCGTACCGCTGTCGTCGAGGAAAAAGGAGCAGAGCAAGACATCGAGGAAACGAAGAGCATGGAAGAAGAGGAAACACTTTCAGATGTAAACAAGGATCAAGTGGAAGAAGAAAAAAAGGTGAAAGGCATGGTTGGAAAGAAGAAGAAGATATTTGAGTTTACAACGAAACAATATGATTCTGGAAATCTCTCTGCTCTCTGGATCGCTTGTCCGTATCGAGAGCCTTTGAAACTATTCGATGGTATCTATGGTGCCGCTCATTCTAGTAAGAGTATGAATAAAGTTTTATCCAGGCATCACGGTGTGGAGATTCGTTTGTTGGATTGGCATGACGAGGAATGGCACAAGAAACATTCCCTCTATTTGTATAAGAAATAAATCTTTTGAAAATCATTCATGTGGAACACTTGTAAAAGAAGCCTTTTTTTAATGGATTCCTTTCCCCATTGGTTGTTGTAGTTAAAAGGAGAAGGAGGAGGAAGCAGAGGAAGGATCGATGTATCATTTTTTATTTGAGTTGAATATATGAATGATGTAAGTCAGGAGATATGGAACCTTGCGATCGCATGATCACTGATTTTCTCAATTAAAATTTGCTAGAAAAAAAACTTGAAAATAAGGAGTTCGGGCCAATGCTCTCGTTCATAAAGGTGGAGTGAGGACTGGAAAGGAAGGAAAAAATCCACATGGATAAGGAGAAATCAAGAAGGCATGTGGTGTTGGATCCTTATTCAATCATCAACAATTTTACCTATTATTTAAAATTACAATGTCTGGATTTGGAGAAAGAAGAAATGATTCGTTGGAGGCATGGGAAGCACGTACTCGATTGGTGGATGAAACGCGATTCAATTGGTACAAACGAGTAGTGATTGTAGATGATATTCGTCGTGCGGAACAACAAGATATTCGGGAAGCGATGGAGAGTGGTCGGATGATGCAATATCTTGTTGGTGGCTGGCCAATGAAAAATAAGAAACGTGTAATGAAAGAATCAAATCATGTGCTTTCGCTCATCACGCGTAATACTCAAGTGGATGAAAAAGGTGTTGCTATATTGAGTTCTGATGGGAAAT
>Ga0182013_10005313_pt1 | contig 15034 bp, 17 predicted proteins | sample 612S2MmetaG_FD_120487 | JGI IMG/M metagenome (GOLD analysis project Ga0182013, IMG submission 120487) | Permafrost microbial communities from Stordalen Mire, Sweden - 612S2M metaG | ecosystem: Environmental > Terrestrial > Soil > Wetlands > Permafrost | place: Sweden: Stordalen | collected... | reverse complement strand
TCATAACGTCGACTCAAATCGAAGAACCCGAGCTGCCCCACGCCAAACTCCCCTGTTCAGAGCCTGGAAGTTTTGAATCTGATTTGCGCGATCGTTGGAAGAGCGAATTTTTCGAGGTGCCCAATAGTCGTCACCCTAGCGTTGACGCTTCCGCCAAACGAAAAACCGCGCAGCGATCTGCTTAATCGTCTTATGCTTGGCGACGAGGACGATGCGCCAGGAGCTTGGCCTCGATACCTTTGAGCGCAATTGCCGTCCTTTCCCCATCAATGAAGTCGAACGGCGGCGGCTCACGGGCCGCCGCCCGAACTATGGTATTATATTACCTCACACGTGAATCATCGGCGATTTATAGTCTTTTCAGCCCTTATGTCGTCGCAATTTGTTTGACATCGCCGTCGCTCTCGCTTATCCAGCCTCCACTTCGCCGCTTCGTGCGGCGCAAATGACACGCCACGGAAATTATCCCTCATGTATGGCAAGACCTATTCGGCGAAGCCCGCCGACATCGAAAAGAAATGGGTGCTGATTGACGCCAAGGGACTGGTCGTCGGCCGGCTCGCCTCGATCATCGCCCTGCGCCTGCGCGGCAAGCACAAGGCGACCTTTACGCCCCATATGGACGATGGCGACAATATCGTCGTCGTCAACGCCGACAAGGTGGTGCTGACCGGCCGCAAGCGCGACCAGAAGATCTATTACCATCACACAGGCTTCCCGGGCGGCATCAAGGAACGTTCGGCCAAGTTCATACTTGAGGGGCGCTTCCCCGAGCGCGTGCTCGAAAAGGCTGTGCAGCGCATGTTGCCGCGCGGTCCGCTCGGCCGCGTGCAGCTGGGCAATCTGCGCGTCTACAAGGGCGCCGAGCATCCCCACGCCGCGCAGAACCCGACGCCGCTCGACGTCGCCGCGTTGAACTCCAAAAATTCCCGGAGCGCCTGATTATGGCCGAGACCACCCTCTCTTCCCTCGCCGACCTGAATCAGGCCGCCGTCGCTGCAGCGCCCGAGGCGCCGAAGCATGTGCAAAAGCTCGACAAGCAGGGCCGAGCCTACGCCACGGGCAAGCGCAAGAATGCGATCGCCCGCGTATGGATCAAGCCCGGCACTGGCAAGATCTCGGTGAACGGCCGCGATATCGCGGTCTATTTCGCCCGCCCCGTCCTGCGCATGATCATCCAGCAGCCGCTGGGCGTCGCTAAGCGCACCGGCCAGTATGACCTCACGGTCACCGTCGTTGGCGGCGGACTATCGGGCCAGGCAGGCGCCGTGCGTCATGGCCTCTCGAAGGCGCTGACCTATTACGAGCCCGATCTGCGCACCGCGTTGAAGCGCGAAGGCTTCCTCACCCGCGACTCGCGCGTGGTCGAGCGCAAGAAATACGGCAAGCGGAAAGCCCGCCGCAGCTTCCAGTTCTCGAAGCGCTAAGAGAGTCGCTTTACATGGAATGCAAGACGCCGCGCCTTTGCGCGGCGTCTTCGTTTGGGCGCCCTGCGCAATAATTTATCGGCCACGCATCATGTCCACTCCAGCAAAAAGACTTGCGGGAATGACCGCGTTGGCGCTGTTCGCGACGAGCGGAGCCTTGGCCGAACCGCAGCAGCCTCATTGGTCAAACGCTTTCGTCTCGCGCGTCGAACTCTTGGCGCTCCTGCAGACCCTGAACGCCAATCTGCTCGCGAGCCGCAGCGCAACCGCGACCTTGGAGAAATGGTGCGCGGACCACAATATGGCGGCCGAGCCTCGCCTGATCGCGCGGCGTGTCGAAGGCGCCGAGAAGCCCGCGAGCCCGGAGACCCGGCAGCATTTGATGGTCGGACAGGATGAGCCGCTCAAATATCGCCATGTGCGCCTGTCCTGCGGCGATCACGTTCTATCGGAGGCGGACAATTGGTACGCCCCCGGCCGCCTTCCCGAGGAGGCCAACCTTCTGCTTGAAACCACGGATACGCCTTTCGGCAAGGCCGTCCAGGCATTGAAGCCGTTCAGGCGAACGATTGAAGTCAGGATTCTATGGTCGCCGTTGCCGCAGGGATGGGAGACTAAATCTTCCGACGCCCTGGCGGAGGCCTCTAACGAAATTCGCGACGTCTCGATCCCGCATGAGATATTCGAACATAAGGCGATTTTGTACAGCGCCGATCAAAAGCCTTTCTCGGAAGTTGACGAAACTTACACGAGCGAAATTTTCAGTTTTGAAATAAAAGCGCGGCCTTAATGGCGGCTGCGGAAGAAGCCCATCGCGCCCATACAGGCAAGGAGTCCGATCCAATGAACCAACCGCAGGCTGTCCGCTTCTTTCAGGTTTGGGACACATACGCCAAGGTCGTCGCCGCCAATTACATGTTTCATCGCGAACTTGGCGAGGGAATCAAGACGGCGCTGCGCGAGCGTTTTTCTGGGCGCCCCTTCTCGGTTCTCGACCTTGGCTGCGGCGACGCCGCGACCTTTGCGCCATTGCTCGAAGGACTCTCGTTGAAGGGCTATCAGGGCGTCGATCTTTCCGAGGCTGCGCTGGCGCTCGCGAAGAAGAATCTTTCACTTCTGTCCTGTCCGGTCGAACTGACGCAAGCGGACTTCATGCAGGCGCTTGCCGAGGCGCCGAAGCAGGATGTCATCTACACAAGCTTCGCGCTGCATCACCTGACGACGGACAGAAAGGCGGATTTCTTTGAGCTCGCAGCGCAAAAGCTCGATCCTGGCGGCTTGCTGTTGCTGGTCGACGTGGCGCGCGAGGAAGGCGAGAGCCTAACGGAATATCTGCAAAACTACTGCAGCTGGCTGCGCCAGTCCATGAGCGGACTTGAGGCCGGGGAACAGGAGCAGATCTGCGATCACCTCGTGAACAATGATATGCCTGAACCCTATTCGCGGCTTCGCACCCAGGCGGAGGCGGCGGGGCTGAAGCCCCTGCCCGGCTCGACTCCGCATAAATGGCACCGGCTCATGTCGTTTGCGCTCCTATGACCGCCGACGCCCTCCCCGAACAAATGCGCGCGCGTTGGGTCGCGCATTCCCAATCGCTGTTGAACTCCTATCGTGAACGAGTGGGACTGGATTTGTTTGACAGAAGCGGCCATGCGGCCGACGAGGCCGAGCGGCTGTTTCTGGCGCCCTTCGTCGTCGTCTCGCACGGCGTGGAAGCTGACCCGATCCTGAACTACGGCAATCGGGCCGCGCTTGAGTTATGGGAAATGAGTGCGGAGACGCTTGCAATCACGCCATCCCGCCTGACCGCCGAAGCAATGCTGCATGAGGCGCGGGAGCGTCTATTGACCGAGACGGCGCGAAGAGGCTTTGTCAGTGGCTACGAGGGTATTCGTATCAGCGCCGCCGGCCGCCGATTTCGGATCCTCGACGTCACGATCTGGAATGTGAATGACGCGTCGGGCCGCGCGATCGGCCAGGCGGCGACATTCGCGCGCTGGGCGTTTCTGTAAAACCCGCAGGGTTGGCGCGCGCAAGCGTCGCCGTTTCACGACCTTGCGCGGCTGAAGCGCCACGGCGCTTGACGTCGCCCCGTGTTGGACGATGGCGCGTGCGCCACGATCATCAGACGCTTCGTCATTTGCGCCCGGCCCCGCGCGGTTTCGGCTCCAACGCCTTCAGCCGCTCGCGCGCCGCCGCGACCACGCGCTTCTTCTGATCGTTGGACATGGCGCTCCAGCCGCCGATTTCCGCGCGCGAGCGACCGCAGCCGACACAGATGTCGGCGCCGTTCAGTTCGCAGATTTTCACGCAGGGACTCTCGATCATCGCCTCTTCCGTTTGCAAAAGCGTCCTGCCTGCGATTTAACATCTCCGGTGGGACACTCCAAAACATTGCGAGCGAGGGATGGCGAAAATCTTCATCGACGGCGATTCCGGCACGACCGGGCTGGAGATTCGCGAGCGGCTCGCGAGCCGGACCGATCTGGAGATCGTCGCCATCGCGCCCGAGTTGCGCAAAGACAAAAACGCCAAGCGCGACATACTGAAGAGTGTCGACATCACGATCCTGTGCCTGCCAGACGACGCGGCCAAGGAAACCGTCGCGCTGTGCGGCGAGCTCGGCGACGAGGCCCCGCGCATTCTCGACGCCTCCACCGCGCATCGTGTCGCGCCAGGCTGGGTCTATGGCTTTCCGGAGATGTGCGCCGGCCAGGCGGAGGCGATCTCCAGGGCGGCGCGCGTCGCCAATGTCGGCTGCTATGCGAGCAGCGCCATCGCTTTGCTACGTCCGCTTGTCGATGCCGGCCTGATCGCACCCGACCATCCGCTGACGATCAACGCCGTTTCCGGTTACTCCGGCGGCGGGAAGCAGATGATCGAGGCCTATGAAAAGGGCGCGGCGCCGGCTTTCGAGCTTTACGCCCTCGGGCTTGAACACAAGCACGTTCCCGAGATCGTCGCTTATTCGAAGCTCTCGGCGCAACCCTTGTTCGTTCCGTCGGTCGGAAATTTTCGTCAGGGAATGCTGGTGTCCATCCCGCTGCAACTCGACGCCCTTCCCGGTCGGCCCAAGGCGACCGATCTTCACGCCGCCTATTCGCGTCACTACGAGGGCGCCGCGCATGTGCGCCTCTGTGATCCGCCAGCGAACGGCAAGCTCGACGCGCTGGCATTGAATGGAACCGACGACATGGAGATCTATGTCTTCGCCAACGAGGCGCGGCGCCAAGCGGTGCTGGTGGCGCGTCAGGACAATCTCGGCAAAGGCGCGTCCGGCTCCGCCGTGCAGAATCTGGAGCTGATGCTGAAGGGCGGAGGAGCCTGAAGCCCCTCCCCTATTTTTCCGGCCCGGCGAAGGCCCGAACGCCGGAAGGCAATCTCGCTTCGACATCTTGAAAGCGGCTGGTGCGGCTGCCCATCATGTGCTCGAAGGCGTCATGCACTTCCGCCACGGTGCGGTCTTTCAGCTTGCCGCCCTGGCGTTCATAGAAGATCGGCTTGTTGGCCTTGGCTGGTTTCGGCAATAATTGCGCCGCCGAAGCGCCCGGTTCTTCGTCCATTTTTTCCATGAAGCGCGCAGCGTCCTGCGGGCCAAGAAAATGGATCAGATAGGTTTCCCCTGCGGTGAGCGCACGCCCCAGCCGCTCCGCGATCTTGGCGCCGTCTTGTTTCAGCATTTCGGCCGCCAACGCGGCGGATAGGTAGGGATCGTTGCGCAACTTGAGGATTTCGGCACGCTTTTCCGGCGCGACCACCGGCCGTTGTTCCTCGCCGCTGATCGCCTTGGCGTCCTCTTCGTGCCCGTAACGCTCGCCGAAGGACCGAAGGGCTTTCAGCCAAGTCGACTCGACAAACTGGAATAAGCCGCTCGCCGAGGAAGTGCTCGCCTTCGCGCTGGAGGAGAAACTCGATTCCTTGTCGGCGATGCTCATCAGCAACGCGGGATCGGAGCCCGTGTTTTTCGCCGCCTTGACGACGCGCTCAACGATGGATTGCTGGACCCGCTGACCGCCAAAGCGCATTGTGCCCGGCGGATCGCCCCGATCATTCGGGCCCAACCGCCGCGCCCAACTGCGCGACGCCTGTTCCATGGAAAAGTCGGCGTCGAGCGGGAAATCCTCTTCCTGAGCAAGCGTCACAATCGGAGAAGGAACATGGGCCAACCGGAGCGACGGCGCGGCCGGCTTGCTAGCGATTTCCGTGCGATCTCCCGTCGCAGCCATAATAAAGACTCCGGCGAGCACGCCGGAAACGCCGAGCGCCCGCGCCAGTGAAGGCAGCCAGATTCTCATCCATTCGCGCTGCACGACATAGCTCGCGGGACCAGGGGACACTCGCGATCTTCCGAAATTCTGGATGAAACCGCGCGAGGAAGCGGAATAAGCCTCCGATAAACTCATGCAGAAATTGCCTCTGGTTTCGTCGAAGATTTGATCAGGAATCAAAGACTACCAGCGCGCGGCGGCGAAAAATCGACCCGAGGCGCCGCGCTTCGGCCATATTCGCCGGCGCCCAAAATTGAGCGCATATCAGGAAAACACTTGGATGCGCGAGGGAATTGCGAAGAGGCCGCTCAAGACTGGACACAATCGCGCCACTAAGCTCCAAGGTCCTGCTCAAGCCAAAACACGGCGCAGCGAGCGGCTGGGCAAGCCAGCCCATCGGCGCGCTTCAAGCAGAAATCAGAAAGGCGACACGCTTGAAACGGTCCTGAGCATGCCGCGAACGAGATTGGTTTCGGCGCCCGGGGTCGGAGTCGCCCTTGTCTGGAAATCGATCGGCTTGCCATCTTCCATGCCATAATCTGAAATTCTTTGAACCTTTTTCTCTTTGTCGAAATAAATTGCGGCCACGTGCTGGTCGACGACTTGCGGGGCCATGAAGGCCAGCTGGCGCTCCGTACGCTGGCTGACGTAGTACCAAGCGTCGCCACCCACGGTCGACGTCGTGGAAGGGGTTCCCAAAGTGGTCATAACCTGCTGAGCCGTCATGCCTGTTTTGACCTGAACCATCTTGCGCTGGTCTAATACCGCGCCATGATTGATTACGCCGTCATAGCCGAGGCACCCCGAGAGCGACGCCGCCAGCAGCGCGGCGGCGGTCATCCGGGCAACCATTCCGTGCGCCACGCTCCGGTGAACAATACGCAAGGCATCCGCCGCCATTCTGGTCTCCACTATCATTTGCAAGGTCAGCGCCGCTAGGATCGCCTTGCCTTCCAAAAACGCTTATTTGAGCGATGGGTAGCCTTCGCCGGGGATGAATGCAAGCCGATCGTTTTGCCCCCCTTCGCTCGGCATTTCCTAAAAGGCGAGAAATGCCGCCTTTGAGGACTTTTGCGCGACGGCGCGGATGAATTTAGACTGGCCAGACGCCACAGGGCCGAGAATTCGAAAGCACACGACCCCATGCAGAAAAACAAAGACAAACCAACCATTCCCCTTCCGTTCTCGCGTCCCTTGCAAGCCGCCGCGGTTCCGCCAGAGGGCCTGGACATCGCAATTCACGCAAATGATCAGGAATGCGCCGCTTTGGCGCTGGAGAACGACCTTCGCGCCTTGAGCGGCCTCGAAGCGAGCTTCCGCATCGTGCGGAGCGGCAAGGACGGATTGGAGGTTTCTGGCGCTGTGCGCGCCAAAATTCGCCAGACTTGCGTTGTCTCGCTTGAGCAATTCGACTCGCTCGTCGATGAGCCTGTGCATATGCGCTTCGTTCCTCCCGAAGCCAGCGCCACGCCCCGCGCGCCCTATGGCCGCCGGAACGCCCCGCGGGACGACAAAGGGGCAAAAAACAGGCTTGTAGCGGAAGAAGAAGCGGCGCCCCAGCAGATTATCGATCTGGATGATGACACGCCGGACCCGCTGGTGGGCGGGGCCATTGACCTGGGCGCGATAGCCTCTGAATTCCTGACGCTGGGAATTGACCCCTATCCACGCAGCCCTGGCGCAAGCTTTTCAGAACCGGAGCCCGCCCCGGAAGCGCCCGGCCCGTTCGCGGTGCTGCGCCAAGTCAATGCAAAAGACGGCGACGGCTAACCATCGCGACCGGCGGACAACGAATGTTCTTGCGCTGGCGCGGTCCTGATGGCAAGTCACGCGCACGAAAAATCGAGGCGTTCACGCCAACAAGCAGCTGCCCAACGAATGCTCGATCCCCGCCACTGCGCGCTTCGCCGGCGTCAGCCGGGGCTTCGAGCGCGAAAGCGGCGGCACTCGGGAGTTGAAAGCAACCATGGCCCAACGGGTTCGGATCGCGCTTGACGCGATGGGAGGCGATTTTGGCCCCGCCATCACCATCGCTGGCGCTGCCTTGGCGCTCGAACGACGTCCGGACTGCGAGTTTCTCCTGTTCGGCGACGAAGCCCTGATTCAAAAAGAATTGGCGGCATTTCCGCTTCTCTCGCAACGCGCCCGGGTGCTCCATTCCACAGTCTCCATCCGGATGGATGAAAAGCCCAGCGCCGCCCTGCGCCAAGGACGCCGCGTATCGTCGATGTGGATGGCGATCGAGGCGGTAAAGAAGGGAGAAGCGGACGCCGCAGTCTCCGCCGGCAACACCGGCGCCCTCATGGCCATGGCGAAAATCTGTCTCCACACGATCCCCGGCATAGAGCGGCCGGCGCTCGCCGCTCTATGGCCGACGGAGCGAGGCCAGTCCGTCGTGCTTGACCTTGGCGCGTCTGTCGGCGCGGACGCCAAACACCTCGTCGATCTTTCGATCATGGGATCGGCGATGGCGCGAATCATTCTGCACGTCGAGCGCCCCACCGTTGGCCTGCTCAATGTCGGCACGGAAGAGATAAAGGGCGTGGAAGAGGTCAAGGAAGCGTCGAAGCTCCTGCGTGAAGCGCAGCTTCCCAATCTGGACTATCGAGGCTTCGTTGAGGGCGACAGCATCGGCAAGGGCGTGGTCGACGTTGTGGTCACCGAGGGGTTCGCAGGCAATATTGCGCTCAAAACCGCCGAGGGGACGGCGACGCAAATCAAGAACCTTCTGCGCGAGGCAATGGGCCGCTCCCTGCTCACGAAGCTTGGAGCGCTGCTCGCCCGTGGCGCCTTTGAGGAGTTGCGCTCGAAATTGGACACGCGCAACATCAACGGCGGAGTATTCCTTGGCCTCAATGGCGTTGTCATAAAGAGCCATGGCGGAATGGATGCAGTAGGCTTCGCTCGCGCGGTCGAGATCGGCTACGAAATGGTGCGCGACGAGTTGCTGGCGAAAATCCGCGACGCCGCGAATGTCGCCCATGAGCGCGACGTCGCCACGGCAAGCGCCCAGTCAGGCAAATTATCCGCGCGCGCACAGGAACACGATCAGTGACGGAAAATCAGAAGATCATTCGGTCGGTCGTGCGTGGAGTTGGCGGCTATCTTCCTGCATGCGTCGTCACAAATGACGACCTCTCCAAGCGCGTCGACACCAGCGACGAATGGATTCAGCAGCGCACGGGCATCAAGGAGCGGCATATCGCCGCGGACGGCGAAACAACCTCGATGCTGGGCGAGAAGGCGGCCCGCGCGGCGCTAGCAAACGCGGGCCTGACGCCGTCCGACATCGACCTCGTCATCGTCGCGACATCCACCCCCGACTACACCTTCCCGTCCACGGCAACGCAAATCCAGGCGATGCTGGGGATGACCCATGGCGTGGCCTTCGACCTTCAGGCGGTGTGTTCCGGCTTTGTCTTCGCTATAGCGACAGCGGACAAGTTTTTGCGCAGCGGTTCGCACAAGCGTGCGCTGGTGATTGGCGCGGAAACTTTCTCGCGTATCGTCGACTGGACCGACCGCACGACATGCGTGCTGTTCGGCGACGGAGCCGGAGCCATCGTGCTCGAAGCGTCCGAAGGCGCTGGCGACACAACCGACCGGGGCGTGCTGACAACGCATTTGCGCTCGGATGGGCGTCATCGCTCCAAACTTCACGTCGATGGCGGGCCCTCCTCAACCCAGACGGTTGGCCACCTGCGCATGGAAGGCAAGGAAGTATTCCGCTTCGCGGTCGGCATGGTGACCGACGTCGTCAAGGACGCATTCGCCGCGACCGGGCTGACCGCCGACGACCTGAACTGGTTCGTGCCACATCAGGCCAATCGGAGAATCATTGACATGTCCGCGTCGAAGCTCGGCATAGCTGCTGAAAAAGTGATCGCGACCGTTCACTTGCATGGCAACACGTCAGCTGCGTCAATACCCTTGGCGCTGTCGGTGGCGGTCGCCGACGGCCGCATCAAGGCAGGCGACCTTGTCATGCTGGAGGCTGTCGGCGGAGGGTTTACCTGGGGCGCGGCCCTATTGCGATGGTAAGCTAATGAAATAGCATGATTATTTTCTCGATAAAGTGGTGAGATTGGAAGTTTATGTGAAATTACAACCTAAGCTTGATTTTTGTGTACGATTCTGGAACATTGCAATTCGAAGATGATTTCAACCTCATAGCTTCAAAGAGCTGGTTGCAGCTCCAGATCTGCTTCTAACGTCTTTTACGTTGCGTCGGATCTGAGACCAGCGCTCGACTGCCGCTATGAACTCTGCCTTTTGCTTGGAAATATACAGGGCAATACATGTCACGGGAGACATTGGGCGGAAGCCGCCATACTCCGTTCATAGACGAACAGGAAAATAGCTCTGCCGATTCCAGTGCGACCGACAGAACCATCACTCGCGCCGACCTCGCCAGAGCAATACAGAACTCCGTCGGGTTATCCCGTGCGGAGGCTAACGAACTCATAGAAACTGTGCTGGGCGAGATTTTCCAGAGGCTCGTGGACCGAGAGGAAGTGAAGCTCTCATCCTTTGGAACATTTTGCGTGCGCGAAAAACGAGAGCGCGCCGGACGCAACCCGAAAACTGGCGTCGGAGCCAAAATCTCGGCGCGCCTTGTCGTCAGCTTTAAACCTTCAAATATTCTACGCTCGCGCATCACAAAGAGATAAAAATTATTTGTTATCACTAACTTAGAATACATTTTAAGGTTTCATACAATTTCTTCCAGAGCCGATTGCTGATTAATGCTGGATTTTCGGCGCCGAATCTCAAAAAAGCAGATCAAGTCAACAAAAAAGATCGCTCCCGTCTTGCCGCCCTTCGGGTTAAACTAAACTCATGTTGGATTCTCGCTGCTCGTCTCCTTGGCGTCCAAACGCCGTCGACCCTCTGCGACAAACACTGCTGAAGCGCACGATCTTGACGTCAAGCGAGCGCGGGAGCCGTGTCCAAGCGGCTGTCGTTCGAGGCTCGTCGCGTGAGCGGGACAGATGACGGCCGCTTTGGCGCTCTTCGCTGATCTGACGTTACCCACCCAGGGAATTTTGCTCGGCTATGACCTGACGGGCGTCTCATCATACTGGATCAGGGGCGCGTTCGGCGGTCTGGTCGTTTCGGCGATATTCATATGGCTTATGCGGAGAACCAGAATCCGCACCGAAGACGCCACACTCGATAATGGGGGGGATTTTTTCGGCGACGAGGCGTCGGCGAATGACGGACAACGACCGGACATGGTCGTGCCAAGAGCGTTTGAGCAAAGTCCTTTTTCCAGCGACCCGACCCTTGAGCAGCTCGCTGAAGAAATCAAGATCGCGGCTCAGGCTAGCAGGCGCCTTGGCCGCGCCTTCGGCCTGATGTATTTCGAACTGATTCATACTGCTGCGGAATGCGCGGAAGCCGAGAATCATGAAGCCCTAGAGAGCCTGATCGAGAAACTTAAACAGCAATTGCGCAACTCCGACCATGTTGGCGTGTTCAACGGCAAGGAAATCGTCGTCTGCATTTGCCTCCTCATGGCGCCTCGGGACCTTGAAACAATCGCGAGCCGATTGTGGTGCGTCGTCAAGGATAGTGGCTTGATTAACGGCGATCCTGCGGACCCTGCGATCGGTTATGCTATCTATCCGCGAAACGGATATGAGGGCGTACAACTCATCGCGGCCGCGCGGGCCGATTACCAAAAGCGGGCCCGCCGACTATAAACTCCGCGAAGGGGCGACGTCACGGCTCGACAAGCGGCGGCCATTGGTGTTGTTGAACGTCATGGCCAAATCCCGTTCGACTTTTGTCTGCCAGAATTGCGGCGCACTCACCAATCGCTGGCAGGGGCGTTGCGACTCCTGCCTCGAATGGAACAGCATCGTCGAGGAGAGCGCGGGGCCGCCAACGGCGATCAGAGCGGGACGCGGCCGCGTCTTCACATTGGAGGGATTATCCGGCGAAGGTCCAGACGCGCCGCGCATCCGCACGGGCATCGAAGAATTCGACCGAGTGACCGGCGGCGGCTTCGTCCATGGCTCCGTTACGCTTCTTGGCGGCGAGCCCGGCATCGGAAAATCGACGCTGCTCATCCAGGCCTGCGCGGAACTGGCGAGGCGAGGCGCGCGGGTCATCTATATTTCCGGTGAAGAAGCTGTGGCGCAGGTGCGCCTGCGCGCGGCGCGGCTGGGCCTTGCCGACTCTCCCGTGGAACTCGCCAGCGCAACGCAGGTCGAGGACATTCTGGCCACCTGCTCCGCCGGCAGGCGGGCCTCGCTGATCATCATCGACTCGATCCAGACCATGCACACGGAGACCGTAGACTCGGCGCCCGGCACGGTGACGCAGGTGCGGGCCAGCGCGCAGGCGCTATTGCGCCACGCCAAGCAGAGCGGCTCGTCGGTAATCCTCGTCGGTCACGTGACCAAGGACGGTCAGGTCGCCGGCCCGCGCGTGGTGGAGCACATGGTCGACGCCGTGCTCTCGTTCGAGGGCGACGGCGCGCATCATTTTCGCATGTTGCGCGCGTCCAAGAATCGCTTCGGCGCCACCGGCGAAATCGGCGTCTTCGAGATGACCGGTCTTGGTCTCGCCGAAGTCGCAAATCCTTCCGCGCTGTTTCTCGCCGGTCGCGACGCCGGAGCGCCGGGCGCCGCCGTGCTCGCGGGCATGGAAGGCCAGCGCCCGATGCTGATCGAGATACAGGCGCTGGTGGCTCCGAGTTCGCTCGGCACGCCGCGCCGCGCCGTCGTCGGCTTCGACCAGAGCAGGCTGTCGATGATCCTTGCGGTGCTGGAAGCGCATGGTGGCCTGAAACTCGGCACGCATGACGTCTATCTCAATGTCGCGGGAGGCATGCGCGCCGATGAACCCGCCGCCGATCTCGCTGCGGCGGCGGCGCTCGTTTCTTCGCTCACTGGCGCGCCCTTGCCGCCGACGCAGGTCTATTTCGGCGAGATCGGACTCTCCGGCGCCGTGCGTCCCGTTATCCATGCGGGCGCGCGCCTGAAAGAAGCGGGCAAGCTCGGCTTTCGTAACGCCGTTCTGTCGCAATTGCAGCAGATCAACGACGAGGACAAGACCGCCGGCGTGACGCCGCGTCCGATGAGCGACGTCGGCGCGCTGGTCGCGGAGATTGCGCGCTCCGCCCCGCGCCGGCGGGATGACTGAGCGGTAAAGTCACGCCCCGCAGGCCGCCATCGCCTCCAGCATATGCGCCGGCGCCGGCGCCTCCACTGCGACCGGCGGCTTGCTGTCCTGCATCGGAATGACGACGCCCCGCGCGTGCAGATGCAGGGGCGGCGCGCCCGTGCGCTTGCCGTGGCCGTAGATCGGATCGCCAAGGATCGGCCAGCCCGCGGCCTGACAATGCACGCGCAGCTGATGCGTGCGACCGGTGTGCGGCTTCAGCTCCAGCAGCGCGAGAGCGCCGCCTTGCGCGTCCACCCCGCGCCCCAGCACGCGCCAGCTGGTCTGCGAGGGCAGCCCCAATGGGTCCACCTGCATCCACCAGCCGCGCGTGGCGTCGAGACGGCCGAGCGCGAGGTCTATCTCGCCGCTGTCCCCTTCTGGCGCGCCCTCGACCACGGCCCAATAGGTTTTTTGAATGCGGCCGGTCTTGAAAAGCTTGCCGAGGCGCTCCAGCGCCTTGCGATGGCGCCCCAGCACGAGACAGCCGGACGTATCCTTGTCGAGCCGATGCGCCAGCGCCGGAACGCGCGGCAGGCCGAAGCGCAATTGATCGAAATGATCTTCGAGATTGTCGCCGCCTTTCGGCCCGCGATGCACGGGCAGACCGGCGGGCTTGTCGACGACAAGCATCAGCCCGTCGCGGTGCAGCAGGCGGGAGAGAAGATCAAGTTCAGGCATGAAAGGGGTTTACGCGCGGCGTGGTGGGCGCGCAAGGTTGGGAATGCGCCGCGTTGAAGGGCGGCGCGGAAAACCTATTTTCTGGCGCGAACAAATTTTGGAGCAACGCAATGAAGGCTGCTCATTCCCGCTCGCTCTTGCCGGCCATCGCCGGCGCCTTGGCGCTGCTTTCGCTTTACGGGACGAATGCGCGCCCTGCCCTCGCGTTTCAGCTCTGCGCGCCCTGCGTCGCCGCGCCCGCCTCGATCAAGGTCAAGGACCAGCCTCCAGCTCTGCGCGTCGAAATTCGCGAATGGCCGACGCCGACGCGCGGAACGCATCCGCATGATCCGCTGGCGACGCCAGACGGCGCGATCTGGTACGCCGGCCAGAAGGCCAATGTGCTCGGGCGGCTTGATCCCGCCACAGGCAAGATAAAGGAATTTCCGTTAAAGACGCCGGACTCCGGTCCGCATGGCCTCGTCGCCGACAAGGCCGGAGCCATATGGTTCACGGCGCAGGCCAGGGGCTATATCGGCAAGCTCGATCCCGCGACTGGCGCGGTGCGCGAATTTTTTCCAAAGGGCGCGAAGCGTATCGATCCTCACACGCCCATCTTCGACAAGAATGGCGTGCTGTGGTTCACTGCGCAGCAGGCCAATCTGATCGGACGTCTCGATCCTTCGACCGGAGAGATCACGCTGCTTTCCCCGCCGACCAAGGACTCGGCGCCTTATGGGATCGTATCCGGCGCGGACGGCGCGCTCTACGTCGCCGAATTCGGCGCCAATAAAATCGCGCGCGTCGATCCGGCGACGCTGAGCGTCAAGGAGTTCACGCTGCCAAACGAGGACGCGCGCCCGCGCCGCATCGCCGCGACGAGCGACGGCTACATCTGGTACACGGATTTTACGCGCGGGAGGCTCGGGCGGCTCGATCCCCGCACGGGCGAGGTCGAAGACTGGCTGACGCCCGGCGGCGCGCAGTCCGGCCCCTACGCCATCGCCGCGCTTGGCGACGGCGTCTGGTTCGCCGAGACCGGAGAGGAGCAGAACATGCTCGTGCGCTTCGATCCGCGGACACAGAGCTTTGCGAAATGGCCGATCCCCTCGGGCGGCGGCGTCGTGCGCAACATGGTGGCGACGCCAACAGGAGGCCTCGCGTTCGCCTGCAGCGGCATCGACAAGATTGGGCTGGCGACGGTTGCGGGTGCGGGGAAGTGAGGGTTGGCGGGCTGGCGACGAAAGGGCTGAGTGCTTGGTCAACCGCTCCAGATTGCGAATGAAAATTGAGCGGGCGCATCCCTCCCCTTTACGGGGAGGGCGGAGCGCCATAGGGCGTTCGATAGGACGCCCGTCAAGAATGACGGGCTATGGCGCGACGGGTGGGGTTTTCTCGGGAGACTGCGCACATCAACGCGCTACGCCCGGCGTCCCCCACCCGACCCCGCTTCGCGGGGCCACCCTCCCCGCCAGAGGGAGGGATGCGCGCCCAGCCGAGCTGATGAAG
>Ga0182013_10005312_pt1 | contig 15034 bp, 13 predicted proteins | sample 612S2MmetaG_FD_120487 | JGI IMG/M metagenome (GOLD analysis project Ga0182013, IMG submission 120487) | Permafrost microbial communities from Stordalen Mire, Sweden - 612S2M metaG | ecosystem: Environmental > Terrestrial > Soil > Wetlands > Permafrost | place: Sweden: Stordalen | collected... | reverse complement strand
TGATATGAAAGCTCGACATGCTTGCTCACCGGAATCAGTGTCGCTTTTCGGGCGCGAGGGAGAAGTGCATACGATTCGGCGGCAAGAGCATTCATTAAAGACAGATGAATCGGGTTTCCTACATGAACGACAACTCTTTGAACACCCGAGTTTCGGCAGGCAGAAACTTTGAGCCCTAATCGCGAGGATGTCCAAAGAATCACTGCATCCGGGCGCTCGCGTCGAACTGTTCGCGAGATGAGAGCATATTCCCTGATCCTGCCTGGAACGCTGCCATAGACCTCCACCTTGGCACCAGCTCGTGTCCAGGCCGCCGAAGCTGGGCCATCGCAACCGGTAACTAGAACAGTGTGCTCTACGCGGCGCAGGTTGTTGATGAAGAGCTCGCATGTGCGCTCGCAACCGGCGAGCTGGGCGGCTCCTTGTACATGGAGAATTTTCAACTTGCTCCCAATAGCCGCAGATATTTATCTGCCATGCTTTCAATCGAAAATCTGGCTTGGGCGGACGCACTCGCTCGCCTCGCACGATTCCACCATAGCTCAGGATCTGACCGAAACCTCAAGATCGCATCCGCGAGCGCAACGGCATCACCAAAAGGGAAGAGCTCTCCCAAATTGCCGTCACTGGAAGAGAAGAGGACTTCTCGGCATGCTCCAACATCTGAGGCGATTACCGGAACGCCAGAGGCAAGCGCCTCTATTAAAGCAATGCCCAGGCCTTCATCCGGCATCACAGAAAACACAAACACATCCCATTCGCGTAAAAGCTCTGGTATATCTCTCCTCACTCCCGTAAAGCGAATATGCTTATGAACGCCGAGTTCTTTTGCCAGCGATTCGAACTCCGCGCGCCGGCCGCCGTCTCCGACGAGATCGAGGTGAATCTCTTCGCCTCGTTGTAGAAGCAAGGACACAGCGCGGATCAGCGTTGGCTGGTCTCGATCAAATCTCGCCACCATTCCAAGGCGGAGCGGCTTATGGAGAGCATGAACTCGCAATTCATTCGTGAAACTTTGAAGATTAATGCCGTTGTAGACCGTGTGCAGCAATTCTCCCGGCACATGCAGAAGTCGTTCGACTCCATCTCGAACGTGATCGCTGCAGCATGCGATGTGTGTCGCCCATATTCGGCCAAGTGCCAGGGTCGCTCGGAGACGCCTAATCGAGCCTTGGCTATTGAAGGGAGGGTAATTGCCGGCGTGGGCAACTACCTTCTGGGCGCCCGCGAGCTTGCCCCCCCAAGCAACATAGCTGTGCCATCCAAATGGAAAACTCAAGACTGCATCGATTCGATTACGACGGCAATATTTGAAAATGCGCCAAATGAGGGTTGGAAACTTGCCATAACCCGCAAAGCGTACTCCGAGGCTCTCAACTTCGATTCCCGCCTGCTTGAACTCTTCCGCGAGATCCGCAGGAGAATCCTTGAAGGTACACACTCTGAAGTCAATACCATGCCTTCGCCACTCTTTAGCCATATCGAGAGCTAAAATAGGCGTCCCTTCTGCGGCAAGAGAATATAGGACGATAAGGATTCTATGAATTGACTTATGGCGCAATGAAGGTTGCTTTCTGAGCCGAGTTTTTCATGCCGCGGCGTGAGGGGCGTTTGTTATATTGCATGCACAGTGAAGATAACCTAAAGGAAGACAGAGTCAATGTTGATGATAGAGGGGCGTGTCCTCAATACCTGCGTCGCAATCAACCCTCGTTAGTGATCGCTCTGTGAATGCCTGCAGAACAGGTAACGTGCAACCGGCGGTGAGCGCCCAATCGAGTGCAGGATCTCCATTGCCTACGAGCAGCGTGTGGAATTGATGTGCTGTCACGAGAGTCTTGATGGGGTATATGGTGAGGCTAAGATCGCCTTCCGATCAGGGGAACTCCCTCAGACAGAAGGTATGCACTGATACATGGTGCATAAACTGTATTCAGAAGGTAATTATGACCGCCGAGAATAAAGGTGAGAGCGACTAGAGCGGCAAACGGAAAGGCAAGGGCGCAAAAACCGCGGGTCCAGCGTTGCCAAAGCAACAAAACAAAGCAAGAAGCAGCGAAGATCAGAATTGTGGACTGCTTGAATGACCAGGCCGTGTAAAAGAGACATGAAGACAGCAGAACTAGAGTTGCCTGTTTCCGCTCATATGCTTTCAGGGAAATCCATAATGCCCACGTAGCCACCGCTAAAGCAGCAAAGTGCGGCCTTATTGAAAGCTGCCACCACCCGGCTTCCCCAGCGTCCGCCCATAGTAGGGCACTGAGCATCCATGTCCATGCGGGTGTTAACTGTGGCGTGATATAGGCCAATATGCGCTGGTAACCGATACATCCGAGGAGAGCACATAGTGGGGTGAGAAGTCGTCCAGCTAACACAGGCAACGAGCCGTTTCAACCAAGTGCCCTGATGAGAGAGCCGTAGAGAACATAAAAAAGCCATTTTAGAGTCCCAATCCAAAGTCGCCAGACAAGGGGGACTCATACAGAGGATAGGGGTGCATGACCTTCCAGATGGGATAGATTGCTGCCTCGTCCGTCCAGGTTGACGTAAACAAAGCTCCGACTCGAATCACCGAATCGGCACGAATCAATAAGTTCTTAGCCGACAGGGCTAGTAAAGCGAAAAGAAGGATTCTGAACACCGGTCTAGTAGCCTTGCGTTCGAATCGAATGTTGAAGCTGTGCTATCCAGTTCGTTTATCATTCAATCTCAGATCGCGGTTAGCTGATTCAATGTTTGCGCCTGTTCGGAGCAATTACCAATGGTGCATTAACTACGATTCTATGAGCGATTAGGAAATTGCAAGCGATGCTCTATGTTGGCCGAAATGCCGCTGCCACTATAAAACTCAGTTTGAACCTTTCATCGTTGGGCTCACATCGTTCCATTCAGTTTAATTTCCGCTAATTATTAAAGCCCGCTGATGCCTGCACCTGGGAGAGGTTAGGCTGCCATTGGTGGCGAATAGCATAAAGCGTGTACTTGCCAATATCGACATTCCAGGTATTCACCAGAAGGTTGTGTGAGGGCATTGGGGTAAGGAGAAGAAAAATGGCCGCATTCCATGCGATCGTGAGAGTTAACATGCGTGTGGAACCAATACCGAGCAACAAGATTGCCGCGGAGAGAAAAGTTAAGTAAGGCGCGTCGGAGATGTACGAGAAAACAAAGAATAACGATCCCGGGAGGATCCAGAGAAGTATCATCTGAGCGCGCCAATCCTTGCGATTGCGGAATGCGCCTAGGGTCACCGCTGGTAGGACGGCCCAGAATGCAACAAGGATAGGGAGGAAATAGCGAACGACATTGGCCATTGTTCCTGCGTTAACGCCCGTCGTGATGGATCTGACTTTCATGATCAAGAGCATGTAAGCCAGAACGCCTCGCATACCGCCGTACGCATGGCGGTATGCAAGACCGGTCGGAATAAGCCATGCAAGACACAGAAGCAAGGAAAGCGAAAGGTAAAGCATGCCTTGTTTGCGCGGCACGCGCTCAAAGCAGAAGTAGGCTAGCATTGGGATAAGAAACAATCCGTCGAAAGGCCGTAATCCAGCGCCGATCCCAAAGATGCAGACTGCAAGCCACATGTGCCATGGTGCTCTATCCGAATCGAATTTCAGTAAGGCGTAGAAAAGAAGGACGGGGAAAAGGATTTGAGAAGCATATGTACTGTGTACTTCGCCGGCGAACCAGACATAGGAGATGGAAGAGTAAGCTAATGCGGCCAGGAATGCATTCCATCTCGGACCAAAGTGGGTCGCAGTATGGTAGAAAACAACTACGCCCGCCACTGAGAACAGAATATTCACGGTCGAAATGGCGAGAGTTGGATTCGGAAAGAGGCTGGCAATTCGATTGAAGAGCCAATAGCCTGGTGGCTGGATCACGTACACCTTTGTCGCAATTGCGTGGATATGAGCAGGACCATCCGCAAAATAGACAGATCCACGACATAGAATCCTGGTCGCAAGTGTGATCAACCCAAGGACAGAAGATTGCAGGACGTCAATTCCTGGCGAACTGTGCGGAGGCGCGCGCTTAACAAATGTATTCATCGCGACGGCTTTCATTGGCCTGAACATGCTGGGACAGCTCATCAATCTGAGTGTTGAAAGCGTCGCACCAACTCTTGCGGAAAAGAGTCGGATCCCTTCTCATGGATTGAAAATCATAATCCGAAAGCAAGCGAGCAAGCTGCGGAGCATTTCCGGCCTCAAACAGTACTCCTCCGCCCCACTTACGGATGAGCTCACGGATCCCGGCACGGTCGCTTCCGATTACGGGTGTGCCAGTCCAAAGTGCTTCGAGCACAGTATAAGGTCCAGTTTCCGGACAAAGCGAAGGAACAACGATGGCGTCCGAATCGCGCATGATATCTGGGATCAGATGGGGGGCAGCCGGTGGAACAAGCCTTACACGATGGTCCAGTGCACACTCCTTCTGGATTCTTTCCAGGTACTTATCCTCTCCTTTGGCTCCCACGAGGAGAACCTCGACGTTTTCTTCGGGAGGGAGCAAACGGAGCGCTTCAGTGAGAATGTGTGCGCCCTTAACATCTATGAGGCGACCTATAAAAACAAACCTGCGATGGCTGCGTGCACTATGTTCATTGCAGTCAGTAATAGCGAAGAGCATCGGTGGAGGAAGCGGCAAATGGAACAGCCGATCGTCCAGAACCCCGTTAGACAGGAGAAGCTCTCTGACCCATGCTGTGTGCCACACAACCTTGTCGAGCGTAGCCATACCTTCCTGCCAGCGGCGGTGATAATCTTGCAAACCTTTGCGCCGGACAAAGGGATGCTGAGCACCATGGGGCAAGATCTCTGCAAGTTGCGATAGGTCAACCCGTGAAAGTACCGCCCGCAACGGCGCGGGCAAGCCAATCCTCTGTAGTGTGCAGTCTGTACAGCGCTCAACGTCAATTGTGCCTGAACAAACTTCCTGCCCTTTGTAGAGCAAATCCCACCGGGAACAGCTTTGCCCGGCCGCGTGATAAGTCATCAGAACTGTTGCTCCCGCTTCTTTCGCGGCGGCGAAGTGCTCGGGAGACTGGTGGCGGCTGAATCCATTGAAATGCACGCAGTCGGGCTGAGCAAGTTTTAAAACCCGCCGAAACTCATTTAAGCCGAGCGGATCAACTTGCCAGACGTGCTCTCTTGTCCGCGGCTCGTTTCGGCCTGAGATCTTGTAGTACTCAATGCCATCCGCTTGCATGCCCTCCTTCGTGAGGTCCGGATCTCCTTCCGAGTAGTAGGTCCAAGAAACGTCAATCTCGCGTTCGAGAAGCGCCTTCGAAAGTCGACGAACATAGAGTTCAGTTCCTCCCAGAACATCCCGTGGCGTATCCTGACTCACCATCAACCAGCGCATGCGTGTCCTAATAAAATCGGGTGTTTCCTCGGCTGTGCCGGGGAGGCCGTCGAACTTGGAGCATTCCGGGAGTCTTCCCCATAATTGCTCTTGGGTTTGCCAAAGCTAATTACCGAAGAGAGCGTATCGGGAATGTTGTTTTTGGTCCTTACGGTTGCGATTCGGCCCCTTTTGAGGGGGCAGCAACCGAACACTTCCCGCTGGAGGATTGTTGCGTTGTTCGAGCACTCTCCTAGCAAAGCATCGCAGTTAAATCCTTGGATCACCTCAGCTAATCTCAAGCATTGGATTTCGACTCACAAAAGCTAACGTATTGTGGAAGACAACCACCGCGGTTCTTACTAGCGGTGCTTCGGTATCCATTTGTCAAGAAGCGCAGGTGCCTGACCGAGGCGCCCAGTAATCCCATGCCAAGTGGCTATTGACACAACGAAAAGCCTCGACACCGGATGATCCTGTCTTCGCACAATATTGAACGACATGCGAAACCATTTCCAAACTACCTCGACGAGGTTGGCATCCGGAAGCTGTAACCCTCGAAGTTTCAGATATACCTCATTTCTCTGCGCGTAATAGAGCTTTCTAAGAGCCGAAATTGGAACTGGCCACCCTGCGCCCATCTCTGGATGCACGACAACGCTGTCAGTAACCAATAGGATCTTTGAATGTCTCCTGATACGCAGGCAGTACTCTGTGTCTTCTCCGAAGGCGAACAGGTCGGCACGCAAATGACCAGCCGCCAACACCGCCTTCCGGCTAATAAGCATCCCGGTATTGGGTACCCAGTCGACCTCAATGAGTGGACATTCTCGATATTCCCTATCGCTCGGCGATCGGGCGGTTCTAGCTGAACGATCCCAGATCATGTCGCCTTTTATGATCGCCCGGTCGGTCTCGCGCAGTTTTGTCGGAGCAAGTGCCATCACCTCCGGATTCTCCAGTGCAACGTTCATTAGCCGCTCAAGGCTGTTTCTGGATGGCACACTGTCGTTGTCAGTAATCCACAGCCACTCGTATCCGTCATTGAAAGCCAATTCCATACCTTTGCGGAACCCTCCGGCGGATCCGAGATTAGCTGACATGCGAAAATACTTCACTTGAGCGGTAAGGCGAGGCTGAATCTTCACCGCCGTGTCGTCGGTTGAACCGTTGTCAATGATGTATACCGCATCTGGGGGAGTGGTCTGGCTGGACAGAGCATCGAGGCACTTTTCCAATTCGCGCCTGCGATTGAATGTGGGAATAATGGCCGCAATTGATTGGCTTGAGGTCAAGGTGTGAGATGGGATGAGCCAGGAGAAATAACTTGGTGTACAAGCAGGAAGTGAGTGGCTAATAATCCTTTGACTGCAAAGAAGGAATCAGCTCAAGAATTATGGCTTGTCGTGTGCCACGAATAAATCATCAGAAAGACTCTTGTGAGAATGCGGGCAGTTTCTATCTCTCTTCTTAGGATTGCGCGTGGTCCCTTACGAAGTAGAGTGCGGCTGATCGTAAATTGCCGAAAAAGTCTGAACAAAGTTAAGGTGGATGCGAAGGAAGGATTCATAAGAAACCGTTTTAGAAAGCGATACATATTAAGCTCAAAGTGCTCGGACTGCACACGGTCTTGTTCGTTCGCATTTCGAACGTCGCACCCGCCAGTCGCCAAATGAAGGTGCTTCAATTGAATTCGGCAGTCCAAGAGGATTCGATAGCCTTTCAACGCAACTCGTTCGGATGCGTCGTTGTCTTCACCGATCGCACACCCTCTAAAGTTCTCATCAAATAGTCCAGCGTGAATCAATGCTGACCGGGCGTAGGACATGTTGCCCCCCATCGCCCATGTAACATCGAATACGCGTCCGTCAGTGACACTTGGCACATTGAAAGCCTTTCGGCACCACTCCAGAGAATCTTCAAAGGGGCGATCCACATCGAGGCAAAGTCCGGTGACCACACCGACATTTGACGAGTCCCGATGCGTACGCACGTGCAGAAAAACGAGGTCGTTATCTGGATCTACGTCATCGTCGATGAAGAGAATGATGTCGCCGGAAGAATTACGTATTCCCTCATTTCGTGCAGCGGGCAGATTGGGCTTTGGCAGGCGAATGTATCGAAAGGTGGCGCCCAATTCGTTGATTGTATTCTCAAGCGTCAAATCTCTCGTGGCCGTCTGGTCGATTATTAAGAACTCGCAGTTACGGTAAGTTTGCGACGCAAGTTTCCCGACCGTATTTCGGACAATGGCCTGTCGATTAAACGTGCACAGGATCACGCTGACTTTAATCGGCTGTTCGATTTCGATTGGAGTGCTCTGCATAGTTACTTTCTTCGCGGAGGTCAAGCGCCAGAGATCAATTGTTAATGGCGGCTTTATAAGCAAATTGGATCAAGTACTATCCGGAAGGGTGAGCTTGCCTAGCGGACCGCTGCACAAGTTCTGCATCGTTGCACGATAGTCTAAATTGGAATCAGGCGCAAAGAACGCCACTTCCTGCCGGTGCCCAGTGTTGCAGGCTATTCATCACTTATCCCGTCAGTGGCGCGTTTGTATCACTGCTCAATCCTCACTGCTCTTCGAACAACACTGCCAAGGAAGTGTCGCAATCGCTGTTTCACCGGTGCATTTGTCTCCCAAAACCGTAAGTTGTTTGACGCTGCTTCAAGATCGCCCGCTCGTTTAAACAGCTCAGCGTACATAATTGCCATTCCACAAATGTTACGGCGCATTTTCTCCGCGTCAAAATCCTGATAACGTGCTGCAAAGATCGCTCTCAGGCGTGTGAGATCTTGCAAAGCGCCGGTGTTTCGCACCAATCTCTTGCTTTCATGCACCATAGAAGTTCGATAGGAGGCGAGTATGTCGGGTATCACGATCCCGCCCGATAAACTGATCACACGAGCCCACATCTCGCAGTCCAGTGCATACGTCAGATCTGGCCGGAATCCTCCATGCTCTTGATAGAAGCTACGTCGCACAACGACTCCGGGGCATGGAAATGGGGTGTTGTAGTAGAAGGCCGAAGCATCACGGCCGCCGCCCTCTAACTCCCGTACCCTTGAAGTTATCCCACTAATTACGCCGTCTTTATCAACAAGGAACGACCGAGTAGCGATCAAGCCCACTTCCGGATGAGACGCCGCGACTTGTTCAACGCGTCTGTAAAACTCAGGCAGGATGAAATCATCCTGGTGAAGGATATGAACCCACGTTCCGTGCGCCCGGCTTATGCAGGCGTTCCAGTTACCCGCAAGCCCGAGGTTGGCCGCATTCATACTCGTGGCCACTCGATCCCCGGCAATCGACCTCACCAACCCGGCAACGTCCACCTCTGGGGAACAATCGTCCACAACCTCAATCTGCATCCGGTCCTGCCCCGGGTCCTGAGAAAGAACACTGCTGAGCGCTTGCTCCAGGTAATCGCGACGAGGATTGTAAGTCGGAATCATCACTGACCAAAAAGGGCGTTGAGAGCCATTTTCAATTCTGGCTTCCGGTATTTGGGTCATTTTGTCCTGTACGGTCGACGTCAAAATTCAGCTCACTCCCACCCCTCGGTCGTTAGCGTCGGACTGTCTGAAGTGCTTTGGCGGGAATTTCAGAGTGGCGATGCGTTCAGACCAATTGCTCTGGTAAGATTGTGGAAATGGTGCGCGACGGTCCCCAGCGCGGCGAGCAGCCGCAGCCTCGGGTAGCGCAGGAGAACAGCCCTCCACTCCCCAAAGACATCCTCGCCTGAGAGGCTACCCGCATCGGTGCGTCTACTGGCCTGCCTTCGGGCGTAGGCAGCAAACATCATGCAATCCAGGCGACGCGTCAGAGCGCTCTTTTCGGTTGCTCCGCGCCTTCGCAAGGAGCGATAGTGCCGCCCAAACGCCAACCGGTAGCGGACTAGGAGCCCATCCAATACGAGTGCCCTGTATTCCCGCTTGCTATGATTCAGAGCCGTGGTCGCCTGCAGATGTACCCGAAATGCGGCTAGGGCCTCCGGGACGAACACGGCTCCATAGTTAGTCATCACGCGGAACCAGAACTCCAGGTCGCACGCCTGAATTAGTGCTTCGTCGAATTCCCCAAGCTCCGCGAAAACCGATTTCCTGATCAAGGTTGCAGTCGGTTCACCAACCAGGTTCAACTCCGTATCCTGAGCCAAAATTCGAATGGCGCGCTCCGGCTCAATCACCGGGTGGGACAGCCACGTATCCGTTATCTTGACCTTGTGCTCCAGGAACCAGTCGCGCCTCTGCGCGCTCGTGCCTTGCTCAAAAATCAGGTTGCGCCCGCAAAATCCAAGCGGCTTATGGTGTGCTTGGCACGCGTCCAATAATTTTTCAATACACGCCGGCTCAATCGTGTCGTCCTGGAATAGAAATTTGATCCACTCTCCTCGCGCCTGCCGGATGCAGTTGTTCCAATTGCCTACGAGCCCGAATCGGCGCGGATTCGCAATAAACCTGAATCGCACGTCTGCCGCAACAAGTTGCCGGGCCAGTTCCAGCGTTCCATCGGAGCTCTGGTCGTCACAAACCACCACTTCAAAGTCCGTGAAGGTTTGCGCCTGAACGCTCTCAATGCACGCAGAAAGATAGGTTCTGCCGTTGTAGGTCGGGATACAGACGCTGACAACCGGAGCATGCAACGTGGCCCCCGTCATAATTGGCTGTCGCCCGAAATAGCTTTCTTCGTAGCTTCCAAATAGGCTCTGCCCCACCTTTGACAAGGCTCAAGGTGGTTGCCCTCGGCCCATTCGTTCCAAGCGTTGATGAACACAAGGCTTGGTGAGTTCTCTGGCTGCCGTCTCGCCAGCTTTGTCTGCTCGATGACGAAAGTTAGCCAGCGCTCATAGCTCGCTGGAGTGGACCCTTGAAGAATTACGCCTCCCTTTGAGCGTCGAGCTGTGTTATCCCACCCCGGGCAAACGCACCGGATAAATGGGTAGGGCGGCAACTCCGCTTTCATCTCACGCTCAACCAGGGCGTCGTAATCGTAGACGATGTGATCCGCGAATGCCTGGACTCCCGTACCGAGCGCATGACGCTGCCACCACTTCTGCCGAAACTTTCTTGCGCCGTCCATATACCTCGACCGTGGCTGGAACTCAAGCGCAGAATCGAAACCGAGAGTGCGCGGATCGCCGGATGCAAAATGCGATTCAACTCGGACAAGATAGAGTTCCGGCAGGCCTGCCGCCTTCGCCTCACGCCGCCACATTTCGGTTGTTCGTGCAGGATTTGGAAGACCGCTTGCATGGTAGATCAGGAAAATCGGCCTGCCATCCACCTTGATGTACCGCGGGTCCTTGAAGATCGGCAAAAGCGCCCGGATGTGTGCAAGGTCGTCTTCCTCCGAGTACACTTGCGCCATTAGAATTTGCCGTTCTCTTCCATCCCAGGCCCTTGTCCAATTCTCGTTTGCCCAGCAGATGCAAAAAGGGAAGTCAGGCTTGCCGCTCGCCACGATCTCGTTTACAGGCCGCTCCAGCAGGCGTCGGCCATTGAACCAGTAGTGGTAATAACAGAAACCCGAGATTCCATACTCGCGCGCAAGCGCCGCCTGGGCCTCTCTCACCTCCGGCAGACGCAGATCATAGAATCCGAGATCAGCAGGAAGATGCGGCTGGTAATGCCCCTCAAAGAGTGGACGCGCCTTCACAACATTCGTCCATTCCGTGAACCCTTTGCCCCACCACTCGTCGTTCTCTGGTATCGGGTGAAACTGTGGAAGGTTGAGGGCGACCAACTTGGGAGTCTTAAGAGGTTCTATCTTGGCACCGCCTTGACCACATGCTGGCACCCAAACAGCGTTGGAAATCTCCTCGCAAGCCGCCGGATCACCCAATAGCGGATATCTATCGGGAGCCATTTCCAGGGTATGGACGGGTAGTAATCAATCATTCCAGTATTCACCGTGTAGAGGTGATCCGTGACGCGAAATCCCAGATTCTCAAAGAACTTGTGCAGAGTATCTCGCGTAAACCACCTTAGGTGGGTGGCGTCCATGATTCCGCAATCGCGATAAACAAACCGACCGCGTAAAAGGTTGACGCGAGTGAACCAGTGCGCAATATTGGGGACCGAGGCGACGATTGAACCATCTGCGGCCAGCCCCGTCCTTGCAAGGAGGACCTGCTCGCCAGGATTAGGAAGATGCTCAAGCACGTCGGCAAATACGATTGTTTCGAAGGGGCCAAATTGCTCTAAAAACTCCAGCGACAAAATCCCCTCAACCACGTTGAGGCCGCGTTCGCGCGCAACGGCCACCCTTTCAGGGTCAGGCTCGATCCCCACGATGGACGCCCCAGTTTCTCTTTCAATGAGCTCGGTGATCGAGCCTGTGCCGCAGCCAACATCGAGGATTCGGCTCTTTGGCCGAATCAATGAGGCTAACTTCATGCCAACGTCATCGGGATCCCGCGACTGATTCTCGTATCGTAAATAGTCCGGCGGCCGATCAAGAAATCCGGTCGCATTTTGATCTGGGGAAGTCATCTTGCCACCCGCTGATTGCCCGCAGCTTGCATCGCCTTCCATTCGCCGAGCCCAAAGTCGAACGTCTTAATTAACCGCGCTGGGATGCCCGCTATCATTGAGAAAGGCGGGAATGAACGCGTAATAACTGAATGGGGGCCGACGACACAGTACTCACCGAGCGTTGCCCTTGGTAATACCGAAACACGTAGGCCGATACAACAGTTCGCGCCGATTATAACCGTTCCTTTCGAGTAAATCCCCTCGAACTGCGGTGACTCATCGCACGGGTTATGCCCGTGAGCATGATCGGAGGCGTAAAAGTCATTGCCAATCAGTGCGCGCGCACAGGCCAATACGCTACACACCGCCGTTACCGACGCCGTGAAACCGATATACGCGTCGTCCCCAATCACAATGCGTGGTATACCGGGATCCAGAATAGAAATCTTTAGTGAGGAAGAGCGGCTTTACGGCCGCTCATCATCCAGCGAGGCGTGGATTGATCCGTCCCGGATGACGCAATAAGCCGTTCAGGGGGCTTAACCCGAACCAGCGAATCATGAGCCGCTTGAATCTGCGGATCGGATCGACCAGCAAACGGCCGAACCGGTAGTCCCTGGATGACTCAATCAGACATATTCGCTCAGTAAGCCGCGCTGCTTCATTCGCTTGCTCAAGGAGGAGGTTGAGAACCCTATTCTCGGGTTTCTCAAAAACGTGTCTTCGGATTTCGGATGAATGGAGTCTGGCGCCTTCTACCATTGAGCCCCGGCGCACTCGATAGTCGAACGCAATTTCGTCGAGATGCTCGAAACGCAATCCGCGAATTGCAATACGCATCCAAAAATCCCAATCCTCACTGCCCATCCAAGGCATGTTTTCATCATAGCCATTGACGGAGGCCCAAACACACTTTCTGTAGAGGGCGCATGCATCGATGTAGTTCGATTCAACCATTTGCCGCAGATCAAAATCCGCAACATGCCATCGCCCCGACCGCTCCCCAAAGTACTCCGCGTCTCCATAGACCACGCCGACATCCGGTTGTTCGAGCAGGAGCTTGACTCCGCTGCTCAAGTAACACTTGCGAATGTAATTGTCGCTATCCAGAGGGAGAATGAACTCCCCCTGAGCAGCGTCGATTCCAGCGTTTCGCGCAGGTCCCAGGCCACGGTTTGGCTGGCGGATGATCTTGTAGGGCGAATGAGCGAGATCCTCAAAGTATGCGCAGGTATCGGGGTCTGTCGAACCGTCGTCGACGATGATGACTTCAGCCAAGTTGGCGTTCCGGGCCCGCTCGACGCTCCTTAACGTTTCCTGCAACATTCCGCCGTGATTGAAGCAGGGAATTACGATCGAAACTTTTCCGTCTAATGTCCAGCTCTTGCGCATAGCGTTCGACCCCGAGGTCTATAACAGGCTGTGGCAGAAGTCTGGTTTTAAAAGGGCACGACTTTAGTAGTGCCGTAAAATCCAAAGAATCAACGGGGCTTCAGCCCCTGAGGGACGGCTTTCCCGCGGCTTTGACTTCCACCACAGGTCTATAAGCTAATAAAAGGTAATTCATGGGATTATCTCGCGTATTCTTTCGATCGTCAAGGTAGGAAAAAATTCGATTGATGGATCGAATGACAAATGGCTTGTTCGCTCGCCGCGATCCCTGAATTGTGTGAATCAGCACTTGGCCGCAGGTGGCCCATTTCCCGCCGTTGCTCTGGATATGATTCACCTCAAAGCCAACATTCTCCAAGAGATAGCGAAAGCCATGCTCCGTGAAGCGGAAGAAATCGTATGGTTCTTCATGCAATGGCCAATACATCGGTCCAGACAAAATCAAGACCCCATCGTTTCTGAGCAGGCGAAAAGCTTCTTGAAGGAGTCCGCGATGGTCAGCAACGTGCTCGATCACCTGAGTGCACAAGATTGTGTCAAAGGAAGCGTCCGGCAGGGGAATGGCGGTAGCCTCACAGAGAACATCGACCCGGTTTTCGCTCGACTGGATAGCGTCACAGCCGACATATTCAGAAACCCTACTGGAGAAGACCTTTTCGTAAGGTTTATTGCCGCATCCAATGTCGAGCAATCGACCGTGAGCAAATTTTGACGCAGCCTGAATATCTGCAAATAGGCTACGGAAATGTAGATAGAATGGGTGGGTGATATCTAACTGGAGGTCTTTGAGTCGCTCGATGCCTTCGGTGCGAGTTAACTCCATGTCATGCCTCAGGCAAAAACTTGAATTCTGTTGGCCACCAGAGGCAGGAGAGCGATCTTGTGGGCAGGTGTTCTGTTCCCCAGATATTTCTCTCTTCAACGTCGAAGTTCAAAACATCCTCAGCATGGTGTTGGTTTGTTGGATCCTGGCAAAGCCAGAACGTTGCCGAGAACGCACCTGCCATCAATGGAAGTTCTCCGAGATCGCAAACGATCGTCCCTCCGGTCACGGGTTGCTCAAAATCAGGCGAAGGCAGAAAATAGTTGTTGGCATTGACTGCGTCCTCCCCGCGAGAGGATCGAATCAGATATCCGAAAAGGGGTCGGAGAATCGGCTCGCGAGATCTGAATTTCACCTTGAGGCCTAGCCGATCACCCATTTTCAATTTTGCATTTGGTTTCCCGTTGCAAAGAACCGTCACAGACTCCATCCAGACATCGCACCGGCTTGGAGGGGGCGACAGCTTGACGGTGTGTCCCTCCGCATCTTGCTCGGAACCCAGATTCCGATAGGCCGCCGTAACTTGCTCGACTGGACCGGAGTAGATCACGGTGCCATTTTGCATGAGCAGGCCGGTATTGCAAAGCGAGCGAATGGCGGCCATGTTGTGGCTTACGAAAAGTACGGTTCGGCCCTGGTTCGAGGAGACATCCTGCATTTTGCCGAGACATTTCCTCTGGAACGAGGCGTCGCCAACAGCCAGAACCTCGTCAACTATCAGAATCTCCGTCTCCAGGTAGGCCGCGACTGAGAATGCAAGGCGCAGGTACATCCCGCTCGAATAGTGCTTGACCGGCGTGTCGATAAATCTCTCAACCTCGGCGAATGCAACAATCTCATCAAAATTCCTGGCGATCTCACTCCGCCTCATTCCGAGAATCGCGCCATTGAGGAACACGTTTTCTCTGCCGGTGAGCTCAGGATGGAAGCCTGTGCCCACTTCCAGCAGCGAACCCACGCGGCCGTGAATCTCGGCCCGTCCGACGGTCG
>Ga0182013_10005311_pt1 | contig 15035 bp, 9 predicted proteins | sample 612S2MmetaG_FD_120487 | JGI IMG/M metagenome (GOLD analysis project Ga0182013, IMG submission 120487) | Permafrost microbial communities from Stordalen Mire, Sweden - 612S2M metaG | ecosystem: Environmental > Terrestrial > Soil > Wetlands > Permafrost | place: Sweden: Stordalen | collected... | reverse complement strand
TGTGCGGCAGTTGGCGCCGGGCCATTGCCTGGTGGTGACGCGCGACGGTGCGGTGGATCGCCGCTACTGGAAGATCGACTCGCTGGCGCCGATCCGCTTTGCGCTCGATGAGGATTATGTTGAGGCGTTCCTGGAGATCTTCGACGAAGCCGTGCACTGCCGCCTGCGCACCACCGGGGCCATCGCCACGGAGTTGAGTGCGGGGCTCGACAGCGGCTCGGTCGCGGCCACGGCTGCGCGGCTGCTGGCAACCGGCGGCATTACGCTGACTGCCTACACGGCAGTTCCCTGCCCTGGCTTCTCCGGGAGTGTACATCCGCATCTGATTGCCGATGAGGGGACTTACGCCGCCGAGGTGGCCGCGCTCTATCCCAACATATTGCATCGCCGCGTCGACTCAACCGGCTCGGATATGCTGCGCGAGCTGGCCCGGGTCTTCCCGTTGCTCGATCTCCCACACGCAGCAGCGCTGAACAGCGTCTGGGGCAACCTGATCCTGGACCATGCGGCGGCATCGGGCGTGAAGGTGATGCTGGCTGGAGCGCTGGGCAACTTCGCGTTCAGCTACTCCGGCGATGAGTTGCTGCGCAACACCTTTCGCAGCGGACGTTGGCTGGCCACGCTGCGCCAAGCCTGGCAACTGCGGCGCAGCGGACTGTCGTCCGGACGCAACGCGGCCTCACTGACCCTCTTCAGCATGCTTCCATGGCCGCTGCGCAGGCGCGTCGATCCGCTGATCCGGCAGATGAACGTCGACTGGAGCGCGATCAATCCGGATCGCGCGCGCGAGTTCGATGCAGTCGATCAGTTCCGCCGCCACATCTTTACCGGCAAGACCGCTCTGCCCCATCTGATGGAGACTGCCTTCCAGATGAACCAGTACGGCGACTACAACGCGGCCACCGGCGCGGGCTGGGGCATTGAGGTGCGCGACCCCACGGCGGACAAGCGGGTCTTCGAGTTCTGCGCGGCGATTCCGCAGGAGCAGTTTGTGGTGGGCGGCGAGGGCCGGTCGCTGGCACGGCGGGCGATGCGCGGACGGCTGCCTGAGGCGACGCTGCGGCGTAAAGAGAAAGGCACCCAGTCCGCCGATTGGTACGAGAGCCTGAGCCGGATTCGCGGCGAACTCTCGCATGAGCTTGCGCGGCAAGAAGAGAGCCCTGGCGCGCGCCGTCTGCTCGACCTGGAGCGGCTGCGCAGCGCCCTGGACAACTGGCCGAAGACCGCGCAGGAGGCGGTGCGGCAGGACGACCTTTATCAGGCGGTGATCCCGCGCGGCATGGCGGTCGGCACCTTCATCCGCAGGGTCGAAGAAGAAACCGCGGCGAAAAGCCGTGCGGCCGGTCTGGTAACGTAGCAACCATGTTCACGCCCGACTCGCCGACGCCCGATCCAGTCCCTGTGGCGCAAACCGCGGAGGCATCCGGTGACGCCGGCTCGACCTGGAGGACGGCGCTGCGGCTGGTACGCTATTCGATTGGCGTCGATCCGAGGGCATTCGCGCTGACCATCGCGACTGCGCTGACCGGCTCGCTGGCCGAGGGCGCGGGCCTGGTGCTGCTGCTGCCGCTGCTCTCAGCTGCCGGAATGAACTTTAGCGGCTCCAGCACAGCCAGCCGCCTGAGCGACGAATCGCACCGGCTGCTGATCGGCGCGGGCATTCCGCACTGGCTGTGGCTGCCGGTAGTGCTGGGCATCTTTCTGGCGACGGGCGCGCTGCGTTCGCTGCTGCGGCGGGCCCAGTCGATGCTGGTTTACACCACGACGACGAGGGTGCAACTGGCGCTGAGCCGGCGGGTGTACGAATCGGTGGTGAAGGCGCAGTGGGGGTTCCTGGTGCGCCAGCGCTCCGGCGGCTTGACCCATCTGCTGACCGCGGAGCTGCGCCATGTCGCGGACGCGGTGACGCTTTCGCTGACGCTGATCAATCTGGGCTGCCTGACGCTGCTGTATCTATGGATCGCGCTGAAGCTCTCCGCGCCGATGACGCTGCTGGTGCTGGCGCTGGGCGGCGGGCTGATGCTGCTGCAGGCGCGCTCGCTGGGGCTGATGCGGTCGAGCGGTAAGGATCTCTCCCAGAGCGTGGGCGAGGTCTATGCCGCGACCGAAGAGCACCTGCTGAACCTGAAGAGCGTGAAGACCTACAACGCCGAGGACCGCGACGTGCAGCTCTTCGCCGATCTGTGCGGCCAGGTGGCCCGCCACGCGGTCAGCAATGCGAAGCACCAGGCGGCATCGGCGTTCGGCTTCGAGGTGGGCTCGCTGGCGGCGCTGGGCGCGGTGATCTTTCTGGCGCTGGGCGTGCTGCATTTGCAGGCCGCGACGATGCTGCTGCTGCTGGCGATCTTTACCCGGCTGATGCCGCAGCTTGCCGCCGTGCAGAGCCAGACGCACCAGCTTGCGAGCATTCTGCCCTCGTTCGACCACGTGCTGGCAATCGAGGCGGATTGCGTGGCCCACGCCGAACCGAAGGCGCTCGAAGCTGGGGCGGAGGCATCGGCTGGCCAACTCGAATTGGAACGCGAGTTCCGGCTGGAGGATGTCTGGTTTGCGTACGAGGGACCGGCCCAGAATAGCGATCCGGTGTTTGTGCTGCGCGGGGTTGATCTGCCGATCGAGGCGGGCAGGCTGACGGCCATCGCTGGGCCATCGGGCGCGGGCAAGAGCACGATCGCCGATCTTGTCAATGGGCTGCTGACGCCGACGCGAGGGCGCTTGCTGCTGGATGGACGCGGGCTGAGTCCGGCGGAGATTCGGCAGTGGCGCCGCCAGGTTGGGTACGTTGGCCAGGAGACAGTGCTGTTCCACCAGAGCGTGCGCGATAACCTGCTGTGGGCGCGGCCGGAGGCGACCGACGAGGAGCTGCGCGAGGCGCTGGTGCTGGCGTCGGCGACCTTTGTGTACGAGCTGCCGCTCGGCCTGGAGACGATTGTGGGCGATCGCGGGATTCTGCTCTCGAGCGGGCAGCGGCAGCGCATCTCGCTGGCGCGCGCGCTGCTGCGCAAGCCCACGCTGCTGATCCTGGACGAAGCGACCAACGCGCTCGACGTGGAGAATGAGGCGCGCGTTCTGGACGCCATTCGCGACGCGATGCAGCGCCAACACGGCGCGCTGACGGTGCTGATGATTGCGCATCGGGCGAGCGCCATCCGCCGCGCCGACCGCCTCTTCGAGCTGGAAGATGGGCGGGTTGGCCGCGCAGGGACATGGGAGGAGCTGAACCCTTCCGTATGACATCGCTGGCCAAGATCGTGCGCCGCGGACCCGCCGACCTGTTGCTGGCGGCGGAGGCGCTGCTGCTGCTTGCATTCTTTCGCGCGTGCCTGGCGCTGGTCCCGGTGCGCAGAATCATAGGCGTGGTAACGCGCAGGCAGGTGGATGTGAAGGACAACGGCGGCGCTGCGGTGCCTGAAAGCGAGGCTTCTCTGGTTATCGCGCGCCGGGTGCAATGGGCGGTCGGCGCGGTGGTGCGCCACTCCCCGGTGGAGTTTGTGTGCTTTCCGCAGACGCTGGCCGGCTACACCATGCTGCGCCGGCGTGGAGTTCCCAGCACCATGGTCTACGGTGTGGCGCGGTCGCCCGCGGGTGAGCTGAAGGCGCATACCTGGCTGGATGTGGGTGACCGGAATGTGCTTGGCGGCGAAGGCTCGGGAGGGTTTACGCCGGTCGAGCGATGGACGTAGCTTTCGCCGCGCCGGCGGCGTGATTTTCCAACGGGGAAATATTTCCAATCCGTATATCGGCTCTGCTAGGATGGCGGGCGATATGAAAAACTTTGACTCCGCCCGCCGCGATCTTTTGAGACTCAGCAGCATGGGTCTTGCCGCCTCCGCCGCTTATGCCATTCCCTCGCTTGCCGCGCCCAAGAAGGCTGCCACGCCGGCGCTGTCGCCGGTGATGTTCGACGTGCGCACATTTGGAGCGACCGGCGATGGTAAGACGGTTGACTCGCCCGCCATCAACAAAGCCATCGAAGCTGCCGCGGCAGCCGGCGGCGGCACGGTCATCTTTCCATCTGGGAACTACGTTTCGTTTTCGATCCGGCTGAAGAGCCATGTGGACCTGTATCTTTCGCAGGGGTCGGCGATTATCGCTGCCGATTCGCCCAAGCCGGGCGAGACGACTGGCTACATGGGCGGGACCTACGACCCGGCCGAACCCAAGACCGCATGGGACGCGTATCAGGATTATGGCCACAACCACTGGCACAACTCGCTGCTCTGGGGCGACGGCATCAGTGACTTTTCGATCACTGGACCGGGACTGATCTGGGGCCGCGGGTTGAGCTTTGGCGCAGGGCCGGGAAGGCCACCCGCGAACGCAGGTGCTTCCGGCGTAGGATTCGGGCCAGAGCGGACGACTCCGCCTGCGGGACAGGCTGCGGCTGGCGGTGCTGGAGCACCCGCTGCAGCGGGAGCGACTCAAGGCGCGGGAGGAGCCGGAGCGGCGGCAAGGCCTGCAGGAGCTGGTGGGCCGGGCGGTGCGGGCGGAGGTGGCGGTTTTGGCGGGGCGCGTCCCGGCCGCGGGAACTATCCGCAGTTCCAGGCGGAACAAGCCGGCGTAGGCAACAAAGCGATTGGGCTGAAGAACTGCCGTAACGTGATCCTGCGCGACTTCTCCATTCTGAAAGGCGGACACTTCGGGATTCTGGTGACTGGCGTTGACAACCTGACCATCGACAACCTGAAGATCGACACCGACCGCGACGGCATGGACATCGACTGCTGCCAGAACGTGCGCGTCTCGAACACCACCGTCAACTCGCCATGGGACGACGCGATTGTGCCGAAGTCCAGCTTTGCGCTGGGCTACAACCGCCCCTGCTTGAACTTCAACATTACGAACTGCTTCGTCAGCGGCTGCTACCAGCTGGGAACGGTGCTGGACGGAACCTGGAAGAAGTTCACCCAGGAGGCGGACCGCAAGGTGGGCGGCACGGGACGCATCAAGCTGGGGACGGAGTCGAACGGCGGCTTCAGGAACTTCTCCATCTCCAACTGCGTCTTCGAGGGCTGCCAGGGGCTGGCTCTGGAGACGGTCGACGGCGCGCTTCTGGAAGACATCTCCATCACCAACATCACCATGCGCGACATCATCAGCTGCCCCATCTTTATGCGGCTCGGCGCGCGCCTGCGCGGCCCCAAGGGTGCTGCCGGAACAGACCAGAGCACGGTGGTGGGCACGCTGCAGCGCGTGCTGATCTCAGGCGTCACCTGCCACAACAGCGCGGGCCGTTATGGATCGAACATCACCGGCATTCCGGGCTATAACGTCAAGGACGTCAAGATCTCCGACATCTACGTGCAGCATGCCGGCGGCGGCACCGAGGCAGACGCGAAGATCGTGGTCGCAGAGAAAGAGAATGCTTATCCGGAGCCGGGAATGCTGGGCACGCTGCCGGCGCACGGCTTCTACCTGCGCCATGTCGATCACGTTGAAATGAGCCACGTCGAGGTCGAGCCGCTGGCGGCCGACGCCCGCCCCTGCATCTACACCGACGACGTGCATCGCGCGGACTTCTTCGCCATCACCGCGCCCAGCTCGCCGCCGGCGTTCTCGTTCAACAAGTCCACGGACATCCGCGTGCTGTGGAGCCGCGCCGGAGCGGACCAGACCATCGCCTAGCAACCCTAGAATGGAGCATAGATGGGCAACCCACATCTCAGAGTCGAGATGTGGGGCACCCACTTCATCCTGTTAACATAGCCTTTGAGTTCAGTGCGCGGCCGGGACGGTCTGCGCGCATAGAAGAGGCGCGGATTGCTCTATTGGCTGCTGTATCAGAAGCTGTTTCCCTACTTCCGGGTGTTCCGGATCTTTCGCTATCTGACCTTTCGCACCGCGTTCGCCAGCCTGACCGCGCTGCTGATCGGGCTGCTGATCGGGCCGTTCGTGATTGAGCGGCTGCGCGAGTTCCAGATCGGCCAGTATGTGCGCGACGATGGCCCGCAGACCCACCTGAAGAAGGGGGGCACGCCCACCATGGGCGGGGTGCTGATCTGCATCTCGATCCTGGTGCCGACGTTGCTGTGGGCCGACCTGTCGAACCCGGCGGTGTGGATCGCGGTGCTGTCGGTGCTGGCGTTTGGGGCGATCGGCTTTGCCGATGACTACACCAAGGTGGTTCGCAAACAGAGCAAGGGCCTGACCGTGCGGCAGAAGCTCGGGTTGCAGTTTCTGGCGAGCGCGGCGATTGCGGTCACGCTGCTGCGGCTGGAGGTGCATGGGAGCTACTCAACGCGGCTGATGGTGCCGTTTGCCAAACGCTTCCGGCCGGACCTGGTGTGGCAGTGGATGGGCGCGATTCCGCATATGCACTGGCTGGCGTTCCTGCCGTTTGTGCTGTTTGTGGCGCTGGTAATCGCGGGATCGAGCAACGCGGTGAACCTGACCGACGGGCTTGACGGGCTGGCCATCGGGTGTACCATCATCGCTGCCGGCGCGCTGACCGTGCTGACGTATGTCAGCGGGCACGTGGTCTTCTCCGACTACCTGGAGTTGGAGCGGATGCCGATGGTCAGCGAGCTGACCGTCTTTTGCGGGTCGATGGTGGGCGCCAGCATCGGCTTCCTTTGGTACAACGCCCACCCGGCCGAGGTGTTTATGGGCGACGTGGGCTCGCTGGCGCTGGGCGGGGCGATTGGCACGGTCGCGGTAATCATCAAGCAGGAGCTGCTGCTGCCGTTTATCGGGGGCGTGTTCATTCTGGAAGCGCTGAGCGTGATGCTGCAGGTAGGCAGCTACAAGCTGCGCGGAGGCAAACGGATCTTCCTGATGGCGCCGCTGCACCATCACTTCGAGCTGCTGGGCTGGAGCGAGTCGAAGGTGATTGTGCGCTTCTGGATTCTGGCGCTGGTGTTCGCGCTGTTCGCGCTGACGTCGCTGAAGCTGAGGTGAGGGCCGAGCAGAAGAACAAAGGCTTACCGCCGATTAGCACCGATGACACCGATTTTCTTCTGGATAGTGGGTTAGATTTGTAGGCATGGCACTAAGGCCTTGGCAGCGCGGTTCCTTCTGGCGGTTTCCTCTTGCCTGCGCGGCGTTCGGTGCGTTGCTCCCGCCTGCAATTTACTTGTTGTGCTATTGGCCCGCAGCCTCAAACGCACTTTCTAGAGGTTCGGGGACACTTCTCTTCTTCTGCCCTCCTTATTTTCTCTCGATGGCGTTCGATAACATGCAATCGAGGGATCGAATCGAAACAGTGCTGTTTATTATGTCGCCCGCCAACGCTGCCCTATATTTTCTAGTTGGCATTCCGCTCTCGGCGTTTGGAAAATTCGTCAACAGGTTTTAGCCAGGAAGATCAAATGGAACTGAAGAATAAGCGCGTGCTGGTGGTGGGGTTGGGGAAGAGTGGGATGGCGGCGGCGCTGTTTCTGCGCGACCAGGGAGCGCGTGTAACTGTTTCCGATACGCGCAGCGCGGTGGCGTTGCAGGCTGAGATTCCCACGCTGCTCGATGCCGGCATCATGATCGAGACGGGCGGACACGGGCTGCTGACCTTCCGTCGGCAAGACCTGATCGTGGTGTCGCCGGGCGTGCCGTTCGATACGCCGGAGCTGAAGCAGGTGCGGGCGTATGGGTCGCTGGGGCCGCCGATTATTGGCGAACTGGAGCTGGCCAGCCGGTTTCTTGAGGGGAAGGTGGTGGCGATCACCGGCTCCAATGGCAAGACCACCACGACTGCGCTGCTGGGCAAGATCTTTGCCGATGCGGGGGGGCCGACGCTGGTGGGCGGAAACATTGGCACGCCGGTGATTGAGCTGATCAATGAGAGCATCCGGCTGAGTCAGGGAGAAGCAGATTCCTCCGCTGCGCTGCGGAATGACAAACAAAAGAACGGGCAACAGCAAGGGCAAAATGCGGGGGTTCTTCCTGCCCCAGCCAGCGAGCTGGCCGGGGACCCCGTTCGCTCCGCTCAGGATGACAATTCTGTAGAGGGTGCGGGCGCGAATGACAATTCTATGAAGAGTGCGGGAGATGTATGGAGCGTGCTGGAGGTGTCGAGCTTCCAGTTGGAGACGGTGGAGGAGTTCCATCCGCAGATTGCCGTGGTCCTGAACATCACTCCCGACCACCTGGACCGGCATGGGACGTTCGAAAACTATGCAGCGATGAAGACGCGCATCACGGCGCGTCAGGGGCCGGAGGACTTTCTGGTGCTGAATGCGGAGGACAAGCCGACGCAGATGGTGGCGGCGAAGACCAGGGCGCAGGTGTTCTGGTTCAGTGGGCGGAGGGCGGTGAAGCAGGGCGCGTTTGTGCATGGCGAGAGCGTGCTGTTTATTCCGCGCGAGGGAGCCAAGCCGGAGCCGGTGCTGCCGCTGGCGGAGATTTCGCTAAAGGGCGCACACAACGTTGAGAATGTGCTGGCGGCGGTGTGCGCGGCGCGGCTGGGCGGGATTGCGGCGGAGTCGATTCGCGCCTCGGTGGCAGGCTTCAAGGCGGTCGAACATCGGCTGGAGTTCGTGGCCACGGTGCGCGGCGTGGAGTACTACAACGACTCCAAGGCCACCAACGTGGATGCGACCAAGAAGGCGCTGGAGGCGTTCAAGGGCGGGGTCCACCTGATCCTGGGCGGCAAGGACAAGAACTCGGACTACACGGAGTTGAACGATTTGCTGCGCGAACGATGCAAATGTGTTTACACAATTGGTTCAGCGGCAGAGAAGATCGAGCACCAGTTGGCGGGAGTCGTCAAGATAGTCTCAGCGGGAACGCTCGACGCGGCGCTGCGCGCGGCCGCGCAGGATGCGATTGCCGGCGATGTGGTGCTGCTCGCACCGGCTTGCTCGAGCTTCGACCAGTTTGAGAACTACGAGCAGCGCGGACGGGTGTTCAAGCAATTAGTAATGCAGCTATTAGCTGCTAGCTCTTAGCTTTTGGCTAAAAGCTGATGACTAAAAGCTAGAGGCTGGGTTTGGATGGCGAAGCGGGTAGGCGTCGACAAATGGCTGTTCGGGACCGTGTTGCTGCTGGTGCTCTTCGGCCTGGTCATGGTGTTCTCCGCCTCGGCGGTGATGGCCAAGGAGACGCTGGGGTCGCCGTATGCGTATGTGGCCAAGCAGGCGCTGTGGGCGGTGCTGGGGATGGTCGCGCTGACCGCGCTGATGCGGGTGGACTACCGGCGGTATAACAGCTATGCGGTGGTGGTCTCGGCCATCGCGGTGACCACGCTTCTGCTGCTAGGCGTATTTGTGATGGGCGGCATGAATGGGGCGCATCGCTGGATTCGCGTGGCGGGCACAACGCTGCAGCCTTCGGAGATGGCCAAGCCGGTGATCGTGCTGTTTCTCGCGTACTTCCTGCAGACGCGCATCCACAAGATGGACGATTGGAAGGGAACGATCCTACGTGCGGTGCTTCCTCCGCTGGTGTTCATCGCGCTGATCCTGAAGGAGCCTGACCTGGGGACGGCGCTGGTGTGCGCGGGCGTCACCGCGCTGATGCTGTACCTGGCTGGGGCGCAGTTCAAATACTTCTTCATTGGCGCGGCGTTGGCCTCGCCGGTGCTGTACTACATGCTGTTCCACGTTGCTTTTCGGCGGGCGCGCATGCTGGCGTTCATCAACCCGGAGCTCGACCCCAAGGGCGCGGGCTTCCATATCCTGCAGTCGCTGATTGCGGTGGGCACCGGCGGCGTGTGGGGGCGCGGCCTGATGGAGGGCGTACAGAAGCTCTTCTACCTGCCCGAGCCGCACACCGACTTCATCTTCGCCAACATCTGCGAGGAGCTTGGGCTGGTGGGTGCGCTGGTAGTGGTGGGGCTGTTTGTGATGCTGGGATATCGCGGGCTGCGCGCGGCCGTGCTCTCCACCGACCCGTTCGCGCGCTTTCTGGCGTTCGGCATCACGACGGCAATCCTTATCCAGGCGTTCTTCAATATGAGCGTGGTGCTGGCGCTGCTGCCGACCAAGGGCATCACGCTGCCGCTGATCTCGTCGGGCGGGACCTCGGTGTTCATCACGTTGGCCAGCCTGGGCATTCTGCTGAACATCACGCGTGAGATTGATTAGGTGCAGCCAGTCAGCGAGCCAGCGGGTCAGCGAGTCAGCGACGACAAACTGCGGGTGCTGATAGCGGGTGGAGGGACCGGCGGCCATGTGATTCCGGCGCTGGCGATTGCGCGGGAGCTGCGCGACCGGCACGGTGCGGAGGTCCGGTTCGTGGGGACGGCGCGCGGTCTGGAGACGCGGCTGGTTCCGGACGCAGGGTTCAAGCTGGAGCTGGTGCGGTCCGGGCAGTTGAAGAATGTGAGCCTGGCGACGCGGCTGCGCACCGCGATCGATCTACCTCTGGGCGCGGTGGAGTGCGTACGGATTCTGCAGCAGTTCCGACCGCAGGTGGTAGTCGGCGTGGGCGGATATGCCAGCGGGCCAGGGATGCTGGCGGCGATCCTGCTGCGCGTGCCGATGCTGGTATTTGAGCCGAATGCCGTACCGGGGCTGGCGAACCGGCTGGTGGGGCGATGGGTAAGCGCGGCGGCGGTGAACTTCGAGCAGACGCGGAGCTACTTCCGCAACGCGCGGGTGACGGGGATTCCAGTCAGGGCGGAGTTTTTTGCAATCGCTCCGAAGACCTTGGGCCCGCTGCGGCTGCTGGTATTCGGCGGAAGTCAAGGCGCGCGGGTGCTGAACCAGGCGATCCCGAAGATCGCTGCGCGGCTGTTGAAGCGGTTCGGGGAGTTGGAGATACTGCACCAGACGGGTGCGCGACACGCGGAGGTGACGGCGAAGGCGTACGAACAGGCCTGCGTTCCCGGAGGGCGTGTCACCGTGCAGCCGTATCTCGATGACATGCCGGCGGAGTTTGCAGCGTCCGATCTGATTCTGTGCCGCAGCGGGGCGAGCACCATGGCGGAGCTTGGCGCGGCGGGCAAAGCATCGCTGCTGGTGCCGTTCGCGCTGGCTGCGGACGACCATCAGCGCAGGAACGCGGAGGTCTTCCGCGATGCGGGCGCGGCAAAGATGCTGACTGAGACGGGGCTAGCGGAACCGGAGAGGCTGCTGGATGAGCTTACGACTTTGCTTGCCGATCCTGACGGTTTACGCGCGATGGGAGAACGAGCGCGAGCATTGGCGCGGCCGGATGCGGTGAGGGAGATCGCGGCGATGGTAGCGAGATTGGCGAGGATCTAGTTGTTGGTTGTTGGTTGTTCGTTGTTCGTTGTTCGTTGAGAAACCAATAGCAAAAGAGAAGGGCTGAGGATTGCTCCCCAGCCCTTTGTGATTCAAATCGATTCGCGATTACCGGTGTCCGCCGCCGGCGTGCCCGCCTCCACCGCCGCCACCGTGGAAGCCACCACCACCGCCACTGATGCGAGCGCCGCCAGACCGTGCCTGCGGGGCCGCCGCGTAGCTACCGCCGGACCGGGCCTGCGGGGCCGCTGCGTAGCCGCCGCGAGAGGCATAGGCACTGCTGCCGCCTGCATAGCCGCGAGCTCCACTGCTGTAGGTCGAACGCGCCGCATTCGTGGTGGCGCCACGGTTTGCGAAGCTATTGCCGTTGACACCGGCGCCACGGTTCGTGGCCTCCGCGCCGCGATTGAAGCCCTCAGCGCCTGCGCGGGCGAAGGCCGCTCCGCCGGGACGTCCGTCGAATCCCGCTACCGGGTGGTTGTAGACGGATCCGTCGTGGAAGCCGAGGTGGTTGTAGGCGCCGTTATAGAAGAAGCGGCCGCCGTTCCAATATCCGCCCCAGAAACCCACTCCAAAGTAGCCAAAGCCGTAGTTGATGCCACCGTAGTAGCCCACCGACCGGCCCCAGTATCCGGGACGCCAGAAGTAGCCGCCCCCGCCCCAGCCCCAGTAGCCGGGCGTCCAAAGGCCGCCGACATAGGGCGGGTAGACCCAGTCGCCGTCAACCCAGTAGTAGCCGTCATCACCATAGGCCCAGTAGCCGGGCGTCCAGATGTATCCGTAGCCTGGAGCGATTGGCTGAGCGTAGACGGGAATCGCCGGGGGAGCAAAGCCGACACCGACGAACACTGCCGCATTGGCGGCGGTAGGAGCGGCCAGAAGCAGGGCGCCTGCGATCACCACCGCAGCCATCGTGCTTTGCAAAACTCGCGTGATCTTCATCGTCATTCCTTGTCCCGCTTATCCTTCGCTTGCCCGGTAACGCTTTCAAACGGCGGGTTGCGCGGATTGCGAGGACCCATGTCCATTCGAGTCCCGGCCCGTATCCTGCTCCGGACGGCTCCCATGAACTCCTGGTGAATTAGACACAAGATACGCTAATTGGTTGCGGGATGCGAGGGGTGTCGCGCGGGGATTTTGCTCGCAGGGACTAGTTATTTCGGATTCTATCTGCGAGGTGACGGGAGTTAGCGGTTCGGAAGGCAGCCGGAGGTACGCGGCACCCGATCCGTTCAGGCTGTTGTGCTGAACGGACCAGGCGCCGGGCGATCCGGCAGTACCGGAGTCCAACCCGCGGCGATGGCGCCGATGCGAGGTTGGGAACCTTGAGGGACAGAAAAGAGCTTGCGAGGCAAAACGAAGGGCTGGGGGCGGCGGGCCTTGTCGGAGGTGACCGGCGGCGGGTGGGGAAAAGGGAGAATCCTCGCCATTCGCGGAGACGGGGCAGTGAGCTGGGCAGCCGGAGGAGGGGCTGTGGGAATAGGCTGGTAGAGTGAAGTCCGGGTGCGACGGAGGACTAAAGCCAACGCGCTAGACAACACAGCAGATAGCACAGTAAGGAGAGAGCGTTTCCCATGTTTCTGCCTGGCCATTTTCTGTTCGCTCCGTCGCACCGTATCCACTTCATCGGCATCGGCGGGATTGGCATGAGCGGAATCGCGGAGATTCTGCTGACCATGGGCTACGCGGTGTCGGGTTCGGACCTGCGCCGGTCGGCGGTGACAGACCGTCTGGCGGGCATGGGAGCGACGATCTACGAGGGACATGCGGCCGGCAACGCGGCGGCAAGCGATGTGGTGGTAACCAGCTCGGCGGTGCCGGCGACCAATCCCGAGGTATTGGAGGCGCGGGCGAGAAAGATTCCGGTGATCCAGCGGGCGGAGATGCTGGCCGAGCTGATGCGGCTGAAGTACGGGATCGCCGTGGCCGGGATGCATGGCAAGACGACGACGACCTCGATGATCGCGGCGGTGCTGGGCGCGGGTGGCGGCGAAGGCAATCTGGATCCTACGGTGGTGGTGGGCGGGCGCGTGGATGCGCTGGGGTCGAACGCGCGGCTGGGCAGCTCGCAGTATCTGGTGGCTGAGGCGGATGAAAGCGATCGCTCGTTCCTGAAGCTGTCGCCGGTGCTGGCGGTGGTGACCAACCTGGACCGCGAGCATATGGACTGCTATCGCGACCTCGCGGACGTGGAGGCCGCGTTCGTCGAGTTTATGGATCGCGTGCCGTTCTATGGCGCGACCACGGCGTGCCTGGACAATGCGCTGCTGCGCGGCGTGTTGGAGCGGGTGCGCCGCAGGGTCTACACCTACGGCGAATCGGTGGGCGCGGACTTCCGCCTGCAACTGCTGGAGAAGCCGGCGGGCGGCCCGAACGAATACGGACACTGGCAGTTCGAGGTGAACTACCGCGGCCTGGTGCTGGGGCCGTTCGCGCTGCACGTGCCGGGGCGGCACAATGTGCTGAACGCCACGGCCGCGGTGGCGATCGGCGTGCAGCTTGGGGTTGCGCCGGATGCGATTGCCGCGGGGCTGGCGAGCTTCCGCGGGGTCGACCGGCGCTTCCAGGTGCGAGGTACGGTGCGCGGCGTGACCGTGGTGGACGACTACGGACACCATCCTACGGAGATTCTGGCGACGCTGCGGGCGGCGCGCGATGCAGGCTATGCGCGGGTGCATGTCCTCTTCCAGCCGCACCGGTTTACGCGGACCCGCGATCTGCAGCCGGAGTTTGCGCGGGCGTTTGCGGATGCGGACAGCTTGCAGGTGCTGGACATCTATGCGGCCAGCGAGGAGCCGATCGCGGGCGTCGATGCGCCGGCGCTGGTGGAGGCGATTCGCCGGACGGACACGGTCGGCGGCGGCGTGGAGTATGCCGCGTCGATTGCGGCTGGCGTCGCCGCGCTGGCCGGCACCGCACGCGAGGGCGACGTGATTCTGACCTTGGGCGCGGGCAGCGTCTCGCAGGCGGGAGCGATGCTGCTGCAGAGGTTGGCGGATGCACAAACGTAATCTAGCCGCTATTGTTCTCTTGCTCGCACTGCGCGCGCCGTCGACCGCCAATGGGCAGGCCGGGGTGGCCTGGCCGGAAGCGGACAAGCTATTTCACTCCGACCCACGATGGCTAGGCTCGGATGCCGCCTTCTCGATCGACCTCGGTCATGGGCGGGTGCTTTGGATGTTCAATGACGCGTTTGTCGCTCGCAAGCCGGGAGATGATCGACGACACTCCGCATTTGTTCGCAATTCGGTTGCGATTCAGTCGGGGTACGATCCATCGCACGCGACCATCAAGTTTTATTGGCGGACCAGAAGGGGCGAGCCTGCGGAGATATTTCCGTCGGAGGGGCCGGTATGGATGTGGCCGGGCTCTGGGATCCGCATCGGCAAGAGGCTGCTCTTGTTCTGCGATCGGGTTACCTCCGACAGCTCCAAGAACTCGCTGGGATTTAAGTCGGTTGGCTGGAATGCCTACTGGGTGACGAATCCGGACGACGAACCACCAGAATGGAAGTTGAACCTTGCTGCTAAGAGCGACGATGCGGTGATTCTGGCATCGCAGGTCTTGCGAGAAGGCGGCTTCGTTGATCTCTTTGGCGAGAGCGAGCCCGAACATAACCTGTATATGGCGCGATTGAGCGTTGAGAATTCTGCTGAAGGCAAACTCGACCAACTTGAATGGTGGTCTGGCAGCGACTGGCAAAGAGCGAAGGCGAGCCGCGCGCCAATCCTCCACAACGCGGGCACCGAGACCAGCGTGCAACGCGATCCCAGCGGAGTGGGCTTTATCGAGGTCAATAGCGAGGGTTTCGGGGCTACCGACCTGGTCATTCGGCGAGCTGAGCATCTTGCGGGACCGTGGAGCGCGGCGCAGAAGATCTATCGGCCGCCAGAATCG
>Ga0182013_10005308_pt1 | contig 15043 bp, 10 predicted proteins | sample 612S2MmetaG_FD_120487 | JGI IMG/M metagenome (GOLD analysis project Ga0182013, IMG submission 120487) | Permafrost microbial communities from Stordalen Mire, Sweden - 612S2M metaG | ecosystem: Environmental > Terrestrial > Soil > Wetlands > Permafrost | place: Sweden: Stordalen | collected... | reverse complement strand
TGGACAACCCAATGCGAGTAATTATGTTAAACTTTCACAGAGAGAACATGTGTATAAGATACCAGATACTTACGTCGGATCCGACGAGAGAATGAGAAAAGAAGAATGGTTGTTCGATATTACTAAAGTTTCGATAACCAAAGGTTTTATCGAACTACCTCAAGCTATTGAAAGACTTTTCATTGAAATTCTATCTAATGCATCGGATAATGCTCACAGAAGTAGAAGAACCGGAATTAATCCAGATAAGATAGAGGTTACTATGAATGAAAGAGTCATAACGATTAAGAATTATGGTATTCCTATTCCTATTGAGATACATCCAATTGAGAAAATATATGTTCCGGAGATGATATTTGGAAGTATGTTGACGGGTTCTAATTATGAAGGTGACAGGCATGAAGCTGGTCGTAACGGTCTTGGTGCCAAATTAGTTAATATTTTCAGCAAGAAGTTTTACTTAGAAGTTGGTAATGCTATTAGTCATCTGTCATATGTTCAATCATGGAATGAGAATATGATAAATCGAACAGATCCGATAATCTCAAGATATGATCTACAAACAAGTTATGTTTTTATTTCATATGAGTTAGATTTTGCGAGGTTTAAATATGATAAATATCCATTGGAAGCTTTCCAGTTATTTGCAAGACATTGTTGTGATATTAGTTTTACTGCTAAGATTCCTGTTATCTTCAATGGAACTACTATTAATCTCTGCGATATTAGGGAATATGCTCGTCTTTATTTTGGTGATGTTTCTATGAGTAATTCCATCATCCATTATGAATGGCCAGAAGGTTGTAAGATTATTTCAAAGAAAGGTGGAGTTCAGGTATGTGAAGATTCTAGTATTACTCCTATTATTGAAATGTGTGTTATTGATACACCATGGGCTGGAGAATCCATTTCCTTCGTAAACTCCATGATGACAAGAGATGGTGGAGTTCATGTTGATGCTGCTTTGAAGGCTGTTTCCACTATGGTGATTGATACTATCAACAGTAACTCAGAGAGTAATAAAGGTAAATCCAAAGATAAGAAGAAAGGGAGTAAAGTTATTGGTAAGACAAAAGAGAAGGAAAGTAAACCTAAAATAGCACCCACCATTCGTATCACTGATGTTAAACCACATATCTCTCTTATTCTTGCATCAAAGTTAGTTAATCCTAAATTTAGCAGTCAAAGTAAAACACATTTGACAACTCCAGTGCCTAAATTCGTCATTGAGGAGAATGAACTGAAACCGATGTTGAAATGGGAGTTAATGAAGAGATTATTAGCTGAACTTGAAGCCAAACAATTTGGAGCATTGATGAAGACAGATGGTAAGAAGAAGAGACATATTATATTAGATAATGGCGTTGATTGTAATGAAGCTGGTGGTCCTAATTCATACAAATGCATTCTTTACATTATTGAAGGTAAATCAGCCAAAGGTTATGCGAATAAACTTGTTTCTCATTCACCCGATGGCAGAGATTATATGGGAATTCTACCAATTCGAGGTAAACTTATTAATGCGATGAATGCCAGTGTTCTCAAGGTATCTAATAATAAAGAAGTAGAGGAATTGAAAAGTATGTTAGGTTTGAGAGAAGGACTTGATTATCGTTTACCAGAGAACTTCAAGACTTTGAGATATGGAAGAGTATGCGTCATGGCAGACGCAGATGATGATGGTATTCACATTAGAGGACTTGTTACACTTTATTTTCATTGTTATGGTAAATCTCTCCTACAAAGGAATGACTTCATCTTTTATTATGACTCTCCTATCATACGTGTTACTCATGGAAAACAAGTAAGAAAGTTCTTTACACAAGGTGAATATAATGCATGGAAAAGAAATACACCTAACAGTGACAAATGGGAACCTGAATATTTCAAAGGATTGGGGACTTCTACCGATAATGATATTAAGGAGGATTATAATGATCCACATTACAGACTATGTATCTTCGATGAAAAAGCCGATGAGAAGATGAAACTAGCTTTTGATAACAAACTTACAGATGAAAGAAAACTATGGATAGCATCATGGAAACCTCTGGATGATGTTACATATATACCATCGGTAACCTTAACTAAGTTTATAGACAATGAATTAATACAATTCTCTGCTTCTAATTTGAAACGTAGTATTCCATCTATCATGGATGGTCTTAAACCTGGTCAAAGAAAGATATTATGGACAGCATGGTTGCATTGGAAATGGGAAGAAGGAAAAGACTCAAGTTATAAGAAGTTCAAAGTCTCACAATTGGCTAATAAGGTTTCTGATAAGATGAAGTATCATCACGGAGAGGATTCTTTGAGTGATGCTATTACCAAGATGGCACAAGATTTTGTCGGTAGCAATAATATGCCATTCTTTACTCGTGAAGGACAATTAGGAAGTAGAGAAGAAGGTGGTAATGATGCAGCAGATCCTCGTTATCCATATGTTAAACCTGAGTGGTGGCTCCCTTATGTTTTTAAGAGAAATGATATGCCATTACTCGAAATGACAGTAACTGAAGGACACATTACTGAGCCAGTATTTATGCTACCTATCATTCCTCTCCAAATTATCAATGGATGTAGAGGAATTGGGACTGGACATAGTACTTTCATGCCTAATCATAATCCTCTTGATGTTATTGCTTGGTATAAAGCCAAAATCAGGAAAGAATCTCTTCCTTATGTTACACCTTGGTATAGAGGATTCACAGGAGAAACAAAGATAGTGGATAGAAAAAGAAGGAAAAATCATAATGATGATCCCGATGATATCTGTGGAGTAGACGAAGCTATCACGGAAGAAGAATTGGAAGAAGAAGAAAATGATAAGTCACACTTCCTTTCTTTACAAACACGAGGTACTTTTCATTTTAATCAGGATATGAGTGTTACTGTGACAGAGTTACCAATAGGAAGATGGAATCACACTTATCGTTTATGGTTGGATAATTTACTTCACAATAAGAAAATAATTGATTATGTCAATAGATGTACTCCAGAGAAACCACTATTTACTATCTGGGGATTTCAAGAAGCCAATATTAGAACATTGAAATTACAGAAAAGTTATGGCATGAGTAATATGGTTCTCTTTAATAAAGATAATCTTCCAACAGATTACGAATATGTTGAAGATGTCCTTGAGTCATTCTATATGAGTCGACTTCCTTATTATGAAAAGAGAAAGGCTAATATACTCAATGAGTTAAATGAGATAATAAGAAAAGATAGTCTTAAGATTCGTTTCATCAAAGCTGTAAGGGATAATGTTATAGTCCTTCGAAATAGTAAGTTTGATGTAAATTATCCACTTATGGATAATCTCGGATTACCTCGTGAGTTATTAGATAAGACAAAAGCTGGTAGTTTCTCTGAAGAAGAGATAGCGAGATTGCTGAAAGAACAAACAGAAGCAGAAACTAAGTATAGAGAAATTAATGCTATTCTACCTCAAAACATGTGGTATGAAGACCTAGAGATATTTGAGAAAGCTTATCGAAATAAATACAAGGTCAAACTTACCATTAAGAATAAATCTGTGTCGATCTCACTTAATGCTAAGAGAACTGAACCTCCTGCAACACTTCTTAAGGTAATGATGGTAAAGTAGCACTTACAGCTACTGAGATATTAAAAACAAATATATCACAGCGACATTGTGATATATTAGATATATTTAACCATTATAATTATAATGACACTGTGATATACTAACCATTATAATAATTATAATAACACTGTGATATACTAACCATTATAATTATTATAATAATACTGTGATATATTAGATATATCACAGTCAGTAAGAAAATGTATTGTTAGATAATTAAAATAGTTAAAATTATAGTAAGATATCTTACTATAATTTTATGTATTGTATCACTCCCAGAATGTTTTCCTATTGGTTGTGATATATAAGTCATGATTATTTTGCATATAATTCATGAAAGTCAAAGCATATATCTCTATGTCCTTGTCCGTTATTAGAATAGATGTATTTGAGTTATTAACGAGTAATGATGCAAGATAATCTATCCATTGATTCTTATGTTTACAATGATTAAAAATTATTCCTCGGAAGATGATAAATGCCTGATAAACATTACGAGATCTGACGAAAATATTAGAAAGATCTAATCCCGCAAATTTATTATTATCGTGAAGATATACCATCTTGTAAGTAAACAATTGACTCTTCAATGAATCTGATGCCGCAATAGAGATAATCTTTTCAGTGAGATGATTGATCACTGATCCATTGAAGGATAATCGAGTGATTGCTTCGTCATAGTTGGAATGATTATCATAAATTGGTTGAGGAGGGTATATCTCAAGAGTATCTTGATTAATTGTAACAATAACAATGTAGGGATTTCTATATATATTGATACCTAATAAAGTATTTCCACTACCAATATTTATTTCAATAGGAATAATATTCTGTGATATTATCTTACCATTCCTTTTATTTTTCTCATATGTTTCGTAAGAAGTATACATATTATTCCTGAGAAGATAATATAAAATGTATTTTCCTCTCGCCCATCTTACATTATCGTTCACAGCCTCAAGGAAAGTCTCTGTGACGACTCCAATGTCATGATTGGCTTTGAATGCCCAGAAGTATGTTGATAAACAGATAGAATTTAATCTTGAATTAACTAAACATACTTCACAAAGGTTTTCTAATGGTATATCGACCATAATTCGATAAAGTATTTCATCAGACAAAGAGAGTAGATTAACTTCATCATAATCCATTTGAAATTAAAATAACGAATTGTTTTATTATATTTTAATTATCAGATTCGTCTCTTGAAACACATTTATATTGATAATGTCATCTCCAATCAATACCGAGTCGAAAGAATGGAAGGATCTTCTTATATCTCTCAATGGGAAACTTTATGAAAGAAAAGAGGAAATAATGAATCTTGGTCTTATATCGCAGGAAAAGAAAAGAACGTTCACTGTGAATTTTGAGATAAGAGATTTTATTAATACTCTTTATCAAACAAAGGGAGATAATGGTCTTATTATCTTTATTCATCGTTTTGATGGGTCAGCTGATGATATTAAACAAGCCATTAACGCTATTCGAAGAAGTAAGTTCCACTACAATTTTGCTCTCGATCCCATTGTTGATGTCAAAACTCAAGATGAAGTGAAACCAACAATCCCTTCAAAGCCTAAGTTGAAGGAGTTTCAATTCGGCGATAAAATATCTCCTGACGATTTTACAAGAAAAGATAAGATATTTACCGAGGAGTCACAAGAACGAATAGAGGAAGCGTGGATGGACTTTATCATTGATTTCAATAAGGTATGTTACAATTCTTTCGATAAAGAAGAAGTTAAGCTCGCGTTGGTTCCTTACGTATTCGATGAGGCAAATTATTTATCTTTTGATCCCAAGTCACAGGTAATGTTTGCACAAATGATCAAAAGTATTGCCTGTAAAGATTATGATCTCTTTCGTAAATTCTATTCTGCTATTGAAAGAATTCCTTCAGGTGTTACAGATAATGTAAAATATCCCATGGTACTTGAATTTATTGATAACTCTTCCTTCTCTTCCTTCTTCAAGAAACAATAAAAAAATTAACCGCGATACTACATATTACTATGTAGTATCGCGGTTAATTTTTTTAGCTGAAGAGAATGACATAGAGGTTAAATCGACAGAGGTTAAATATATGACAGATGGACAATGACATAGAGATTGGATAAATAAAGGTTAATATTATATAATACTCTCTTAACGAGAGTATTATTTACATTTGTTTTTTTTATAACTTACAAGTTAAATCTTATGATGATTTACCTTGGTTGTTATTGTTATCAACAATACCCATGGGAGATCCAGATGTAACAGATGATTCAGTACCAGTTGGCATCGGTTGTCTCATCATTTGAGGGTAAGGATTCATTTGTTGATAATACTGAGGTGGTGGAACTTGAGGATAAAATTGTGGAGGCATTTGGGATACTGTAGAAGGAAAACCAACGGGTCCATTAACATTACCGTTAGCGATCAATCCCATACTACTCGCCATTGAATAGAATTGTTCCATCATCTTTCTTTGCTGTTCATTGACAGCATCGAGTTTACCTTTCTCCTCTTCTTGTCTTTTCCTCTCAGCTGCTTCTTCGAACTTCTTCAGCTTCTCAGCGTTAGCCTTCTTAGTTCCAACCTCATGCTCCTCATACATGGACTCAATGATACCAGCTAATTTATTAGCTTGCTTCTGTCGAAGTTCTCTCAATTCTTTCTCATTCTCTTCAAGACGAGTTATAACAAGTTCCTTTGATGCAGGATCATTATAAACCCAGTCACAAGCTTTTCCAAGAGCAGCTATTTTCTTCTCGTCAGTGAGTGAGAAATAACTAGAGATAGGAACGGTAGCATCACCAAACTTGAAATATTGAGCTTTGAACGATTCGGTGTAAAGACCATCAGCCGATGAAAAGCGAATTATCTTGCGACCATCACGAGAAGATTCTTCATGTGCCATTTGATAATAGTGTTGGAAGGATTGTCGATAAAATATATCAGAGATTATTATAAGACTGTTGATTTATAACTGTTTCGTTCTTTTTTAAATATTTCTCTATCATTTATATTTTTACGTTGTCCGGTAAAATGAATAAAATCATGATTGCGTTTCGTTACATGGTAAAGAAATAATATGACGACATCATTCGTATCAACATTAGAGACCAATCACGATGTTGATCTTTCTTTTCTCAAAGATATCGATGATACTGATATAAAGACAAACATCAAAGATTGTATTTTAAATATGATCTCTCTTATGGATTCAGTAACCAATTCTGATCCTTCTCACAGTCATGGATTTATTCATTGTCTAACTGTTTGGAAGAATGGAAGGAGAGCTCTTCTTTTTGAGAAAGATTTATCGGAGACGGATAGACTTGCAATAGAACTTGCTTGTATTCTTCATGAAGTAGATGATAGGAAATTCTTTCCTAACAAGATAAATAAAGATTATCCTAACGCAAGAAAGATATTAAGAGAGATAATTCTCTTTACTCATTATTCTGATGAGAAACAACAAGTTCTTCCTGCCGATGATCATCTTAATGATTTTATCGAATTAGTCATTAAGATGATCTCATTAGTTTCTTGTTCAGAAAATGGTAATAATAGTCAGAACGTAAATAAGAGATGGATGTTTATTCCACGTGATTGTGATAGATTAGAAGCATCTGGCTCTATTGGTATTTATCGTTGTCATCGATATACTGTTGAAAGTGGGAAACCGTTATTTACAAACGAAACTCCTCGCATTACATCGAAAGAAGATTTATATAAGGTAGCAACAAAAGAGAGATTCCAACAATATCAGAGTAATAAGGAATCAGTGAGTATGATAGATCACTTCTATGATAAACTCTTACATCTTAATGAATACCCATCAGGAAACGAATATTTACATAAACTTGGAAAGGAAAGACATTCTGTAGTGGAGAATTTCGTTCTTCAATTTGGCAAGAAAGGTGAGATCGATATTAATGAGATAGAGCTCGGACATTGTTAATATCGCTAATATTCTCCAATTTAGTAAAAAGAATATTGTTGATATCAACAATATCAGAGCTCATCTCCAATTTAGTAAAGGGAGTATCGTTGATATCAAGAATATCAGAGCACTATCTCCGATTTAGTAAGGTATCGTTAATATTATCTTATTACTAAAATATATAATATATACCGTCAGTATATATTATATTTTATTATATAATATATAAATAAAATGGAGAGTACGACAATTAAAACAACTACTGTTAGTTCTGGAGGCTACGGTGGACTCAAAGGAACTACTATTATCTCGATTGTTGGTATTATTGCTGGTATCGTTATTCTTATCATTGGTATAGTTCTCTATGAAATTAACGTAAAGAATGGAGTAGCACAACCATGGTGGGTTTGGGCTCTTATGATAGGAGGTTTAGCTCTAGCTATTATTGCTGGAGTTGCTTTAGCTTTTACTCTCGCTTATTGAACAATATATCTAAATATTTCTACTATATCAGTAGAAATATTTTCTAATTATATCGATATTACCTTTAGTAATGTACTACTGCATTTACCCCAATATATTTCGTCATAAAAGGAATAGCGAGAGAGGATTCGACATTTATATTTTTCTAATATATCAAGAGAAAACCTAACCATATCTTTGAGATAATGCACTGTAACGAATAGATATTCTCGATATCTAATATGTCGAGAGAAAATCCTCCATACAGAAATAGTATAATAAACGAAATAAATCAGACCTAATTCTTCTTCGTCAATAAACTTATCAGAGAATGTTAATTTATATTATATTTAATATGACAGTTTATTAAATATAATGTGATAATGTCGAATGTTAATCTAGTACCAGTATCGACTACTACAATAACAAAGGAACCAGTTAAATCTACATTACCACAGCCATTTCAGGGATCTCGTTTACCACTAATTAGTGTTGTGTTTGTTATATCTGGAGTAATATTAGGAGCAATATCTATCTTTGGATATGCCACTTCTACTGGTCTTGGTCCTTCTTGGGTTTGGATAATCTTTATCATAGCAATGTTCCTTATCGTTATTGGGATATTTCTCCTATTGTATTACTATTCTTTGTAATTTTGATAATATAATAATGTTATGGTTTTCGTTATTATAGTTAAATGAAATATTTGCAAGGAATCAATGTGCCATTAGAATCTCTTATTGTATTTGTACCAATAGATACTCTCGTAAGATGTCTAAGGGTTTGTAAACAATGGTCCATTATGCTACGACCATTATTAGAGGAGAAAATCGAAATGTTACCATGGCGCTTTACTATTGAATATCATGAGGATATTATCGATAATATACCAAGAGTCGTTTTTCATCAGGCATGGATTAAAATTGGTATCTTTGATCGTAATGATATAAGATCAATAGAAATATGTGAATATTGCTATATTAAAAGAAAGAGTGAGTCTATTCCGGGTAATTGGAATGTACCTTTAGATTTTGATAGTGTGAGGATTCTCATTTTTGATAATAGCAGCGAATTGAAATTATCGATAAGAGAGTTACTCAGATGTTGTTATAGCGGAGTAACTTTTAGTTTAACCCCACGTGATGGTATATATTATCCATGTAATATTAGGCAAGTATCATGTGATAATTATGGACAGAATACGAAGATGAAAGCCTCGATACAAATAGGAGATGTCTCTCCCCACCCCGGTGGAAGTTTTGACATATTGGATATATATCGCTTCTTCATTCCTAATGAATTTCATAAAAGAGGTAAATGTAGAAAAGTCATGACAACTAATATCGAAAAATTATCGCAATTCAAGGGATTTTTCTCCCATTTTTAAAACGCAAGAAGAAACTTTTTTATTCCATCAAGTTTAAATATGGCTTGGTATACTGACTGGTGGTTTTGGTTATTAATCATAGGATTTATTTTCGTCATTGTAGCGATAATTGTATATGAATTTTATTACAAGAGTAACTCGAAGTCTGCAACTACTTGGTTCTGGGTACTATTTGGAATAGGGGTATTTTTCATAATAGTAGCAGTGATAGTTTATCTTATTGGAGTTAGTAGACCAATTAAACCTCCTGCTGTATCACTAGGACCAGCTCCCGTAGAATACGTCTATGTTTATGGACCACCTCCTCAATCTTTGGTAGATCCATGTCGACCACAATGTGCTCCTCAATGTCCACCACAAATACCTCCTTGTTCACCAAAACCGCAATGTGCTCCTGCCCCACAATGTCCTCCTTCTCCTTGTGCTCCCCAATGCCCACCTCAATCAGTTGCAGCTGTTTATCCTCAACAGGCGATGATTTATCCTCAGAATCTTTACATTTACACTAACAGTGCTCCCGCGGTAGAAAGAACTGTTTCTCTTCCTCAACAGATACAAGTACAACCACAACCACAAATAACACAACAATTACAACCATTACAAATAACTGGTCTATCTCCTCGACAGGAGTCATTGGCTACACTAGCACCTACTACTACAAGATTATCATTACAATAATTTAACATTGTATTTTTCTATATATTATAATATAACACTTAACAGCTAACAACTAAGTGTTATATCCATTAGTCCATGTTTATCCATATATTATTTCATAAATAATATATTAATATAACACCTAACAGCTAACAACTAAGTATTATATCCATTAGTCTGTATCTATTGAAATATTGTATACACTATATACAATATGGTTTTAAAAAAGTTTATATAGTGATGTCAGTCTCAGGAAGTCCTTGTCAGGATAACCCAGTCTATATTCTATGATTTTCTTACAGTATTTTCTCGTTTTCTTGTTTGTGATAAGAGGAATTACATCTTTCAATTCCATACTACCATCCCCTTTTCTTTGGTAAAAAGGGGATATTCTTCTATCGAAGAAAAAGGTGAAGAGAACCATAATATTGTCCTCAAAAGGTACACCCTGATATGGCCGATAAGTACCAATAAATGAATGTATCAACTTGACAGATATCATGTGAGAATAAGAATGATCAGAAAGAATTATTCTTAAAAAGTCGATTCCCTTACCATCAACAGCATCAATGAATAGTTCATTGATAATAGAATGAAATGATGGAAGCTTCGATGTGTACTGAAGGAATCGTTCAATAGAAAATATCTCATTCTTCTTGCTTCCTAAGGCAAGATTAGTCACTCTTGCTTTATTTACAATTCGTCTCATATGATTAGGGCTACAAGTCATGATATTACCAAGGATATCTCTAAAACATTTACATACTAAAGTACAAGAAATAACAGAAGAGAAACATGATTCATTAATCATACCAAGAATAACAGAAAGGATATCCCTTGGAAGTAATAATATAGACTCCATTCTCTTTAAGCGGATCGAAACATTCTTAATATTATTGCATTCATATTTTAAACATTATGAATGCAAATTTCTTACTGACATTGAGATAACATCACAAAAATAATTATGTTCTTACAACACTATAGGCATTTATTTGATGTTTTTCTGTAATAGAAAAGAAAAGATTAAGTAAAAATATAATAACCATTTTTGATGATAAAAAAGAATAACGTTTATTTTTATTTATAAATCGAAGAATGATCACCACCATTGTCAAAAGAGACGGTACTATTGTCAATTACGACTTGAGTAAAATTGCTCATGCTGTGAGAGAAGCCTTCAACTCAACTGGAGAAAATGGAAACTTAAATGTCGATGAACTTTCAATGACTATAGCCGATCTTGTGAACAATGAATTGATGTTTATTAAGGAGAAATATCCACATACTCCCATCACTGTCGAACTTACCCAGGATACTGTAGAAGATGTTCTTATGAGAGAGAAATGGTTGAGAACCGCTAAGTCATATATCATTTATCGTCATGAACGTACTAAAGTTAGAAAAGAGAGGAAACCGATCTCTGATGAATTAAGATCTAAGGTTCTTGAAAGTAGTAAGTATTTTAAATCAACTTACAATGAGTTGATTTATTATCGTACTTACTCTCGTTGGATCCGAGAGAAAGGAAGAAGAGAGACTTGGGTAGAAACAGTTGATCGTTATTTCAACTATATGTCTTATAGACTTGGTTCGAAGATTTCCTCTCTCGATCTCGAGAGATTGAAACAAGCAGTTCTTCGAATGGATATCATGCCAAGTATGAGATTACTCCAATTTGCTGGTGAAGCAGTCGATAGGAATGACATGTATTCGTATAACTGTTGTTATATTGCTCCCACTACTCTCAAGGATTTATGTGATATTATGTACGTTTCTATGTGTGGAACTGGAGTAGGTTGGTCAGTGGAAAAGAAATATGTCGATCAACTACCTACTGTTAGCATACAAGGTGATCTATCCGAAGAGAAAGAAATACCGACATATACTGTTCCTGATTCGAAAGAAGGATGGTGTGATGCTTTTCTTCTAGGATTACAAACATGGTATGGAGGTAGAGATATTAATTTCGATTTCTCTGAGATAAGATTAGCTGGTGCTCCATTGAAGGTAACTGGAGGTAAAGCTTCTGGACCAGAACCACTGAAAGAATTACTAAAGTTTGCGAGAGATACCATTCTTTCTCGTCAAGGTGCTAAACTTACAACACTTGATATTCATGATCTTATCTGTTATATTGGTAAAATAGTTGTTGTCGGTGGTGTTCGTCGATGTATCGCTGAAGATTCCCGTGTGTTAGTTAAAGATAAAAGTTTTAAGTACATTCAGAATGTCGAAGTAGGAGATCTTGTTCTTACTGATGATGGTTATCGTCCTGTTACTAATACATTCTCACAAGGAGTACAACCCGTCCTACAGATTACTCATTCTAATGGAATGCTATGCGTGACTGATAATCATCGAATGGCTGTTCTTAATTCGAAAAAGAAGAAAGAGTTAAATAGTATTCTAAGGCTTGGTGCTGATTTACTTCAAGTCGATTTAGTTGATGATTTGAAGTTATCATCATACATCGAGTGGAAAGAAACAAAAGATCTCACTAAGGAGGACTATCTCATCTTTCCTGGAATTAATAACGAAGAAGGTAATAGCGAAGAAGGTAATAACGAGAGAAATAAAGCAAGAATGTTTGGTATATTCACCGCATGTGGTAGAATGAATCTATTTCATACATCATTAGAGTTTGTTGTCAAGAACAATGAGAATCTTGATTTTATTGTCAACCAATTGGAACAATTTGGAGCGAAACCAGAGGTATCTACTTCAGAGGATGATCATGTCAAGACATTTACTGTGAGTGTATCAGAAGAAGATATAGTGGAGTATTTTTATGAGAGTTATTCTAGAATAATTCCCGATGTTGTTCTACACGGAAATACTAATGTTAAAATAGGATATCTCAAGGGTTTATTTATCGATAATTCGAGATTAAGTATTGAAAATAGTATGAGGTTTGTCAAGGATGTTCAATCTCTTCTTTATTCCATTGGTATTGTATCAAGAGTTGAGGGAGTTGAGGTGGGTAAGTTGGGAGTTTTCAAAGGTGTATTAACAGTCAATCCTGACCAGAGGGATTATCTTATATCCGCATTTAATCATCCAACTAATGAACTGAGTATGAACTACATGTATGCTAATTCTGACGGAAATGTTACACATCATTTTGATAATGGTAATATCAGATTCTTTCTTTCTCGTGTTAACTCTCTTGATATCGCTAAATCAGTAATGACTTATGATCTTGAAGTCGATGGACCACATTGTTTTGTTGTTGAAGGAGTACTATCGCATAACTCCGCGATGATTTCAATCTCTGATCTTAATGATGAGGAGATTAGAAAGTGTAAACAAGGTAACTTCTATAATGATCATCCTCAACGTTGTATGGCAAATAACTCTGCTGCTTATAACAAAGTACCTAGTGATCAAGAATTAATGACGGAATGGCTTTCTCTTATCCAATCTGGTTCAGGCGAGCGTGGTATCTTTAACCGAACTGGCCTTTCAGAACATTTACCAGAAAGAAGAAGAGAATGGTTAGGCGAAAGAATCAATGAAATAGGAACAAATCCTTGTGGTGAAGTTTATCTTAATTCCCATCAGACTTGTAATCTTAGTACAGTCAAGGTAGATATTGATGATAATCTCGATACCCTTCTAGAGAAAATAGAGCTCGCAACCATTCTTGGTACATATCAAAGTTGCCTAACTAATTTTAATTATGTCTCGAGTAAATTCAAGGAGAATTGTGAAGGTGAAAGATTACTTGGTGTTTCAATGACAGGTCAACATAACTCCCCTCTTTTTAATACTATGTTAGATAGTAAGGAGAATGAAGAGAAGATGTCTATACTATTAGGTAAACTGAAAGAAAGAGCAATATCAACTAATCTCGAATATTCCGAACGTTTTGGTATTAATCCATCTACTGCTATTACTCTCGTTAAACCAGAAGGAACGTCAAGTGAAATGTTAGGATGTTCTAATGGTGTACATCCTTATTTTGATGAATACTATGTAAGAAGGGTAAGATTATCTGCTCATGATTCGGTGTTTAAATTACTGAGAGATCAAGGCGCTATTTATTATCCAGAGACTGGTTCTACTATAAATGATGCAACAACATTCGTTGTGGAGTTTCCGTTGAGGGCACCAGAAGGCTGTAAGACAATTAAGGATTGGCCAGCATTAAAGATGTTAGAGTATTGGAGGATGATGAAGATGTATTACTGTGAACACAATCCAAGTGTTACCGTTTCCATAGGTAATGACGAATGGATCGACGTTATGGTCTGGTTGAAGGAAAAATGGCAGATAATTGGTGGACTTGCTTTCCTTCCAAGATATGATCATGTCTACAAATTAGCTCCTTTCGAATCTATCTCAAAGGAAACATATGAGAAATTAGTTAAACATTACGAGAAGAATAAGATTGATTATACTAAGTTAATCTACTATGAAACAGAAGATGAAACTAAACTTAAGACACAGGCTGCTTGTACTGGTCCAGATGCTTGCTATATGTAAATTTAGTGTGTTAATTAAAAACTAGGTGTATTACACTGTAATACACGTAGTCTATATTATAATAATAAATAGTTAGGGGCGGGGTTAGAAATACTATAAGAGATCTTTAATGTCACACGGATCTCTCATACTATTTATTATTTATCGAAGTAAATAATAAATAGTAATGCATAGTTAGGGAGTAGGATTATAAAATACTATGAGAGATTCATACGTCATTAAAAATCTCTCATAGTATTTTATAACCACCCATACTATTTACTTCGATAAATAATAAATAGTAATAAATACTATGTAAAAAATGTTTAAATCACGAGGAATACATATGAAAAAGAATATGAAGTATTGAGACAAAAAGTATGTTTGTCTCTTCGGACTAACAAATAATAATAATTTAATATTATTATTATTTATCTCTGAGTAGAATTTATAATACTATTCTATACTGTTCTATATTTTGAGACTAAACGGTATACGATAGTATATAATAGTATTATAAATT
>Ga0182013_10005305_pt1 | contig 15052 bp, 16 predicted proteins | sample 612S2MmetaG_FD_120487 | JGI IMG/M metagenome (GOLD analysis project Ga0182013, IMG submission 120487) | Permafrost microbial communities from Stordalen Mire, Sweden - 612S2M metaG | ecosystem: Environmental > Terrestrial > Soil > Wetlands > Permafrost | place: Sweden: Stordalen | collected... | reverse complement strand
GCCCCGGCACCTGCGACATCATGGATACCCTGCAACTCCAGACCTACAACCCCGTGAATGTCGGTCTTGAGCTGTCCTATACCCGCTACCGCGGCGATGGATACAAGCTCGGAATCAATCAGGGAATTTACGCCATCACAAATAACGACGGCAGATGGGGAATCCAGCTCAGCTCCGTAATCTTCACGCCAACCGAATACATTGGCGACAAATTCAACGATGCCGCGGAAGCTCATCTGCGCCAGGGACGAACCGGCATGGGGCCTTCGGCGATCACGACTACGATCTATTGCAATTGTCAGGGCCGACGGCAAGCCGGGCTGGTTCTTTGAACTGGCGGGCGGCGGCGTGGGCCATTACGGATATACGAAGGACCTGGCAGAATCCCGGGTGCTCCATGCAGGGCCGGAGAAAGCGCATGCGTTCGGCGGATACATCCGCTATACAAACGACCATGTCTTCATATCCGAAACCCGCAGCATGAGCGTGATGATCTTCGACAAACGGAACGGATATTGGGTGAACGCCGGTAGCTTCGGGCAATCCATCCGGCGCGAACGGTCGAACGACGCGCTCGCCTGAGAAATCCTACTCAATCAGTTCGCGGTTTAACCAGCGACGACCGTACATATCGAGCCATTCGCCATCCGGCTCACTGGCGCGGGGATCGGACCCAAGACGCAGAACGTTCCCGTCGAGATCTTCAACCTGCATTTCGAGCGCCCACGAATAGTTCGTGGGTGAATGGCGGATCTTGGCACCTGACTTCCGGAATTCCGCGTAAAGAGCTCCAACATCGACGCCATCGATCCAAACCCATGAACCGAAGTGTCCCTGATCGCCCTGGCAAAGGAAAAGTCCGCACCGGCCGCGGGCGATGGAAACGAAGTCGCAAGTCTCCCAGTTGACCTTGAAACCCAGAGCCTGGACATAATAATCCCGACTCGCGGCAACATCGCTCACCCGGAGTACCGGCGTAACTCCACCAAAAGGAAACGGGTCACTTGGCGCGGATTCAGACATAGCGGTTCTTTCAGCCTAAACCAGCATCGCGCAAAAACTGAGCCGATTCTTCCGGCGGCGTCGGATTGATATAGAACCCTGTGCCCCACTCAAATCCGGCGACCCGCGTCAGCTTCGGGATCACCTCGATGTGCCAGTGGAAAAAAGGATTGGCAGCATCCTGCAAAGGCGCCGTGTGAACCAGAAAATTATAAGGCGGACGTTCCAGAACTTTATCGATCTTCCGCAGAGTGGACTTGAGCACCCATGCCAGATTCTCCAAATGCGGCGCATCGATGTCCTCGTAATGCGACCGGTGCTGCTTCGGCAAGATCCACGTCTCGAACGGAAACCGCGCCGCATAAGGCTCCAGAACCACAAACCGGTCCGTCTCGGTAACAATCCGCGCAGCCGCTTTCGTTTCCTGGCGAATCATATCGCAGTAGAGACACCGTTCCTTAAACTTGTGATACTTCTTCGCGCCGTGAAGCTCTTCTTGCACCCGCTTCGGCACCACCGGCAGAGCAATCAACTGCGAATGCGTATGCTCCAGCGTCGCCCCCGCCGCCTCGCCCTGATTCTTGAACAGAAGCACATAGTGCAAACGGCGGTCGTTCTTCAAATCATGCATCCGATCGCGAAATGCCCAAAGTACCTGTTCCACGGCCTTTTCGGACAGATCGGTCATGCTGAGCAAATGGTCGGGCGATTCGATCACAACCTCATGAGCGCCAATGCCCTGCATCTTGTCGAACATGCCTTCGCCCTGGCGATCCAGATCGCCTTCGATACCGAGCACCGGAAATTTATTGGGTACCACCCGCAGTGACCAACCAGGCTGATTGGCCCCGGAGCCGTTCCGGTAGGCCAGCACCTCCGGCGGCGTCTTCGATTCGTTGCCGGGACAGAAGGGACAAATGCGGCCGGAAGGAACCGACGGCACCGGTTCACGGATGAAGTCGTTGGGTCGGCGCGCACGATCCGTGGCGATGATTACCCACTGGTCCGTAACCGGATCTTTTCGCAGTTCTGGCATGGCGTGAAAACTAATATACCGAGAGGTCCCACGTGAAGGCGTCCCGGAGGTGTTCCAGCTTCCCGCCCGCAATGGAAATGGCGTCGAAACGGACACATGCCGGGTCGGCGCCGGACCTGCGCACATAATCCCGCGCGGTACGGCGCAGAGCGCGAATTTTGTCAGCGTCGATAGCCCGCTCCGGCGCACTCCATTCGCCCGAAGCCCGGGTCTTTACTTCGATGAATACGAGGGAATTTGCCTCTGCGGTCTTCTCCCAGGCAATGATGTCGATCTCGCCGCCGCCCTGCGGAGGTCGCCAGTTGCGGGCGGCAATGGTAAACCCGTGTTTGCGCAGATAGCGGTGCGCAAAATCCTCGCCCCACTTACCCAGGTTATGTTCTGTGAGGTAGCGCAGCCGGTCAGCGACGCGGTACAGGGGGGCCAACGGGTTCAAATTCAAACTCCATCGCCTTTCCCCGAATTACATAGCAAAGGTAGAATTCCCAGAACTTGCGGAAGCGCGGGAACCGGTTCACCAGAAACTGAAAGCCAAGCCATTTCCAGAATGCTAGTAGGGTTACCCGAACAGAAATCTCCTTAAATTTCGCTTTCGTGTAATAACCGAAGCCGCCGTCCTTGTCCCCGAAGTAGCGAAACGAAAAACTATTGAGGTGATGTTTGTGGGTCGGATCGCAGAAAGAACTGTAATCGGTATAGTGTGGAGTTTCAATGCGGATCCGTCCGCCCGGCCGCACCAGCCGGTGGAATTCTTCCATGGTGCGAATGACGTCAGTCAGATGTTCTATGACGTGTATTGCCCGCAAACGATCGAACGAACCATCCGCAAACGGATAAGGAAACTTATCCAGATCGCAAATCACATCAGCAGCAGTAGCCGGATTGATATCGATACCAATGGAACCGGGGTACTTCTTAACACCACATCCAACATCAAGAGTCATCCGAAGTGGGGCGGCCCCCCGGGTCCGCAGCGGGTCCCCTGACCCGCCTTGCCAGCAAACCTGAAAATTAGGGCGAGCGCTTTCAACATCCCCCTAAAAATGCCAGGCTACGCCCGCAAACGCTCCATCAAAAGTCCCGATCTGATACTCAGTTCCATTAGGACCGCTCTTGTAATGGAGAGCTTTTCCGCCAGCCTTAACCTCAACATGACCCACGCGCCACGATAAAGTCGCCGCCGCATCCCAAAGATCGGAATGGTGCGGGATGCCGAATCCTGACCCGTCCAGCCGGAACAGAATGTGTTTCGTCAAAGCATATTCAGCAGCCAGTCCGAAGACCGGCAGAACGATGTTGGCGGTTCCATCGGCTATTTCGCCGGCAGTGACATACGGTGCATTCGCGTTCGCGTGCGCCGCGACATATTCGACACCGTAGATCGCCTTGAACCGGAGCCGGCTCACCGGAAACTTGTGCGGATAAAGCAGATCGTCCAGATAAAACTTCACATTGCGAACCTGGAACTGCGTATTGAGATAGTCGCCGATGCTAATGGGCGTAGTGTAGATGTCGAGAGCCTTCGTCGCGGTTTGGTTCCCTGTGCCTTTTACTTCAAACCCCTCCAGATGTAAGGAGCCTGTTCGGGTAATCGGATAACTGGCTTCGAAACCAGGTGCACGATGCACTTTTCCCAAACCGTCGAGCGTTTCATAATCAGTCGCGGCGCGCCCGGTCATAATGTTCGGCTGGGACGACGGGCTGGTATCCCAATAAAGCAGCCCTATCATTAAGGTCCGCGGATCGGGATAGTCCGGCACGCTCGGAGCCGGTGGCCCTGATGGAGCAGTAATCGGGGGGGCCGTTTGCACCGTCGGCGGAGGCGGAGGCGCAGTCTGCGGCGCATCGGGGGTCTGTGCCTTCGCACCGCCAGCCGATATATACAGAAGCGCAGTGCTCAGGATGAGAAAGCCACTAAAGCGAAACTTCAAAAATACTCCTCTTATACTTCAGGATTTGAACCGGGATTTGAATCCACCGGGGATTTGTACCCGGACCATCTCACCGAACAATCCACCGGTGAGCCCTTGTTCAGATAGTATACGCAGCCCGTAGCCGCCCGGTATACAGCGGTGACAGGGTCTTTCATTACAAACAATAACGACAGCGGACTGCTGGTTGGGCTAGTATGACGACATAGCCAGATGAATTTTGTCGACGATTGCGCTCAATGCAAGCGGATCTCGGGGAAATACGAAGCGGCAACCCTGGAATGGTTCCGCGTGCAGGGCCAACTCGATGTGGCTCAGTATCTTTATGATCCGGCAAAGTCGGCTGGAATTGTGTCGGAGCTGTCCGCGATCGCGAAACGACGCCAGGCGCTCCGGGATGCCGCAATGCACCATATCGAGAACGCACATGCAACCCGGACGGCCGGGGGCAGCTAAGCTGCCCGAGCCTGTCACATGGCCCGTTACACTTAAATGGTGCCGGGCAGACCCTCACTTGCGACCGTGACGGCCGGAGAACTCGCCGGAAGCCCGGATATCCGCGACGTTTTGCGGTGGTTTACCCGCGAGAAGCAGTGGGTCAACGACATCCACCTTCGTCTTTGCCGGGTCCCGGCCCCCACATTCCTTGAGAGGGAGCGCGCCGAGTGGTTTGCCGCGCAGTTGCGTTCTATCGGCTGGCACGCGTGGATTGATGACGCCGGGAATGTCCTTTCGACCCTTGACCCCGATTTTCATCCGTATGACATTCACGGCCTCCCGGGACCGTCCGTGGTCGCCCTGACTGCCCATCTGGACACGGTTCTCGCACCCCGGACTAAAGACGACGTCTACATTGACCGGGATGGCGACATGCAGGGACCGGGCGTTTCGGACAACGGAGCGGGCCTTGCAGCGCTTCTCGCCATCGCCAAGGCGATCAAAACAGTGTCCAACCCGGCCACCTGCACAGATCTATGGAGCCGGCTCCTTCTGATCGCCAACGTGGGGGAAGAGGGAGAAGGGAATCTCAGCGGCATGCGGCATGTCTGCGCCCAGCCGGAGCTGATTGAGCGAATTCGCGCTTTTCTGGTACTGGATGGCGCGGCTGTTGACCACGTGACCGTTCAGGCGCTGGGAAGCAGACGTTTCGAAGTCTCGTTCGCAGGTTCAGGCGGACACAGCTGGAGCGACTTCGGCACCGCCAATGCCATTCATGCCCTCAATCGCGCGATGGCCATTTTCATCGACGAAAATCCCGTAGACCCGCGGTCCTCGCCGAGAGTATCGGTCAACGTGGGCCTTATCGAAGGGGGCACGGGCATTAACGCCATCCCCGCCGCGGCGCGCGCCAAGATCGACATCCGGTCCGAAAGCAACGGCAAAATGGATGAGCTTGTAAACGCCCTGAAGAGCGCCGTGGCTCGCGGCGAGGAGATCGAAAATACGCGCGCCATCGGTCCGAAAGTCACTGCCAAAGTGCGTGAGATCGGAAGCCGTCCGGCAGCTGGTTTAGCCGCGGATTCGCCCCTGATCGCCATGATCCGGTCGGTCGACTCCCACCTCGGCATCCGCTCCCGGCTGGATTGCGCATCGACCGATGCCAATATCCCGCTTTCGCTCGGTATCCCAGCAGTTTCCATCGGGGCGGGTGGAAAAGGCGGCGGTGCTCACACGGTGTCCGAATGGTACCGGTCCAATGGCCGCGACCTCGGCCTCAAACGGGTACTCCTCGTCGCCGGCATGCTGCTTCGCGAAAGCGGAATTGCGTGAACCACGCCAGGGGATCGAAGCAGCGCAAGGCAGAGTTGGCTCTGGCTGGCATAACGATCCTTTGGGGCAGTACATTCGTCGTAGTAAAAGGAGCCCTCGCGGATGTCTCCCCCGTCCTGTTCATCGCGCTGCGTTTCACCCTCGCACTCGCGGCCCTGGCATTGATTTACGGCGGCGCACTCCGCCGCAAGGGCTTGCAAACAAAGGACTGGATGGCAGGATTGCTGGCTGGCATACTACTCTTTGCTGCCTTCACGCTTCAAACCGTCGGCTTGGGTCTGACTACGCCCTCCAAATCGGCATTTCTAACATCTTTATCGATTCCGATGGTACCTTTGGCGAGCTCGGTCGTCTATGGAATCAGACCGCGCCTCTTTGAGGGGGCGGGTATTGTGATTGCGTCCCTTGGGATGATTTTGATGACCTTTCCGGATGATCTGCTTTCGGGCTTCAATATGAGCCGGGGCGACTTCCTGACATTTCTGTGCGCGGTGCTCTTCGCCCTGCATATCGTGGTGGTCGGGCATTTCTCGCCGATCGTGGGGTTTGAGTCGCTGGCCGTTGTGCAAATCGGCGTGGCTGCCGTACTTGCAACTGCCTTCGCGGGCGCCCTGGCCTTTCGAACGCCGGTAACCTTCCACCTGACCCCCGCGCTGGCTGCAGCAGTTCTCGTCACTGGACTCCTCGCCACCGGGCTGGCATTCACCACCATGGCGTGGGCTCAACAGTACACAAGTTCCACAAGAGCGGCTTTGATCTTCGCACTGGAACCAGTCGTTGCCTGGCTGGCTTCCCGGCTGTTAACAGGCGAAACAATGGGAAATCGCGGGAAAGCTGGGGCCGGCCTTATTTTGGCGGGTATATTGCTTGTTGAATTCAGGCCAGAGTTGAAACGGGTCAAACCGTGAGAGCATCATGTTAGTAGCTGGGCAAGCGCGCGTCACATCTATTCCAGCCGGGTGTATAATCCGAGGCGGTTGCGCTGATCCGGAGCAGTTGCGGTGAATACGAGGAGCAAGTAAAAAATGAGTTTCTACGACAAAATGCGAAGACAGAAGTTTCTGTCCTTTACGCTGATGGTTTTCACGCTATCGATCGGGATCCTGATCGGTACCATTGCGCAGACGGGAGCCAAAGCAGCCAAAGAACAGGCTGTAGCACCTGACGCGACACCGCTCGTAGTGCCGCCCCCCGTGGTCCTGCAAAATGAATTCGCCAAGCTGGCGAAGTTCCTTGAACCCTCCGTGGTGAATATCTCGACGGAATATATCCCCAAATCGGAACCCACTTCTTCCCGTTCCGCTCCGAAGAGCACCCCACGCCGCAGAGTTGTTCCCCAGCAACCGCCCGACGGCGATGACAACGATGACAGCAACGGCGGCCTGCAGGACTTCTTCCAGCGCTTCTTCGGCGGTCAGGGCGGTGGTGGCGGGCAGTTCGCTGAGCCTGAAGACCAGCGCAGCGGAAGTCTCGGCTCCGGCGTAATCGTCGATAAAAACGGCTACATCCTGACGAACAATCATGTCGTCGAAAAAGCCACTCGCATAAAGGTGAAGTTCATGAGTGACGACACCGAGTATCCGGCTACGGTCATTGGAACCGACAAAGATACCGACCTCGCTGTCATCCATGTGGACAAGAAAAATCTCGTTGCCGCCAAAATCGGCAACTCGGATGCCATGCAACCCGGCGACTGGTCGGTTGCGATCGGTTCACCGTTTGGCTTCCAGGCAACCGTAACGGCGGGAATCATCAGCGCGGTTGCGCGCGATCTGGGTCCGGGCGAAGGCACCAGCAGTTTCCAGCACTTCATCCAGACCGACGCCGCGATTAACCCCGGCAACAGCGGCGGACCTCTCGCTAACATCAACGGTGAAGTCATCGGTATCAATACGATGATTGCCAGCCGCAGCGGTGGTTATCAGGGCATTGGCTTTGCCATGCCGATCAATACCGCAGTCTATGTCTATAACCAGATCATCAAGAGCGGACATGTGACCCGCGGCTCCATCGGTATCCGGTTTAGCGAGGAAGCGGGAAGCCAGCACTCCGCTCTGCTGAAAGTCTACGGTGCGGAACATGGCATCTTCGTCCAGTCGGTCGAGCCGAACGGGCCCGCCGATAAAGCTGGCCTCAAGGAAGAGGACGTTATCAGCTCAATCAATGGCCACGCGATCCATAAGGGTCAGGACCTGATCGATCTGGTGGCCGAGAGCCCGGTTGGCAGCGCTCTTAAGGTGGATGTGATTCGGGCCAAGAAACAAATGGTTCTCGATATCGTCGTTGGCGACCGCACCAAGATCTTCGCGGATCAATACGGCGGCGTGAAGACCGACGAACCCGAAAATGCGCAGGACGCTACCCAGATGAAGTTCGGCATGTCCGTACAGGCGCTTCGCTCCGTCGATCGTCAGGGCATGAACTTCAAAGGCGGCGTGGTGGTTGCCTCCGTTGAACCTGGATCGTTCGCGGACGACATCGGCATCAGCAAAGGCGACATCATCATCGAACTGAACCGGCAGGCAGTTAACTCGCCGGACGACATTCGCCGCATCCAGGGCTCACTAAAGCCCGGCGATGCTGTAGTCTTCCACCTCGAGAGTCAGGCGCCTGGCCGCGGCGGCGCGTCCTGGGTATCACGGTTCGCTTCCGGTACCGTCCCCGCCCAATAAACCAGACGTTCGAAACTGTACAATGCAAAGGGGGCAGATGTTTGCCCCCTTTCTTTTTTGCACATGAGAATCGCTCTCTTTCTCTTCTGGGTGACCGTCTTGGCCGGCTCGCTGGCCCTTCCTCAGGCGACTACGCCGGCACCCGCCACAAAAAAGCCCGCTCCCGCCGTCAAGAAGGCGCCTTCGACGAAGACTGGCGCGACTTCCAAAACAGGCACCGCCGCAAAGACCGGGACACCTTCCAAAACCGGGAAGGCCGCACCCAAGTCCGCTTCGAAGTCGACGAAATCAGGCAAGAAAGCGCCGCCGCCGGTCGTCCGGCAGCGCACCCAAGTGGCCCCTACGCCGGAAAGGTATAAGGATATCCAGGCCGCGCTCGTCGAAAAAGGCTATCTTCATGGAGAACCCACCGGCGTCTGGGACGCCGATTCCGTCGATGCACTCCGCCACTTCCAGACCGATCAAAAACTTACTGCAACGGGGAAGATCTCAGCGGCGTCTCTTATCGGTCTTGGTTTGGGTCCGAAGCCGCAGGATGATACGCCGCTGCTGCCGCCGCCATCCGTGCCTCCGGTCGAGCCAGGGGCAGCCCCTCCGCAGCACTAAGACCCTGCCTAATGGCAACATAGTAGACGAGCACCCATGATCATCGGCGTACCGAAGGAAGTAAAGGACCACGAGACCCGCGTCGGACTGGTGCCGAGCGCCGCAAGCGCCCTGGTTGAAGCCGGTCACCAGGTGCTGGTGGAAACTCTTGCAGGAGAAGGCAGCACCCTTCCCGACGCGGAATACATCCGGGCAGGCGCGCGGATCGTTCCCACTGCGGCGGAGGTGTGGTCGAAGGCGGATCTCGTCGTCAAAGTCAAAGAGCCGCAAACTTCCGAGTATCAGCACTTTCGCCCCGGCCTGATTTTATTCACCTATTTGCATCTCGCCCCTCTGCCGGATCTGACGGACCAGATGCTCAAGTCGGGTGTCAGCGGTGTCGCATACGAAACCATCGTCGACAGGGACGGCGCCCTCCCGCTTCTGGTGCCCATGAGTGAAGTCGCGGGCCGGATGGCAGTGCAGGTTGGCGCTCAATATCTGGAGCGGCCCAATGGCGGCAGGGGAATCCTGCTGGGCGGAGTGCCCGGCGTGGCCCCGGCTAACGTCGCGATCCTCGGCGGCGGCATCGTGGGCATCAACGCAGCAAAGATCGCTGTCGGCATGGGCGCACACGTCACCATCATCGACCGCAATCTGAACCGGCTCCGCGAACTGGATGACATATTCAATGGCGGCATCGTTACCCTTGCATCCAACGCGTGGACAATCGCTGAGACCCTGAAACTTGCCGACCTTGTGGTTGGCGGAGTTTTGATTCCGGGCGCTTCAGCGCCTAAGCTCGTGCGGCGCGAGATGATCCGCGATATGAAACGCGGATCGGTCGTGGTTGATGTGGCCATTGACCAGGGCGGCTGCTTTGAAACGTCCCACGCCACCACGCATACAGATCCGATTTATTTCGTCGACGACGTGCTTCACTACTGCGTCTCGAACATGCCCGCCGCCGTGCCGCACACTTCCACTTTCGCGCTCACCAATGCGACTTTCCCCTATCTGCTCGAGCTGGCGAACAAAGGCCTGGAGAAGGCCTGCGGAGCCCACCCCGGCCTCTGCGCCGGCGTAAATATCTGGCAAGGCCATGTAACGCACCGCGGCGTTGCTGAATCGCAGGGCAAACCATTCTTTGAATTGAATTTTGGAGCAAAATAATTGACCCATCTCGACGCAGAAGAGAAACTTTTCCAAGACACAATACGCCGCTTCGCGCGCGAAAAAATCGCTCCCCTCGTGCGTGAAATGGACGAAGCCTCGCTCTTCAACAAGTCCCTGATCCAGGAATTTTTCAGTTTGGGTTTGATGGGAATCGAGATTCCGGAGGAATACGGCGGTCAGGGCGGTAACTTCTTCCAGTGCGTCCTCGCAATCGAAGAAATCTCGGCAGTCGATCCCTCGGCCGGCGTTGTCGTCGATGTGCAAAACACCATCGTGAACAATGCCATCGTGCGCTGGGGAACGGAGGCCCAGAAAAAGAAATACCTGCCGCGACTGGCGGAGAATACCGTAGGCGCCTACGCTCTATCCGAAGCCGGATCCGGCTCCGACGCATTCGCGCTCGCCACCACCGCCGTCGATAAAGGGGATCACTACATTTTAAGCGGCCGCAAGCTTTGGATCAGCAACGGCGCTGAGGCCGGGGTGTTCGTGCTGTTCGCCAACGCCAATCCCTCGGCTGGCTATAAAGGAATTACCGCCTTCATCGTGGAACGCGCATTCCCCGGTTTCAGCAACGGCCGCAAGGAAGACAAGCTCGGTCTCCGCGCCTCCTCCACCTGCGAGCTGATTCTGGACAATTGTCAGGTCCCCAAAGAGAACGTGCTGGGTGAAGTCGGCAAGGGTTACAAGATCGCCATCGAAACGCTGAACGAAGGCCGTATCGGCATCGGCGCGCAGCTCGCCGGACTGGCCCGCGGTGCCCTCGATCATGCCGTGAAATACGCCAAAGAACGCAAGCAGTTCGGCAAGGTAATCGCGGAATTCCAAGCCGTCCAGCTTGACCTCGCCCGCATGGCGACCGATGTAGAAGCCGCCCGGCTGCTGGTATACAACGCCGCCCGCCTGCGCGATGCCGGTCTTCCTTTCCTCAAGGAAGCGGCGATGGCCAAATACTATGCCTCGGAAGTAGCTGAAAAAGTGGCGTCGAAAGCCATCGAGGTACACGGCGGCGTCGGCGTAACTAAAGACTACCCCGTGGAAAAGCTTTATCGCGACGCCAAGATCGGAAGAATCTACGAAGGGACCAGCAACATACAGTTGCTCACAATCGCCAAGAAACTAGTGAATTAGCAACAACGTCTTTGAAGATTAAAACGCGCAAAACGGGTCGCGTCCGCGCCGCGCTATGATTCGGTGTATAGCGGCGCGGGACAGCGCCCTTTGCGCTTTAACAGGAGAACCAGAATGCGCGCTTTGATGCTTTGTTCCATGCTTGCGGCAATCGGCCTGAATGCTCTGCCCCTCCCGGCCGCCGATCTGCCTTCCGATGAAATCATCCGCAGATTCGCCGCCAAGGAAGCCGAATTCCGCAAAGCCCGTGAAAATTACACCTATCGCCAGTCCCTGAAGATGGAGGAGCTCGATGGTTCCGGCCGACCCGAAGGCAAATGGGAAATGGTCTCGGAAATCACCTTCGGGCCCAACAAAAAACGCGAAGAGAAAGTGACCTACGCACCCATGGTCACACTGAAAAATCTGATTCTCAGCCCGCAGGATGAACAGGATTTGCGCAGCGTTCAGCCCTTCGTTCTCACCACCGAAGACATCGGCAAATACGATATCCAGGCCGAGGGAAAAGAACGGCTCGACGAGATCGATTGCTACAAGTTCGCAGTCCACCCCAGGACCATGGCCAAAGGCGAGCGGTACTTCGAAGGCGAAATCTGGGTGGACGATCGCGATTTCCAGATCGTAAAAACTTACGGTAAAGGCGTCGGACAGCTCAAGAGAAATGAGGACCAGCAGTTTCCCAAGTTCGAAACTTATCGCGAGCAAGTCGATGGCAAATACTGGTTCCCGACCTATACCCGGGCTGACGACACCCTTCGGTTCAAGAACATGTCGCAGCGCGTCCACATGACCGTGAAGTACGAAAACTACAAGCGGTTCGGCTCGGAATCCAGCGTCACATTTGGCGACGTGGTACCCGACCATCAGCAGTGATCCCGTTACGGCATGCTAGCATCGGCTCTGAATGCCAGCGACAAAAATAACAGTTAACAACGATGGTTCCATCCGAATTGAAGGCGATTTTGAAATCACCGATCCACAGGGACAGGTCTTTGGCCTCGCCGGCAGAACAGTAATCGGCCTCTGCCGCTGCGGAGCTTCCCAGAACAAGCCGTTCTGCGACGGCTCCCACGCGAAAACCGGCTTCCAGGACAAAGTAGTAGCAAGAGATCTTCCCGCCCCCAAACCGAAAATCTAACCCGGTACCCGCGACTCCAGTCGCGGAAGCCCCACTCGGGTAGAATGAACCCGAATGGAGAACGTTTCATTATGATGCGAATACTGGTCGGCGCAGTGCTGTTCTCGCCACTCGCAATAGCGGCGCAGAACGGCGTAGACGTCCACACCATTTCCGGACGCCCCGACATGGTGACAGGCGAAAGCGCCCTTATCGAAACCACCGCCGCCGGAGGCAAAATAACCGCTTCACTGAACGGTCGGGACGTAACCAGCTCATTCAAGCCAGGCAAAACGCAGGGTTCCCTGGTCGCCCTCGTCGAAGGGCTCAGCCCCGGCAAAAATACCCTCGAAATCAAAGCCGCCAAAGGCTCCGCCAAGCTCGAACTGATCGATTACCCCGTCACCGGCCCCGTCTTCTCCGGCCCCCATCAGAAGCCATTCGTCTGCCAGACCGAACAAGCCGGTCTCGGCGTAGCTCTGGACGGCGACTGCAGCGTTCGCACCGTAGTCACCTACGCCTATAAGTCGACAGACCCTCCGCCAGCCGGTGGTCGTGGACGAGGCGGCGCAGCCCCAGTTCCAGGAGCGCTTCCGTCCGGCTTCAAAGCCTATAATCCGAACGGTCCGAAACCCGCCGATATCGCCAAAGTCACCGCGCCCGACGGCAAACAGATCGACTATATCGTTCGCCGCGAAAGGGGAACCATCAACCGCGCGATCTATGAAATCGCCATCCTCGAAGACCCGGCACAAGGCACGCCCGATCCGTGGACACCGTCTGCCGCATGGAACGGCCGTCTCATCTATTCCTTTGGCGGCGGTTGCGCGGCAGGCTATCGCCAGGGACTTCCCGGCAGCGCCATCAACGACGAATTCCTCGGCAAAGGCTACGCAGTCGCTGCGTCATCCCTCAACGTTTTCGGCAACACCTGCGACGATGTCATCTCCTCCGAAACCATGATGATGGTGAAGGAGCATTTCATCAAGGAATTCGGCGTTCCCGTGCATACCATCGGCACAGGCGGCTCCGGCGGAGCCATCCAGCAGCTGATGATGGCGCAGAATTATCCCGGCCTGCTCGACGGCCTGATGCCGCAGATCGCCTTCCCTGACAACGCCATTTTCGAAGACGTGATCGACTGCACGCTGCTCCATCACGCTTTCGACACCACCAAAGAGCCATGGAATGACGATCAGAAAGCGCTCGTCTCCGGCTTCGCCACATTCAAGACCTGCAGTACGGGCTGGGAAGCAGGCCTCGCAGCCAGCCAGGTGGACGCCACAGCATGTGCCCCGATCATTCCGAAGGCGCTCGCGTTCGATCCCGTGACAAATCGCAAAGGAGCCCGCTGCGACTACTTCGACAACGAGGTCAACGTTTACGGAACGGACTCGAAGAGCGGTGCCGCGCGCCGCCCTCTCGACAACGTCGGCGTGCAATACGGTCTCACCGCCTTCAACGCCGGTCAGATAAGCGCCGAGCAGTTTGTGGAATTAAATGAAGTCATCGGCGGCCATGATGTGGACGGCAAACTCGCGCCCGCGCGCGATGTAGCCGATCCCGCAGCGCTCAAAATCGCATACCAGAGCGGACGCATCAACACCGGCGGCGGCAGCCTGAACACCGTGCCGATTCTCGACTGGCGTGGCTACCTCGATATGTCGGGCAATCTGCACGACCGTTTCCGGTCGATGGTGATTCGCGCGCGCCTCACCGAAGCCAACGGAACAGCCGCCAATCAGGTGACGCTGATGTTTCCGCCCAGCGGTCCCGCGCCGCTGAAGCTGGGCGAACTGGCAACACTGATGAATCAATGGCTGGACAACATCGCAGCCGACACCTCGCACGACAGCCCGCAGGTGAAGGTAGCGCGGGACAAGCCAACCGGCCTGACGGATGCATGCTGGACTGCCGAAGGTGAGAAGATCGCGGAACCGTTCAGCTGGAAAGGCAAAGGACGCTGCAACGATCTCTATCCCGCCCACGCCGATTCCAGGATAGTTTCCGGTGCGCCGCTTACAGACGAAACCCTCAAATGCCAGGTCCGGCTCTTCAACGCCAGCGACTATACGCATCCTCTGACCCCCGAACAGACCGCCAGACTAAAGGCAGTCTTTTCGACAGGAGTCTGCAACTACACCAAGCCAGGCGTTTCGCAGCAAAAAGTAGAAGGAACCTGGCACCGCTACTAATTTTTTAAGATACACGCGACTTCAAGTAGCTGTAAAGGAATCGGTTTCTCCAGGCGGGTTCGACGAACGCAAGGCTCAGACTGATTGCGAATGGGATTTCGGTAGTTTCGCGGAATAGTAGCGGCCAGTGAGCGATGGCATGTAAAGGATAAGAGTGGGCAGCAAAAGAGGCCGTTTGCCCGATCCCGTGGGCCGCAGTCCGGATTTCAGGCAGCCGCCGCAGTCAGTTCGTGTCCCCGGCACAGGCGGATCCAGAGCATGGCGTTATAAGTCAGGCAGGCCCATGTCAGTTCGATTCCCGCCTTCACTTTGCCACGCAGTGAGAACTTTCTCAACCCGATCTTTTCTTTGTTCCAGGCGTTGGGAAACTCCGCCACTTCTCCGCGCTGCCGATAAATGGCCTTTGCTTCTTCCGTTTCCATCTTCTACCCGCAACG
>Ga0182013_10005304_pt1 | contig 15055 bp, 16 predicted proteins | sample 612S2MmetaG_FD_120487 | JGI IMG/M metagenome (GOLD analysis project Ga0182013, IMG submission 120487) | Permafrost microbial communities from Stordalen Mire, Sweden - 612S2M metaG | ecosystem: Environmental > Terrestrial > Soil > Wetlands > Permafrost | place: Sweden: Stordalen | collected... | reverse complement strand
GATCGCAAAGTGGTCGTGCGCGCCCGCCTGCTGGAGCGATTTCTCACGCAGCCCTTTTTCACCACCGAACAATTCACCGGCCTCACCGGAAAACTCGTCAGCCTCAAAGATGCGCTGGACGGCTGCGAACGCATCCTGCACGACGAATTCAAGGACTACCCGGAGAGCGGCCTCTATATGATCGGCGCAATCAGCGAAGCGAAGGGAAAACCAAAAGCCGCCCCGGCCGTAGTCACGGCGAAACCAGAGGTGAAGCCTGGGGCAAAGCCTGCTGTTAATGCCAAGCCAAACGTGACAAATGATGCGAAGACGGAGCAGAAGTTAGAGTCTGAGACTGAAGCCAAACCCAAGGCTGAACCAAAACCCGTTGCTCCAACCCCGGCCAAAGCTGCGGTCGTGCCGCCGCTGCCGGAAGCGAAACCTCAACCCAAGGACGAACATGCCGACGTCGCTCATGCATCTTAAAGTACTCCTGCCGTTCCAAGTTTTCGCAGAGAAAACTGACGTGGCTCGCATCGTTGCGGAGACGCGTGAAGGTTCGTTTGGTCTCCTGCCGCACCGGCTTGATTGCGTTGCGGCGCTCGTGCCGGGCATTTTGATTTATCAGACCGAATCCGGTGGCGAAATTTTAGTGGCCGTGGATGAAGGTGTGCTGGTCAAGACCGGGGCGGACGTGCTCGTGTCGGTGCGCCGCGCGATTGGCGGGACGGACCTCGGCCAGTTGCACGCGGCGGTGGAAAAGGAATTTCTGACGCTGGACGAGAACGAGCAAAGCGTGCGCACAGCGGTGGCGAAATTGGAAACCGGATTTTTGCGTCGCTTCGCAACCTTGCAACATGAGTGACGAACCGAACAAAAACTCGAAGAACGAACCGACCTTCGCCAGAGAAATCGGCGCGAAGGCGGCGCGCAAAATCAAGGCGCGCAAATCCACGCAGGGCGTCTGGTTCGGCCTGGGCATGATGGGATTGGTTGGTTGGTCGGTAGTCGTGCCGACCTTGCTCGGCGCTGCCCTTGGCATCTGGCTGGATAATCATCATCCGGGCAAACACCCGTGGACGCTGGCGCTATTGGTGGTCGGACTGGCGGTCGGCTGTTTGAATGCATGGCATTGGGTCGCGAAGGAAGACAAGGCCATGCACGACGAAACGGAGGACGACAATGAATAATGTTTTTTTCCTGGCACTCTCGTTGATGGCGGGACTTTTGCTTGGAGCAATATTTTTCGGCGGCCTTTGGTGGACAGTGCGCAAAGGCATTTCCTCCAAATCGCCGGCACTCTGGTTTCTGGGCAGCATGTTGCTGCGGATAATCATCGTGCTCGCTGGATTCTATTTTGTCGGGCGCGGAGATTGGCAGCGGCTCGTCGTTTTTTTGCTCGGATTTATCATCGCGCGATTCATTGTGATGCGGCTGACCCGAACCCCAATCGAGCATCCCCACTCAACAGCGAAGGAGGCCGGCCATGCGCCTTAGTCCTGACCAATTGGTCTTTTGGCAACACGGATTTTTTAAACTCAACGGCACGATCGTGCTCACCTGGGGTTTGATGCTCGTGCTGGCCGTCGGCTCCAAGCTCATCACGCGCAAACTGTCCACGGATCTGAAACGTTCCCGCTGGCAAAATCTTCTGGAAATCGTCGTGACTGGCATCGAGAAACAAATTTCCGATGTTGGCCTGAAGCATCCGGAAAAGTATATCGGCTTTCTGGGCACATTGTTTTTGTTCGTCGCGTTGGCTGCGCTTTGCACGGTCATTCCCGGCTACGAGCCGCCGACAGGTTCACTCTCGACCACGGCCGCGCTCGCGTTGTGCGTGTTTGTGGCTGTGCCGTTGTTCGGCATCGAGGAACAGGGATTTTGGGGTTATCTCGCCTCCTACACGAAGCCGACGATCATCATGCTGCCGTTTAACATCATCAGCGAACTTTCGCGCACGCTTGCACTGGCCGTGCGTCTGTTCGGCAACATGATGAGCGGGGCGATGATCATTGCGATTCTACTCACCATCACGCCCTTTATTTTTCCAATCGTAATGACCTTGCTCGGCCTGCTGACCGGCATGGTGCAAGCCTATATTTTCAGCATTCTGGCAGCGGTTTACATCGCCGCCGCCACACGCTCGCGCAAGCCCAAGCCTGCGCTGGCAATCAAAACTTAAAACTTTCACAAACCAACCAAAGGACAAAATTATGGATAGCATGACAATCATCGCGGTGGTCTCCATCATCACCGCCGGCCTCACCATTGCACTGGGGAGCATTGGCCCGGCACTCGGCGAAGGGCGTGCCGTCTCGACCGCACTGACTTCGCTGGCGCAACAACCTGATGCTTCCGCCACAATCACCCGCACCTTGTTCGTGGGCCTGGCCATGATCGAATCCATCGCGATTTACTGCTTCGTGGTCTCGATGATTCTGATTTTCGCCAACCCATTTTGGAACCACGTCATTGTCGGCGCGGCCAAAGTGGCGGGAAAATAAGCTTATGCTCCTCGACTGGTTCACCATCGGTGCGCAGGCGCTGAACTTCCTCATCCTCGTGTGGCTGATGAAGCGCTTTCTTTACAAGCCTATCCTCAATGCCATTGACGCCAGGGAGAAGCTGATTGCAAAAGAACTCGCGGACGCGGATGCAAAAAAGGCCGAAGCCCAAAAGGAACGCGACGAGTTCCAAAAAAAGAATGAGGAGTTCGAACAGCAGCGAGCCGCGCTTCTGACCAAGGCGACGAACGAGGCGAAAGCCGAACGGCTGCGGCTCCTCGAAGAAGCGCGCAAGGCGGCCGATGCCTTAAGTGCCAAGCGGCAGGAGTCGCTGGTCAACGACGCCCACAATTTGAATCAAGCCATCAGTCGTTTGACGCAGAAGAAAGTATTTGCCATCACGCGCAAGGCGTTGACCGATCTGGCCACGACGAGTCTGGAAGAGCGGATGGGCGAGGTGTTTGACCGGCACTTGCGAGAGTTAAATGGCCAAGCGAAAAGCGTGCTCGGCGAAGCGCTCAAGAAAAATTCCCAGCCTGCCCTGATCCGCAGCACATTTGAGCTGCCTGCGGCACAGCGCTCGGCAATCCAAAATGCGCTGAACGAAACCTTTTCAGCGGAAATTCATATCCGGTTCGTGACCTCGCCGGATTTAGTCAGTGGAATTGAACTCAGCGCGAATGGGCAGAAAGTCGGTTGGACTATTGCAGATTATTTGGCGTCGCTGGAAAAAGGTGTCGGCGAACTTCTGAGAGAAAAGGACAAGCTAGCGCCCAAGCCGGAAGTCAAAGTCGAGCCTAATCCAGAAGCTCCAAAGCCCGAAGAAAATCCAGCGCCAAAACCTGAAGTTAAGGCCGAACCCAAACCCGATTCTGCGCCGGAGGCTAAAATTGAAGTCAAGCCCGAGAGTAAAACTAAATCCGATTCCGAACCAAAACCAGCAGCTAATTCCGAAGATGCTGCTGCGCCCAAACTTGAAGCCAAGGTTGAGCCGAAACCGGAAACCAAAGTTGAAACCAAGCCTGCACCTGAAGAAGGCAAGCTCGCAACAAAGAGCCCATGAATGTTGCACCTGAAAATTTGCAGAGTGTCTTTGAGCGCACGTTCGCTGGCATAAGTCAGGGATTGGAAAAGTTTACAACGCAATTAACGCCGCGCGAAGTCGGCACGGTCATCAGTGTCGCCACCGGCATCGCCAAGGTCTCCGGTCTGCCCGGCGTGGGCTTTGAGGAGTTGGTAACATTTCCCGGCGGCGTGTTGGGCATCGCGTTCAACGTGGACGAGGACGAAATCGGCGTCGTGCTGCTCGGCCCGTATCAAGATTTGCACGCGGGCGATGAAGTGGAACGCACCGGTCGCGTCATGGACGTGGCAGTAGGTGATGAATTACTCGGGCGTGTCATTGACCCGCTCGGCCGACCACTTGATGGCAAAGGGCCGATAGCTTCCAGCCAGCGCCTGCCCATTGAACGTGCGGCTGCGGCCATCATGGATCGCGCGCCGGTCTCGGTCCCGCTTCAGACTGGTCTGATGGTCATTGATGCGCTGATTCCCATCGGGCGTGGACAGCGTGAATTAATTTTGGGTGACCGCCAGACGGGCAAGACGGCAATCGCGCTCGACAGCATTTTGAACCAGCGCGGGAAAAATGTGATTTGCGTTTATTGCGCCATCGGCCAACGCGCTTCCGCCGTCGCCAAAGTTGTGGCGAACCTACGCGAAAAAGGCGCAATGGATTACACCGTGATCCTCGTCGCCGAAGGCAACGATGCGCCGGGCCTGACTTACATCACCCCTTACGCCGCGACGAGCGTCGCAGAATATTTCATGGAAAAGGGCCGCGACGTTCTGATCGTCTATGACAATCTCACGCAGCACGCGGAAGCCTATCGCGAATTGTCCCTCCTGCTGCGACGTCCTCCCGGACGCGAAGCCTTTCCCGGTGACATTTTTTATATTCATTCGCGGATGCTGGAGCGCGCGACGCACCTGAGCAAGGAACGCGGCGGCGGCTCGCTCACTGCGTTGCCGATTATTGAGACCGAGGCGCAGGATATTTCCGCCTATATTCCGACCAACCTGATTTCTATCACCGACGGACAGATTTGCCTTTCGCCGTCGCTGTTTGAACTGGGCGTGCTGCCCGCCGTGGACGTCGGTAAGTCCGTTTCGCGCGTGGGCGGCGAAGCGCAATGGGCGGCTTACCGCGCCGTCGCCGGCGACCTGAAACTCGCATACGCGCAGTTTGAGGAGCTCGAAACCTTTGCCCGTTTTGGCGCGCGGCTGGACGACGATACACGCAAGATCATCGAGCATGGCCGACGCATCCGCGCTTGTCTCAAGCAGCCGGAATTTTCGCCGGTGTCCGTGCCCGCGCAAATCACCGTGCTGCTGGCGTTGACGGCGAATCTGTTTGATCTGGTGCCGCTGGAAAAAATGACCGACGCCGGACACGCCGTGCGCGAGTCGGCGGCAACGATTCCGGCGGAGGTGAGCGCGCGATTCGAAACCGCTTCAAAATTAAGTGACGAGGATAAAAAGACGGTCGTTGAAATCGCCCGCAAAGCCCTTGTGCCATTTCAGCCTAAGGCGGAACCAAAACCCGAGGTTAAGGCAGAAGCTAAAGGAACCGCCAAGGTTGAACCTAAACCACAGAATAAGGCTGAAGCCAAGCTGAAGCCGGACGATCAAACCAAACCTAAATCTAAAGCCGACACGAAACCTAAAGTTGAATCACCGCCACCAGCCGAAGTTAAATCGTCTGCAAAAGTTGAATCCAAGGAGAAGCCATGAGTGACTCCACGGCAAGCTTGTCCCGCAAAATCAGCAGTGCCGGCGATCTGCAATCGGTCGTGCGCACGATGAAGGCTTTGGCGGCTTCGAGCATTGGGCAATATGATAAATCGGTTCGCGCTTTGGGTGATTATTATCGCACGGTGGAACTGGGACTGGGCGCTTGCTTTCGGGAAAGCAAGCCAGCGCCTCTGGCCGCAAAACGTAAAGGACATGCCGACACTGGCGCGATTGGCGCGGTCGTGTTCGGCTCCGATCAGGGATTGGTGGGACCATTTAATGATGTGGTGGCGGATTATGCGGTCAAGACTCTTGCCACGTTGCCTGGTAAACCAGAGGTCTGGGCGGTCGGCGAGCGCGTTCATGCACGGCTGGCCGATTCGGGCGTGCCGCTGATGGGAATGTTTTCAGTGCCGAATTCCGTGCAAGCCATCACGCCGCTTGTCGGACAGATCCAAATCGAAAGCGAGGCGCGTCGGGCCAAAGGCGAATATGCCCGGCTCTACATTTTTCACAACCGCCCGAAGTTTGGAGCGCTTTACGAACCAGTCGGGCAGCGGTTGTTGCCGCTCGATGCACCATGGCAGCAAGGTCTGGCGAAGGTCCCCTGGCCAACGAAGATGTTACCCGAAGTCATGTGCCGCGACACAGTGACTCTGCGCGCGCTCATTCGCGAATATCTTTTCATTTCGCTTTTTCGGGCGTGCGCCGAATCACTGGCGAGCGAGAACGCCAGCCGGCTGGCCGCGATGGAGCGCGCCGACAAGAACATCGATGAACTACTGGAAACGCTTCACGGCACTTTCCATCGAATTCGTCAGGCGGGGATTGACGAGGAGTTATTCGACGTGATCTCCGGATTCGAGGCGCTGACGGTTGATGGGAATAATGGGAAACACGGATGAATGCATGCGGATATAACCGCGTAAAACTTGGTTTGATGGCATTTTACGGCACAGGCGAGGGTCGCCCTCCGACCATCTGCGACAGCTAAAATATAATCGCGATGTTGGATCCCAAAAACGGACGGGCACCCGGCGACCCGGCCTGCACTTACGGCTTCATTCTTTCTGTCCCGGTCGGCGGATCAACCTTCCCGGTCAGGGCTTTGCACTTCCGGAAAGATTCTGTTGGCTGCCTTGATCATGAATGGGCTTTTTGCGGCGGGCTTCATGAAGATTTGGGCGGGTAATGGAAGTCCAACCGTTCGAATATTATTCCGCAGTGGGGTTAACACCCCATGGCACTCACGGAGTCCGCCGTCTATGGTGAGCACTCTAACGCAACAAAATCGCCCACATTGAACAAACAAAATACAAACATGAAAACACTCAAAGATTTATTCCTGGATGAAATTGCGGACATGTATGACGCCGAGCGTCGGATTGTCAAAGCTTTGCCGAAGCTGGTTAAAGCTGCCACCTGTGAAAAGCTAAAAGCTGCGTTGCAGGCCCACTTGAAAGAAACCGAGGGCCATGTAACGAAGCTTGAACAAGTTTTCCAGTCACTGGATCAAAAGGCCAAAGGGCAAACCTGCAAAACCACCGTGGCGCTTCTCGAAGAAGGCGGCGACATCGTGACGGAATTCAAAGGCTCCCCGGCCCTCAATGCGGCGTTGATTTCAGCCGCCCAGAAAGTGGAACATCACGAAATCGCTTCCTACGGTGCGCTGCACGAATGGGCTAAAATTTTGGGCAACAGCAAAGCCGCCGACCTCCTGGAAGAAATTCTTGGCGAGGAGAAGGCCGCCAACGCAGCGCTGACCGAGCTGGCGCTGAATAGCAGCGACAAAGAAACCTTTGGTGAATGTGGTTTCCATAATGATTCTGAAAAAGAGTGCTCGGTTAACAAGCCGGCGACGGTGCGTCGCGGAATCCAACCCGCTGGAATGAACCGCAAGCGCACTGGTGCTTTGGTGTATTCATCGTCATCGCCCGGCACCATTCGCGAGATTTGTGCCGGGTGATCAATTTTTTAACCAGCCAAAACTATGCTGGCGCTTTTGATTACGCCGATGTTCGCGGCGGCCGGTTATTCCCTGATTTATCTCCTGTTCGGAGGCGAGTTGGGCGGAGCCGTGCTCATTTTTATCGTGGCGAAAATGGTCGGCTAATGAACTTCGCGGCTTTAATCGAGTAAAACATGCCAGCACATATCATCATGAAAATTTTAATTGTCTTAACCTCGCACGGCGAGCTGGGTGACACCGGCAAGAAAACCGGGTTCTGGGTGGAAGAGTTCGCGGCCCCTTACTATGAATTGGCAGATGCTGGTGCGGAAATTACCTTGGCGTCCCCCAAAGGCGGGCAGCCGCCGATTGATCCCGCCAGTGAATTGACCGCAGCTCAAACCAAATTTACTCACCGCTTTGACAAGGACGTGGCGCTAAAACAGAAGCTTGCGCACACTTTGAAATTGAGTGACGTCAAGGCTTCCGATTATGACGCGGTTTTTTATCCGGGCGGGCATGGCCCTTTGTGGGATCTGGTCAAGGACCCTAATTCCATTGCGCTGCTCGAGGCCTTTCAGCAACAAGGAAAACCCATGGCCTTGGTGTGTCATGCTCCGTGCGCGTTGCTCAAGGTCAAATTGCCCAATGGCGATGCTTTGATAAAAGGAAAGAATGTCACTGGCTTTTCCGACACCGAGGAAGCCGCCGTGAAGCTGACGAAAGTGGTGCCGTTTTTATTGGAGGATGAACTGAAAAAAGCGGGCGCTCGTTACAGCAAAGGGCCGGATTGGGGGGTTTATTTGCAAACTGACGGATTGCTAATCACAGGGCAGAATCCCGCTTCTTCCGCCGAAGCGGCCAAAGTGCTGCTCAAATTATTAAAACCGTAAGCTCAAACAACGCCTTTAAGCACGCAACCTTCCCGGCTAGGGCTAGTCAATCCGACAAACGCGTTCTCGGAAAAACCCGTTTCGTCATTGGTATTGCTGTGTTGAAAAATGAACACCAAACCTAAAGCGTGCCTAGTCGGTGGGGGCATCGGCTCTCTGGCGGCCGCCGCCTTCATGATCCGCGACGGTGGGGTGCCAGGTGAAAACATTTCAATTTTGGAAGCGCTGCCCGTCATGGGCGGAAGCCTCGATGGTGCCGGTGATGCCGCCGGCGGATATTCTTTGCGCGGCGGGCGCATGTTGACCACTGACAACTACGAATGCACTTGGAATCTTTTCAAATCCATTCCGTCGCTGAATCACGCGGGCAAGTCGGTATTTAATGAAACCGTGGAGTTCAACGAGCTGCATCGATCGCACGCGCAAGCCCGATTGGTGGACGGACGGCGCGCGAAGGTTCCCGTGACTTCGATGGGATTTTCCATGCAGGATCGCATGGAATTGCTGAAGCTCAGCCGCGCAGACGACGCATCGTTGGGGTCAAGCTGCATCACCGACTGGCTGTCGCCAGCTTTTTTCGAGACGGAATTCTGGTTCATGTGGGCGACCACCTTCGCGTTCCAGCCCTGGCACAGCGCCGTGGAATTCAAGCGCTACTTGCACCGCTTCATGCTGGAGTTTTCCCGCATCGAGACATTGGCCGGCGTCAAATGGACTATTTATAATCAATATGATTCCATGGTGTTGCCATTGCAGACCTGGCTCAAGGCGCAGGGCGTGCGTTTGGTTTCCGATTGCAAGGTGACCGACCTCGCTTACAAGACCGAGGGCGGGAAATTTATCGTGACTGGCATTCATTGTCTGCGGCATTACGACAACGAAGTGATGGTCGTGAATAACGGCGACTTGGTCTTTTTGCAAAACGGATCCATGACCGATGCCTCTAGTCTGGGTTCGATGACGAGCGCCCCGGCAAAGTTGACCAAAGAGGACAGCTCCAGTTGGGCGCTTTGGGAAAAGCTGGCGGCAGGTCGCCCGCAGTTTGGCAATCCCACCGCCTTTAATTCCTGTATCGCCCAGTCCTGCTGGGAGTCGTTCACTGTGACGTTGAAGAATCCCGAGTTCTTCAACCTGATGCAAAAGTTTAGCGGCAACGAGGCAGGCACCGGCGACTTGGTGACGTTTAAGGATTCAAACTGGCTGATGTCCGTTGTGCTGGCCCATCAGCCGCATTTCCTGAACCAGCCGGCCGACGTTCAGGTATTCTGGGGCTATGCGCTGTTTCCCGATCGGGTTGGCAACTTCGTTCCAAAGGCAATGGCCGACTGCAATGGAGCGGAAATTTTGCAAGAGCTTTGCGGCCATCTGCGCTTCGATCTGGAGACCGTCAAGACGGCCAACTGCATTCCATGCCGGATGCCTTATATCACGAGCATGTTTATGCCCCGTTTGCAAAGCGACCGCCCCTCGCCAGTGCCGCCCAATTCGAAGAATTTTGCGTTCATCAGCCAATTCGTCGAGATTCCGACCGACACTGTTTTCACCGTGGAGTATTCAGTGCGGGCGGCGCAAATCGCGGTTTATGAATTGCTGGGAATCAGCCTCAAAGTCCCGGCCGTGACGCCCCACGATAAATCTCTTCACACAGAATTTGAAGCGTTGCTCAAGGCTTTCAAGTGATACGAAATTGGATCCTGGCGAATCGTCGGGAAAGGCATACATAGAAGAATAGAGATTTATGTGCTCGCACCTACAGTTGCGAAGTCTTTTTGTGGGGATTTCAACCCATAGCGCGGCCACCCATGCAGGAATACTGTTTTCGGTAAAGCCCGCGACGGGATCGGCGAGGGCGATTTATCCAAATTGCTCTCAGCGGGGCGACCATACAACCAACAACGAAAGAACAAACTACTATGTTAAGCAAAGTCAAAACCCTGAAGGATTACAAACTGGACAGCATGGATGGAGAAATCGGCAAAGTTAAAGAATTCTATTTTGATGACGGCCACTGGACCATCCGTTATCTGATCGCCGAAACGGGAACCTGGCTCGCGAGCCGGCAGGTGCTGATCTCGCCGTATGCGCTTCTCTCCATCGACAAAGAAGACAAAACCATCGCGGTTGAATTGACGAATAAACAAATCGAGGACAGCCCATCCCTGGAAACTGACAAACCCGTGTCCCGGCAATGGGAACAGAAATACTATGGTTATTATGGGTGGCCTGCCTATTGGAACGGTCCTTACAGTGGGGGATCATATCCATACATTGAGCGTAACCGGGACAAATGGGGCCAAATTACCAAGGGTGAGAAGTCGCCGAATCACCATTTGCGCAGCACTTATGCGGTGAGTGGTTACAACGTCCACGCCTTGGACGGTGATATTGGCCACGTCGAAGATTTTATTTTGGACGACGAAACGTGGGCGATTCGTTATCTGATTGTCAACACCAGCAACTGGTGGTCGGGGAAAAAGGTCCTGGTTTCACCGCAATGGATTGAACGGGTCAGCTGGACAGATTCGAAAGTGTTTATCAATCTTTCACGCCAGACAATCAAGGAATCGCCGGAATATACGGATGAATCTTTGCTGACCCGTGATTACGAAATCGGTCTGCACGGCCATTACAATCGCAAAGGCTATTGGATTGATGAGCTGGTGAACAGTTAACCTTTGGATGTCTTCATGCCGGCCCCGGTTCAGTCCGGTGCCGGCTATTTGATTGCGTTCATAAAATAAATTGTCATGGATGTCACTCCAACATCGCCACCTCCCGCAAAGCATTCGCGACTGGCCTTGGCCGGCTGGCTGGCGCTGTGTTTTGCAGCCTCGATTACCGGTGTCTTTGTTTCGACTTCTGGCTGGTATGCCGCATTGCATAAACCGTCCTGGAATCCACCAGCCTGGATCTTTGGCCCGGTTTGGACGTTACTATATGTGCTCATGGCCATTGCGGCGTGGCTGGTCTGGCGCGAAGGCGGGTGGAAAACACAATGTCTGCCATTGGGATTATTTCTGGTGCAATGGCTATTGAATGCACTATGGACGCCACTTTTTTTTGGACTGCACCGTTCTGGGTTGGCCTTCGCGGAAATCGTCGTGTTCTGGTTGATATTGGCGGCGACGACTGGTTCTTTTTGGCGAGTGCGGAAAGCCGCAGGGTTGTTGCTGGTGCCTTATCTGGCTTGGGTCACCTTTGCCGCGACGTTAAACTTCACCATCTGGCGGCTTAACGCTTGAGGGCGAACTTATGATGGTTTCTCCACCTGCTATTGCTCCCGCCGCCGTCGAGGTTCCGACCAATGAATCCCCGAATGGCCTCACAAATGACGAGGCGCGCCGCCGATTGGAATCGTCCGGTCCCAATTCCATGCCGGACACGGCGGAGAATCCCTTGCGCCGGGCGCTGACAAAACTCTGGAGCCCAATCCCCTGGATGCTCGAAGCGGCAATTGTGCTGGAACTGGTGCTCGGCAAATACGTCGAGGCCACGATCATCGCGGTGCTGCTGGTGTTCAACGCCGCGCTCGGCTTTTTCCAAGAAGGACATGCACAGGCGACCCTGGCCGCGCTCAAAAATCGACTCGCGCTCTCGGCGTCGGTCCGCCGGGATGGGATTTGGAAAAGTCTCCCTGCCGCTGACTTGGTGCCGGGCGACATCATAAAATTATCGCTTGGTGGCGTCGTGGCGGCGGACGTAAAATTGCTTGAAGGTAATGTTCTCCTCGATCAATCCATGCTCACTGGCGAATCCATCGGCAGCGAAGCTGGTACAGGCTTCCAAACCTTTGCCGGGGCGCTGGTGCAACGCGGCGAAGCCGTCGCCGAAGTCACGGCAACCGGCATCCGCACCAAGTTTGGACGCACCGCCGAATTGGTTCGTACAGCGCACGTCGTCAGTTCACAGCAAAAGGCCGTGTTGCACGTCGTTCGAAATTTGGCGGTGTTCAACGGCATTCTTATTGTCCTTCTGGTCGCATATGCCAAGGCTCATGGGATGTCGGCGAGTGAGATAATTCCTTTGGTTTTAACGGCGGTTCTGGCTTCGATTCCGGTGGCGCTACCAGCCACGTTCACGCTTGCGAGCGCACTCGGCGCACGCGCTTTGGCACGTCAGGGCGTCTTGCCAACTCGCCTCTCGGCGGTTGACGAAGCCGCTTCAATTGATGTCTTGTGTGCCGACAAAACCGGGACGCTCACACGCAATCAACTTTCGGTGACAACAGTTCAACCGATGCCAGGTTTCGATGAGTCGCGTGTCTTGACCATGGCGGCGCTCGCCAGTTCGGACGGTGGACAAGACCCGGTGGACGCTGCCATTCGTTCCGCTGCCGCGCAGAAAACTTCGCCGAATCCACCCAAACTATCGAACTTCAAGCCATTCGATCCCGCGACGAAAATGTCCGAGGCGATGGCGATGGATTCAAAGCTCGGAACCCTTCGTATCGTCAAAGGTGCATTCAGCGTCGTTGTCGCAATTGCGGCTCCTTCACCGACAGCGGCGGCGGCGGCGACGGGACTGGAAGGAAAAGGGTTTCGCGTGTTAGCCGTCGCGGCTGGACCGCCGGCGGCGATGCAACTCATCGGATTGATTGCACTCAGTGACCCAGCCCGCGAAGACTCGGCGCAATTGGTCACGCAATTAAAAACCCTTGGCGTACGCATGGTGATGGTGACCGGTGACGCACCCGCGACAGCGGCGATTGTCGCTCATGCAGTCGGTCTGGATGGGGCGGTGTGTCCGCCCGGGCCAATCCCGAATGACGTTCGCCCCGAAAGTTTCGCCGTATTTGCCGGCGTGCTGCCCGAGGATAAATTCAAATTGGTAAAGGCGTTTCAAAAGGCTGGCAACATCGTCGGCATGTGCGGCGACGGGGCCAACGATGCGCCCGCGTTGCGCCAGGCGCAAATGGGCATTGCGGTTTCGACCGCGATCGATGTCGCCAAGTCCGCCGCCGGCATGGTGCTCACCAATCCCGGACTCGCCGGCATCGTTGCCGCCGTGAAGGAAGGACGTATCACGTTCCAACGCATTCTAACCTACACGCTGAATTCCCTGACCAAGAAAATTGTGCAGGTGCTGTTGCTGGGCATCGGGCTGATCATGACCGGGCACGCGATTCTGACGCCGATGCTGATGATCATCGTGATGATGGTGGGCGACCTGCTCGGCATGTCCTTGACCACCGACAATGTCCAGCCGTCCCCGTTGCCCAATAGCTGGCGCATTGGGAAGTTGACGATTGCTGCCATCTTCATGGGTTTTTCCGAATTGGCTTTCTGCGTCGGCATTATTGCCCTCGGCCACTTCCGTCTCGGACTGAGCATTGCCGCGTTGCAGACACTGGCTTTCTTCACCTTGGTGTGCGGAAATCAGGCAACTACCTATGCCGTCCGCGCCCGTGGACGAATCTGGTCATCGCCTCATCCCTGCCGCTGGCTGCTTTCCTCGTCTATCGCTGATGTTTTTACTGCCACGACCCTGGCCGGTTGTGGCTGGCTGATGCTACCACTGCCGATCTGGATGTTGGCCAGCGTCCTGATAGGGGCGATCGCTTTCGCTTTCGTGCTGGATCTAGTGAAGGTGCCGGTATTTGCCCGCTTGAAGATTGCATAGAAAGTGCTTCATTCCCTCGGTAAAGGCGCTGTTCGTGATCAGTTTTCTCCGCCAGGAAACCGGCCTTTCTCCCAGCGATTATCGCCAGCAACGTTTACGGCGCGCGCGAAACTTCGGCGGTCAAATAGTTTTGAATCGCCATTTCGTTGCATTGGGGAACCACCTGATATGGATTCTCCACCCGGCTGATATCGTTCCAAGGATTCGTGTCGTTACCGTGGATCCGGTCTGATTGCATTTTTTAGCAATAACAGAACAGGTGGAGCAACCCCGTGGGCGACAGCCAAGACCAACCGAGATTAAATCTCTTCAACATTTGAATACAAAGTTTGAGATTATGAATACAACCAAGACCAAAGCTTATGCCGCGCAAAGCACGACTTCACGGCTGGCCTTACCGCCGACGTCGAAGTCATCCCGATCCAAAACGTCAATGAAGCTTACGAACGCATGGCCAAAGGCGATGTGAAATACCGGTTCTCGGTTGATGTGGCTTCTCTCAATTCTGAATAACCGACAGTCAACTGGCATCCAACATTATGTCCAACAAAAAACCAAAAATACTGATCACCGGAGCAACCGGGCAAGTTGGCGGTAGAACGATTGAATATCTTTTATCCAATCGAGAAATCGAAATTGTGGCGGCAGTCCGTTCGCCAGAGAAAGCAGCTCCTTTCACCGCCAAAGGAATTGCCACGGTAATCCTTGATTTTGATGTCGAGAGCACCCATTTGCCGGCCTTCAGAGGGATTGACGGGGTCTTGATCGTAACGGGCTATACCGTGGACATGTTGCGGCAGAGTAAAGTTTTGCTGGATAATGCCAAGAAGGCCGGATTGCGGCACATGGTGCATCACTGCCATTGATACCCTTGGGCAGGCTGCTGCAACGCCTGAGTTTGCAGAATTCGATTTTGTAGAACTGCTGGAACGGATTATCCAATCCGAAACGCAGGGGGTAGATGTGAAAATTGAGGTCGCGGGAACACGGCCCTTTGTCATTTTGGGCGACTCCACACTTATTCATATTATTTTATCCAATTCCGTTCGCAACGCGATTGAAGCGTCCAACGAGGCCAAGTCCAACGAACCGATTGTCATAAATTGGGGTGACACCGACCGGGATTATTGGGTGACGGTTCTTGACCGCGGAGTTGGTTTTCCAAAGGGATTCGCGAAAGTTTTTGAGATTGGGACCACGACCAAGAAAAACCATTCCGGAATGGGCGGGTGTGATTTGGAGTGCCGGTCAGTTTTTGGCATTTGACCAGTGGGAAGTCCAAAGGTTGTTGGCTCTGGCGACGCGCAACTGGAGCATGG
>Ga0182013_10005302_pt1 | contig 15061 bp, 12 predicted proteins | sample 612S2MmetaG_FD_120487 | JGI IMG/M metagenome (GOLD analysis project Ga0182013, IMG submission 120487) | Permafrost microbial communities from Stordalen Mire, Sweden - 612S2M metaG | ecosystem: Environmental > Terrestrial > Soil > Wetlands > Permafrost | place: Sweden: Stordalen | collected... | reverse complement strand
GGACCCCCGCGTCCATATGCACAAGAGCATCGTGAATAGCGGGATAAATTGAGAACTTATCGCTCCCGGAGTGAATGCTGAGTTTGAGATTCGCTTCGAGCCCATAGAGACCAATCGCGTGTTGGATGGCTGCGATATCGAGTGATAACTCGTTCGAGAACCGGGGCGGATCGCCTGCGTAGTCAACACCCTTATTAAATCGGCCGCTGAACTTTGGTGCAATTGTTTGAAGCGCGATCCGTTGATCGGCAATAGCGGCCAGAATTATGAGCAGTTCGGCTGGTGCCTGCGCGGCGTCTGTTTCATCCATGGAGATTTCAGCAACGAAGTTTCCAGGGCCCTTAGCTACCTCGATGTGGCGATAGATCTCTCCGGCTTCTTCGATAGCCACAAGGAACTTCGTTGCGGTATTCCGCAGAAGCTCGGGAGTGATCTCGATCTCTTGTTGCACCGCTTCGAGACGAACCGTGCCAGCGAGTTCGGCGTGACGTTTGACAAATGCCTCAATCGCCGCATTGGGCGCTCGTTTACCAATGGACTCGGCAACGTCAATGGTGTAAAAATCGCACGCGCTCAGAAATCGATCGACAGTTGTCAAGTTGATATGATCGGCATCGCAATAATACGGGAGCTTCCATCCCAGCTGACGCACTGCGGAATCCGCTGCCATGCGCACCGATGCGGGCTGCGAACAAATGATTGAATGCTCGCGATTCGACTTGTTCCAGACAGGGATAACATCGACCCCGGCGCGCGACGCCAGGATGCAGGCTTGTAACTGTGCCTTGGCCTGGTGCGCAAATCGGTCCCCCACGCCAATGGAGTACTTGCCGAGTCGAATCATGGATTCATTCCTTTACTTTGATGACAACTGCGCTGTAATGCGAGCCCGGAGCAACGAGAAGTTGATGTGGCACGCCGGCGGGAATATGAACAACGTCGCCAACCCCGATTGGGTGAGCCTTGCCGTCGAGAATTCCGGTTCCAGTGGTTTCTCCGTCGTCTCCTTTGCGGGGGTCGACAATCTGTCCACCGGTAATCAGTGTGGCCCTTCCCGCGGTGACATAGAAAATGTCGACGAAGTGGGCATGCATCTCGGCCCCGCCGCTCGCGGCTCGTTCGGAAATCTTGACGGCATGCGTTCCGTACTCACCCAGAGTCGCTCCACTGCTTCCGGATGACTCGGCCTGTTTTACAAGACCCTCCAGCTGGTCATGAATCTGGGCCGATGGGAAAACCTCTGCGCGCGGTTGAGATTGCGCAAATGCCCCTGTTGCGACGCTGGCGATGATTGCTATCCAAATAAGCTTCATAAGTATTTATCTCGCATTCCTCAATTCACAGATCAAGCCAGCTTGTGACTTAGAGCATCTTGTTTTGCGCCCTCTCCAGGGTTACATCGGGAGCCGCGCGGCTCCAGCCAATGCGAAAATCTTTTACGTTTTCAAGTGCAAACGCGCCCAGGGCCGAACGAGGCGCAGTCACAGCGAAAAAGTCCGCTCGCTCTACATTCGACAAATGAAATGCGGGTCGCTCATCCGGAGCGGCCGTGGCGATTTCGACATGGCTCATTTCAATTCCTCGCACATGTCGCAGGAAAAACCCGAATGCCGGCATTGGGCCGAACATCGAAGGCTCAGGATACTTGCTCTCAAGTTCGGCCGGTTGAACCTGTGCAACTGCGGCCGAAGCCCCGCCAACTGTCTCAATATAGATGTTTGAGAGCTTGACATCTTCGATTGGGAAGCCGGGAACTCCGCTCAGAATAGACGAAAGATTTTGAGGCGCTTGATAACAGGTCAAATTGCTGATGAGGATGCGTCGCATGGTCCCGACCTTCGTTGTCTCTTTTGGCCCGCGCAAGCGCGATCCGAGGCGCATGAAAAGTGGGCTTGACGAGAGATCGCGCATCGTCGTGTTGGTGATCGTGATATCCTCCACCAAAGCGCCGTCCACCGACTCCAGCGCATACCCCTGGCAACCGTCAAAAACGCAATCGGAAATGGTGATGTTGATAAATCCACCGTTGGATTCGGTCCCGCACTTGATGCGTCCCGTTCGCCATTGGTGCGCATCCGGAGAAAAGCGTTTGAACGTGCCGTCGAGCACCGTACCCATTTCAAAATCGCCCGTCACCCAACAATTCGAAATCGTGACGTTTCGGGTAGGCCGCGCAAAACCAAGCGCATAACTCGACTTTGGGCAGATTCCGTCGTCCCAGGGGGAATTCACCGTGCAATTTGAAACCCGGGCATTCTGGCAACAGTCCAGGTCCATTCCATCGCGGTCAGTGTCGATTTTGAGGTTATCAATGGTGAGGTTGTCGACACCCGTGAGCAGCAAACCAAAATGGCCACCTTTGAGAATGTCGAAATCGCGAAACAGAACATTGCGGCAATTCTTCAACGCTATGGCCTTGTTTCCCACTCCAGGTTGCTCCGCAATAAATTCGCCGCCGCGATGGTTCTCCGATCGGCCATCGGATAACCCGTTGCCCCAAATCAAGCCGGGACCAGTAACACTCAGGTCATGAAGATCCTCGCCCCATAGCAGTGAGTTATGCCAGTGATTATGCCCGTAGTCCTGGTAGGCATCCCAGGCCGCTTTAGGCTCAGCCGCATCGTAGACACCGCTTCGATACCCCGTCTGCTCTCCAGGACGCGGCGAGTCGGCAGCCATAATGACACTTCCTTGCAAAAGCCTGAGATGCACCTGACTCTTAAGATGAATCGAAAAGCACAGATAAGTCCCTCCCGGAAATACAACGTCTCCGCCCCCTGCGCCTGCCGCAGATTCGATGGCGCGATTCACGGCTTGTGTATCGAGGGTCTTTCCATCCCCGACGGCTCCGTATTCGCGCACATTGAAGATTCCCGCTGACCCCGGGTTCACGCCAGAATCGGCCCGAAAAGCAAATGACGAAGCCGGAAGGGCCACTGCTCCTGCACCAAGTCCACCGGCGCGAAGAAAGGCACGGCGTTTAGTATCGATTGGATTCATTAGGATCCTTTTCCTCGAAAACTCTCGTTACGAACACAAAGTCCACGTGCCAAATCTGTTCACAAAACGAGTTACGGAAACTCACATCCGGATTACATCGTCTTTTAGTCTCAATCAAGATGAAATACCTCCTGAAGCGGCATCAGGCCCTCATCGGGCGCTCGGCCATCAACCTGTTCAAAGAAAGGCGCCATCTCTGCTTGCCACCGGCTATTCACGTCCTGAGAATTCATCGCCGCGCATGCACGATCGAAATCATCCGTCTCGAGATATCCCACAAGAAGGCCATCTGGATTCAGGAAAAGCGAGTAATTGCTCCACCCCGCATGGCGAAGTGCATCGAGCATCTCTGGCCATACCTCCGCATGCCTTGCCCGGTATTCATTGAGACGGTCCTTGCGAACCCTCAGGAGAAAACAAATGCGCATGGGTAACTCTCCGCGTGAGTGGTGTTGCGATCGTTGCTGATCATCCAGACCAAAGCACCTTACAAAAGTGTCTCGTGCATAACCAATGCCACCGCGCTCCGTAACCGCGCCCTGTTTCCTTCTTGCGCGGGACGAAGTCTCGGCTTTGCGACCAATGGAAAGCGATGCATTTCGTCTTCGATGAGTGGCCCGGCCACGTGCCAGAGATTAGCAATATCACCCACCACCACAATCTCCGCGGGTGCCAGCGCAGAAGCGATCATATGCATGCCACGCCCCAATGCGGCGCACATTCGCTGGATCGCGTGGATCGCGTCTAGATTACCCGCTTCGGTCAGGTGAACCAGATCTTCAAATGTGGAGCAGGATGCGCCGGTCCTCTCCGCGTAGTAGCGCAGCGCCGCGGGATTCGCAGCCTGCGTCTCCCAACATCCACGGCTTCCGCACGCGCAGGGTAACCCGTGGGGATCCATCTGGACGTGTCCGAACTCGCCCGCTGACCCGCCTTCTCCGCGCAGGATGCGCCCGTTAGCGAAGATTCCCGTCCCCAACCCCTCCGACACATTCACGACAACCAGGTCGTGCATTCCGTCACTGTCGCCGAACCACACTTCCGACAACGCGCAGGCATTCGCCACATTGTCGGCAACAACCGGTAAGCCAGTTGCTTCCTCGACTGAAGACTTAATGTCCTCTATCGGCCAGTGGACATTTGGAGCGAAGATTGTCTTTCCCGCTCGCTCCGGTCCCGCACTCCGTTGGTTCGCGCCAAGATCGACCCTTCCGGGTAAGCTGATTCCAATTCCGTCGAACGATCGATCTTTGCTTGCGGCGATCAACTGCTTAATCGCCTCAACAATGGCTCCAACCACTTTCTGCGGATCGTCTGGAAGAGCAATGAGACTTTGCGATACGATCCGACCACCCAGATCGGCGACAGCAAGGGTCGTCTGCGATGGATGGATATCGAGCGCCAGGACTCCACGCTGACTGTTCACTTCAAGAAACGTCGGCCTGCGCCCACGAGGCAATCGGCCCAGCGACCCCTCCACGATCCACCGATCGGCAAGCAACTCTTCCACAATCAGCGAGACCGTGCTTCTTTGTAGTCCAGACACACGCGCGAGCTCGGCGCGCGAAATTGGCTGCCTCGTCCGAATCTGATTGAAGATCAAATTCCGATTGATCTGGCGCGGAATTTTGTTGGATGCGCTGACCCTATTGGTGAACGAAAAGCGCGGCGCAACAGACCTTGGTCGGCTTTCTGATTTGCTCGCCATCTGGGCATCCTGTTAGCTCTGGCTGATGTGATGCGAACCGAGAAATCGGCGGTTCGCGTGAAAAGTGATGGTCCGCCTGCTCCCAATTTCGGTCGAAGTTAGGCAGGCCCGTGATTCGCAGTCAGACGTTGTATGTGGAAGAAGATGTTCGCCCGCCGTGTCCTGTCCAGTTGGTGTGAAAGAATTGCCCGCGCGGCTTGTCAATGCGTTCGTAGGTGTGCGCGCCAAAATAATCGCGCTGCGCCTGCAGCAAATTAGCCGGCAACCGCGCCGTGCGGTAGCCATCGAAGAATGCCAGGGCCGTTGAAAATGCCGGCGTGGGCACGCCCAACCCAACTGCGTGAACGATTGCTTCGCGCCATGCCGGCTGGTACCGATTGAGGGCATCGGCAAAAAACTCGTCCAGCAGCAGGTTATCCAGGGCCGGGTTCTTGTCAAAGGCTTCTTTGATTTTTCCGAGGAATCGGCTGCGGATGATACATCCGCCTCGCCACATCAAAGCAATTCCTCCCATATTCAGGTTCCACCCGTTCTCTTTCGCAGCCGCTCTCAAAAGCATGTAGCCTTGCGCATAGGAAATAATCTTTGAGCAGTAGAGTGCGTTGCGAACACATTCGATGTAAGCGATGCGATCGCTGTCAATGGCCTTTGCATCGGGGCCTTGAAGAATGAATGACGCGGCAACACGCTCGTCTTTCAGCGCCGAAAGGCATCGCGAGAAAACAGACTCGCCAATGAGCGTTACAGGCTGGCCTAAGTCGAGTGAACTGAAGACCGTCCACTTACCCGTGCCTTTTTGACCGGCGGCATCGAGAATCTTGTCGACAATTGGCTCGCCATCTTCGTCTTTCTTGGCAAAAATGTGGCTGGAAATTTCGATGAGATAACTATCGAGTTCGCTCTGATTCCAATCGGCAAATACCCGGCTCAAATCGTCAGCGCTCAGGTTAAGGCCTCGCTGCAGCAAATCGTAAGCTTCGCAAATTAGCTGCATGTCGCCGTACTCGATTCCATTGTGAACCATTTTGACAAAGTGCCCCGCGCCATTTTCGCCCACCCAGTCGCAACAGGGAGTTCCATCTTCCACCTTCGCCGCGATGGCTTGGAAAATGTCTTTCACATGCGGCCATGCAGCGGGATTTCCGCCCGGCATGATCGATGGACCGAAGCGTGCCCCCTCTTCGCCACCCGAGACACCGGTGCCGACAAAGAGAATGCCCTTTTCCGCAAGCGCCTTGCTTCGCCGATTGGAATCAGTGAAGAGCGAGTTACCGCCGTCGATCAGAATGTCCCCTGCTTCGAGCAAGGGAAGCACATGGTCGATCATCTGGTCTACCGTGTCGCCGGCTTTCACCATGAACATCACGCGGCGCGGCCGCTTCAGCAGCGAGACGAACTCCTGAATCGAGTGAGCGCCAACAACGTTTGTACCTTTTGCCTCCTCGGCGATAAAGTCGTCGACTTTGGAAACAGTCCGGTTGAATACAGCCACCTTGAATCCATGGTCGTTCATGTTAAGGACAAGATTCTGTCCCATTACTGCAAGGCCGATCAGGCCGATGTCGCAAGTTGCGTCTGGCATACGATCTCCAAAACTCCGCTGAATTCCAATGATGTGAGTCTATTGGTTGACACCGCTGGCGAGAAAGCCGCCATCGACGACGAGAGTTTGCCCAGTGACAAAGGATGCTGCTTCCGAAGACAGGTAAATTGCGGCTCCAATCAACTCTTCGGTCTTGCCGAAGCGCCCCATGGGTGTGCGCATCAGCAACTCCTGGCCGCGCGGCGTGCTGTCGAGTAGCTGCGCATTCAGGTCAGTGCGAAACACGCCTGGTGCGATTGCGTTCACGTTTACACCCTTCTTCGACCACTCAATAGCGAGCGAGCGGGTAAGGGAAGTTACGCCGGCTTTGCTGGCGGCATACGCGGCCACCTCATTCAGAGCGACAAAGCTGTTCAGGGATGTGATGTTCACAATGCGGCCGTAGCCCCGTTCGAGCATAGGCTTGCCAAAAACCTGGCAGGCACGAAGGGTACCGGTAAGGTTGGTATCGAGAATGGCGTTCCACTCATCTTCCGGCATGGTGAGTGTTGGCGTTCGTTTAATCCTTCCTGCGCAGTTAATAAGAATATCGACCTGACCAAATCTCTCCAGAACTGCTACAAGCAAATGTTCCAACGAGGCTCGGTCGCAAACATCGGATACGCAGCGCAGCGTCTGGTGGCCGCGCGACTCGATCTCCTGCGCCGTTTCGTCCACTTGCTGTTGACGGCGCGCGGTTGCGATCACGTGTGCCCCGGCCTCTGCCAGTCCGAGCGAAAGCGCGCGCCCAATCCCCGAAGTGCCGCCGGTCACTACTGCAATCTTGTCGTTCAGATTAAGTGCATTAAATCCCATTAGTCTTCCTTTGCGAAGCGGTTCCGATGAGCCCAGAGTCCGAGACCGGGATTGGCAATGAAGAAAACCTCTTCACCGTCGATTTGGTTGTAGCCATGCTTGAGCGTTGAAGGATTGTAGCGCGCAAGCATCGTGGCCAAATCCTCGTAAATGAATCCCACGGACTCAACCTCCCGTTGCGTCAAATGTCCGGGGCACCAGGTAATCCTGAATCGTCCTTCAGATGACCCGTGAATCAAATGGGCGGCGGCGCTCAAATCGCCGGCAAGTTCGGGGTCGGCCTCCACCGCGGCAAGAGTTGCCGGCGTTCCGCGATAGCCGTATTTGCGAATGAGTGCATCAATCGCGTTGTCTTCGCCGAACTCCTTTACGCCGGGTGCGAGAATGATGAGTTCTGCATCGTCGGCCAGGGCCATTCGCGTGCGGTATACCGCCTTGTTCCCGAGCCACGTGGAATGGAACTCATGAGGGTCGAGATAGACCACGGCCTTTTTTATCGGCTTGTCGAGCATTTCAAAATTTACTTGCAGACTCAGTTCTGCGGCGCGGTGGAAACACTCGGAGTCATCGCCAATAAAGAGTCCGCGCACCGCAAGTCCGCCCGCCGCTCGGCGCGCGACAACCGTCAGCACATACACAATCGGCAGGTGGCGCAGGAAACGATCGGCGGCGTAGTTGAGCACCGAGCGGACTGGATTTTCTGCGCGGCCCATGATGCGCTCCATCCCATACACAGCGCCCAGGTAGTGACTGCGATTGATTCCGTCGCGTCCCCCGGTGCCAACCAGAATATTCTTGGTGAAGTTTGCCATGCCAATTACTTCGTGCGGCACAACCTGGCCAAGCGAAAGGATGAGGTCGAATTCCCCTCCGGCGATTAGCCGGTTGACCTGGGCGGGCCACGGATAACTCAGCTTGCCTTCCGATTGCTCATAGATAAATTCCGCTGGAACTTCGCCGAGAGTCTCAACATCGGTTCGCCAGTTATGAACATGAAATAAGTTTTGCGGAATGTCGCCGAACATTCGGGTAAGTTGGTCGGCGCGCATCGGCGTGTGCGTGCCCAGCGCGGGAAGAATCGCCTTCATGCAGTCGCCATAATGCTTCCATGCAATGTTCGTCAGTTCTCCGGCTCGGGAGTGCTCCCGGCTCTGATCCGGTGGAACAGCGAGGACCCGATGGCGCGGGCCCAATTTCGCCAGCGCGCCTTCCAGCAGCTCTCTTAACTGCTGTGAATCAATGTCGGTCTCCGCGTTTCCGACCCCGCAATATAAGTTCATGCCCGAACCTCCACCTTTTTCAGTCCGGGCGCGAGGGTGACAACAACAACCAATGCGACCAGATAGGCGCTTGCCGCCAGGGCGAACAGGCTCGCATAACTTCCGGTTAGTTGCAGAATATAGCCTGTGAATGTGGCTAGCAGAAAACCGCCGACCGAACCCGCCATGCCGCCGATCCCCGTCACCGAGCCGACGGCCGTGCGCGGAAACATATCGGATGGTGTGGTCAGAATGTTTGCCGACCATCCCTGATGAGCTGCCGCGGCCAGGCTCAGCAGGGCAATCGCAACCCACTCTGAGCTGAGGTAGTTGATCAGGAAAACCGGAACGACGGCGCATGCGCATATGAGCATAGCCGTAAGCCGCGCCCTGGTTGCCGAAAGACCGAGGCGACGGAAAGGAACCGGAAGCCAACCTCCTCCAATGCTCCCGATGGCAGAGGCGTTGTAGACAACGATCAGCGGCATGCCGAGGTGCGAAAGGTCGAGATGGAATCTCTTACTGAAGAAATCCGGCAGCCAGAAAAGATAAAACCACCAAACGGGGTCGGTAAGGAACTTTCCGATCGCGAAAGCCCAGGTCTGCCTGTACGTTAGCAGTTTGAGCCATGGCGTCGAGGGTCCCATTTGCTCGGCGGCTTCCTCGTAAATGTGACGTAACTCGGCGCCGGTCAATGTTGGATGGTCGGAGGGCTTGCGGTACTTAGCGAACCAAACCGCAATCCACGCAGCGCTGAAAAGACCCGTAACCAGAAACGCCGCGTGCCACCCATAACGTATCGTGACCCATGGAACGATGAGCGGCGCCAGTATAGCTCCAAGATTTGTTCCGGAGTTGAAGATTCCCGTTGCGAACGAGCGCTCGCTCTGAGGGAACCACTCGGCTACCGTCTTGATCGCCGCAGGGAAGTTACCCGACTCACCAATGCCTAGAAAAAAACGTGCGATGCCAAACTCCAGCACATTCGATGCCAGCGCGTGACCCATTGCCGAAAGGCTCCAGACGGCCATGATCACCATGTAGCCGATGCGCGTGCCCACCTTGTCAACGAACCGGCCGGCCATCAGCAACCCCATCGCATACGCTAGCTGAAAAGCCTGCACCACGTGGCTGTATCCAAGCTCGGTCATGCCGATGCTGTGCGTCAGCGTCGGCTTCAGAATCGAGATCACTTGCCGATCCATGTAATTGATTGACGTGGCAACAAAGAGCATGGCGCAAATCGTCCAGCGCACCTGTCCGAGGCGTGGGGGAGCCGTGTCTCCTTCGGTCGGCATGAGTCGCGCGTCGGTGCTTGACATGCGGGTTAAGCCCCCTCGAGCTTGTAGGCCTGCTTAACAAGTCCATAGGTCAGTGCATGTGCCACTTCGTGAGCCTCGTCTTCGTTGAGCCGGTGTTCCGCGACAAGCTTGGCCAAAAAAGCGCAATCCATGCGGCGCGCAACGTCGTGGCGCGCGGGAATCGAGAGGAAGGCACGCGTGTCGTCATTGAAGCCGACGGTGTTGTAAAACCCCGCCGACTCCGTTGCCTGCTCGCGGAAACGCACCATGCCTTCAGGACTGTCGTGGAACCACCAGGGTGGCCCCAGGCGCAGGCAAGGATAGTGTCCCGCTAAAGGTGCTAACTCCCGGCTGTACGTGGATTCGTCAAGCGTGAAAAGAATGATCGTGAGCTTTGACTCGTTGCCGAAGCGGCTTAACAGGGGTCGCAACCCGTCGACGTAATTGGTTGGCCGGGGAATGTCGGCGCCAATATCACGCCCGTACTGTTGATAGAGGGTGTGATTGTGGTTGCGCACACTGCCTGGATGAATCTGCATCACGAGCCCATCGTCAAGGCTCATGCGCGCCATCTCCGTGAGCATCTGCGCGCGGAATAACTCCTGCTGTTCTACATCGGCGTTGCCGGCAATCACGCGTGCGAAGAGATCGGTTGCTTCGGCCTGCGGCAAATCGGCGGTGTGCGGCGTCGGATGACCGTGATCCGTAGCCGTGCAGCCAAGAAAGCGAAATCGAATTCGGGTTTTGCGCAGGGCCTCTAGATAGCCCCTCCAACAACTCGTATCTTCGCCAGTCTGTTCGCCCAGCCGGGCAATGTTCTCTTTGAATCCCGCGAACTCGGGATCGACCACCGGGTCAGGGCGAAACGTGGGGAGGATGCGAGCGTTCCATCCGGAGTCGCGGATCGCCCGATGATCCGCGAGCGAGTCGAGCGGCGAGTCCGTCGTCGCGAGTACTTCAATGTTGAAGCGTTCGAACAATGCGCGGGGAAGGAATTCCGGCGTGCGCAGTTTCTCTGAGATTGTGTCGAAATAAAGGTCGGCCATAGCCTCTGAAAGACGCTCGGTCAAGCCAAAAAGTTCTTGGAATACGAAATCGAGCCAGATCCGCGTTGGCGTTCCACGAAAGAGGAAATAATGCTTGGCGAAGATCCGCCAGACGCGACGCGGATCTTTCATCTCACCGCGCCCAATTTCGAGTTCCTCCAACGACACGCCCTGGCTGTAAAGCATGCGGTAAACGTAATGGTCCGGCTGCACCAGAAGTTTCGCCGGGTCAGGAAAAGGCTCGTTTTTCGCAAACCACGCGGCCTGCGTATGTCCATGGGGACTGACGATAGGCAAGTCGCGAATGTGCGCATACAGCGCGCGCGCAATGGATCGGGTCCCTGGGTCGGCGGGAAAAAGACGGTCTTCGTGAATCAACATCGTTTCTACTCCCGGCTTGCACGGAGGCATTGATTCAACATCAGGCTCGGTAGCCCATGCCGTCGAGAACACCGCGCAGGTAGGCAATCGACTCGATCACTCCCGGCATTGGATCGTCGCCATGAATTTCATACTCGAGGTCCACAAAACCCTTGTAGTTCGTTTTGATGAGGGCCGCGAAGATCTCGCGGAAGGGAAGCTTGCCGCGCCCAACCGCGACCTGGCTTTCCTTCTCATGGAAGTCTGTCAAATCCTTGGCGTGCATGTTGAAAAGGCGCGGCCCAATTGCATGGATGGCTTCGACAATGTCCGTATTTGCCCGCACGCAATGACCCATATCAATGCAACAGCCCATGCGCGGGTCAAGGTCCTTCACCGCTTTCAACACATCGAGCGGAGAAGGGAAGACCTTGTCCTCGGGGCCGTGATTGTGGATGGCGATGCGAATGTCGTACTCCTTCACGAACTTCTCCATGCGTGGAAGTGTTGCAGGAGCCGGATCGCCGGCCACGATGACGGAAAGTCCGGCGCGCTTGGCATATTCAAACTTCGCGCGGATATCGTTGTCCTCGTCTTTGGGAAAATAGATCACGCCGGCCGCGTGCAGCTTGATGCCCGCCGCCTCGTAGTCGGTCAGCGCTTTGGCCTCTTCGGCGGCATCCATGGGCAGGTGGTCCTTCACGTCTTTCGGATTGAGCGCGGTCACCTGGAGTTGCTTCATGAATCCGATCATCTGCGTACGCGTGAAGTTGCGGAATGTATAGCTGGCCAGGCCGAGATGGACTGGGGAGGGTTTCCCCGCGTCTTGCGCGGGATCGGCAAAAGCGGGAAACGCTGCAGAGGCTGTTGCTGCAAGTGCGCTTGATTGCAGGAAACGCCGGCGCGAGAATGTTGATGTCATTGTTGCCTCGAAAGGAATTACTTTAGAGATGTGGAGCCCAGCCGGCTTCGTACGTGCGGACCCAATACTTCATAGCTTCGGCGTCATCAAGCACTTTGCCGTCGCTGGTGTTCAGTGCCAGGGTGCGACGCACTTCCCACGACACATTGGAAAGCTGCAGCATCGTTACGGCGACGTTTCCCACGGCGATCGGTGCATTGAGCTTTTCGCCTTTGCGGATGGCGGCGATGAAATTGGCAAAATGACGGTCGGTCATGGAGTCGCGGCCCGTCGTATCCGAGGAGTCCGCGGCCTTCTCAGCCTTCACTTCAGAAGTTTTGTTGCCCTTCAGGTCGTAGACCTCGTAGCCGCCGCGATCCACGATTACCGACCCTGTGGTTCCCATGATGCACGAGCCGCGATCGCGCCCGTAGAACCTCATCCCCTGGCAGCATTTTCCTTCCCACTCCAGTAACTTGTCGGGATATTCAAAGCTCGTCAGAAGCGTGTCATAAAACTGCCAGTCATCCTTGAAGTGATACCGGCCGCCTGCTGAAGAAACGCGCTCAGGGTAATCGACACCCAATGCCCATCGGCAGACATCCACTTCATGTGTTCCGTTGTTCAGGGTTTCGCCCGTACCCCAGATCTTGAACCAGTGCCAGTTATAAGGTTGAACATTATCCTTATAAGGTTGCCGTGGCGCGGGGCCTTGCCACAGGTCCCAGTCGAGCGCTGCCGGCACGGGCGTTTCTTTGCCGACTCCTATCGATTTGCGCGTGTTGCTGTACCACGCTTTTGCATAGTAAGCGCGACCGATCAGGCCTCTGCCTATCTTGTCGACGACTTCAATCGTGTGCGGCGACGAACGCTGTTGCGTCCCCATCTGCACTTGCTTCCCGTACTTCTTCTGTGCTTCCACCAGCAGCGCGCCTTCCGCCGGATTGTGGCTGCACGGCTTTTCTACGTACACATGTTTCCCCGCCCGCAAACCTGCAATCGCCATCGGCGCGTGCCAGTGGTCCGGCGTGGCAATGGTGATCGCGTCAATCTCCTTCAGCTGCAAAATGGCACGAAAGTCCTTGTCGGTTGCCGGAGCTTCGCCCATCTCGCGCCCCGTCTCTGCCGCGAACTTTGCCAGGATGTTCGAATCCACGTCGCATACATGCGAAATGCGCGCCGCGTTCTTGTTCGCCTTCAACGAAGAAAGGTGCGCATAGGCGCGGCCATTCAGCCCGATGACCGCGAAGTTGAGTCGGTCGTTCGCGCCCAGAATCTGGCTGTAGCTCTTGGCGGTTGACCCCATCGCCATGCCTGCGGCGCTGACTGCGAGTGTGTCGAGGAATTCACGTCGTGTGACCAATTCAGTTTCTCCATCGATTCCATGCGTGAACGCGGGCCATCGGTTGAAGCGTCAGCCCCGCATTCTTCCTTTTAAAGCGAACCCGAATCCTGAAGCGCCTTTTTCATGCCGGCCCAACTGATGCGCGTCGATTCTTCCGGGGTAGATGCTCCATGCCAATGCGTTTCCAGGCTAACGGCTTCCCGGTACCCCACCTGGCGCAATGCCTTGAATTGAGCCGTCCAATCGATGTAACCCGTGCCAACGGGAGCCCATTCAATCTTCCCGTCAGCATTTTTCTGCGCATTCTTTACGTGGCAGTGATGGATGCGATCCTTGGGCAATACGGCCCACGCTACCGGAAAAGCATCGAGTTCGCCGCGCATCACGGCGTTTCCCGGATCCCAGTTCAACGCCAGGTGCGGTGTCTTGACTGCCTCCAGCGTCCGTGCTGCCTCGCGCCCTGTCGCCGTATTGCACTCAAACTCATTTTCGAGTACCAGCAGTATGCCTTGCTTGCCGGCCGTCTCCGCCGCGGTGCGCAACTTGTCATCGATGGCGGCTCGGTAAGGCGCCACATCGTCGAGACGCCAGAAATCGAAACACCGCACCTTTCCGGTATCGAACTGTCTCGCCAACGCGATTGCCCGCTCGAGAATCTCGTCCTGCTTCTTGAAGTCGGCGTCCACAGCCCCATGCATGTCGCCCTTTGATCCGTACTGCGACCGTGGCGCGCCCGGCCAGTCGGTCTTGAAAAGGGGACTGGCAATGTCGGTCACCTTCAGGTCGTATTTACCCAGAATCTTCTTCGCCTCGGCCACCTGGTCCTCGCTCAGGTCCATTGTGTTCTTGCCCCACATGGATCGAAGCTCGACCCAGCGCAAGCCAAAGTCATGGGCAATGACCGAACAGACATGATCGAAATCCGGTGAGATCTCGTCGTTTATGACTGAAATGCGAAAAGGAGAGCTGTCGACCTCAACCCTGCCCCACGCCGCGGGTGCGATAGATGCCGTAGCCGCCATGGCCGCGCCGGCAAAAAACGATCGTCGCGTTATACCTTCCATGTTGCTCCTTCCGCGGTAGGTGCTTGCGCGGGGGATTAAAAACCTGGCCTTCGCCGCGAAAGTTCCATGCGCGCGAACGGTACACTCTGAATCGAAACAGTATTTTGTTCAAATACCGAACTAACGCTATCGAGTGCGGTCAAAGTTTGTCAAGCGAAATTCAGTTCTGAGCTTTGCCGCATCCATCTTTGAACCGATCGTCGCCGACTCGGAAGGCGACCCTTGCAAGTCTCCAGCCAGCGGGCAGCGCTCGCACTGCGCGTTCCGTCCGCAATAGGCTTTCCCCACGGCCACCGTAAGCGCGTGAAATTCATTGAACAGCTGTGTGCGCGCTTCAGGTGGGTCCTGTCGAAATGCCGCCCGCGTGAGCTGGGCAAGGGATTCGTAATCCTGCCTGGTCGGCCCTACCAGTTTGTGGCGCACAGCAATGCGGCGCAGATACTCGTCGGCGACAGGCACCGGATGATCCAAAGCGTAGAGCAGAATAGCGTCGGCCGTTTCAGGTCCCACGCCGGGCAAAGCCAACAGCCGCTTGCGCAAGTCCGCTGTCGGGGCCGCTGCCAGCCGCGCCAGGGAGCCCCCATACTCATCGTCCAGCATCCTCACAAACGCCTTCAGTGCCGGCGCCTTTCGCGTCTGAAAACCCGAAGGGCGGATCAGCTCCTGCAATAAATCCAGG
>Ga0182013_10005300_pt1 | contig 15062 bp, 8 predicted proteins | sample 612S2MmetaG_FD_120487 | JGI IMG/M metagenome (GOLD analysis project Ga0182013, IMG submission 120487) | Permafrost microbial communities from Stordalen Mire, Sweden - 612S2M metaG | ecosystem: Environmental > Terrestrial > Soil > Wetlands > Permafrost | place: Sweden: Stordalen | collected... | reverse complement strand
CAATAGGCGAGCCAGACCACATCGTCGCTGATGCGGGTGCGCACTCCCTGGCCGGTCGCGCCTGCGGTGACCGGCGGCAACCACCAGTGCTGCACGTCCCCCTCGATGAATTGCCGGCCGGCAGCGCGCAGCAGATGCTCGCGTGTGAGATCCGGTCTGGCGACGGCCACCGCCATCCCGTCCTGGAGCTGATCTCGAAAGCCGTAGGCGCCGCTGGCCTGATAGAACGCCGATCTTGCCCAAATGCGGCAGGCGAGGGTCTGATAGAGCGACCAACCGTTGAGGAGAATGTCCAAAGAGCGATCCGGCGTTTTGACCTGAACCCCACCGAGAATGGCCTGCCAATGCGCGCTGACTTCCCTGAGCACCGCGTCGAGATCGGCAGTGCGGTAGCGCGTGAGCAACGACCGCGCGGCCGCCGCATCCACGCCCTCACCGAGGAAGGAGACGACCTGCACGGTCTCGCCCGGCTCGAGCGCGATCGATGTGCGCAGGGCGCAGCACGGATCCAATCCGGCGCCGGCATGCCCGCTCAGCGGGACCCGCGAGGTCATGGCTGCCGCCATCTCCAGGGTGCCGTGACGGCCGATGAATTCGGTGCGGTCGGCGGTCCACTGCGACTGGCGTCCGCCGAGATCGGCAAAAGCGATTCTCGAGCCGAAAGTGGCATCCCACGGATTGTGGGCGAACAACGCGCCGCTCTGCGCGTCGAGCTCGGTCACGATGAACGGAGCCGCCGTCCCTCGCGCCGTGCCGAGCACCCATTCCGCGTACGCCGTGACGGTCAGCCGCCGTGGGCGCTTGGAGGTATTGCGGATCTTCAAAACGGAGATCTTGATGGGGTCTTGCATCGGTACGAACATGCAGAGCTTCAGCTCGACGTCGCGGGCAGTGAGCTCGAACCGGCTATATCCGAATCCGTGGCGCGCAATGTACGTTGCCCCCGGATCCCGGATGGGCGCGGCGGTCGGTCCCCATACCTCGCCGGTCTCCTCATCCCTCAGATAGAGCGCCTCACCCGGCCGGTCCGCCACCGGATCGTTCGACCAAGGCGTGATTTGGTGCTCGCGGCTGTTGAGCGACCAGGTGAAGCCGCCGCCGTCGGCCGCCACCTGAAATCCGAAGCGGGGATTGGCGATGACGTTGATCCACGGCGCGGGCGTGGACTGTCCCGGCGCGAGAATGGTCACGTATTCCCGGCCTCGGGCGTCGAAACCTCCGAGCCCGTTGAAGAATTCGAGATCGCCGCCCGATGCGCCGCCCGGCGCCGGCTCGGTCTTGGGTACGCTTCGCGGCGCCGGGGAGACGGGCATCACGGGCTTGCGGGTGCGATCGAGCTGGTCGGAGATCCCGCCGCGTCGGGCCACCAGCACGACTCGCGCGACCGCCGAGAGCAAGTTGCGGCTCTGCTCCGAGATCAGGTCGGTGCGAAGCACGAACACCGAGCCCCGCGGGCCGTGCGCCGCGGAGGGCGGCTGCGACTGAGTCATTCGCGCCTGTGTCTCCAACGCGTTCTGCAAATCCTGGATATAGGAGGCCGCGCGATCATTGAGGATCACCAGATCCACCGCGAGGCCCTTCATCTGCCAGTACTCGTGGGCCTGAAGGAGCTGCCGCGCGATGGCGATATCCTCGATTGCGTCGATGCGCAGCAACAGGATCGGCACGTCGCCCGAAATTCTGAGCGCCCACAAGCCCGCGGGCGGCCCGCCGCCGTCGCGAATCGCCGTCGACGGCGGACGCATCGAACCATCGGCATAGAGCAGATGGCCTGCCAGGCGTTGGAAAAGTCCTGCCTCGGCGGAGTCGATGCCGAGGTGACGCAACTGCACCTGTGCCTGCGTCCAGGCAAGAGTGGCTGCGCGCTCGAACGAGTTGTCTTCGTGGTGCTTGTCGAGCAGGTCGAGCACCGCTTCGCGCGACGCTGCGATTCCGGTCCAGAAGGCGATTCGTGCGGTGGTGCCCGCGGTCACCACGATTCGGTATCGAAGCGCGAACACGGGGTCCAGCACCGTGCCGACGGTGCCGGACAGCCGATGCCCGTCCATCACCGCGAGCGGCGATCGGATCTCGCGCCCGCGACCCAGGAAGCGCGCCCGATCCGTCTCGATTTCCGGCTCGGCGAAAGCGTTTCCGTCGACCACCGCATGATGCGCCGCCCAGATCTCCGGTTCGCCGGGCGATCGCTTGCGGCGGGTCGCCAGCAGCGTGTTGCGCTTGTCGACGTACTCGGTCTGCACGAACAGCTTCGAGAAGGTTTGGTGAGCGGCATCGGCCGCAGGCGGCGCGAGCACCAGCTCGAGGTAGGAGGTTACCTCGAGCTCGCGGTCTCGATGACCGGTATTGGCGATCGACAGGCGGCGGACCTCGGCGTCGTCCTCGGGGGACACGACGATCTCCAGCGTCGTCGTGATCGCCCCGTCCGTGCGGATGAATTCCGCCCGATCCTCGGTGAACGTGACTTGATAGGATTGGGGCTCGATGCCGCAAGGTTGATAGCCGGCCGACCATACGGCGCCGCTCATCACGTCGCGCAGGAAGAGGTAGCTTCCGTGATCGTCGCGCGTGACATCTTCGCGCCAACGTGTCACCCCGATGTCCCCCCATCGGCTGTAGCCCGAACCGGCGCCGGTCAGCATCACCGAGTATCGACCGTTGCTGAGCAGATGAGTCTGCGGCAGCGCGTCGTGCGGGTCGTGCAGACGGCGCACCTCGGGAAGTCTCGCCTCGGCGAGCGGCGCGGAGGCTCTGACCTCCTGCGCGCGCGGGTGAACCGCCGAGACATCGCGCGGCGCGCGTTCCTGCAGGAGCAATTCCGTCGCCTGAATGCTCGGCTCGGCGTGAAACCGCGCCCGCATCCTGCCGTCGAAGATCACATTGGCGATGGCGACGATGCTCATTCCCTGGTGATGCGCCATGTAGGCCCGAACGATGGCGACCGACGACCCGTCGGGGACCCGCGAGCGCGTGTAGTCGAGGGCCTCGTTGAACCCATAGCGGCCGCGCGCGCCGATTCCGGTAAGCCGCTCGAAATTGCGCATCGCGCTTTGCGGGTCGACCATCGCGGCGAGCGCCGTTGCATACGGCGCGATCACCGCGTTCGCGCTCAGCCCGCGCTTGAGCCCGAGCCCCGGGACACCGAAGTTCGAATATTGGTAGGTGAGCTCGAGATCGCGCGCGTTGTAGGCCGATTCGGAAATTCCCCAAGGGATCCCGAGCTTGGTGGCATATCGGATCTGCAGCTTCACGATCAGCCGGCTGGTCTGATCCAGGAGGCTGCCGGCCGGGGCGCGCATCACCAGCGACGGCATGAGGTACTCGAACATGGAGCCGGACCAGGAAATGAGCGCGGCACCCGTTCCGACCGGCGTCACCGATCGGCCGAGGCGGAACCAGTGGCGGGCCGGGATGTCGTTCTTCGCGATGGCGATGAAGCTCGCCAGTCGGGCTTCCGAGGCGAGCAGGTCGTAACAATTGGAGTCCAGGCTCCCATCCCCCGCGCAGCCGATCGACAGGAGCCGGCGCTCCCGATCGAACAGGAAGCCGAATTCCATCTCGCCGGATAGACGCCGCGCCGTCTCCTCGATGGCGGTCAAATCCTGGTTCAATTTATTCGCCCCGGCCGTCGACTGCAGGACGTCCCGGCGCCCGCTCTCCACGGAACGCTGTGCCGCTTCGCTCCAGAACAGCAGGTCCGCGCCCGCCTCGTCGGCCCATTCGCCGACCAGCGTACGGACGATGTCGGTGAGCGTCTCGGCGGGCGGGACGAGGCCCGCGAGCCGTGCCGCCAGATCCGCGGTGCTGCCTTCCGCGAGGTCGAGCGCCGCGGTGAATGCCGCGAGGGCGGCGTCGATCTGATCCGGCGAGGTGGCGTGCATCCTGCGGTCGTCGGGGAGATTGCGACGAGCCTCGCGCGCGAGATCCAGGGAATCGCGGATGCCGGCGAAATACCGGTCCGACGGCGGCGAGTCGATCCACTCGCGGCACACATTCGCGAGCGCGATCAAATGTCCGGCCAGATTGCCCGAGTCCACGGTGGACACGTAGCGGGGCTCGAGAACGCGCATATCGCGCGTGTCGTACCAGTTGTAGAAGTGGCCGCGAAAGCGCTCGAGGCGCTCGAGGGTTGCGAGCGTCGCCCGCAGGCGCTCGACGAAGTCGACGGTCCCCAGCCAGCCGAAGTCGCGGGCGCAGACGGCGGACAAAAGGTACAGACCCATGTTGGTGGGCGAGGTGCGGTGGGCCACCACGGGACGCGGGTCGTCCTGGAAATTGTCCGGCGGCAGCATCTGCTCCCCGGCCGTCACGAAGGTCTCGAAGTAACGCCAGGTGCGGCGCGCGACCAACCTCAGGGCGCGCTGATCGCCCGCGGACAGGGCGAGATGGCCGGCCGCGGCCGGCGATCTGGAGATCCACACCGCGATGGCGGGCGACAGGGCCCACAGGGCGAGGAACGACGCCGACAGCCAGCCGTTCTCCGGCCGCACACGAAGGATGAGGGCGGCTCCCAGGACGGCGATGACGACCGCGCCCCACATGCGCCGATACGCGTTCGGCAACGTGAGCTGGAACAGGAGCTTCGCCTGCGCGGCGGTCACCCATTGGAGCAGGTTGCGATGGCTCACGAACAAGCGGAACAGGGTGCGAGCGATCGCATCCATCATCGAGGTTGCCTGTGGCGCCAGGAACGTGACCAGGAAGGCGGTCTGGGTCACGGCGAGCCCCACGTCCCTGCGAAGCGCGCGCAAGTGGCTGCGCAGCGTGATTCCCGGGCGACCCGGCCACATCGCCGTGAACACCGGCAGGATCGCCGGCAATGCGATGGTCGCGCAAACGAATGCTTCCCATAGAAGCGCGCAGCGCGACGGAAGCAGCAGCCCCGCCACCAGAGCGGCGAGCGCGGCGGGCGCCGAGAGCGTGCGTCGCAGGTTGTCGAGCATCTTCCAGAGAGCTATCAGCGGCAGCGTGCCGCTGCCGCGCCCGTCGCCCGCCGCATCGCCCCGGCCCAGGATCCAGGGCAGCAATTGCCAATCCCCCCGGGCCCAGCGGTGCTGACGTGCAGCGGCGACGTCGTAGCGGGAGGGAAATTCCTCCACCACTTCGATATCGGACACCAGCCCTGCCCGCGCAAAGGTCCCCTCGAATAGATCGTGGCTGAGCAGCGTGCCTTCCGGCACCCGCCCGGCCAGCGCCGACTCGAAGGCATCGACGTCATAGATGCCCTTGCCGGCGTACGAGCCGAGACCGAACAGATCCTGATAGACGTCGGAAACCGCGGCCGCATAGGGGTCGATGCCGCTCGCGCTGGAAAATACATGCTGAAAGACGGAGCCTTCGCTGCCCATCGGCAAAGACGGCGCGACCCGCGGCTGCAGCACCGCATAGCCCTCGAGAATCTGACCCGTCGCCGCATCGAAGCCGGGCCTGTTCAGCGGATGGGCCATCTTTCCGACCAGGCGCCGTACCGCATCCCGGGGCAACCGGGTGTCCGTATCGAGGGTGATGACGTAACGGATGTCGGCAGGCACCCGCGGCGGCGCGCCGCCGGCGCCGAGGAATGTCGTATCCGGCGAGCCGCGAAGCAGCTGGTTCAATTCGTGCAGCTTGCCGCGCTTGCGCTCCCATCCCATCCAAAGCTTCTGCCCGCTGCTGAAAACCCGCCGGCGATGCAGCAGCATGAAGCGCGCCCCCGCGGGTGCGGGACCATGCAGACGATTCAGCCGTGCGATGCCCTCGATGGCCCCGTCGAGGAGCGCCGCGTCCTGCTCGGTCCGCTCGGTCTGCGCATCGGTCCAGTCGGAGAGCAGCGCGAAGTACAGCTCCACATCCGGCGAGGCGAGATAGTGGATCTCGAGCCGCTCGATGTGCTCCCGGATGGATGCGGGGGTCGTCAGCAGCGTCGGCACCACGACCATGGTGCGCAGGTGCGGCGGAATGCCTTCACGCAGCGCGAGGCCCGGGATGATGGTGGCGGCCAGACCGCGCGTCACCGAGCGGTTCACGAGCGCGACGGCGGCGTCGATCGATGGCACGAATCCCAGCACGGCCAGGAGGATGAGCCAGGGCTCCCTCACGCCCCATGCATCGAGCACGGTCAGGGGCAGGAGGATGACCATGACGGCGATCATGAGGATGGCGCCGATGTAATCGCGGGCCTTGACGAGTCTGGAATGACGCCATGCATTCCATCGGGGCGCTCGATAACCCAGCGTGGTTTCGAAGGCGCGCCGCCCGGGTCCGATCAAGTGATAGCCCGGGTCGCGCCGTCGATCGGCATCGCCGTGCTCCGCATCGCGAACGTCGCCCGCCGCCAGCGCGGCGCGGGCGATGTCGAGCTCGGTATGCTTGGAGCCGCGCGCCATCTGTTCAATCGCCCGGCGGTACAGGTCGCGGCTGGCGAAATCCATGCCGGCGAAACCGCTCTTCGATCGCAGAAGCTCGTCGACCAGACTGACGCTTTCGAAAAACTCGGGCCAGTCGACATCGGAGAGCATTCTCATGCTGGTGATGATGTTGCGAACCGTCACGCTCGATGCGCCCTGCCGCTGATGCTCCGCATGCACGAGCTCATCCGCCGTGGTGCCGAGCGAGGTCAGACGGTCATCCAGCCATCCTCGGGCGGGGGTCGTATCCGGATCCTGATCGCGCAGCCGAAGGACCAGCTGGACGACGAAGGAGGGCGCAAAGCCTTTGGGCCCGTCGCGGCGGAGCAACGCGTCCGCTTCCAAGGCGTATCCGTTCACCCCCAGCAACCGGTCGGCCACGGTGTCCGCATCCTGCCGCGCCGCCCGGCTGCTCACGATGCGCGAGGCCGCGCGCCGCAGGTTCTCGACCAGCACGATGCGAAGCGTGATGGCGACCGCCCACAGCTCTCCGATGGTGAGCGGCTGCACGCGCTGATAGGCCCGCACGAACAGCCGCAGCGACTCCAGGTCGAAGCGGCTGTCGCTGTGCGCGATCACCGCCCACGCCATTCCGAATACACGCGGGAAGCCGGCGAGCGGACCGTCCGCGAGCCGCGGCAATTGACGGTAGAACCCCGGCGGAAGATCGGCGCGAATCTCGCGGATCTGCTCTTCGACGAGATGATAATTGTCCAGCAGCCATTCGGCCGCCGGCGTGATCGAACGGCCTTCTCCCGCTGCCGCACCGATGGTCCGATACGCGGCGAGCAGAACGGCTTCGTTCTCCTTCAGGCGCGCATTGAGGGAGCGGCGCGTCGAGCGCTTTCGCGTGACCTGCTGGGCGGCCGCAAGACTCGCGGCATGCTGCTCGAGGCGCTCGCTCGAGAACAGCTCGGCCCGAAGAATCTCGTCATTATCCCAGGGAGAGACCGGCGACCCGTATAGCGGCACTGTCGCCGGTCCGTCCTGAGTGTGCTCGTGTCGCCGGCGCGTTCGCGACGACTCGAACCTCAGCTGCGTCCCGCGATCGAGGCACCCTGGTCATCGCCGATCACGACTTCGACCCGTCGATTCAATTGCCGTCCGCCCGAGTCGGCATTGTCCGCGACGGGAAAGCCCTCGCCGTAGCCTTGACTTCCGATGCGCGAACCATCGATGCCCCGCGTTATGAGCGCGGATTTGACGGCGTCGGCGCGCGCCTGCGAGAGAGTCTGGTTATACGATTGCGAGCCGACGCTGTCGGTGAAGCCGTCGATTTGCACGCGCCGCTCCGGATGCTCGTTGAGGAATTGCGCCAATTGGTCCAGCTTGCGGGCCGCTCCGGGATTCAATTGCGACTTGCCGGTGTCGAACAGCACATCGCCGAGCGTCAGCACCAGCCCGCGCGGGGTGGGCTTCGCCTTGAGTTGATCGACTTCAGCCTGCAGCCGCGCCGCCTGTTCGGTCGCCTGGTTCCGCTGCTCGACGGCCACATCGGTGGCCATGTTCGCGGTATCGACCTGCCGGGTGCGGGCGTCGAGCTGAATCTTGTCGCGCTCGGCGCGGCCGGACGCAACGCGCGCGTCATCCGCCTTCGCCGCGGCGTGTGCTTCAGCGAGCCGCGCGCTCTGGGTGGCAAGGTACGCGGGCTGCGCGATGGCGGGCTCGTCGTGACGCAGGTAGGCGGCCTGGGCGACATCCAGCTGCTTCTCGGCGGCTTGCAGATCCACGGCGGCGTATTTCGCGACGTTCGGATTTGCTTGCGCCGTTTGCACCTCGGCGCGCGCCCCTTCCAGGGCCGCGTTCGGTTGCGGCACGGAAGCGCAGGCGGCAATGCCCAGCGCCGAGCCCACGGATATCAAAATCCTCGTTCTTGCTTTCATGTCACGTCCTTATTGAGTGGGGGGCGAAGCGCGCAGGGATTCCTGCCGCAGCGTTTGCATGCCAGCGTCGAACTCCGCCGCCGCCTTGTGCGAACGCTGCTGCTGCGCAGTGGCTTCCGCGAGCTCCGCGTCCGCGTTGGCCTGTTCGGCCAGCAGCAACGCCGGCTGAAGGTCCCGATCGGCGTTGGCCTTCTCGGCGCGTGCAAGCTTGTCGCGGGCGCCGGCAAGTTCCACCGGCGCGAATTCCGGCGCGCCGGAACCCTCCGCCCGCTGCACGGAGGCCTTCGCCACCGCGATTTTTTCATCGGCCGCCGGATTACTGGCGCATGCGGCCAATACGACGGCGCACGCCGCGAATGCGGCGAAGCGCTTCATCGATGTCGATGGTCTCATACTCATAACAGCACCTGATCCTTGTAGTACCGGCGGCCGCCGAACGAGCACGCCGTGATTGGCGAGGCGCTCGTGCCCCGAGGGAGTGAGTGCGCAGAGTACTCCCGCGCGATGAGATCGTCGGTGCGCTACCGCACTCAGCCCAACGCGGCGGCTTTGGCGTTGACCGCGCAGGCTTCTCGATCGCTCGCGTAGCAGCTGCAGGATGCGGCCTCGAGTCCGGCACGGTCGAGGATCGTGATGTATCCACGGGTGTATTCGATCAGGCCGCGACGTTGCAGCTCGCCCGCGGCGGCCGTGATGCCGACCCGGCGCACGCCGAGCAGGGCGGAAAGCACTTCCTGCGTGGCGAAAAAACTGTCCGACTGCGCCCGGTCCCGGCTCATCAACAGCCAGCGGGCCAAACGCGGTTCGATCCGGTGAAACCCGACGCATGCGGCGGAGGAAACCAGCTGGGCGATGAGCGAATGAAGATACCGCTCGACGCAGTGAAGCACTGCCGCGCTATGGGCGAATTCTCCGTGAAAGGCGCGCGCGCTGACGCGCCACGCCTCCCCCGACCCGAGCACCAGCGCATGCATGGGCGCGTTCGCGACGCAAAACGCGAGGCCGGGTCCCCACATTCCTTCCTGTCCTATCATGCCGACCTGCACGACGGGTTTCCCGCCCAGCGTGGCGATCAACGAAATGAATCCGTGGGTTGGAAAATACACGCTCGCGCAGGATCGGGTCGGCTCGTCGAGCAGCTCGCCCCGGACCAACTGGATTCTATCGGCACGGGCGAGCAATCGGCGGCGTTCCTTCGGCGGAAGCGCGTCTATCAGGCGATTGTCGGCCGCGGCCGTCCCGACCGTGCCTGGTGCAGAGATTGGCGCCGGTGACTGGGCTTGGTCCGCAAGTCGCTCCATTCGGCGGAGCATGAATAAAATTGCGGAGCCTGACCGTCTGTTAGGATACATAGAGAGCGGATGTGCCATGCGGCATGAGCCGAGGAGTTGCTGAATTGTCCGATCCATTGACCAGGGCCGGGGAACATCGCCATCGGTGACGTGAGCGTCTATTACTTCATGCGCCGCGGCGGACCAACGGCCGGGGAGTCGCTGTCCAAACGGCGGGCGACTCTCGAGAGCATCGTCGGCAAGGGCGAGCCCGTGATGGAGTCCAAACTCATCGTCGACCATACTGAGGTCGATGCCAACGGCTTTTTGACCGGTCGCGCGAGCGATGACTCGCATCCCGTGCACGAGCTGTGGGCCCAGACCCGATCGCTGGAGTCGAGAGCCAATTCGCGCGACCGCGAAGCGCTGGAATTGGCTGATGGCATCGACGCTGAGCGCAAGGGCAGGCTGCAGGCGGAGAGTCGCGGGCTCCGCGATCAGGCTGAAGCGCTGAGGAAACTGCTGGGCGCGATCAAAGCGGAGCCGGTCGGCCCCTGATGCGGGTTCGAGCCGGGTTCGCAGCGGCGCCATGCGCCACCGCCCGCCGGCTCAATCAGCGATGGATGCCGGGGTCTCGCCGGGCACGCCGGTCTCGGCGGCGGGAACCGCGTAACGCTGCTCCTGTTCCGCTCTCACCTGATCGAGCGTGAGCCCCGTGTTGACCGCGATCACCGCCAGCACGGGATGGTTGGCGTCGCGCGGCAGCTGTGCACCGTGCAGACTTTCCCACAAGCGAATCCGCTCCTGCGCCGTGTACCGGTCGGAGGATTGCTCGCTCTTGGCGCGATGCCGCTGCGCTTCCTGCTCGGCCTTGATTTCCGCCGCCCGTTCGCGGCACTCGTTCCGGCTCGCTCCGGCGGTCGGAAGTTGCGGCACGTAAATGCGCGTCCACTCAGAGTTCATGATCTGCTCCAGAAGGGGTGGAACTCGGCGCACTCGCCGACGGTTCCGTTGAATTCGATGTCTCCGCCGGCTTCTCTTTCTTGAGCCGCTTCTCGTCGTTGCGCTTTTTTTTCTGTTGTTCGCGCAAGTTCTTCTGGTGCCGATAATTGACCCGTGCCATTGTCTCTCCGTGATGTCCTCATTCCGGACCGGAACCGGCGATGGCGGGACGAGTTTCACAGTCTACGCCGCTTTGCGCCGGAAGTTCGCGCTATCTGCGGCCATTGCGCCTCAGTACTCGTGATACAGGGCAACCTCGTCGATGACCCCGCCCTTCAGATAACGCACCGTGAAGAAGTCGACCATCTCCCGGGTGTCGACTCGATAGACGCGCTCCAAGCCGGCCTTCGTGCTTCTCTGCTCGGCGAACACGAGTCGCTCGATCGGTCCCGTTTCGCGCAGGTCGCGGGCCAGCGCGGCGAGCCAGCGGGGCGATATCTCGCGCCGGGCGGCGGCGCTCAAGCGTTCGCTTCGCAGCCGACCTTCCTGGGAGTCTTCGATGAGTCCGCGAAACTCGCGCGTCAGCGCCGGGCGCGGGTCGTCGGATGCGTCCTTGAAGTGCGCGACCTCCGGATCGAAGAAGCCGGCGACGGTGTGCACGATGCGCTGCACCCGGCACAGCGACAGATTGGTGAGCACGACGATCGTCAGATGCCGATCCTGGTAACGGGCCATGGCGGATTGAAAGCCTTGCCAGTTTCCGTCGTATTCGATCACCGGATGTCCCCGCAGGGAGTTGATCTCCCAGCCGTAGCCGTAGTGTAGAAGCGGCGATCCGCCGTCCTTCAGGGCATCGATGGTCCAGGCGCGGGCGAGCTCATCGTGCGTGAGCACGGCGCCCGCCCAGAGCGCCCGATCCCACCGGGCGAGATCGAGCACGGTGGAGTAAAGGCTCCCATCCGCCGTTCGGTTCAGGGCGGGCGCGACCCATCCCTGATTCTGGATCGCGCCCGAAGCACCCATTTCGTAACCGGAGGCCCGGTCCGGGATGATGTCGGTGTCCGAGATGATTCGCGTGCGCGTCATGCCGAGCGGGCGGAAGACGCGGTCCGCGAGCAGGTCGCCGTAGAATTCGCCGGTGATGCGGTCGATGACGATGCCGAGCAGCACGTACGCGGTATCGCTGTAGGAGGCGTCGGTGCCGGGCTCGAAATCCAGGGGTAGGGAGGTGGCGAGGCGGATGTACTCCGCGTCCGTGTAATCATGGTGCAGATCGAGCAGGTCGCGTGCGGGAGGCGTCAGCTGCGCGATGCCCGATTGATGCTTGAGCATGTCGCGCAAGGTCACCGCCCGCCAGCCGGGAGGGATTTCCGGCACATATTTGGACAGAGGATCGTCGAGCTCCAGACGATGCTCGCGCGCGAGAAGCATGACGGCGGTCGAGGTGAATTGCTTGCCGACCGAGCCGAGCTGAAACAGGGTTTCAGGTGTGGCGGGCACGGGATGCTCCAGGGTGGCGACGCCGTAGCTCCGGACGTAAAGCGGCTCTCCATCGCGCAGCACGGCGAGAGCGAGACCCGGAATGTGCTGGGCGCGCATCTCAGCCGCCACGTAATCATCCACCGCTGCGAGCTGCGCGGCGGGACTGGGAGAGGCCCCGATTTCGCAGGCCGCAAGCGCCGCCCATAGCACACCCGGAACGAGACCTCGGGCAAAGCGCCCGCGCCCGACGTTGCGGTCCACCGTGTCCACCCAGCTCACCATGTCTAGCGCAGCCCTTCTCGAATGCCCTTGATCACCCCGGGATCCTTGGCGGTATAGCCCGGAAGCTCCCCGATCGCTGCGGCGAACTCGGGACTGCGCATGACGCTGATCAATCGCTGCACCGATTCGTTCTCCAGCGTGTGCTTGCGGCAGACGAACAGGTAGTCCTCGGTGACCAACCGGACGAAATCCAGATCGAACTGCCGCGCGGCGGCCTCCACGCCGAAACTCGCGTCCGCCATGCCGCTCGCCACATAGGCGGCGACCGCCGCGTGCGTGAACTCCTCGTGCAGGTAGCCGTTGATGCGGGTCGGGTCGAGCCCCCGCTGTTTCAGGAGCTCATCGAACAGGCGGCGCGTGCCGGAGTCGGCGTCGCGGTTCACGAATCGCACCTCGCCGCCGACCAGCTTTTCGAGCGACTCGATGCCGAGCGGATTGCCGCGCTTCACCATCAGACCCATCTCGCGGGTGACGAAGCCGATGATCCGATGCTCCGCGGGGATCAACCATTGCTTGGCGGCTGCCACGACCTTGCCACGCAGCTCTCCCAGAGGCAGGTGGACGCCCGCCAGATCGCATGCCCCGCGCGCCAGCGAGGCGAGCGAGCTTTGGTTGCTGACGTAGCGAAGATCGACGTTGAGCTGCGGCTCGAGCGAGGAGAGCAGCTCGCGCAGCTTCGACACGGCGAAACCGTGGCTTGCGTGAATGCGCACGAGCTTGGTCCGCTGCGGCAACACCTCGTTGATGTCGGTCTCGAGCTCCTGGGCGAGATTTTGAAGTTGTGGCTTGAGCCGCGCCTGCAGCCTTTGCCCGGCCCACACCAGCTTTTCGCCCAGGGGGGTGAGCCGGGTACCGCGTCCCTGGTGCCGCTCGACCAGCGGCGCGCCGAAGAACGCCGCCCATTTTTCGATCAAGTTCCAGCAATGCCGATACGACATGTCGGCGCGCACCGCGGCACGCGTGATCTTGCCGGTGGCTCGGATCTCGTTGAGGAAGTCCAGCATCACCAGCGTCGAGCGCCCATCGTCCTCGCGACGAAACCGCCAGACGGGCTCGATCTCGATGCGGATCAACCCGGGTTCGGTCTCCGGCGGCTCGGCGTCTGACTCGGTCGACATGGATCGTCCTTAGGATATGCAAATGATGCATATCTACCATAAAGGTAACCGGCTCTCAAGCGCATATTCCACAATAGATTATCCCGAGTATTATGCTGGTAACTGCGATTCACTCGGGACGATGACATATGATGTTGGACACATATCAAGAGAAGACCTCGGCCACGCTCGAGCATCCGCCGGCGGTGCGCCGGGAGCAGCTATTGATTCACGGCATGCGCCGTCCGGCGCAGTCGGGACGCTACTTCGAAACCGTCGATCCCGCCACCGAAACCGTCATTGCGCGGGTGGCCGAAGGCGATGCCGGCGATATCGACGCGGCCGTCGAATCGGCGCGCGATGCGTTCGAGGGTGAGTGGGGACACATGAAGGCCGCGGAACGGGGCCGTATTCTGCTGCGGTGGGCGGATTTGATCCGAGACCATCAGGAAGCGCTCGTCGAGCTCGAGAGCCTGGATTCGGGCAAACCGGTCTCCGCCATTCGCCGGCAGGATCTACCGGCGGTCCTCGACACGCTGACCTACTACGCCGGCTGGGCGGACAAGATCAACGGGCAGGTGATTCCGGCGCGCACCGACGCGCTGACCTATACCGTGCGCGAGCCCATCGGCGTTGTGGGGGCGATTGTGCCGTGGAATTTCCCGCTCATGATCGGCATGTGGAAGATTGCGCCGGCACTCGCCTGCGGCTGCACCGTCGTGTTGAAACCGGCGGAGCTGACCTCGCTCACCGCCCTCAAGCTCGGCGAGCTCGCGCTCGCCGCCGGCATTCCACCCGGCGTGCTGAACGTGGTTCCCGGATTTGGAAAGACCGCCGGCGCGGCGCTGGTCGAGCATCCCGGCGTGGACAAGGTGACCTTCACCGGATCTCCCGCGGTCGGCCGCCAGATATTGAGCGCCGCCTCCGGCAATCTCAAACGCGTGACGCTGGAGCTCGGCGGCAAGTCGGCCAACATCATTTTCCCCGGCGCCGATCTGGATGCGGCCGTCAAGGCGGCAGCCTCCGGCATCTTCTTCAATTCGGGTCAGGTGTGTTCCGCCGGATCGCGCATCCTGGTGCACGAGTCGATCCACGACGAGGTCGTCGATCGACTCGTCGCGCGCGCCGCCGGCATCCGCCTCGGTGATCCTCGCGACAAGGCGACCGCCATGGGCCCGTTGGTGTCGGCGGTCCAGATGCATCGGGTGCTCGAATATATCGACATCGGCAGGCGCGAAGGCGCGGAGCTCGCCGCGGGCGGCGCCCGCGTCGGCGCCACCGGATTTTTCGTCGCGCCGACGGTGTTCGCCAACGTCGGGCATTCCATGCGCATCTCTCAAGAGGAGATTTTCGGGCCGGTGGCTTCGGTGATCCGTTTCAAGGACGAGGAGGATGCGCTGCGCATCGCCAACGGCACCAAGTACAGCCTAGCCGCCGGGGTGTGGAGCGAGGATATCGGCCGCATTCACCGCTTCATCAAGGGACTGAAGGCGGGCACCGTCTGGGTCAACACCTACGGCCCGACGGACGTGCGCCTGCCGTGGGGTGGCTCGCGCGATTCGGGATTCGGGCGAGAGCACGGCGATGCGGCGATCGAGAACTTCACCGAGCCCAAGGCGGTGTGGATCAACACCGGGCGCTAGCCGACCCGGGGCTTAAGAGCTATAAGTGACTCCCTCGATCCTGAGGGAGGCGTGAGCGTTGCAGCGGCGGACTTTTTTG
>Ga0182013_10005299_pt1 | contig 15064 bp, 10 predicted proteins | sample 612S2MmetaG_FD_120487 | JGI IMG/M metagenome (GOLD analysis project Ga0182013, IMG submission 120487) | Permafrost microbial communities from Stordalen Mire, Sweden - 612S2M metaG | ecosystem: Environmental > Terrestrial > Soil > Wetlands > Permafrost | place: Sweden: Stordalen | collected... | reverse complement strand
GCAAACATGCAGCGTTCCAGAATCTCTTCTTTGCTGACCGCATGCCGCGTAATGCCCTGTTCCTTCGCGACCTGCTCGGCAATCGCAGCTGCTTCCGGATTCGGTACCTGTTTGCGATTCTCGTCATATTTCGAGAAGCCGCAGCCCGTCTTCTGTCCGAAATTGCCGCCCTCGCAAAGTCGATCGGCCACCAGCGGCACCCGCACACCAGCCTTCTCGGTGTGTTTAAATTCCTTGCGAATCCGCCAGCCCACATCGAGTCCAGCCAGATCCGACACCGCCAGCGGCCCCATCGCCCAGCCGAAGTCGTAAAGCGTTTTGTTGACCTCTTCCACCGACGCGCCTTCTTCAATCAGGAACTGCGCTTCGCGGAAGTAAGGATGCAACATGCGATTGCCAATGAACCCGCGGCAATTCCCGGCCAGCACCGCAACCTTCTTCAGCTTCTTGCCCAGTTGCATGGAGGTGTTGATCACCGCATCGCTGGTGGCCTTGCCGCGCACCACTTCCAGCATCCGCATCACATTGGCGGGGCTGAAGAAATGGTGCCCGATCACCATCTCGGGCCGTGTCGTTGCCGACGCAATATCATCAATGCTGAGCGTCGAAGTATTGGAAGCCAGAATGCACGAAGGCTTCGCGATCTTGTCCAGCGCCCCGAAGATCTCTTTCTTCAGCGCCATGCCTTCAAACACAGCCTCGACAACGATATCCACTTTCTCAAAACCGTCGTAAGTCAGCTGCGGAGTGATCAACGCCATCCGCTGATCCATCACAGCCTGCGGGAAACGCCCCTTCGCAACGGAATTCGCATAGTTCTTCCGGATCACCGCCAGGCCGCCGTCCAGCGCTTCCTGCGTCGTCTCCTTGACGATGACGGGAATGCCGGTATTGGCGTAATTCATCGCAATGCCGCCGCCCATAGTTCCCGCGCCAATTACCGCGGCGGACTTGATGGGATAGACCGGAGTATCTTTCCCGATTCCCGGAATCTTCGCAACCGTACGCTCTCCGAAGAAAGCATGAATCAATGCCTTCGATTCGATGGAGAACAGGCATTCATTGAAGAGCTTGCCCTCGTACTCGCACCCCTGGTCGAACGGCATTTTCGTCGCGGCTTCCACTGCCTCGATCGCTGCAAGCGCCGCTGGCTGTCCGCGTTTCGTCTTGCGGGCCGTTTCCCGTGCTGTCTCGTAAACGGACGGGTCGATGTCCATCAGTTTCCCGTCGCGGAAGCGCGTCTGCGGACCCGGCTTGCCGGCAATTTCCTTCGCGAATGCAATGGCGCCAGCGAGCAAATCGCCTTCAATGATCCGGTCCGCAATGCCAACAGCGAGGGCTTCCTTCGCCGAAATCGGTTCGCCAAACGCGCACATCTCGACGGCCTTCGCTACACCCGCCAGACGCGGAAGCCGCTGCGTGCCGGCCGCTCCCGGAATAATTCCGAGTTTCACTTCCGGCTGCCCGACCTGTGCCGCAGGAGCGATCACGCGGTAATGTCCGGCCATCGCCGTTTCGAGGCCGCCGCCAAACGCCGTGCCATGAATCGCCATCACGACAGGCTTCGGTGAGTTCTCAATTTCCAGGAGTTTGGGAGTCAGCGCGATACGTGGCTTCTCGCCCGATGTCATCTTTCCGAATTCGCGAATGTCCGCGCCCGCGATGAAAGTAGTTCCCGCGCCGATCACAACAATCGCTTTGACGTGCGGATCCTTGTTGGCCTCTTCGATCGAGGCAACAATGCCCTCCGGAACTCCAGGGCTCAGTGCATTCACAGGTGGATTGTCGATGGTGACGATCGCAATCTCGTCCTGACGCGTAAGTTTAACTAAGTCGCTCATGTTTTCTCTTAAAGTCTATATGGACGACAACAGGCGCCCGCCGTCTACAGTAATCGTCTGGCCCGTAACGAAGGAAGACCGATCACTGGCCAGCAGCGCGGCCACTTCTGCAATCTCAATCGGCTGGCCCAGATGCTTGATCGGCTGCTGCTTCAGGCGTTCCGCGCGCCGCTCCTCGTCCTTCCAGTAGTATTCGCTCAGCACAGTCGCAATCAACCCCGGAGCGATCGCATTCACGCGCACGCCCTTCGGCCCCAGCTCCAGCGCATAGGATTGCGTCATCATAATGAGCGCCGCTTTCGTCATGCTGTAAAGCAGCCCTTCATATTGCGGCCTGATACCTGAAATCGACGAGATATTAATGATCGATCCGGAGCCGCGCTCGCACATGCCCGGTGCGATGAGCTTCGTCAGCCGGAATGCGCTCTTTAAATTGATCTCGATCATCTTGTCGAACATGCCTTCGTCGATATCGAGGCATGGCAGTTGCGCAACGTTCGTCGCGGCGTTGTTCACCAGAATGTCGATCTTCCCGAATTCCCGCGTGGTCTCATCGACCATCGCCTGAATCTGTTCGCTGCGGCCCACATGGCAAACGATCGGCTTAATCCCCGGTCCGATCTCCGCGGCGACCTGTTCGAGCGTATCTTTCTTGCGCCCGCAAATAACGACCGTCGCGCCTTCGCGCGCGAACACTTCGGCGATCGACCGGCCGATTCCCCGGCTTGCGCCTGTAACGATAGCGACTTTATTTTCTAGCATGAATGACCCCTGGTTTATTCCGTGTGGGCAACCCGTCAGTGTACCCTACGGGAATGCGAACGTGGCTGGTAAGGAACTGGTGTGAGCCGGAAGGCTTGGAGTGGGCCGAGGTCGATGTTCCCGAGCCCAAAGCGGGCGAGGTCCGCGTGAAGAATCGGGCATCGGCGCTCAATTTCTTCGACATCCTCCAGATCCAGGGCAAGTATCAGATTAAGCCGCCGTTCCCGTTCACTCCCGGCGCCGAAATCTCGGGTGAAATCGATGCTGTTGGCGAAGGCGTGACAGCCTGGAAAAAGGGCGATCGCGTGCTCGGATTCCCCGGCGGATCCGGCTTCGCCGAACAGACCGTTCTCGATGCGGCCAAGGTCTTCCGGATACCGAATGGCACGGACTGGGCGCAGGCCGCAGCGCTGCCGATTGTCTATCACACCTCGTATTTCGCGCTGAAAGACCGCGCGGAACTGCGACCCGGCGAATGGCTGTTGGTGCACGCGGGCGCAAGCGGCGTCGGCATGTCAGCGATCCAGATCGGAAAGGCCTTCGGAGCGCGAGTGATCGCAACCGCCGGATCGCCTGAAAAACTTGAGTTCTCAAAACGCCAGGGCGCGGACTTCGTGCTGGATTACAACGACGAAAAATGGGTCGATCAGGTAAAGGAAATCACCGGTGGCCGCGGTGCGGATGTCATCTACGATCCCGTTGGCGGTGACGTATTCGATCTCTCCAGCAAGTGCATTGCATCATTCGGGCGACTGTTAGTAATTGGCTTTGCCAGCGGCCGGATTCCGTCCATCGCAGTCAATCGAATCCTGCTGAAGAACATGTCCGTAGTGGGAGTCTTTTGGGGCAACCACGTCAAAGCAAATCCCGGCTATACCGCCGAAACGCAAGCTGCACTGGAGAAACTCTGGGATGAGAAAAAGATCAACCCCGAAGTCTCAAACACCTGGCCGCTTGCGGAACTCCCGCAAGCCATGAAAGGCCTGGCCGACCGCCAGGTTCTCGGCAAAGCCGTGCTGTTGAGCTGACCATGCCAGCCAAAGTCGTCCTCGGCATACTTCTGCTCGGTACCGTTTCTGCACTGGCACAACTTCAATCGCTGGACGCCACAGGAGTAATTCCCGACCCGCCTGCGGCGGACATTGCTCTGCCTGTCAAGTTGCATGGCGATCCGCTGCGCCTGATTGGCGGATTCGCCAGCGTTCCAGGAAGTTTTGCCGGCATCTCATGGACGACCACAAATCTCTTCGGCTTCCAGGAGATCCTGAATGCCACTGGCGAAATCGGCGATCGCCTGCGCAGGGGACAGATTGGCATCACCAGACCTTCCGCGTTCGGTACGCACTTTCAGGTCGGTGCTGCCGTGTATGGCCAGCGGTTTCACTACAACGAAGAGCGCGAATCGTCTCTGACCGCTTTCGATCGGGAAATTCCGCAATTCGACACTTATGATCCGAACGATGTTCTGAACTATATTTCAACCAGCTTTGGCGCGACAGTATTCGCACAATATCCGGTCGGCGCCGGCTTTTCCCATTTCGATCTCATGTACGGGTTCGACGTTTCGCGTTATTCGCCCGAGACTGTCGTGACAAGCGAATACTTCAGCGAGTTCAATTTTCAGGGCCGCGCCGGGTCCAATGAATTGAACTCAGTTCGTACCAGCAAAATCGTGCCGTCCTATACGTACAACACTGTCGATAACGCGGCTAATCCGACGAAAGGAGCGTTTTTTTCGCTCTCGGCAACGCTGGCAGGCCCAGGCGGAAACGCGCACATTCTGGAGCCGGCCATCGAAAGGAAGTATTTTCACCGTGGCCTGTGGCACCGCCACGTGGTCGCGACGCGCCTTCGCGGACGTCTGATCAGCGGCTACGGCGGTAGGAGCGCGCCGCCTTTTGATCGGTATTACATGGGTGGTGAAGATGACGTCAGGGGGTTCAGCAGCTGGGCGGTAAGTCCTATCGCCTTCCTTCCCAGCGCTGCCACTATCCCTGAACTCAATCCTGATGGAAGCGCTCGTTATGAGAATATTTTGGTGAACTGCGTACTCACTGCGGTTCCAGTCACCATGTCCATCCCGGTTTATCGAACCTTCAGTCCGGGCGGGGACACAAATGTGGTAGCTAACTTCGAATATCGAATCCCTGTCGCCGGGCCTCTCACTTTCGCGATCTTTACGGACGCGGGCGTGAACAGGATCACTTTCGATAGCCAGCTCAAGCTCAACCAGGGGATCATCGGCAGTCTGAACGGGAAATTCATTGAGGCCGGTTATTCCAACCGCCTGTTACTCGTGCCCGCAGCACAGAAGATCCGCATGTCCACCGGCCCCGAACTGTAGTTTCTAATGCCGAAAATCAATGTGCCGCTCCGGTTTTATTGGGCATACAATCCGCTGGTTTTTCGAAGCTACATTCAACCCCCCGTAGTTCTTGATCGTAGCGATTTTCAAAACAACGAGACGTTCCTGTCTGCGCTTGAAGCGTACGGGACAGCGCTTTACTATCAAGAACATCGCAATACTTTCCGGTTCGCCATCGGGCGGACGTTCTGAAACGCCGTGGGCCCTCCCCTCTCATTTCACTAACCCAGTAACGCCGGCGATCTAGCCGGTGAGCTTAAGCTACTATACTCACAAGTTCCGCGGTGCCCTCAGGCTCCCGAACATCCGCTTCCCTATTCCGAAACACCGCCAGGCTGAGCACTTGCCCATCCATCTCGACCATTAGCTTTTCATCTATAAAGCGTCCAATCGGATCCCGAACCTCAGCTTCCGAAGCCATTAAACGACGTGCCAAACCAGGAATCTTAACCGCCGAATCGCACTCAAAATAGACCCGCGCCGCCAAACCCGTAAACACATGCTGCCGCCGCGTGGCGCAAGGTCGGGTATCCACGATAACCAGCATCTCTCCCGCGCTATAAGCATCCAGGCGAGCCCGGTTCGCCGACCATTCTTCGATCCGTTCCACCACCGGACGAGCGTAATCGATAGGCAGCCGGCCGTCCCGATATTCGAACTCAAAGAAATACGCCAGATTCCGCAGCGCGCTTTCCGGCAACGGATAAACATACGAATAAGCTTCCATCGCGCGGACATTATCGAGTCCCATCTCAGAAGCCTGGTTGTACAGCGGGCTGAAACGATCCATACGGATGCGAATGCAAAACACGGGTGGCGTAAGGTGCACCAGCAGCGGTATCAGCGCCGCCATGCGGTCGTACTCCGAAGCCGGCTCCTCGGGGAATCCGTAAAGCATGTTCCAGATCGGAGCCACATCCAGCTCCTCACACCACCGCAGCAGCTGAATGTTCTGCAATCCGGTACATCCCTTGCGCATGAGCTGAAGGACCTGATTACTGAAACTCTCAATCCCCGGCTGCACCGCACGAACGCCCCCGCGCCGTAAAGTCTTCAGCTGCTCATAACGAAGATTCGCTTTGATCTCATAGAAAAGATCGAAGCCCGTATTGCGTCGGATCATTTCCGGAAACAACGTTTGAATATAACGCGTGTCGAGGATGTTATCCACTGAATCCACCCGCTGCAGTCCATAGGTTTCCGACAACTCCATCAACTCGGAAAGCACCCGTTCCGGTGACTTGCTGCGATAACCCATGCCCTCGCCGTTCAGGCCGCAAAACGTACAATGATGCTTCTCGCCCCACCAGCACCCGCGCGCCGTTTGCACCAGCAGGACGGGTTTCACGCCATCCATCCCGGATTGTTTGAGCCCCTCAAAGTAGTCATGGAAATCCGGAACCGGCAACTCATCCATGCGCGAGATCGGGGTAGGAGTGCGGAGCGCATCTGCGAAACCCTGGCGCAGAATTCCATGCGGAGGCTCGGGATTGCCCTGGCGAATGTAGCGATCCAGAAATTCCGGCACCACTTCATCGCCCTCGCCCGTGCAGATGTAATCGATCCAGGGGAACGACCGGATCAACTGAAGACCCATCTCGCCCTCGCAGTTGGCGCCGCCAAAGATAATCGCGGGCGGATCCGGAGCCTCTTTGAGCAGTTTCGCCACAGCCAGAGAGCAGCAGGTCTGATGAAACGTGGAAGTGAATCCCACAACGCGCGGACGATGTTTGAGGATCTCCCGCGCGGCGTATTCGACGAATCGTTCGGCATACAACCGCCGAGACTCAACAAGCGCCGGAATCCGGTCGCGCCCGTCGCGATCCGGCGCAATGAACTTAGCCAGATATTCGTCGTCCGGCGGAAGCTGGCCGGGAAAGAGCAGACCGGCAAAAAACCAGTCACCCACAAGTGAAATGGATGGCGTAGTGGTGTCGAGCAAAAGCTGGTCCCCGAGTTCCGCGATCCATTCATAGAGATCGAGGCCCATCCACGCGGCGAGTTGCAGATTGACGTACTCGGCGCGGGCGGAGAAGCCTGCCCGTTTCGTCACAGCCAGAATCGTGCTGACCCCGAAAGACGGGCGCTTCACATCAGCGAACGGAACGACGGCGAAGACAACATCCATTCGCGTCAGACCAGCGTCGGATTCGAAATCAATCCGATCCGCTTGCGCAAGGCGGGGAAACGGGAATCATGCCGCAACGGATCGTAACAGGGCATCACATCCAGGTAGCAGAGCAGAGCATCATGGGCCGCCGCGGCTTTGTCCAACCATTCGAACGCCGCGTCATGTTCACCCAGTCCGATATACGGAAGCGCCAATGAAATGGGCCCCACATACTGGGACGCCGACAGCGTCTCCAGCTTTTTCAGGATTTCTCGCGCGCGGTCGTCCAAACCCGCCACGCCATAACCATAGCCCAGCATTCCGAGAATAATGGGATTGTCCCCCGACGCTTCCCGTACCGATTCGAAGAGCTTTAAGCCCTCATCGAAATTGCCGGTCTGCAAATACATGAGTCCCAGCCCGGCACGCATCTCGAAATAATTCGGATCCAACTCCAGGGTCTTCTTCGCCTGCGCGATGGCTTTGCTGTATTCGCGGCGATAGTAGTAAACCATCGCCAGTGCCGTGTTTACATTCATGGCCAGCGGATCGAGTTCGAGAGCCCGCCGAAACTCCGCCAGTGCATCGTCGCCGCGATTCATCTGGATGAGGTAGACCGCGTTGGCGTAGGCGGTCAGCGAATCCCCCGGCGCGAGTTCCACGGCCCTCCGGAAATTGCGGCCTGCCTCCAGCCAATCCCAATCGCAGAAAATCCGCACGTAACCGAGAGCCGTTTGCGCATGCGCAAGATTCGGATCCAGTTCCACCGCCCGCTGCGCATTCTTGCGGGCCTTCGGCCAGACTTCGTCCGACGGCATTACGCTCCAGAAACCGACCGCCGCATAGTAATCCGCCAATCCCGCCCACGGTGGCGCGAAGGTCGGATCCTCGACAATGGCCTGTTCGAAAAGCTCCACCGCCTTGGCCAGCCCGTCCGGCGTCTGCCGGTTCCAGTGATGGCGCCCCTTGAGGTAGAGGTTATAGGCCTCGACATTCACAGGATGCCGCCGCACGGCAACCGTTTCTTCCTCACCGCCCGAAAGCCTGACGCGAAGCGCGGACACGATGCTGTGGACGATCTCGTCCTGAATGGCGAATATATCTTCCATGCGCCGGTCAAAGCGCTGCGACCAGACCTGGAGACCGTCCGATACGTTTACAAGCTGGGCGGTAATTCGCAAGCGGTCGCCCGCCTTTCGGACGCTCCCCTCCAATACGCTGTTCACTCGCAATTCCTGACCAATTTTCCGGACATCGGTTGTTTTGTTTTTGAACTGGAATGCCGAAGTGCGGGACATCACCTTGATGCCTTCGATCTGCGCCAGATCGGTGATCAGATCTTCCGTGATTCCGTCGCTGAAGTACTCGTTCTCCGGGTCGCTGCTCAGGTTGGCGAACGGCAGGACTACAACGGAGAGCATCGATCGCGAGCCAGACAACCTCGTCGAATTTCCGCCGCCCGGTATCGCAATTGATGGCTGGGTAATGGCTGTGGTCTCGGACGAATCCCCACCGGATTCACCGCGCATGTACGCCCGCAAGCCGGACACCAGATCAAGTGCGGTCCGATAACGCCGGTCCCTGTCCTTCTCCATCGCTTTGGCAACGATGGCGTCGAGCCCCGCGGGCACATCCGGCCGGAGTCTGCTGGGCGGAGTCGGATCCCAGGTGAGAATGGCATTCATGACGGCGTGGTTGTTGGTTCCAGGAAACGGCAACTCGCCGGTCAGCATTTCATACAGCATCGCGCCGAGAGACCAGACGTCTGTGCGGCCATCGCAGTGGTCGCCGCGGAACTGCTCCGGCGACATATACACAGGCGTTCCAACCGCTATACCGGGCTGCGTAGTCCGCACCGATTCACCGAGCAGAGCCAGCCCGAAATCCAGCAGCTTCACCGTGCCATCGCGAGTCAGCATGAGGTTGCCCGGCTTCACGTCGCGATGTACGATGCCATGCTCGTGTGCTTTGGCGAGGGCCAGTCCGGCCTGGATCGTTACGTCCACCGCTTCCTTCACGCTCATCTGACCGCGCAGAAGATGCTGGCTGAGATTCTCGCCTTCGTAGTAGGCCATGGCGATGAAGATCTGCCCGTCGTCGGTATCTTCGATGCCATAGATCGTGCAGATATTCGGGTGATCGAGCGCCGAGGCGGCCCGCGCTTCCTGCACGAACCGCTGCCGGATCGTTTCGCTGTCACAGAGGCCGGCGGTGAGGAATTTCAGTGCCGCGAAGCGCTCGAGGCGGGTATCCCGCGCCTTGTAGACAACGCCCATGCCGCCCTGGCCGAGCCTCTCCACAATGCGGTAGCGCGAGACCACGCGACCGATCATATTTTGGTCCCGGTGAGTCCCTCAAACAATGCGGTGAGGTGATGCATGGTGTGAAAGGCGACCACTCCCATTAGGGTAGTGTGTTCCTCAGTGAGGGGCAGGGCATCGATGGCTTCGTCCATCTCGCGGGCATGGTGCGGATCGAGGCGCGCATGCTTCAGATAGCAGCGGAATCCGTCGCGCGGGAGTCCGGTGCGGTCGATTACTTCCAGCAGAAAGCGCTCCGACGGAGGATGGCCCTCAGCGATCGCGGAATAGCCCATCCATGCCACGGGATGGGCGTGAAGCACCCAGTAGTAAACCGTTCCGACCAGCGTTGCGGCCGCGCCTGAGGGGACTCTGCGCAACACTGCATCGCGCGACGCGCCCAGCGCTACGATGTCATCGAGCATCCAGTCGTCATGCCCGATTTCTTCGGGAATGTGGTGGGCCAGGTACTCCGCTACACCCGCTGCCACGGGATCGGAAGGGGCGAGATCGACCGCCCGTTGTCGCGCAGCTTCCATCGCGGGCACGGTGGCGCGGACGACCGAATAGATGTGAAACAACAGTTCCGGATATCGTACGTCGAGGTCAGGCTGCGACCAAAAACGGTCGAGGGCATCGAGCATATTGCCCCTTGCCAGTCCGATCTTTCGCCGAAGCGCCAGGCTGTGGCCGAGTGATGTGCGTTCCTCTTTTTCAGAGGATGCAGTTAGCGGCATCGCGGGTGTTTCGCTGAACGAATTCGGTCCCCAGTTTGTCCTTGAGGCTCACCAGCGTTTGAACCTCGTGAGGATGGAGACTTTCGATAGTCTTTTTATCGTCGTCGGACAAGGTGTGATCCGGAGGAACTACACCGGCTGCGGTCAGGGTCTCAAGGTTGGTCATGGGCTCTCCTTCGTAATCCTTTGAAACTGGATCATACCGCAGCCGCTGGAACCGGAACAACTAGAGATTAGATGAGGGGTTTTCCCAGCAGATTGGCCCGCATTCCCTGGAAATTCGGGCTGATTCCAAAGTCTCCGTACAACAGCAGCCGGAGAACAGGAGTTGGCCGCCCATACCAGCTTGCCCACGAAAGCGGAGTGTCTCCATGCATGTCTTTGGCGTCGACAACAGCCCCGGCTTCGAGGAGGAGTTTGATGGTTTCTTCCTCGCCAAAAGCCGCGGCGCGGTGCAGTGGCGTTTCGCCTTTTGTGCGGCAATCGCGCATGAATGCTCCGGTTTCGACGCCTGGTTTGGTTCTTATATTCGGGTCGGCTCCGTGAGCGAGGAGTACCTTTACCACCCGGTCGTAGACCAGGCGGTCTGTCTTGCTTATGGCGTTGTGAAGGGCTGTTTCGCCTGTATCGCGGGCCTGGCGATTCACGTCTGCGCCTTGTTCCAGCAGGAATTTGCAGAGGCGCCAATGGCCGTGGTATGCGGCGGCGTGCAGGCCATAATCTTCGCCCAGGGAATTCACGGACTCACCGTTTGCCAGCAGGAATCTTATCGCGCTTACGTCGCCGTAATAGGCGCAGTGGTGGATTAGTGAGACGCCCTTGCTATCTATCGTCCCGGCCGGATGCCCCGCCGCGATGAAATCGAAAACAAGTTCCGTCCGGCCTTCCGCAAGCTCATCCAGCAGCCGATCGGGCATAGCGAGCTCTTAATGGACGGCTTCGAAGAGGCCTGCTGCGCCCTGGCCTCCGCCGACGCACATCGTTACAACTCCGTAACGGGAGCCCGGGCGGCGGGCCATTTCGTTACCCAGCGTTCCGACCATGCGGGATCCAGTCATACCGAAGGGATGGCCGATTGAAATCGACCCGCCGTTCACGTTGAGATTTTCCATGGAAAGTCCCAGTCGGTCGCGGCAGTAGACTACCTGCACCGCGAAGGCTTCGTTGAGCTCCCAAAGATCGATGTCGGACACCTTCAGGTCTTTGCGGCCGAGAAGTTTCGGCACCGCATAGATGGGTCCGATGCCCATTTCATCTGGTTCGCAGCCCGCGACGGCGAAGCCGCGGAAGATCAGTTTGTAAGGAATGCCAAGTTTGTCCGCGAGTTCGCGCGACATCACCATGGTGGCCGAGGCGCCGTCGGAAAGCTGTGACGAATTGCCCGCGGTCACCGATCCCTGTCCGCTCGTCTGGTCGAAGTGCGGCTTCAATGCCAGAAGGCCTTCGAGCGTGGTTGTCGGACGATTGCACTCGTCCTTATCGCAAACTACCTCAGCCGTGCCGGCCTGCTCGCCTGTCTTCCTGTCGTAGACCGCCATGGTGGTTGTCATGGGCGTGATCTCGCAATTGAAAAAACCTTCGTTCTGAGCGCGCGCCGTGCGCTGCTGGCTGACCAGCGAATATTCGTCCTGTGCCAGACGGCTAATGCCGTAGCGCTTGGCGACGACTTCGGCGGTGTCTCCCATCACCATATAGATGCCGGGGACTTTTTCTTTCAGGACCGGGTGTGGATTGGTGTCGCGCACCAGCGTCGAAATGCTTTCAATGCCGCCGCCGATGGAAACGTCCGCGCCTTCGTTGATGATCTCGTGGGCAGCCATTGCAATCGCCTGCAGGCCCGACGAACAGAACCGGTTCACGGTCGTCCCTGCAACGGAGACGGGCAGGCCACTATGCACCGCGGCGATGCGGCCGATGTTGTATCCCTGTGCGCCATGCGGCTGCCCGCAACCCAAAATCACGTCCTCGATGGTCGCTGGATCTACTTGCGGAACTTTGCGCAGAACGTCCTTAATGCAATGCGCGGCGAGGTCTTCCGGACGCGTGATGTTGAAGGAACCGCGTCCGGCTTTGGCAAGCCCGGTACGCGAACTCGCTACGATGACTGCTTCTCTCATATTCGTCTACACATCATATCGATGACTTTTCTTCCGAAACGATTCCCGCCAGCGTTTTGGCCAATCCTTTTTTCTCCTCCAGATTCATCTGGCGCGCGATTTGAATCCGTTGGGCCTGCGGACTCCCAGCTCCATGCATGGATTCGGTGAGATAGCCCACGGCGTTTCGCCCCAGGGTCATGTTCTCGATCAGCCGAAGAACACGGGCGCGGTCTTCTACTTTCACGCCGTCGCGTCCCTTCAGATATTTGCGCAGCAGCGGACCGGTTGTTGGATTGTCAAAGTCCTTTTCGGAAGGCAGTGTGGCGACCAGTCCGCCCGCCAGATCCTGTGCGAGGCGCGCCAGTTCATAGGGGAACCTGGTGACGTTGTGCTTGCAGACATTGGCAAGCATGTCGTCCGGCTGGTAGTTGCCAGCCGAGGTTGGCTGCGATTCGTGGGACGCCGCGATGCCGGCTCCGTAAATGGTCTCGTTCAGGTGGGTCATCTCGACCAGCTTGTCGCGCACGTGCGAGACCGACGCCACGCCATTGTAGTCGGCGATCAGAGCGGCGGCCCCGATAATTACGTCGCCGAGACCGGTTTTGCAGACGTAGGAGCGGCGGTGGTACGAGGTGAACCTTTCGACTAAGCTCGCTGCGAACTCCGTTTCGCCGTCCATGAAGATCAGTTCGTTCGGGACGAATACGTCTTCCATCACGATCATGGCTTCCTGACCGGAGAACTTTGCGTTGCCCTGGTCGATTTCGCCGCCTTCCATGGCGCGGGTGTCGCAGGACTGGCGGCCGTAGATGAACGTGAGCCCGGGATGATCGACCGGAATCGCGGCGATGATGGCGTAGTCTTTGTCCACCGGGCGCAGCCGCATGGTGGGCATGAAGACGATCCAGTGGGAGTTCAGGCAGCCGGTTTGATGCATTTTGGCGCCGCGCAGGACCACTCCATCGGGCCGCCTTTCGACGACGCGTACGAAGAGATCCGGGTCGGACTGATCGGCTGGTCCTTTGCCCCGGTCGCCTTTGGGATCGGTCATGGCGCCGCCGACGGTGTAGTTCATTTCCTGCATTTGGATCAGGAAGTTCTTGAAGCGCTGCTGGTACTTTGTGCCGTGCGCCTGGTCCATGTCATATGTCACGGAATAGAGCGAATTCATCGCGTCCATGCCTACGCAGCGCTGGAAGCAGGTGCCGGTTAGCTGGCCCAGCCGGCGCTGCATTTTGTTCTGGGCTACTACGTCGTCCACGCTTTCGGTTACATGCAGGAAGCGGTTGACGCGGCGATTCGAGAGGGAAGACCAGGCAGTGGCGAGGTCGGGATTTTCTATTGCTAAGTCATAGGTTTTGGCTACGGCGTTGATGGATGGGCGGATTACCGGGTGGTCCGCGGGTTCACGGATTTGCTCGCCCATGAAGTAGACCTTCAGGTTTCTGCCCCGAAGGCTTTCGATGTAGTCCGCCCCGCTTACCAGTTCAGTTGCGACCGCATTAGACGCCATAGGATTCACGCCCCAATAACCGCCCGGCGATCTGCCGGCGCAAAGTGATCGCATCGACCGGGTCAATTGCCGTCAACGTTTTCAAAACCGGAAAACTCGCCGGCGCGCATTCGCCGAGCACATTTCGTGCGGAGGTTTCGATTCTCGCCATCGCATCGCGGACATAAACCGCGGCCATGTCGGCGGCGTTTGCGCCCTTTTTTACAGCCTGCAATTTGCGGGCTCGCATGACGCTGGATTCCATACCCAGCACCTCCATCATCATGTCGGCGATGTTCATGATGATTTCCTGCTGCTTCTCCAGCGCGGCGCCGTATTTTTTATACGCCTGACCGATTACGAACAGGGCCGCACGCTTGGCATTGTTGACGATCCGCAGTTCGGCGTCGGGGTTCTGATCCGGCGCCGGCGCTGCCGCCGCGGCTTCGAGAATATCGTTCTGACCGCGAGTCGCACGCTTCAGCGGCATGCCCGCAATCACCAGGCGATTGATTTCGTTTGTGCCTTCGAAGAGCCGGTTGATTCGGGAATCCCTGTAGCAGCGTTCCACCGCATAGTGCTGATGGAATCCGTAACCTCCGTGGATCTGTACTCCCTCATCGACTACGAAGTTCAAGGCCTCCGAGCAGAAGACCTTGATCATGGAACATTCGGCGGCATACTCTTCTACGGCTTTTAACTCAGCTTGTATCGGATCGGGATTGGCGTCCGCGATCTCCTTCATCCTGGATTCAATGAGGCCTGCAACGCGCCACAACATCGACTCACCCGCATAGATGCGAATGGCCATCTCCGCAAGCTTGTGCCGTATGGCGCCGAATTCCGAAATCGACGAACCGAACGCGCGGCGCTGTTTGGCGTACTTGAGGCAAATGCCCAGGACATACTTGCCTGCGCCCGTAGTCGCCGCGCCCAGCTTCATGCGCCCGACATTCAATACGTTGAACGCAATGATGTGGGCGCGTCCGACTTCGCCGAGAACGTTCTCCACCGGCACTGGCACGTTGTCGAAATAAACAGCCGTGGTGGATGTCCCTTTGATGCCCATCTTCTGTTCTTCCGCGCCGCTCGAGACGCCGGGGAACGCCCGCTCTACCAGGAACGCGGTGAACTTCTCGCCCCCCACTTTGGCGAAGACGGTGTAGATGTCAGCCGCGCCGCCGTTGGTGATCCACATTTTCTGACCGTTGAGAATGTAGTGGGTGCCTTCGGGATTCAGGTCCGCGCGGGTGCGTGCACCCAGTGAATCGGAACCGGCTTGGGGCTCGGTGAGCGCATAGGCCGCCAGCAGATCTACACTGGCCAGCTTTGGCAAATACTTTTGCTTTTGGGCTTCG
>Ga0182013_10005295_pt1 | contig 15073 bp, 10 predicted proteins | sample 612S2MmetaG_FD_120487 | JGI IMG/M metagenome (GOLD analysis project Ga0182013, IMG submission 120487) | Permafrost microbial communities from Stordalen Mire, Sweden - 612S2M metaG | ecosystem: Environmental > Terrestrial > Soil > Wetlands > Permafrost | place: Sweden: Stordalen | collected... | reverse complement strand
GCAGTTCGGCCCGAAGGCCCAGACCGATTCGTATTCGCTCGCCGCGGCCGACGCGCGATCGCGGCCGCGGCGCACGTACATGTGCTCGCACTGCACGGGACAGCCGGCGCAGCCCGAGCGCAGTTCGACATAGTCGCCCTTGGATTCGCGCGCGCGTTCGGGCGTCACGGATTCGACGCCGGCGAACGTCGAAGCGGTAAAGTTGCGGGTCGGCAACTGGCCCATCCGATCGAGCACGCGCAGGTTGGCGCCGGTGCCCAGAATGCGGTATTTGGCCGTCTTCGGCCCGAGCGCGCGCGCTTTGAGGGCTGCCGCGGCAGTCGCGGTCGCGGCCGGATCGGCCACGCCGACCGTGCCCGCAGCCGCCAGCGCGATTGCTTTGAGCCGTTTTGCGCCCATGACCGCGCCCGTCCCGCCGCGTCCGGCTTGCCGTCCGTCGTTCTCGACGACGGCAAAGCGCACGCCGCGCTCGCCGGCCGGCCCGATGGCGCAGACGCGCAGCATGCGCTCGTGCCGCCGTTCGCGCAACGCCTGCGTCGTTTCGCGCGCGGTTTTGCCCAGCAGGTCGCGCGCGTCCTCGAAGACGACCCCTTTACCGTCGAGCACCAGCGTCGTCCACTCCCGCGCGGCACTCCGGACGATCAGCGCCGCGAACCCGCAGCGGCGCAGCGCCGCCGACCAATGACTCGACGACAGTCCTTCGTTGAGGAGTCCGGTGAGCGGCGACAGCGTTGCCAGCGCGTGTTTGTTGGCCGCGGGCACCGGCGTCGCCGCAAACGGACCGGCGGCGAAAACGAGCGCGTTGTGGGGTCCCAGCGGATCGACGTCGGCGAGGTCGTGCGTTTGGATGTAGCGGTCGAGCAGCAGCACCGCGAGCCCCACGCCGCCGAGCGCGTCGGCAAAATCCGCGTCGGCGAGCGCGAAGCGCCGCGTCGTCCGCGCGCCCAGGTCGATCTCGAGCACGTCGCGCGGCCCGGCGTACGCCTCGTTCATCCGCCGCTGGCCAAGAACAGAACGCACGGCCGGTCCGCGGCACCGAAGGGCTCGTCGTCGCCGGTGGCGCGGCGGCCGTCGAGCAGCAGCAGATTCGGCTCGACGAAGCTTTCGCCGGCGGCATCGATCACGCTGCCGATCATCGCCGGACAGCGCTGCGCGAGTTCGTACACGAGCTCGCGTTGGGTCATGCGCTCGCCGCCGATCTCCAAGCTCGGCGCGCCGGCGAACACGCGCGCCATCCCGAAAAACTCGACGGTCATGATACCGCCGCCGCGGACGTTTCGACGATGCGCACGTCGCCCGCGTGCGTCGCGTCGTAGCCGCCCAGCGCCTCGATCGCGGCGCGCAGCCCGGGATCGCGCATGGCCGCGATGAGTGCCCCCATCCGCGGATCGTCGAGCGTGGTGGCGTTCGCGGCGAGTTCGTACGGTTCGGTCGCCAGCGGCACGAAGTCGCAGCCCAGAGCGCGGGCCGCCGCGTAAATCCCCAGGCCGCAGTCGGCGCTGCCGTCGGCGACGAGCGCGGCGACCGCCAAGTGGGTGAACTCGAGCCGGTCGTAGCCCTCAATGTCCGCTGGCCCGAAACCGTCGCGGGCGAGCAGCGCGTCGAGCAGCATGCGCGTTCCGGCGTCGCGCTGACGGTTCACGTAGCGCGCGCGTTGCGCGACCACGTCGCGCAGCGACCGCAGTCTGCGCGGATTGCCCGGCGCGACGATCAGCCCTTGGTCGCGCCGCGCGAAGGCGATCAGCGCGACCCGCGTGCCGGGAACGTAGCGGCGGACCGCGACGTCGTTGTACGTTCCGCTCGCCGGGTCGAGGACGTGCGTTCCGGCAACGTGCGTGGATCCGCCGCGCAGTGCGACGAGGCCCGCGATGCTGCCGACGTTGGCCGAAACGAGTTCCAGCCCGCGATCCGCGAGCGCGCCGGCCAGCAGATCGATCGCGACGTCGTGACTGCCCACCGCGAGCAGCGTCCGTTCGATCGACCCGATGCCGCGCAGCGCGCGCGCCGGCAGCTTCGTGCCCGGGTGCGCGCCTTCGGTAAAGCGCGAGATCGTGACGAGCGCGTTCGCCCGCGACAACGACGTGATCACGCCGGCGCCCCGCCGCAGCGGAACCGCAACGATCCGTTCGCCGACCCGCGCGGCGACGACGCGCACGAACTCGTCCTCGCCCAAGGCTGAGAAGAGCTTGCGCGTGAGCGTGACCTCGAACGTCGCCGGGTCGGGCGGATCGCGCTGGGCGAGCCGTTCGACGAGTGGGGCGAGAAAGAGGTCCGCGCAGATCGCGGCGCTGACCGGGTAGCCGGGAATTCCCAGCAGCGGGACGCGCCGGCCGTCGCGCTCGCGCGCCAGCGCGAGCACGAGCGGGTGCCCGGGCCGAATCGCGACGCCGTGAACGAGCAGTTCGCCGAACCGCTCGAAGATGCGCGCGGTGAAGTCGTGACGGCCGGCCGAGCTTCCGGCGTTGACGATCACGACGTCGGACGTGGTAATAGCCCCTGCGACCGCTTCTTCGAGCCGGGCGCGGTCGTCGGGGATCCGGGGATAGCACACCGGCACCCCGCCGTACCGGCGCACCGCGGCACTGAGCAGGACGCCGTTGGAGTCGACGATCGCGCCGCGTTCGGGCTTCGCGACGGCCGGATCGACCAGTTCGTCGCCGGTCGTGATGATCGCCACGCGGGGCAAGCGCACAACGGCGACCTCGACGATGCCGCCCGATGCGATCGCGGCCAAATCGGCCGGCGCCAGGCGGCGGCGCTTGGGCACGATCGCTTCGGTCGCCACGATGTCCTCGCCGATCGGGCGGACGTGGGTCCAGGGTGCGACCGGTTCGCGAATCGCAACGCGGCCGTCGCTTTGCGGCTCGAGATCTTCGACCATGATGACCGCATCGGTTTGCGGCGGCAGCGGGTCGCCGGTGTCGACGACGAACGCGTCGGAATCCAGACGCAGCAGCAGCGGTTTGGTTTCGGACGCGCCGCGCGTCGCCGCCGCGGCGACCGCGATGCCGTCCATCGCGCAGGCGTGGTAATGCGGCGACGAAAGCCGGGCGAAGACCGGCAGCGCGGTGACGCGGTCGAGCGCATCGTCGAGCGCGACCCACTCGACGTCGTGATTGCCGACCCGCGCTTCATCGAGAGCGGCCTCCAATCGCGCGCGCGCCGCCTCGAGCGGAATGTCGGTCAGAAACGGCGCGTCGCCGAACGGGCCGGTCATTGAACGATCACGCGAACGGTCGCGCCGGCGGGCACCCCGCCGGCGTCGAGCGGGATGACGATGAGACCGTCGGAGCGGACCAAGGTGAAGATGAGGTTCGATTTTCCGAAAATCGGGGTCGCGCGCAGACCGCCGTCGGGCGACGCGTCGAGCGAACAGGGCACGAAGTCCTCGCGTCCGGCTCGCGACCGGATCGGGGCGGTGAGGACCGCTTCGCGCGCTTCGTGGTCGCGCGCCGGCGCGTCCGTTTCGCCGCCCAGCCGGCGCACCAGCGGCGCGACCAGCCGCCAAGCGACGACGAGCGCGCTGACGGGATTCCCCGGCAGACCGATGACGGGTTTGCCCTCGGCGATTGCGACGAGCGTCGGTTTGCCCGGCTTGATCGCGATGCCGTGAACGAGGATGCCGGGCGGCCCCAACGCGGCCACGACGCGAGCGGTCAGATCCCGGTACGAGACCGACGATCCCGCCGAGAGCACCAGGGCGTCGGCGCCCGCGAGCGCGTCGCGCGCGGCGGCCTCCAAGCGGGAGAGATCGTCGCCGACGATCCCCGCGTGAACCGGCAGGCCGCCCGCGGCGGTGACCACGGCGGCGATGGTGGTCGCGTTGACGTCGCGGACCTGCCCGAGGGCGGGCTGCGCGGTCGCCCGAACCACCTCGTCACCGGTCGAAAGGATCGCGATGCGCGGCCGTTCGCGGACCGCGACGGAGGTACAGCCCAGCGCGGCGAGTCCGCCCAGATCCTGGGCCCGCAGTCGCCGGCCGGCGGGGATGGCGACGCTGCCCGTGCGCACGTCCTCACCGACGGCGACGGTATTCTCACCCGGCGCCGCGGCGTCGAGAATCTCGATCTCATCGCCGTGCGCGTTCGTGTCCTCGACCATCACGACGGCATCCGCGCCGGCTGGCAGCATGGCGCCGGTATGGATGCGCGCGGCGCCGAGCGGCTCGACGCGCAGCGTCGGCGCCGTGCCCATCGCGACCTCACCGCACAAGCGCAGGTAGGCGGGCGCCGATTCGGACGCCCCGAACGTGTCGGCCGCGACCACCGCATAGCCATCCATCGTCGAGCGGGCAAACGCAGGCAGCGTTTCGGCGGCGCGCACGTCGGCTGCGGTAACGCGGCCCAGCGCGTCGGCGAGCGCCACCGTGCCGGTTCGCTCGACAGGCGTGCAGCGCGTCAGCAGCAGCTCACGCGCCGCCTGCGGCGGCACAACGGTAAACAACTCGTTCACACTGATTCCTGTAACTCGGGCCGCGCGCGCGCATTTGCACGCGCCCGTTTGGGCTTTTGCGCGATCCGGTGTATGACCGCGACCGCCCGGATCGGCGGCATCGCGGAGCAGGCCGGGTACGTTAGGAGAAGCGAAGCGCCGCCTACGCCTGGACCCGCCGGAGTTGGTATTGGACACGATCGACCTCACCCAGATCCGCCTCGGCACCGCCGCCCGTCCGGCCGGCGTCGATGCCGGCATCAAGCGCAAGAAGCGCCGTGAGGGAAAAGGGCGGCCGGTCGATCCCATCGCGTTGGCCGAAGTGCGCGAACTGCTCGGCGACGAACCGCGCCGGCGCGAGTTGCTCATCGAGCACCTGCACAAGATTCAGGATCGCTACCGGTGCATCAGCGCCGAGCACGTTGTCGCGCTGGCCGACGAGATGCGTTTGGCGCCGGTCGAAGTGTACGAGGTCGCGACGTTCTATCACCATTTCGACGTCGTCAAAGACGGTGAAGCCAAACCGCCCGCGATCACGATCCGCGTCTGCGAGAGCCTTTCGTGCGAACTGGCGGGAGCGAAGAATTTGCTGGCGCTGCTCGGCGACGGCAGCTACGGCAGCGGCGTGCGGGTTATCTCGGCGCCCTGCGTCGGCCGTTGCGACGTCGCTCCCGTGGCGGTCGTCAACGACCAGGTGGTCGGGCGAGCAACCGTCGCCGACGTCGACGACCGGCTGGAACGCGGCGTGCTGACGGCCGACATCCCGGCGTACATCGACTACGCGCGCTACGTTCGCGATGGCGGATATGCGCTTGCACGCTCGTGCGCGAGCGGAAAGCGCGACATCGACGAGACCATCGCGGCGCTCGAGAATTCGGGGCTGCGCGGCCTGGGCGGCGCCGGCTTTCCGACCGGACGCAAATGGAAGATCGTGCGCGGCGAGCCGGCGCCGCGCTTGATGGCGGTCAACATCGACGAAGGCGAACCGGGCACGTTCAAGGATCGCTGGTATCTCGAGCGCGATCCGCACCGTTTTTTCGAGGGCCTGCTCGTCGCGGCGTGGGCCGTCGGCATCGACGACGTTTACATTTATTTGCGCGATGAGTACGCCGGCGTCCGCGCGGTTCTGACGCGCGAGCTTGCGGCATTGCGCGCGCACGCGCCCGTACCGCTTCCCAGCATCGCCTTGCGCCGCGGTGCGGGCGCGTACATCTGCGGCGAAGAGTCGGCGATGATCGAGTCGCTCGAAGGGAAGAAAGGGATGCCGCGGCTGCGGCCGCCCTACGTCGCGCAAGTCGGCTTGTTCGGACGTCCGACGCTCGAGCACAACATGGAGACGTTGTTCTGGGTGCGCGAGATCCTCGAGCGCGGTCCGGACTGGTTCGCCGCGCAGGGCCGAAACGGGCGCAAAGGCTTGCGCTCGTTCTCGGTCAGCGGACGCGTGCGCCGCCCCGGCGTCTATCTCGCGCCGGCCGGAACCACGGTGCGCGAACTCATCGGCGAGTTCGCGGGCGGGATGCTCCCCGGCCATGCGTTTTACGGCTATTTTCCGGGCGGCGCGTCGGGCGGCGTGCTCCCCGCGTCGATGGGCGACGTTCCGCTGGATTTCGACACGCTCAATCCGTACGGGTGCTTCATCGGTTCGGCCGCGGTCATCGTGCTCTCCGACCACGACACCGCGCGCGGCGCCGCGCGCAACATGCTGCGCTTCTTTCGTGAAGAGTCGTGCGGTCAGTGCGCGCCGTGCCGCGTCGGGACCGCGAAGGCCGTCGCGCTCATGGAGCGCGAGACGTGGGACAAACCGCTGCTCGACGATTTGGCCAAAGTCATGATCGACGCCTCGATCTGCGGCCTGGGCCAAGCGGCGCCCAATCCGTTCTTGTGCGCGCTCAAGTATTTTCCCCAGGAGTTCACGTAAATGGCGATCGCTCCGCCCCACGCGACCACCGATGCAACGAAGACGGAAACGCTGACGACGTTTTCGCTCAACGGGCGAGACGTGACGGCGCATCCGGCCGAGACGATCCTTCAAGTCGCCGACCGCCACGGCGTCCAGATCCCGCGGCTGTGCTGCAAAGACGGGTATCGCCCGGACGGCAACTGCCGCGCGTGCATGGTCGAGATCGAAGGCGAACGGGTGCTGGCGCCGTCGTGCTGCCGCGTTCCCGCGCCGGGCATGAACGTCACATCGAACAACGAACGCACCTTGCGCGCGCAGAAGATGGTCGTCGAACTGCTGCTTTCCGATATGCCCGAGCAGTCGGTCTCACCCTATAAGCGTGAGTCGGAACTCGATCGTTGGGCGGCTGCGCTCGAGGTCGCGGCGCCGCGCTTCCCGCAGCGCCGGCAGCCCGCGCCGGATCTCTCGCATCCCGCGATGTCGGTCAACCTCGACGCCTGCATCCAATGCGGACGGTGCGTGCGCGCCTGCCGCGAAGTGCAAGTCAACGACGTCATCGGTTACGCCCGGCGCGGCGAGCACGCCAAGATCGTGTTCGATCTCGACGATCCGATGGCGGCCAGCACGTGCGTCGCGTGCGGCGAGTGCGTGCAGGCCTGCCCGACGGGGGCCTTGGCGCCGTCGAACAACGTCGCCATGGTGGCGCCGGATACCAAGGTCGACTCGGCTTGCCCGTATTGCGGCGTCGGCTGTTTGCTGACGTTCAACGTCAAGGACGGGTCGATTCTGTCCGTCGACGGCCGCAACGGCCCCTCGAACGACAGCCGGTTGTGCGTCAAGGGCCGCTTCGGCTTCGACTACGTGCACAACCCCAATCGATTGACGACGCCGCTCGTTCGTCGCGACGGCGTGCCCAAAACCGCGGCGATCGTCGATCCCGAGGCGCTCGCGAGCGTGTTTCGCGAAGCGACGTGGGAAGAAGCGCTCGACGCCGCGGCGGCCGGGCTGCGCCGCATTCGCGACACGCGCGGTTCGTCGGCGCTGGCCGGCTTCGGTTCGGCCAAGGGATCGAACGAAGAAGCCTACCTGTTTCAGAAGCTCGTGCGGACCGGCTTCGGAACGAACAACGTCGATCATTGCACGCGCTTGTGCCACGCGTCGTCGGTCGCGGCGCTGCTCGAGGACATCGGCTCGGGCGGCGTCTCGAACCAAGTCGCCGACGTGCGGCTCGCCGACGTCGCGATCGTCATCGGGTCGAATCCCACCGTCAACCATCCCGTCGCGGCGACGTTCATGAAGAACGCGGCCAAAGCCGGAACCAAACTCATCGTGATGGATCCGCGGCGCAACGAACTCGCGCGCCACGCGACGTACTATCTGCAGTTCCGTTCCGACACCGACGTCGCGCTGCTCAACGCGATGATGCACACGATCGTCGAAGAAGGCTTGGCCGACGAGACGTTCATTGCGGCGCGCACGGAAAACTATGCCGCGCTCAAGACGCTCGTCGCCCAGTACAGTCCGGAGAAAGTCGCACCCGTCACCGGGATCGACGCCCAAACGATTCGTGAGGTCGCGCGGCTGTACGCGACGTCCGAACGCTCGATGATCTTCTGGGGCATGGGCATCTCGCAGCACGTGCACGGCACGGACAATGCGCGCTGCTTGATCTCGCTGGCGCTGCTGACCGGACAGATCGGCCGCCCCGGAACCGGCCTGCACCCGCTGCGCGGACAAAACAACGTTCAGGGCGCATCGGACGTCGGACTGATCCCGATGTCGTTCCCGGATTATGCGCGGGTCGACAATCCGGGCGTGCGTGCGCGCTTCGAGGCGCTGTGGGACACGCCGCTCGATCCCAAGCCGGGCTTGACCGTCACCGAAGTGATGGACGCCGCGCACCATGGGACGCTGACCGGGTTGTACATCATGGGTGAGAACCCCGCGATGTCGGATCCGAACGTCGGGCACGCGCGCGACGCGATGGCACGGCTCGAGCACCTCGTCGTTCAGGACATTTTCTTCACCGAGACCGCCGGTTTTGCCGACGTGATCCTGCCCGCATCGGCGTTTCCCGAGAAGACCGGCACGTTCACCAACACCGACCGGCGCGTCCAGCTCGGGCGCAAGGCGATCGATCCGCCGGGTCAGGCGCGCCAAGATTTGTGGATCATCGGCGAGATTGCGCGCCGCATGGGGCTGGACTGGAACTACGCCGGGCCCCAAGACGTGTTCGCCGAGATCCGCCGCGCGACGCCGTCGATGGCCGGCATCACCTGGGAGCGGCTCGAAGCCCAAGGCTCGTGCACGTATCCGCTCGAGCACGAAGGCGATCCGGGCCGGCCGGTGATCTTCGTCGACGCGTTCCCGCGCCCGGGCGGCCGCGCGCTCTTCGCGCCGGCGGCGTTCAGCGCCGCAGCGGAACTGCCCGACGAAACGTATCCGTTCATCTTCACGACGGGCCGGCAGCTCGAACACTGGCATACCGGATCGATGACCCGGCGCGCCAGCGTGCTCGACGCCCTCGAACCCGAACCCACGATCGTCATCCATCCCGACGATCTCGCGGCGGTCGGCGTCGAGCCCGGCGGGACGCTCACGCTCGAATCGCGGCGCGGCACGCTCGCGGCGGTCGCGCGCGCCGACCGCGGCATGCAGCCCGGAACGCTGTTCATGGCGTTCGCCTACAACGAGGCGGCGGCGAACGTGCTGACCAACGATGCGATCGATCCGTTCGGCAAGATTCCCGAATTCAAGTTTTGCGCCGTGCGGCTGCGCGCGGGAGGAGAGCTCGTTGCCTCGCTGCTGTAGCCGCCTCGGAGGACTGGGCGCGATGATGGTCCTCGCGCTCCTGGGTCCGGCGGGAGCCCAAACCACCAGCGAAGCCGCGCAGCCGGCGTCGAGCGTGTCGTCGGTCGACGGCGATCGTGCCGAGGTCACCACGATCGTGATGCAATCGGTCGGCGAGGTGAAGCTGTGCAGCTTGGCCGCCGAAAAGTCGCAGAACACAGAAGTCCGGTCGTTGTGCCGCAAGGCGTCCGCCGATAGCGCGAAGGACGCGGTCGCGGGGCTGCAATTGGCGCAAACGCTCGGGGCACGCGGACTCAAGCTTCAATCGTCGCCGGATACGTCCGCCGTGCTCGATAAGCTTGCGCGGTATTCGGGCCAAGAATTCGACCGCGAATTTCTCTTGACGCAAATTCACGACGGCGCGGCCGACGAACAGGCGATCGGGTTTGCCGCGAGATTCACTTCCGACAAGTCCGTCAAATCGTACGAAGATAACGTCCTGCCGAAGATCGCCGACCGCGTCGAACTCGCCGAGGGCGCGCTGCGCCGGATCACCGAAACGCCGTAGCGGGCCGTTAGTATGTGCGCAGGTACGCTTCGTGCTCCCACGGGTGGACGGCGCGGCGATACCGCTCGTACTCGGCGATCTTTGCGTCGCGGAAAGCGTGATAGATGTGATCGCCGAGCGCCCCGCGCACGACGATGTCGGCGTCCAGCTTGGTGACCGCGTCGCGCAGCGACTTCGGCAGCGTGAGGATGCCGCGTTCGTTGCGCACCTTTTCCGAAAGCTCGTAGGTCGAACCGGTGAACGGGTCGCCCGGCAGCGCGCGGCTGCGGATTCCTTCGGCGATCGATTCGACCAGCACCGCCATCGCCAAATACGGATTGCACGACGCATCGGGACTGCGCACTTCGATGAGCGGCGCGCCTTCGGCCGCGGGAGGCACGCGCACGAGCGCGTTCGCGCTGCGTTGCGACCACACCGTGTAGATCGGTGCGTCCCAGGCCGCGACGAGCCGCTTGTACGAGTTGACGGTCGGATTGCAGATCGCGGTGAAGCCCGGTGCGTGTTCGAGCAAACCGGCGATGGCGTGCAGCCGGACGGCTTCATCCACGTCGCCCAGACTGAAGTACACGTGCAGCCCGTTCCCGGCCTGCGACTCGAGCGGCTTGGGCATGAACGTCGCGTGCAGGTTGTTCTCGTCCGCGACGTGCTTGATGACGCCGCGTACCGTGATGAGATGGTCGGCGGTCGACAGCGCGCCGGTCGCCGCGAGATCGATCTCATGCTGTCCGGCGCCGTGTTCGTGGTGCGCGCTCGAAACCGCGATGCCCATCGCTTCGAGCGACGAGACCATCGCCGTGCGGGTCACGTCGCCGCGATCGCTGGGCGAGAAGTCGAAATACGACCCGTTGTCGAGCGCTTGCGTCGTCGGCGTCCCGTCGCTCAACCGGTTGAATAAGTAGAACTCGACTTCGAGCGCGGTGCGGACGCGCGAGACGACGTCGCCCGCGTCTTCGAGCACCCGCTTGAGCGTCGAACGCGGACAGCCCTCGAACGGCGTGCCGTCGGGCATCGCGATGTCGCATAGGACGCGCGCCTCGGCGGAGCCGTCGCGCGTCCAGGGCAAAATTGCGAACGTCGCCGGGTCGGGGCGCAAGGTCATGTCGACCTCTTCGCCGCGGACGAAGCCGTCGATCGAGCCGCCGTCGAACGTCACGTGGCCGCCCAGCGCGCGTTCGAGTTCGCTGGCCGGGATCGTGATGTTCTTCTCGATGCCCAAGATGTCGACGAACGCCAAGCGAACGTAGCGCACCCCGCGCTCCTTGGCGGTCTTGAGGATTTCGCGGCGCGCTGCGGCGCCGTCCTTAACCGCCGAGAGCATCGATCGCAATCGCCGCGCGCAGCGTGAGCTGGTCGTGCGGACTGTCGAGGTCGAGCCCGCCGATTTCGGCGATCTGGCGGAGCCGGTAAAACACCGTGTGCCGGTGGACGTTGAGCGAGGCCGCCGCGACTTTGATGTTTTGGCCGACGTCGAAGAACAGCCGCAGCGTGCGGACGAGTTCGGTTTGGTGTTTCTCGTCGTAGCCGCGCAGCGGTTCGAGGACGCGGTCGGCGAAGGCTTGCCATTCGGCGCGGTTGCCGCCGCCGCGATAGAGGAGCGGATAGACGCCCAGGTCGTCGTGCGGCATCACCCGCGCGCCGCCGAACATCCGGCGGGCGATCGTGAGCGCTTCGCGCGCCTCGTCGACGCTTTGCGCAACCCGCAGCATCTCGGCGTGCTGGCCGACGCCGCCGACGACTTTCACGTCGATCCCGGCTCGCGTGATCCCGCGCGGGATCAGCGTCGCCGCCGTACGTGCGTTTTGGGCGTCGACTTCGTGCGGGGTCGGAACGAGAAACAGAAAGCCGCCGCCGCGTTCGATCGCGACGACGTCGCCCGTGCGCGAGCCCAGCGTGTCCAGGCACACGCGCCGGATCTCGGCGTTCTTTTGCGGCGCGGTCACTTCGTCGAGCCCTTCGCCTTCGATCGCAACCGCGACGTAGCCCGGGGCTAGAACGATGCCGCGCGCGGTGGCGTCTTCCCGGGCCTCGATCGGGTCGTCGTAGGCGCGGGCCAAGAGTCGGTCCCAGAACGAGCGCCGCCGGCCTTTGCTTCCGCCGTTATCGCGCGACAGTTCGACGGCGACCGAAGCGGCCGCGAGGCGGATCAATCCTTGCTTTCCGTCGAGGCTCCCCGTCGCGGGGAAAATCGAGAGCCAGCCCAGCCGTGCTTCGCCGGCGCGGATAGGGAACGCGCGCGAACGTGCGTCGGCCGGAGCGGCGAGTTCGACGCCGTCGGCGGCATCGGTAAGGTCACGCGGCAGCAACTCGCGCACCGACGGCGGCACGGAACGGTCGCCGGTTCCGGCCAGCGCGAGGTGACGCCACTCGGCGTCCTCGACGAGTACGGCCGCGTCGAGAACCGACGACAGGTGTCCGGCCAGGGCTTGCGCGCCGCCGCCGCCGGCCGCGATTCGCGCCAACGCCTCGGCGAATGCGAGCAATGCATCCGCGCTGTCGCGGCGAACCCGCCGCGCATGAACAACGCTCTCCTCTTGCATTACTCTCTCGCTTTCCTCGTTGCGGCAAGTGCGGTCCTGTTGATTTGGTGGCCATGGGGCCGGCGCGTGATGCTGTATTTGCTAACCGTCCATATTCTTGTTGGCGGCTGGGTGATATCGCAACATTTCCAGGCACCCCCGCTACATTACATTTTCGCGTTATTGGGCTGGTTCGGTTACATGGCTGCGAATGGAATCGGCCGCCGTGCCGGAAAGGAAAATGTGGCACTCGGAATCACGATTCTCTCGAGCGTTTTGGTTCTTCTAGCCTTTGCAATCGGCCAATGGGCCGTGAAGCCCTTCTAGAGACGTCACGTAAGAATATTTCCCGCTCGGTTGTCTCGGAATTTGGAATCGCGTCTCAGCTTGCTTGCCGGCGGCGGCCGGTTCGCAGCGGACGGTCGCGTTTCCATCGTTACCCGGCGGTCGTTGCGTGAACTTGGTGCGGCGGTCGCTTCGTGAAGCGCGGCAGCTTGCGTTTGAGTTTTTCGGGGATGATCGCATCGATCGCGTCGTCGACGGTGACGATGCCCTGGATCTTCCCGTCGTCGTCGAGCACCGGACACGCGAGCAGGTCGTAGCGGGCGATCATCGAGGCGACGTCTTCGGCGGTCGTGTCGGGGCTGACGCTAACGATGTCGGTTTCCATCACGTTGTCGACGGTGGCGTCCGGTTTGGCCAGCAGTAGGGTCCGCAGACTCATCACCCCGAGCAGCTTTTCCGACTGGTCCGTCACGTAGAGATAATAGATGAACTCGGTTTCCGGGCCGATCTCGCGAATCTTTTCGATCGTGGCGGCGATGGTGCGGTGCGGGTAGATCCAGAAGTAGTCCGTCGTCATCAAGCCGCCGGCGGTGTTGTCGCCGTAGCTGACGAGTTCGCGCAGATCTTCCGCCGTTTCGGCGTCCATCTCGGCGAGCAGTTCGGCCTGCTGTTCTTGGGGCAGGTCGCCGAGCAGATCGGCCGCGTCGTCCGCGTCCATCTCCTCGATGATGTCGGCGGCGCGTTCGGTTCCGAGGTCATCGATGATCGCGCGCTGCGTCTCGGCGTCGAGATGTTCGAGCGCGTCGGCGGCGGTTTCGTCGTCGAGCGAGCCCATGACCCGCGCTGCGTCCTGGGCGGAGAGATCGCCGATGATCTCGGCCAGATCGGAGGGATGCAGCCGCGATAGCCGGCCCTCGCTCACCGACAGCTTGATCTCGCTGGGATTCAAGTCATGGATCGGCGCGACGTTGTTCCAGGCGATGAGGTTGCGCGGTACCCGGTCGACCAGGTCGCGGGCCACGCGCCCGACGCCCAGCCGCCGCAGCAATCCCGCCACGCCGACCTCCGCCGCGACGACCCGCAGCGTGCCGCCCGTCATCGCCAGCTCCAAGTCGTTGATGCGCACGACCTTGCGGCCGTCGACGTCGACGATTTGTTTGTCGAGCAGATCTTCGACTAAATACAGGGCGTCGTCGTCGGAGGGCGACTCGATGGTCGGAAACGCGTTCAGCAGGACCGGCCCGTCGCGGTCGACGGCGACCTCGGCGATCGGCACGATCCGCATCCCATCCTTGGTTTTGATCTTGATCGCGTCGATGCGCGGAAACGTGTCTTCGGGGTGCGAGATCAGAAAGTCGACGATTTTCCCGGCGGGGGCGCGCGAAGCGCTGCCTTTGACGACCGCCGGCAAGCCGATGAACTCGGAGAGAAAGCCGTCGCGAAACGCTGGGGGACGCTGCTCGGCCCGCGGACGCATCTCAGCCCTCCCGCCGCGCGGCAGCCATGACGATGGCGATGAGCCCCAGCAGGACGATGCCGCCGTAGACGAGCGTCGAGCGGCCGTGCAGGGCGTGATACTGCGGCGAGCTCACGTCGCTGATGGCCGCCATCGCCGGGACGATCGCGCGCGATTCGAACCAGACCAAGGCCAGTGCGAGCGCGATGAGCAGCGCGCGCACGAAATCGAAGATCCGGTCGCCCGCCTCGAGCGACCGCCATAGGGCCATGAAAATGGCGATCCCGCCGCAGACGTAGCCGGTGAGCGCGAGCGCGGCCAAATTCGCCGACGTGAGCGCGGCGAACCGGCCGACGTCCCGCGGTGCGACGATGCGAAACGCGATCGGCGCGAAAATGAAGGCAAAACCGCACAGCGCGCCGAGCCATAGCCCGAGCGCCGGAATCTCGATCGCCGCGAGGATGCGGTCGACACGGGAGCGATTACCTGTCCACATCACCCCGTCGTTACGTTTGAGGAGAGCCGTGGACCCGCTCGATTTCATCATCTCGCTCGCTCGCGAGGCGGGGACGCTCTTGGCCGACCGGATCGACGGACCGCGCGACATCGACTTCAAGCAGAAAGCCGACCTGGTGACCGATGCCGACCGCGCCTCCGAAGCACTCATCGTCGAGCGGATCCGAACGAACTTTCCCGCAGCCGCGATCTTGGGCGAGGAAGGCGGTGTCTATCCCGGCTCCGGCGACGAGCGCTTCATCGTCGATCCGCTCGACGGAACGACGAACTACGCCCATCGCTATCCGCTGTTTTGCGTTTCGATCGCCTACGAACGGGCCGGCGTCCTTGAGGCGGGCGCGATTTACGGACCGATGATCGGCGAATTGTATGCCGCCCGGCGCGGAGCAGCGGCGACGCTCAACGGAAACCCGATCGCGGTTTCGCCGGTCGCGAGCGTGAGCGAAGCGCTCGTGTGTACCGGCTTCGTCCCCTCGCGCTACGAGCGCAACGCCGCCAATTTTGCGACGCTCTCGCATACCGCGCAAGCCGTTCGCCGCGACGGCTCCGCGGCGCTCGACGTTGCGTTCGTCGCCGTCGGCCGGTTCGAGGCGTTCTGGGAGTGGGATCTC
>Ga0182013_10005294_pt1 | contig 15073 bp, 12 predicted proteins | sample 612S2MmetaG_FD_120487 | JGI IMG/M metagenome (GOLD analysis project Ga0182013, IMG submission 120487) | Permafrost microbial communities from Stordalen Mire, Sweden - 612S2M metaG | ecosystem: Environmental > Terrestrial > Soil > Wetlands > Permafrost | place: Sweden: Stordalen | collected... | reverse complement strand
GATGCGGTCGCCCGCCTGCGGGTACCGAGCGGCTTTCTGATTGTCGTGGTGTTCGCCTGGTTTTCCAGCCCGACGGCACTCTCGCTGGAGATCGGACTGCCGATCGCTTTGCTCGGTCTGGCGCTACGCGCCTGGGCGGCGGGCTGTCTGGCCAAGAATCAGCAACTGGCCACCGCGGGACCGTACGCCTACACGCGCAATCCGCTCTATCTGGGAACTCTGGTGGTCGCGGCGGGCCTGTCGATCGCGGCCCGCAGTCTGGGGCTGGGCGCCCTGTTCGCCGCGGTATTCATTTTTGTGTATTTGCCCGTGATCCAGAACGAATCGGAGCATCTCCACCACCTGTTTCGCGACTACGCCGCCTACGCTGCCGACGTGCCATTGCTGCTGCCACGGCTCACGCCGCACCGGCCGAAAAATCCGAATCCTTTTCGCTTCGCTTTGTATCTTAAGAACCAGGAATATAATGCCGGTGCGGGATTTGCCGCCGGGATGCTGTTTCTTCTTTGGAAATTAGTGCGCTAAGCACGAAGGCCGCCCCGAGGGGAGCGGCCTTTTCGTTTTTTGGGGAGATGTCAGCGAGCAGCACTCCTCACGCGCCTGCCGGGCTATGCATGGATCCGCTGACTCCACGGTTCAGATCTCCTGATCTCGTCCCCGGCGAGTTTGGCGGTCGGGGAAATTGAGTTGAGCCGCAACGCTGTTGTGTGGCTGCCAATCCTGGCTGCAGGCGGGCTTTCAACCCGCCCGGCGGCCTGAAAGGCCGCCCGCAGGCAAGATTGCCTGCCTATAGGAACTCCGACCCAGGGTGGTCGTCCGTCATCGGAGCTTTTGCTCAGACACCTTCGGGAAGTGTATCGCGTCGATCATCATCGTCATCCTTGCCTTTGGTCAGGGATTGAGCTTGCGACATCATCCAATCATCTTCCCTGCATCCAGCGAAACAGTTGTATGGTGATTCCAAGCAGCATGGGTTTGGGACTCGGCCGCAATCATCGACCGAGTCCCGGTTGGGCCAACCGTTTCTCCGGCGCGGCCCCAAGATGTTCTCTAGCGTGACAGCAACGGCTTGCGGTTGTCCAGTGCCTGCTGCGCAGGTGCATGCCAGGTTGTGGACATCGCCAGTATGTGGGCCCAGGCGGTGTAGTCGATATGAGTGCTCAGGACGTCGGCAGAGACGGACATGTAGAAGATTATGGCGTATTATTTAATGACACGAGGGGGTGCCCACCATGATCAGCAAGGCCACAGACGTTGCCACCTACATCGAGGAGCTGCCTGCCGAGCGGCGGGCGGCCATGGAGAAGTTGCGCAGCCTTTGCCGGCAAAATCTCACCGGTTACGAGGAGTGCATGGAGTTCGGCATGCCAGGGTATAAGCGCAACGGGGCGCTGGAGCTCTCGTTTGCCAGCCAGAAACAGTACATTGCGCTCTACGTGAAACCCGCACTGGCGAACGAGTTTCGCGGCGAACTGGGAGCGGCGAGCATCGGCAAGAGCTGCATTCGTTTCAGCAAGCCGGAGCAGATCGATTTTGACGCCATCGCCAAACTGCTGCGCCGCACCGGGGAAACTCCGGCGTGTTCATGCTAGCCAAACGCGTCGCGCCATACGCGATGCTGCTGCTGTTGACGGCTTGCGCGCCCGCGCCTGCGCCGCTGGCCGATCCCGAACTCTCCGCCGAGATCGCACGCATTCGTGCCATCGACAATCATGCCCATCCGGTGCGCGTGACGTGCGCGCGAGAGCAGCCTGACCGCGATCTCGACGCCCTGCCGGTGGATAGCATGGAGCCGCAGTCGATGTTCGTCAACTGGCGGCCGGATGCGCCCGGCCTGCTCGACGCGTGGCACGGGCTGTATGCTTTCACCGGCGGCGATCTCAACGGCGGCCACCTGAAAGCTGCGCAGGCCGCCAAGGAACGCGTCCAAAAGGAGAAGGGCGAGCAGTATCCGGCCTGGGTGCTCGACCAGATAGGGGTCGCGGTGATGTTGGCCAACCGCGTCACCATGGGTCCCAGTATTCAGCCGCCGCGCTTCCGCTGGGTACCGTATGCGGACGCGCTGATTTTGCCGCTGGACAACTCCAAAGTGGCGGCCGAGAATTCCGACCGCAAGACATTTTTTGGCCTGGAAGACATCATGCGGCAGCGGTACCTGGATGGCGTCGGGTTAAAGACCGTGCCCTCGACACTGGCGGAGTATCTGTCGCTAGTGGTGACCCCCACGCTGGAGCGCCAGCACAGCGGCGGCGCGCTCGCCGAGAAATACGAAGTGGCGTACCTGCGCTCTCTGGACTTCGACAAGGTGGATCGCGCCACGGCGGATCGCATCTACGCGCAGTTCGCGGGTAAGGGCGCTCCGAGCGCCGCGGAGTACAAGGCGCTCCAGGATTTCCTGTTTCGTTACATCGCCACGGAGTGCGGCCGGCTCGGCATGGCGGTTCATATCCATACAATGGCGGGGGCGGGAGGATATTTTCATGTGGCGGAAGCGAATCCGCTGTTACTCGAATCGGTGCTCAACGATCCGGATTTGCGGAAGACGAATTTCGTGATGCTCCATGGCGGCTGGCCCTTCACGCGCGAAATTGGCGCGCTGCTCAGCAAGCCCAACGCATATCTCGATTTCTCGGCGCAGGCCTTTGTGACCAGCGGAACGACCATGGCCGAATGGATGCGCGAGTGGTTGGAAGCGGTGCCGGAGAAGGTGATGTTTGCCACCGACGCGTATCCCTTCATGCCGGAGATGGGTTGGGAGGAAAGTGGCTGGGTCGACGCTACCAAGGGACGCCTGGCTCTTTCGATCGCAATCACCGGTATGCTGCGCGATGGCGAGATCTCACGGGCGCGAGCGGGAGAACTGGCGCGAATGGTGCTGCGCGAGAACGCGCGCAAGCTGTACGGACTGCCGGAGGTGCCGTGAAAGGAAGATGAAGTCAGTAGCTGCCTCTGCGGTAGGTGAGCTCTTGGTCCTTCCCTCCGCGGAAAATGGCTGGAGCCAGTTTTCAGCGTCCGAAAACCGCTCCCTATGGTCGCGGCTCGGTATCGCGCCCATTGTGTTTGTCGGCCGCGCCGCTCTGCACTGGCCGTCCCCGAGAGCCCGCGGCCAGCCCCACTGTGCACGCACCGTCAGTACTGCATCACCCGATTGCCGCCGAAGTCGAAGCGGAAACGCACTTCCCGCAGGCCCGCCGCCGTCATCGCCTGACTCAACCGCGCCTTATTCTCGGTATAGAACAAAAGGAATCCACCGCCGCCGGCGCCAATCAGTTTGCCGCCGATCGCGCCGTTCGCCCGCGCCAGCTCATAGTATCCGTCAATCTCAGGATTGCTCATACCGGTGCTGCGCGCGCGTTTGCGTTCCCAGTGCCCATGCATCAGTTCGCCAAATGCCCGCAGGTCGCCGGCCTCCAACGCCGCTTTGCTCTCGTATCCGAGCCGCTTGACGAAGTGCATGTTCTCGATCATTTCCCGATCCTTCTGCTTGCTCCGCACATCCTGATCCTTGAGGATCGCCGACGCGTTGCGGGTATAGCCGGTGAAGAACATGGCCAGGCCGTCCTCCAGGCGATGCACGGTGGATGCTGGAATCCGCAGGGGGTCCACCTGCACATGGCCGTCCGGCTGAAAGGTGAACGCCGTGATTCCGCCGTAGGCCGCGATGTACTGATCCTGTTTACCGATCGGTTCCGCCAGAACGTCGATCTCGATGTGACACGCCTGCTCGGCGATCTCTCTCTGCGTCATGTGATTGCGCCGGTAGGCGTGCAGCGCCAACAGCAACGCGGTGGTGAAACTGCCCGACGATCCCAGCCCGGTGCCGGCTGGAATATCCGACATGCTGGCCAGTTCCAGGTGCGGATCTTCGATGGGAATCAGCCGCAAGGCCTCGCGCACGATGGGGTGCTGGATCTCCTCGAATTGTGTCACTACTTCCGTCTTCGAATACCGGACGATGATCTCCGGCACAAACGTTTCGTGGAGGGTGATATACACGTACTTGTCGATCGCGCCGGCGATCAGGAATCCGCCGTGCTCTCGGTAATAAGAGGCCAAGTCGGTACCGCCGCCTCCCAGGGAGATGCGCAGCGGGCTGCGTGTAATGATCATAAGAGTCGAACCGCGGCGATGGTACCATATCGAGCGCCGAAATGAAAAATGGCGGCGCCGGCAGAAGAGTGCCGGTACGGTCCCGGTCCGGAAGCGCGCACGTCCCTGGCGCGGCGCCCGCGGCATCCTAGCTACAATAGGAAACGCCGCCTCAGGCGGGCGCCGAGCCATCGTGCCCCGCCCTTCGAGTCTTCTGCATAAGGACTGTCTTGGAACACAACGAGCCTGTAAGAGTTGGATTGGTTGGCGCGGGGTACGTGAGTACGTATCACGCCAGGGCCTTGCGCAGCTTGCCCTATGTCGAAATCGTGGGCATCGCCGATCTCGCCGAGGATCGCGCCGCCGCCATCGCCGAGCAGTTTCGAATTCCCAAGGTCTATCCCTCGCTTCAGGCGATGGCCGAAGCCCGTCCCCAAGTCATCCACATCCTCACGCCACCGGGCTCGCACGCACCGCTGGCACTGCAGGCCCTCGACATGGGATGCCACGTCTTCGTGGAAAAGCCCATGGCGGAAACCGTGGCTGACTGCGACCGCATGATCGCCAGCGCGCGCGAGAAGGGCCTGGTGCTTTCGGTGAATCACTCGGCCCGCATGGACCCCATCGTGCTGCAGGCGCTCGACATGATTCGCAAAGGCGCCTGCGGACAGGTGCAGGCGGTCGATTTCTTCCGCAGTTCCGACTACCAGGCTTACTCCGGCGGTCCTTCGATCCCCCCGCATTTTCGTAACGGTTCGTACCCTTTCCAAGACCTCGGCGTCCACGGACTCTACCTGTTGGAAGCGTTCCTCGGCCCGATTCGCCACGCCGATACGCGTTACTACGCCAGCGGCATCGGCGACGCGAACCTGGTTTTCGACGAGTGGCGCACCCTCGTCGAGACGGACCGCGGCACTGGCTCGATGTACATCTCGTGGAACGTGCGGCCCATCCAGAATGAGCTGGTCATCCACGGCACCAAGGGCGTGATGCACGTGGATTGCTACCTGCAAGTCATCACGCTGCGCAAGACTTATCCGGCGCCCAAGCCCGTGCAGCGCATTCTCGGAGCTGGTTTCAACGCGCTGCACATGTTGGCCAAGGTCTCGATCAACACCGTTCGCTTCGCCACCGGACGACTGAAGCCTTCGCCAGGAATTCACGTCTCCGTGCGCAAGTTCCACGAAGCGCTTCACGATGGGAAAGCGCCGCCAGTGCCGGCCGAGGAAGGACGGCGCGTGATCGCGCTCCTCGAAGAAGTGTCGCGCCGCGCCGACGAGGACAAGCGAGCCTACCTCGCCGAGCCGAACCCGTATCTCAGGCCCCGCATCCTGGTGACCGGCGCCAACGGATTTCTGGGACGCGCGTTGGTTAATCGTCTCCGCGCGGAAACAGGCGAGCCTCTACGCTTGCTGGTGCGGCGTCCACCGGCGAGTCCGCCGTCCGACGATGTGCAGTTGGTCTACGGCGACCTCGGAAACCCCGGCGTGGTGGACCATGCCATGGAAGGCATCGAGATCGTGTTTCACGTCGGCGCGGCCATGAAGGGCGGAAATTTCGAATACCAGAGCGGAACGATTTGGGGCACGCGCAACGTGATCGACGCGTGCGAGCGGCACGGCGTCCGCCGCCTGGTGTACGTCAGCTCACTCAGCGTGCTCGATCACGCTGGCCACCGCGAGGGCGACATGGTCAACGAGTACGCGCCTTATGAGCCGTTTCCCAAGGAGCGCGGCCTCTACACGCAGACCAAGCTGGAGGCCGAAAAGATGGTGCGGGATGCCGCCGCCGCGCAGCGCGTTCACGCCGTGATCCTGCGTCCCGGACAAATCTATGGACCCGGAGCCGAAAAAATTCCGCCATCGGGAACCATCGGCATCGCGGGCCGCTGGCTGGTGGTGGGCTCGGGCAATCACCATGTCCCGCTGGTTTATGTCGATAACGTAGTCGACGCGCTGATGCTTGCGGCCACCGGGGATTTGCCCAACGGCTCGATCTTTCAGTTGGTCGACCCGCAAGGGATTACGCAGCGAGCCTACGTCAACTACGCCAATCGCGCGCGCCCGGTTCGCGCGTCGTACGTGCCGCCATGGTTTCTCAAGCTGGCCGGAGTCGGCGTGGCGTTGCTGGGAAAGGTGCTGAAGCGTTCCTTGCCGCTGACGCCCTATCGGGTGAAGTCCATCACGCCCTTGTGGCCTTGCGACTGCACGGCGGCCCATACCATTCTGGGTTGGCGCCCGAGGGTGTCGATCCAGGAAGGAATGGCCCAGACGTTTCCTGAGTAAGGCGGCTGCCCTTCTGGCCGCACAATTGCTCACTCCCTGAGCATGACTGCGAGATTGCGAGGCCTCTACCTGATCGCCGCCAGCGCGCTAACCGGCTCTCTATCCTCTGGACAGTCCATCGCGATTGGAGCGATCGGCGGTGTACGAGCTACTAACGATTTTACCGGCGGTGGGGCTGCCATCAGTGTGTCAGGGCGCTACGCGGTTGGCCCGGAATTGGACATCGGCCTGCCATTTCATTTCGGGATTGAGGTCGACGCCTTGTATCGGCGCCAAGCCTACAACACCACCTTTTCGAATAATGTCTACAACGGCACATCTCAGGAGCGCGCAAATTCCTGGGAGTTTCCGATGCTACTCAAGTACAGATTGCCGTTTCCCCTTCTGAAGCCCTTTGTGGAGGCCGGCTATGCGCCCCGCGTGATCAACGGGACCATCCACTATTTTGCCAATGGCACAACCCCGAGCACAGACTGGCCCACAAGCCAAGGCGTCGTCATAGGCGGCGGCGTCCAGTTCGGAATCGGCCGCCTGCGCCTCTCGCCGGCAGTCCGCTACACCTATTGGAACAATCGCGCCATAACAGTGATCTTCAACGACGGACCGCAATCTCAATCGTCGCAAAATCAGGCGGATTTTCTACTGGGGATAACCTGGAAGCTCCATTAGCGCTCCACCGCCGCTTTTCTGCAACCTGCTAGACTTGCACTTTAATGCCTAAAGCAACACTCTTGGAATGCAGTCTTTGTAAACAGACCTACGATGCCGGTCAGGTCGCCAATCTGTGTACCTGCGGAGGACCGTTGTTGGTCCGCTACGATCTCTCCACCATCCGCCATCGATGGCTGCGGCGCGATGTCCCGCACGGCCCCTCGAACATGTGGCGCTATGCACCGGTCCTGCCGCCTTCCGACGCGTCCATCGTATCGCTCGGCGAAGGCTGGACGCCGCTGCTGCGTACGCGCCGGCTGGGCGCGCGCATCGGCGCGGAGTCGCTCTGGGTGAAAGACGAAGGCCTGAACCCGACCGGTTCCTTCAAAGCGCGCGGGCTTTCCTGCGCCGTCTCCATGTGTGTGGAACTGGGCATTAAGAAGGTGGCTATCCCCTCGGCCGGTAACGCGGCCAGCGCTATGGCGGCATACGCTGCCGCGGCAGGCATTGAGGCCCATATCTTCATGCCGCTCGACGTTCCGCAGGCCAATTACCTGGAGTGCAAAGCGTACGGCGCGCACGTCACGCTAGTCGACGGTCTCATCAGCGATTGCGGCCGCATGGTGGCGGAGCGCGGACCCGCGGAAGGTTGGTTCGACGTCAGCACGCTCAAGGAGCCCTATCGCATCGAGGGCAAGAAAACCATGGGCTACGAAGTGGCCGAGCAGATGGGTTGGGAATTGCCCGACGCCATCTTCTACCCCACCGGCGGCGGCGTCGGCATGATCGGCATGTGGAAGGCGTTCGACGAAATGGAGAAGTTGGGTTGGATCGGCTCGCGGCGTCCTAAGATGATCGCGGTGCAGGCAGAGGGTTGCCAGCCTGTGGTGCGCGCGTTCGAAGAGAACCAGCCGAGCAGCCGATTCTATGAGAACGCCCACACGGTGGCGGCCGGCTTGCGAGTGCCCAAGCCACTCGGCGACGTCCTTACGCTGCGCGCCCTCCATGAAAGTGGCGGCACTGCCGTCGCAGTGAGTGACGACGACATGCTGACGGCCGGCGTGCAATTGGCCTCCGACGAGGGCGTCTACGCGGCTCCCGAAGGTGCGGCCTGCGTCGCAGGATTGCAAAAACTTCTGGCATCGGGCTTCCTCAAGAGCACCGATCGCATCGTGCTGTACAACACCGGCTCGGGCCTGAAATATCCCGAGGCCTATTCCACGCGCTTCCCGCGGACCGCTTCCAGCGAACAGGATAAACTGGGCGGCCTCATCACCCCGCGATGAAAGACTTGGCACTCCGCGCGCTCGATGCCGTGACCCGTAGCGGCGTGACGTATGCCGACGTCCGCGCCATCGACACGCGCGACCGTGAGGTCACCACCAAGAACGGCAAGGCCGGCCACGTGTCGAGCTCCGAATCGCAGGGCATCGGGATCCGCGTGCTGGCTTTCGGCTGCTGGGGCTTCGCCGCCACCAGCGATGTTTCCAGGCAAGGCATCGAAGCGGCCGCCGCGCTGGCGATCGAGATTGCGCGCGCCGGCACCGCGGCGAAAAAGCACGATGTAGTTCTGGCGCCTGAAGAGAAGTACGAAGCGACGTGGGTCTCGCCTTGCGCCATCGACCCGTTCACCGTCCCGGTGGACCGCAACCTCGCCACGCTCCTCGCCATCGACGGCGAATTGCGCCGCGACCCCGCCATCAGCCTCGCCGAAGCGTCGATGCATTTCACGCGCGAGCGCCAAGTCTTCGCTTCCACCATCGGCAGCCTGATCGACCAGACGCGCACCACCAGCGGCGCTGGGTTCTCGGCACTCTGCTACAAGAACAACGAAATCCAAAAGCGTTCGTACCCCAATTCCTTCGGCGGCCAATTCCAGTTGAAGGGGTATGAACTGATCGACGAGCTCGACCTCGCGAGCCACGCGCCACGCATCGCCGACGAAGCCATCGCGCTGCACTCCGCCGATCAATGTCCCGAAGGCACGTTCGATCTGATTGTCGATAGCTCGCAACTCGGCCTGCAGATTCACGAATCCATCGGCCATCCCATCGAGCTCGACCGCGTGTTGGGCACCGAGGCCAACTACGCCGGTATGAGCTTCCTCACGCTCGATCAGCTGCGGCGATTGCGTTATGGCTCGGACATCGTCAACGTGGTGTGCGATGCGCGGCTGGAGCACGGTCCGGGGCTGGGGACGTTTGCGTTTGACGACGAGGGCGTGCCGGCGCAGCAGACCGACATCATCCGCGCCGGCGAATTCACCGGCTACATGACTTCGCGCGAGACTGCCGCGGCCGTCGGCGAGGTTCGCTCCAACGGCTGTATGCGCGCCGATGGATGGGCACGCCTGCCGCTGATTCGCATGACCAACGTGAGCCTCAAGCCGGGGAAGCAATCGCTCGACGAGGTGTTCGGCGCCGACCACGCCATCTACATGGAGACCAATCGTAGCTGGTCGATCGACGACAAGCGCTACAACTTTCAATTCGGGTGCGAGATTGCGTGGGAGATGCGCGGCGGCAAACGCGTGCGCATGCTGAAGAATCCGAGCTATAGCGGTATCTCTATGGAGTTCTGGAATGCCTGCGCGGCCATCGCGGGTAGTGAGCACTGGACGCTTTGGGGCGTGCCGAATTGCGGCAAAGGCCAGCCCGAACAAGTGATGGGCACGGGTCACGGCGCCAGCCCGTCGCGTTTCCACAACATTAAAATCGGGGGCGCGTATGCCGGTTGACGCCGTCTCCGTGCAGGATCAAGTGGTACGCGCCGCGCGGGCACAAGGTGTCGATGAAGTGGAGGCCATCCTCTCCACGTCGAACCAAGCGCTCACCCGCTTCGCCAACAATGCGATCCACCAGAACGTCGCCGAGCTTTCGTCGCAATTGTCGGTGCGTGCGCGCATCGAGGGGCGCACCGCCCGCGCATCCACCAATCGTCTGGACCCCGCCGGTATCCGCGAAGTAGTTGAGCAAGCCATCGCCATCACACGCCTCACCGAGCCCGACGAGGAATCGCTACCCATGGCCGAGCCGGCGGAATACCGCACGGTCGACCGATGGAGCGGGCCGACCGCGTATATCACACCGCACGAGCGGGCGAGCACGGTAGCCCGTGCCATTGCAGCGGTAGAATCCGCCGGCCAGGTCGCAGCGGGAATCTATTCCACCGATGACACCGAGTACACGCTGCTGAATTCGCGCGGCGTCCATGCGCATTACTGTGAGACCATGGCGCGATTCTCCATCACCGCAATGGCCACCGGCAGCTCCGGATGGGCCAAAGCCAGCGATTACAGCCACTGGGACATAGAGCCGCTGGAACTGGCGCTCTCCGCCTTGAGCAAAGCCAGGCAATCGTCCGCGCCGCGCGAATTACCCGCGGGGCGATATACCGTGATCCTGGAACCCGCCGCCGTGCTAGACCTCGTCGGCCAGATGTTCGGCGATTTCAGCGCCACCGCCATCAGCGATGGCCGCAGCTTCCTCAACGATCGCATCGGCAAGAAGATTTTCGGCACGAACATCACGGTTCACGACGATGCGTGGCACCCACTACAATCGGGAGCGCCCTTCGATGGCGAAGGCGTGCCGCGCCAGCGCCTGACACTCGTGGAGAACGGCGTCGTGCGCGATATCGCCTATTGCCGGCAGGCCGCGGCGAAGGCTGGAGTGATGCCTACCGGCCACGGATTCCCTCTGCCCAACGAGTTCGGCGAAGCCCCGGCGAACATCGTGATCGCAGGCGGCGATTCGAGCGTCGAGAAGATGATCGCGTCGACCGAACGCGGCATTCTGGTGACGCGCCTCTGGTACATTCGCGAAGTGGACCCCTACGAGAAAATCTTCACGGGCATGACGCGCGACGGCACGTTCTTAGTGGAAGGCGGACAGGTCACCGCGGGAGTGCGCAACTTCCGCTTCAATCAGGGCCTGATGGAAATGTTGTCGAATGTGGAGGCGCTAGGGCCCGCGGTCCGCGCGTCCGGCGAGGAGACGTTCGACATGGTGGTCCCGGCGATGCTGATAAGGGATTTCAATTTCACGGAAGTGACGCGGTTCTGACGCTACAGGAGTCGGTCAAGCACCAGCGTCTCGAACGTGTCCACTCGCTGAAAAACAGAATCGTTGGTAATCAGGCCTGACACTTGAGCATAAACTGCCGTTGCGGACAACAGCGCGTCTGGAGTCCGCATTCGGTGGGCGGCCCGCAGGCGCGCTGCCATATCCGCGATTTCCAGGTTGGGTGCGATCCACTCCAGATTGGGATATGTCGAGAGCAAACCATAGAACTCGTCAACCCGCTGTTGGTCGGAGTTGCGATAGGGTTAGGGTAGCACAAGCAGTTCCGTCATCGTGACAGTCGAAGTAACTGCTTGCGAGTCGCGGTGCGCGAGCCATGAGAAAACCAAGTCCGTAACCGAAAGATACTTCGGATTGGCCTCGGTCTGGTAGATGAACACACTCGAATCCAGAGCGATTTTCCGGTGACGACGCAGAAAACTCCGCAGTACCTCTAATCCCAACTCTGGCGTTCCTTTTCCAAATAATCGGCAGGATAAGGGCGCCGGGCCAGCCCCCGGATGGCGTCGCGATAGGATTTCGGTTTCTGCAGCACTATCACTCGATCGCCTTGCACAACCATAATCAGCTTGTCGCCGGGCTTTACCCCCAGCTTCTCGCGAACTTCGCGCGGGATCACGATCTGGTTCTTCGTCGAGACTGTTACTTCCGCCATCGCTTTACATTTTAGAAAAAAGTAAAGCGGCAGTTACTCCTGCCGCAGCGCAACCACGGGATCCACCCGCGCGCCGCGGCGTGCGGGAATCAACGCCGCGATCACGGCCACCACTGTCAGCAACCCCACCGCGCCAGCGTAAGCGTGCCAGTCCGTGGTCTTCACCTGGAATAACAGTCCTTCGAGGAAGCGCGTCAATCCGTACGCACCCACGACTCCCAGCACGACACCTGCGGCGATCAACACTCCCGCCTGCCGCAGCACCAGACCGACAATCGCGCGCGGCGGTGCGCCCAGCGCCACGCGAATTCCCAACTCGGACATCCGCTGGCCAACCGAGTACGTCAACACTCCGTAAATCCCCACGATCGCCAGAGCCACCGCCACGGACGCGAAGATCAGCAGCAGCAGAGTCTGGAAGCGGCGCTCCGCCACTGCCTCGTCGACGATCTCGTCCATAGTGTGTACGTTCGTCACGGGCTGATCCTTGTCGATTGCCCACACCTCGCGCGAAATCGCGTTCACCAGCGTGCGCGGATCGCCGGCCGTGCGCACCGCGAGGTCTGCGAGCGGCACGGGGTAGAGATCAGTCTGCCCTGCGCAGAGGTACACCTCGGGTTTGATCTCCTCCTCCTTGCCGCCGCGCCGGATGTCGTTGACCACGCCGACAATCGAGATCCTCGGCGCCCTGGGCTTACGCTGCATGGTGTGGCCGATGGGGTCGGCGCCATCAAGAAGTTGACGCGCGAAAGCCTGGTTCACCACGGCGATTGGCAAAGTGTTAGCCGTATCCTGCGCATTCAGCCATCGCCCGCGGAGCAGAGGAATTCCCAAGGTTTCAAAATACCCCGGCGTTACCGCTTGAAAATCCGGGTCCACGATGCGGTCGGTTTTGCCATCTATGGCGATTCCCGAAGACCATCCTCCGCGTAGCGGCATGCGGTTGGCAGTCCCCACCGCCACCACTCCGGGAACTGCATGCACGCGTTCTTCCAGCCTTTGAAAGAACAACAGGCGCGCCTGCGCGTCCGGGTAGCGCAGTATTGGCAGGGATATATTCATGGCGATCACCCGGTCGGTCTGGAAACCGAGATTCACGCCCATCAGCGTGCTGAAGCTGCGCAGCAGGAGTCCCGCACCCACCAGAAGAATCAGCGAGAGCGCCACTTCGGCGATGGTCAGCACCGTGCGCCATCTGGCTTGCGACGCGCCACCGGTGCCGCGTGCCGCGGTCTTCAGGGCATCGACGGGATTCACTTGCGACGCCTGCCAAGCCGGCGCCATGCCGAAGATCAGGCCGGTGGCGAGGGCAAGGGTGGCCGCAACGGCAAAGACTCGCCAGTCCATGCCGGCGGTTTCGATTCGAGGAATGCCGGGTGGCGCAAGAGCAGTCAGCCCGAACATCAGCAATCGGCCGGTGGCGATTCCCGCCAGGCAGCCGGCCGCGGCGATCACAAGGCTTTCGGTCATCAATTGCCGCATCAGAGGCAGACGGCCCGCGCCCAGCGCCATCCGCACGCTCGACTCGTGCCGGCGTCCAGCCGCACGAACCATCAGCAGGTTGGCGACGTTCACGCACGCGATCAGCACGATCAATCCGGAAGCGCCCAACAGCGCCCACAGGGATTGACTTGCGCTCCCGGCGAGATCGTCGCGCAGGAGCGCGATGCTGGCCCGGAAATTGCCATTGGTGGCGGGAAACTGTTTGGCTAGTCCGGCGGAGAGTGCGCGCAAAGCCGCCTGAGCCGCGGCCACGGATACGCCGGGCTTCAGCCGCGCCACCACGTTGACCTCGTGATCGCCGCGGCTTGCCAGCAACTCGTGCGAATAGGAGGCGGTGAGAAAGACTTCCGTCGCCAGCTTCAGGCCCAAATTGGAAGGCGATTGGAAGCCGGCGGGCATGATGCCCACAATCCGGTAGGGCTTGCTGTCCAGCAGCAGCGAGCGCGACAACGCGTCGGCTCCACCACCCAGGCGCTGCTGCCAAAACTCGTGAGAGACAATCGCCACCGATTCGGCGCCGGGCTTGTCCTCTTGCGGCAGGAAGGTACGCCCCTCGGCTGGCAGTACACCGAGCACAGAGAAGTAATTCCACGTGACGGCCTCTCCAGAGAGCCTCTGGGGTGTGCCCAATCCTGTGAGATTCACTGGCGCGGAATCGTACGCCGCGAGATCTTCGAAAGCTCCGGTGGCCTTGTAGTCCGCGAGATTCGCTGGGCTCACCGTGGTCCGCTGGCTTCCTCCGGCGCTGCCGACGACGGTCCCGCTGCTGCTGAAGCCCTGGTCTCGCGGCTTGGTATTCTCTTCCCAGAGCGATATCAGGCGCTCGGACTGCGGATACGGCAGCGGCCGCAGCATCACTGCATTCACCGCGCTGAAAATCGCCGTGTTGATGCCCAGCCCGAGCGCCAGCGTAAGCACCGTGATCGCCGTGAAGCCCGGTGCTTTCACCAGCATGCGGACACCGTGCCGTAGATCCTGCCAGAAGCGTTCCCACATCGTCCACCCCCAAAGTGCGGAAATTTGATCTTGATAAATGGCCGCGTTGCCGAACTGTCTTCGTGCCGCGAACCCGGCGTCGGCCGGTGCGAGTCCCGCTCGATGCAACTTGCGCGCGCGCAACTCCAGATGGAGCGCCATCTCTTCGCGCAGCGCGCGGGTTTCGCGGTTGCGATGCCACAATGCGGCCATGCGGCGTATGAGTTTCATGGCTATGCCGGTTGCAGAATCGCCGCGATAGCCTCACTCACCCGCGCGTAACGGTCGAGCTCGCGGGCGAGTTGTTTGCGCCCTTCGGCGGTCATGCTGTAGTAACGCGCACGCCGGTTTTCCTCGGTCTTTCCCCAGTCGCCCGAGATCCAGTCCTTGAGTAGCATGCGCTGCAGCGCTGGATAGAGCGAGCCCTCTTCCACCTGCAACACGCCGCTCGAGGTCTCCAGAATGAACTCGGCGATCTCGAATCCGTGCATCGGCTTATGCCGCGACAGCGTCTTCAAAATCAGCATTTCAAGGGTCCCGGGCGGGATTCCTTCGCGTTGTTTCGACTCTGACATAGACGGTCTATGCTACCTTAGACGGCGGTAGTGGCAAAAAGGTTGGCGCTAAAATCAAAATTAGTGCTCTCCGGTTTCGACCCCCTCGTCGCGGAATGGTTTGCCACGCGCTTTGGCCAGCCCACCGAACCGCAATTGCGCGGATGGCCGGAAATCGCCCAAGGCCGCGACGTGCTGATCTCCGCCCCCACGGGATCCGGCAAAACGCTGGCCGCCTTCCTCACCGCTATCGACAGCCTGGTGCGCCGCGCGCGCCTG
>Ga0182013_10005284_pt1 | contig 15086 bp, 14 predicted proteins | sample 612S2MmetaG_FD_120487 | JGI IMG/M metagenome (GOLD analysis project Ga0182013, IMG submission 120487) | Permafrost microbial communities from Stordalen Mire, Sweden - 612S2M metaG | ecosystem: Environmental > Terrestrial > Soil > Wetlands > Permafrost | place: Sweden: Stordalen | collected... | reverse complement strand
ATGATCTGCCGGTACTTACCGCCGAAGGGCGGGGGAATTTCGGCGCCCTTGATTACGGAAATCTGGTTCCGAACCGGGATTTGCGCGAAGTCATGAAGCTGCGCTTCAGTCAATCCGGCGCCGCTCACGCCAACGAGACATACCGGCAGGGTAGAGGCGTCGGACTTCAGAACGACTGGCGGCAGAGTTCCCGGCGGAAGGCGCTTAAGGTCGGCCAGCGCGAGGTTGGACAATGCGGTGACGTCGGCATCCGCATCGGTGCCCGGCTGAAAGAAGACGCGGATCATGCTGACGCCGAGCATGGAGCGCGACTCGCTGTGATCCACACCGCCCGCCATTGTGAAGAAGCGTTCCAGCGGGTAAGTGATATCCGTTTCGACGTCCTGCGGCGGCATGCCGTTATAGAACGTAGCGACGATCACCTGTGGCAGATTGATCGCCGGGAACAGATCCACAGGCATGCTCATCACCGCGACGACCCCGAGAATCGAGATCGCCAGACATACCACAATCACGAAGAATGGATTGGAAATCGAAAATTTCGACATTAGATTCTGGCGCCCTGTTTCATTCCCTGCTACTTGTCATTGCTGCCCGCGCCTTCATAGGCCAGCACCGTCTGCGGATGCGCGACGACGTGTTCGCCGGACTTGAGGCTGCCGCGATCGCTCACGATGATCCGCTCACCCGGGGTCAATCCGCTGGCGATCCCGGCATAGTTGGCGGATTGGACGCCGAGCGTCACCGGTCTCTTCTGAACAGTATTGTCACCTTGCAGGACCATCACGCTGCTCTGATCGCCCTCGCGGTCCACCGCCTGAATCGGAACGGTTAGGGCGTCGCCGGCTTGATTGAACGTCAATATGGCTTCGGCGTAGAGTCCCGGAAGCAGGTTGCCTTTGGGATTGGGTACGTTCACCTCTGTATGCATGGTTCGAGTGTTTGAACTTACGTCCGACGAAAAGCGCGCCACCTTGCCCGTGACTGTTTCGTTCAGGGCAGGTACCTTGACGTCGATGGGATCACCGATCTTGATGTATTTCACGTAAGATTCCGGCACCGGGATAACCAGCCGGTAGACGTTTTCTTCAGACAAGCGAACCAGCGGAGTTGACTGGGTGGAACTGGTCCCGGCCTGCATCATCGCGCCGAGATTCGCGAAACGCTGTGTTACTACGCCATCGAACGGAGCTGTGATCTTCGAGTAATCGAACATTGCCTGATCGTGGGCCAGCCGGGCCTGAGCTACGGCCACTTCGCTCTTCGAGGTTTCCAAAGTGCCTTTGATGGCATCGAGGTTGGAGCCGGCCGCGAGATCTTTGCCCTGCGCATCGTCAACTTCCTGCTGCGCGACCAGTCCCGCTTTGGTCCTGGCGACGTCCGCGATTCGGGTGTACTGAAGGTGGGCGACATCATACTGTGCTTTAGCGCGCTCGACCTGTTTCTCCGCTCTTGTGACTTCGTCGCCTCGCGCTTTTATGGCGGCCTTATCCTGCACCAATTCGGCTTCCAGTTCGGGGACTTCAAGAACGGCCATTACGTCCCCTTTACGGACGTGCGAACCGTAATCGACATTGAGCTCCTTTACATAACCGGCCTCCTTGGCGTAGACATCGATCTCCTGAAAGGGAACCAGTTCGGAACTCAAGGTCAAGTGCTCTGCCATGGGTCGCATCGCAGCTTCGGTGAAGCCAACCGAGGCGGCAGGTTGTTCCGACTTGGCGGCTACCTGGCTGGTTTTCGAACACCCGGTAAGAGTCGTGAGCGCAGCGAGGACCGCAATCGCAATAGCCCCGCCGCATTCTTTGTGGCGAATTAACGTAGGAATGACCGGCCTCCCGAAATGACCCTTGATGGTCCGCTGGCGCTGAACGGATTTGAATGTTTATGCGCAAAATGCGCGAATTGAATACTTCTTATCAATTGTTCTTCCGTTGACGATCTGGGAATTGCATCAAATCCGCCATGCCAGGCCAGTTCGGCCAGCAGATAATTGTCGATTACTTTTGATGCCAGAAGAATACACGGATGATCGGCTCTGGCCGCGAACCGGTCCATGGCAGGCTCCCAGTCGCCTTCCTCCGGATTCCAGTCGAAAATTACCAGAGTTGCGCGTGACTCGTCTAAAAGGCCCATACCCTGGTCCACGCTGCTGGCCTTCCAAAGTTCCCATCCGCAATGCACCGCGGCGGTTCGCAGGGAAAAATACAAAGCGTCATCGAGGGTCACGACAAGAAGGCGGATTGTTTCCTCCGCCCCGGTGCCCTCTTTAGCTGTCGCGGTCGGACGACCCAACCCCGGTCGCCGCAGAAGATTCGTGAAATTAAACACGTTAAACAGGCTCTGGGTATTCCTGCCGATTTGGCTTCGCGCAGGGTACTCACCAGTCAGCATAGTAGTTTCAGGAGCATTGGTGAATACAGTAGCTACTGTAGTTTTTGCCATTAAAGACCGGAGAACGTCGCCCTGAGCGTATTCTGGTGACGTGAAGGCGACCCGCGTATTAATCGTCGACGATCATCCTCTGGTTCGCAGCGGCCTGCGGTCTCTCCTCGAGCGCACCGATGAATTCAAGGTAGTGGCCGAGGGCGCGGACGGCTATGAAGCCATCGAACTGGCGACTCTGCACGCGCCGGACGTGATCCTTCTCGACGTTGCCATGCCTCGTCTGAACGGCACTGATGCCGCGCAATATATTCACGAAAAGCTTCCTTCGGCCGGCGTCATTATCGTCAGCATGCACGCCGATGAAGGCTATGTATTGAAGGCTCTGAAGAGCGGCGTGCGCGGCTATCTGCTGAAGGCGTCGCCGGAGGCTGACATTCTGACGGCAATCCGCGTGGTTGCCGGCGGCCAGGCTTACTTCAGCCCCGCGATTACAAGCATGCTCGTCAACGAGTATGTCTCGGAAATGCGGCGGCATGGAGTCGAGGATAGTTACGATCTGCTGACTCTTCGCGAAAAAGAGATTTTGCGATTGCTGGTTTCCGGGAGCAATAACCGCGAAATATCCGCGCTGTTGAATGTGAGCGTCCCCACGGTCGAAACTCATCGCAACAACATCCTGCAGAAGCTGCACCTTCACAGCCTGCCCGAACTGATCTTGTATGCGGTTCGCAAAGGGCTTGTAGTCTGAGCTGCGTCCGTTTCGCCCGGAAGAGGAAGCTCAAACGAGACGATCGATCCCTTGCCGCGTTCGGAAGCGAGATCTATCGCGCCCCCCAGCCTGGCAATTCGCTCCCCCATCCCAAGAATTCCCATACCGACTTCCTTCGCCGGTTCGAATCCCTTACCGTCGTCCTGAATCGAAACCCGTATCCGGAAATCCCCGGTCTGCTGCACACGGATTCTGATCTGCCGGGCGCCTGCATGACGCGACGCGTTGTGAACGGCTTCCTGCACCACTCTGTAGATGCAGGTCCGGTGATCTTCCGGAAGATCTTCAATGTCGCCTTCGGTGGCGACATCGATGCTGATGCCGGATGTTCGCGAAGCCTCGCGCGCAAGCCATTTCAAAGCAGGCAACAGACCCAGGTCGTCCAGCATAGTCGGGCGCAGCAGGAGGGCGATATTGCGCACAACATTCGCGTTTCGCTGCGTCATATCCTGCACCAACTGCAGCTGCTGCAGCGCTTCGACGGCATCGCTGTTCTCGAGTGCGGCGCGAAGATTTCCCAGACCCAGCATGATGGCTGACAGCACCTGGCCGACCTCATCGTGCAGTTCCCGCGAGATCCGCCGCCTCTCGTCTTCCTGCGCGGAGATCAGTTCCCCGGACAGCCGCTTGAGCTCATTCTGCGCCGCGAGCACCTGCTGAAAGCGAAGCACAGTTTCACGTTCCAGCGCGAAGATTCGCCAAAGAGAGAATCCTGCCAAAAGAATGCCGGTTCCCAAAGTAAATACCAGGAGCCAGCCAAGCCGCTTCCGAAACGAAGCAAAGAGATCTCTGACTTCCTGGCTGTTGGCATCGAACTGCTGCTCGCTCAGTTCGTGAATGCGGTCCGCCAGATCGACTGTCAGCATTCTGCGGGGCAGCACTTCCGTCTCGATGAAAGCGGGGCCGAGCGTTTTTCGCTGCGCGGCCGTCCAGCCAAGCGCAGGGCCCAGTGCTTCCATGTATGCCCTGAGTTCTTTCCCGAACTGATCGAAGACCGCGCGCTCATTCGGCCGGACAAGATGCTCGTAATCCACCGCTTCCGATTCGATCTGCCTTTGAACCTCAAGAAACGCGGCTTTGTGCGCAGCGGCCATTACATCGTTATCGGCAAGCAGATAATCGCGGGCGTAGGTGCCGGATATGTAAATCCCGGCCCGCAGTTTCTCCAGTGCCCGGTCACGCTCGACATAGTCCTTACGAAGCCTTTCCTGACGGACTTCGATCTGCGACGTGAATGACAGGGCGCTGAGGCCCAGCACCGCCATCAGCAGCACAAGACCGCCGAAACCGCCCCAGAGCAGGATTCGGGTCTGGTGTCCGCGTATGCTCTGATCTGTAATCAACGAGCCTCCTGCGCCGGGATCCAGGTGCGGGATTGTTGCAGCGCTTCTTCCAGTTTTCCGATCGAGAACTGCGGATCCTCGCAAAGTGCGATCAGTTCCGCTTCATGCCTCCTGATTTCGGCCACTGCATCGGGAACCTGACTGGCAACCGAAGAGGGGATGGAATGCAGGCCGTTACAATCGCCGTGCAGCAAGTCGCCGGGAAAGATCTGCAATCCTCCGATGCTGACCGGTTGTCCGAATTCCGTGATGTGCGCATAAGAGTGCGACACTCCGGCGCCCGCTGCGAAACATTGAAAACCCATAGCATGAATAGCATCGAGATCCCGCACCGTTCCGTTTGTAACATAGCCAACGCACCCGAGTGCCTTGCTGATCCTCGCGTGAATTTCGCCGAAAAGAGCTCCATTACCCGGAATTCTGTCAACATCTTCAACAGCCAGAAACTTCGGCCCCGGCATACTGGCGACGTACTGCCACCAGTCGGCCCGCTGATAGTACCAGGAACCTGAGATGGGCGGCGCGGAAGCACGCATTCTGGCGGTGATGGCATATCCGGCCACGGGCGCCAGCTTTGGATTCAAACAATGCGTAGTGCCCTGAATGTAACCTTCATTACGCATACGAACGTGGAAGGTTTCAATCGCGTTGGACACCGAACAGGTGTCAGTGCATGTAAGGAAGGCGAGAAGTTCGGTTGAAATGTGCATGCCAAAGGAATGGTTTCGCCGTCAGTATACGGTTTCTTAATGTCCTTGTGAATACAGCCGTTACTGGATTCTTACCGGTTTTCCGCATGAGAGGAGGTTTCTATTCGGCATTTCGATCGCTTCATCGAAGGATTTGCCGGGCCGGTTCAACGGGTCACGCCTGATGGTAATTTTGCGCTTTGCCTTTGCGCTGAAATCGGACTGCCAACTCCAGCTTTGAATCCCTACGCCGAGCCGTGAGTACCGTGCGGATAGAAATGAACAACGCGCATTCGGCCAACGATCCGATGAGTGCGCCAAAACTAAGACCGGTCGGGAATACAGTAGCGGCTGTAGTTTCACCATTTACAGGCGATACCCATAGTGAGTCCTTGAAGGATCATATTGTGTTGCCGACGACTAACGCCATCTAAGCGGACAAAGGATTTATCAATGAGGAGCCCGTTCTCTCCAGCTTCGCAGCCCTGCAACTTGCGTGGTCGAACGCTCCGCTCCCCGTCTCTGAGGGAAAGGCTAAGACGTAGCACGGCCAACTGGACGAGCTATGCAGCGGCGACCAGCTCTGCCTTTGCCATGCTGACCAACGTCTCTGCGTCCGTCGTCGGAACTGACATCCGGGACCGGGCGCCGGAACCCGCAGAGAATGTCGTTACTGGCAAGCAACATTTCGGGACTTCTCAAAACGCGCCCCTGAACAGAGCGGTCGTGTTAGCGATGGCGAGGCAGGATTCCGAAGAAGGACTATTCCTGGCGTCGAACTTTAAGACTGCCCAGACAAGCCAGAGCCTAGCCCCGTCGATTGACCCCGGTGCGCGCTCCCCGGCAAAACAAGGAACACAAGAGCTGAAAACAGCAACAATCGCTTCATCTTGTGCTACACGTTTTGTGCTCCACTTTCATTGATAGTCCTTCTTGTCCGTTTAGATAATATCGGTTCCCAAGTCCGCCGAGAATACGGTAACTACTGTATTTTGATCTGAAATAGGTCCCAAAAGACCAGCTGTCCGTCCATTGCTTTTTCTTTGCGGGTAAGTGCGGACGATCAAAAAAAGTTAGATAAGAGTGCGTGTGACGTCGATTTTTCCTGAGGCACGCGTGACTTCCGGCTTTACCCAACTTCGGAGGAGCTTTCTACAGGACTACCAAGTCAATAATTCAGGTTTTCCCTGTATTGTCGGCTTGCAGAATAGGCTCTAGCATTTAATGGATGTCTACAACATCTACTGCGCGCAACCATAAACGCCTAATGCGTCCGTCGCTGATTGGATCCATACTTTGTTCGACGTCAGTTTTCGGGCAAACGATCCCGGATCGGGCGCGGCTCGGCCAGTAGGGAAATGTGTGAGTAACGCCAACAAAGCCTTCAGTTGCCCGGCAATCGGGTTGATTCTGACTGTCGTGTCTCTTCGCGGAGACGAGCAGCACGACAACAGACTGTTGGATTTCACCGTCGTCGCAGTCGACGGTGAAATCTCTCTCCAGGAACTTTCGGGCATTCCCGTGCTTGGCAATTATCCGGATCAATAAAGGAGACATGAAATGTCTGAAAGAAACGTAGTAGCAGCTGTTTATAATACGCACGTCGAAGCCGAAGAAGCGGTCAAGGAGCTTCAGCGGGGTGGAATCGATATGCACTCATTGTCCGTCGTGAGCAAGGACACGCACGCCGATGAAGAGGTAGTTGGTTACTACAACACCGGAGACCGAATGAAGTATTGGGGAAAGCTGGGAGCTTTTTGGGGAGGCTTCTGGGGGTTGTTGTTCGGATCGGCCTTCTTTGTCATTCCCGGTGTCGGTCCGCTGCTCGTGGCTGGTCCTTTGGTCGGCTGGATCGTGGGGGCGCTCGAAGGCGCCGCGGTTGTCGGAGGAGTGAGCGCTCTTAGCGCCGGACTTTACAGTATTGGCATTCCGAAGGATTCTGTCATTGAGTACGAAACGGCGATCAAGACAGACAAGTACTTGCTGGTTGTGCATGGCACGGCATCGCAAGTTGAGAAGGCGAAGGAGATTCTTTCCAGCACGCGGCCACTGAATCTTAACGTGCACGGAGCAGAACTCGTCGGCGCTTCTGGCAGATAGCGCTCCTGCGCGTCTCGAGGGTACCCCTCGCAAGCCAACATATATGAGGGGGGTGAAAACGTGGGTTTCTGCTCTCGTCGCGGCCGGTACGATGCCGCAAACAAAAGTATTCCGCGCGTGTACATCGATTGGTCGCGACGCCTGTTCGCCAGGAGAATCAAGAAGTCGCGGAAAGCAAAGGCTCTAACGCGGTATGGCTAACCCGGTCGCTGCACAATCTTCCGGCAAGAATGTCCCGGTTTCAACGGGCCTGACGAGCGATGAAGCCCGCCAAAGGCTCGCTAAATACGGCCCAAACGCTGTTCCCGACACCGCGGTGCATCCATTGCGCAGGGCACTGACCAAATTCTGGGCTCCCGTTCCATGGATGCTGGAGGCTTCGATCATTCTCGAAGTCGCCCTCGGCAAATACGTCGAGGCCGCAGTGATCGGGGCTCTCCTGGTCTTCAACGCCGCTCTCGGGTTCTTTCAGGAAGGGCGCGCTCAGGCCACTCTCGCCGCGCTGAAGTCGCGTCTGGCCCTGAACGCGTCTGTCCGCCGCGATAACGCCTGGGCGACCGTGCCGGCGGCCGCATTAGTGCCCGGCGACATTGTGAAACTTTCGCTCGGCGGTGTGGTTGCCGCCGACGTGCGCCTGACCGGGGGATCGGTGTTGCTTGACCAGTCCATGCTCACTGGCGAATCCGTTCCAATCGAAGCTGGCGCCGGTTTCGAAACTTATGCAGGAGCGCTGGTGCGACGAGGTGAGGCTGTGGCGGAAGTCACGGCGACCGGAACACGCACTAAGTTTGGACGCACCGCGGAGCTGGTTCGTACTGCGCACGTCGAAAGTTCCCAGCAGAAAGCCGTTCTGCGTGTGGTGCGCAATCTCGCCATATTCAATGGCGTCATCATCCTGATGCTGGTTGGGTACGCCTACGCTCTCAAGATGCACGGTGCCGAGATCGTTCCCCTGGTTCTCACGGCAATTCTGGCGTCGATTCCAGTGGCGCTGCCGGCTACCTTTACCCTTGCCGCGGCGCTCGGCGCTCGGGCTTTGGCCCGTCTGGGCGTCCTTCCGACACGGCTCTCCGCCGTGGATGAGGCAGCAAGCATCGAGGTTCTGTGTGCGGATAAAACTGGCACGCTGACGAAAAACGAGCTAAAAGTGACCGCCGTACGTCCAATGCCCGGATTTGACGAGTCGCACGTTCTTGGAATGGCTTCGCTCGCCAGTTCGGAAGGCGGCCAGGATCCGGTAGACGCGGCCATTCGTTCAGCCGCCTCGCAGTCCGTGGCTTCCGATCTGCCGAAGCTAAGTAAGTTTGTGCCCTTCGATTCCGCCACGAAGATGTCCGAGGCCACGGCGATCGATTCGAGCGGCGCCACAGTGCGCGCCGTGAAGGGCGCCTTCGCCGCAGTTATAGGCCTTACACAACCATCGCCTGACGGGTCCACAATCGCAAGCCAGCTGGAAGCGCAGGGCTTCCGGGTGCTGGCTGTCGCGGTGGGTCCACCGCAGGCGGTGAGGCTCGCAGGAATTATTGCCCTCAGCGATCCACCCCGAACGGATTCCGCCGCCCTCATTACAGAGCTGCACACGTTGGGAGTCCGCACGGTAATGGTAACCGGCGACGCCCCCGCCACGGCGGCGATTGTGGCCCGTGCTGTGGGTCTTGACGGAGCGGTCTGTCCAGCCGGACCAATCCCCGATGGCGTACGTCCCGAGCAATTCGCGGTGTTCGCAGGCGTGCTTCCGGAGGGTAAGTACAACCTCGTTAAGTCGTTCCAGAAGAGCGGCCACACGGTCGGCATGTGCGGCGACGGAGCCAACGACGCGCCAGCGCTGCGCCAGGCGCAGATGGGCATCGCGGTGTCCACTGCGACCGACGTTGCGAAATCGGCGGCGGGGATCGTGCTGACTAAGCCGGGACTCGGCGGCATCGTCGCTTCGGTAAAAGAAGGCCGCATGACCTTCCAGCGCATTTTGACTTATACGCTGAACTCCGTGATTAAAAAGATCGTGCAGGTGCTGTTTCTGGCGGCGGGCCTGATCATGACAGGGCATGCCATCCTGACCCCCATGCTGATGGTCATCCTGATGATCACCGGCGATTTCCTTGCCATGTCCCTGACGACAGATAATGTACGCGCGTCTGCGACCCCTAATGCCTGGCGAATCGGCCCGCTGACGATCGCAGGGATAGTGATGGGAATTGGCGATCTGATCTTCTGTGTCGCCATTTTGGCCATCGGCAAATATCGGATGGACCTCGGAATCGACGCGCTGAGAACACTGGCGTTTGTGTCGCTGGTGTTCGGCAGCGAGGCGACGCTCTATGCGGTTCGCGAACGCCGGCGACTGTGGAGTTCCCGTCCAGGCCTCTGGGTAATTGTGTCTTCGGTCTGCGATGTTTTGATCGTTGTGGCGCTGGCCACACGCGGAATCGCCATGACTTCTCTGCCAGTGCTGGCGGTGGGAGAAATACTCATGGCAGCAGCGGTCTTTTCGTTCGTCCTGGACTTTGCCAAAGCCCCCGTGTTCCACCGTCTCAGGATCGGCGGTGAATCGGGGAAGGATGCGGGACCTGCGCTGCCCGACACGCCCTCATCGCCTGCCAAAGAGCCGCAGAATCTGACGTCGCAGATCGCTACGCGGGCCTATGAACTCTTCGAGAAGCGAGGCCGTAGCGATGGCCACGCAGGTCAGGACTGGAGCGAGGCGGAGCGCGAGATTCGGAAGGAGCAGTCCGGAGTGAAATCTTAGGGACGCCGGACGGAGGAATATGAAAATCATTTCAAACGATTACCGCGTGCAGCCGGGTAAGAAGCTCAAACTCGACGATCGGCCGACGATCGGGAAGCCTTTTTGCGATTCGAAGAAAAAGTACAAGGAAATGCTCGCAGATCACGTTGAGCAATTGAGCGCGCTGCAACAACTCCACTACGCATCGAACCGTTATGCCTTGCTGATCGTTTTTCAGGGAATGGACTCGGCCGGAAAAGACGGCGCCATTCGGCACGTCATGTCCGGAATTAACCCGCAGGGCTGTCAGGTTTCCAGTTTCAAACAACCGAGCGCGAATGAGCTGGAGCACGACTTTCTCTGGCGAACGACGTGCGTGCTTCCTGAGCGCGGGCGGATCGGTATATTTAACCGCTCCTATTACGAAGAAGTGCTCGTGGTTCGGGTGCATCCGGAAATTCTCCGCAGCCAGGGGCTATCGGAGGAATTGCGCGACGAAAAGACTATCTGGGACGAACGGTATCGCTCCATAGTGGACCTCGAACATCATCTTTATCACAATGGAACGCGAACCATCAAAGTATTCCTGCACCTCTCGCGGGAAGAACAAAGAAAGCGCTTTCTCGAGCGTATCGATGAACCCGACAAGAACTGGAAATTCAGCGTTGCGGATATTCACGAGAGGAAATACTGGAAGCGTTATATGGAAGCTTACGAGGAGTGTCTGCGCGCGACGAGCACGCATCATGCGCCCTGGTACGTAGTTCCCGCCGACGACAAAGACAACGCCCGGCTGATTGTTTCGCAAATTGTTCTCGATTCACTTCGAGGACTCAAGATGGCATATCCAAAAACCACCCCGAAACGCGAGCACGAGCTCAAAGCGATTCGCAAACTGCTTGAGAAGTAATCGTTTCAGAGAGACCGACAGCGATCGCAACGAATCGCCGCTTTACGCGCGCCATCGCAGGAATGCCCCGACGCCGCCAATCGATTCGAGCAAAGCCGGGTCTTCAATGAACGTTACGACCGCGCCGGTCTGCTTGGCTTTCGTCACCAGCAGGTCGGGCAGGGACGCTTGCCGTGGTTCTTCGCTTTCCGTTCCTCCCCCCGCATCCGGGATCTCCGGCGCGAGGGTGGCTTCCACTTCCTCCGGCTGGGGATGGGACTCCTCAAGCGTGCCGCTAATCAGGAGTTCCTCGACCTGGCCGTTCGACAGGGCTTCGAGCGTCTCATGCAGCCCGACTACGGCCAGTCCACGAGCGCGAAATTGATCCATCAGCCGGTCCGTCTTTTCCGCGGCAGTCTTCGCTTCGCCCTCCTGTAGCTTTGCCAGGGTAGCGGTCAGAACATCCTGATCGGACGCATGGATATCCAGTTTCATTACCTCCACCATGGGAACCATTTCCTGAGGCAGTTGTGCCTGCAGCAGCGGAATCACAACTGAGTCTCCGGCAAGGATGATATGACTTACGTGGTCGTCGCGGACGATCTGAGCGAGGTGTTCGATGACCTCTTTTGCATGCTCATCGTGGGCATTGCCTGCACGGCGCTGGTAGCGGGCCTGAGACCAGCCTCCGACCTTGACCCGATGAACTTTCTTCCCTTTCACTTCTTCCGCATCAACGACATGGCCCAGCCCGAACACGAAGATGCGCGCCATGTTGGTGTCAGTGAGGACTGCCGCGTACCGCGGGTATAGTTCGTCGATACGGGCCAGATGATACAGATGCGGCTGGTTATAGGCGTAGACGCGGTTGTCGCTGACAGGAGTTGTTAACTGGATCGCCTCGAAGAACTCTTCCTTGCCCCAGCATGCAAAAATGGCGACTCCGTTGGCCGCCGCATCGATTTTGTCGGTGACATATGAAACGATTCGCTCTGCATCCCTGTCGAAACTCTGACGCTCGGAAGAACTCGTCGCCCAGGTTCTGGCCAGGGCTTTGAATTCGCGATGGAGATACGGCACTGCGTCGGGCGATCGCCCGTGCTGATCCGGCTGAGTGTTCAGGTAGACGCTTAATACCGGGAACGTGGTAGGCTCGAACGCCACAAGCCGCGCGAGAGGCTCTTCTATGTTGGTGGCAAGTTGCTCTGTGATCGTGGAAGACACGACAGACTAACAGCACGCGGCAGGCCAGAACGCTGAAATTCGGTCTTCCGGCGACCTTTGACCTTTTGGGACGACGTTCAGTGTCGTCCACCGAATCCCGTGACGAGTTGCCGCGACGCTATCCCGCACCCGCCGCCACTCGAACAGGTCTGGCACGATTCGCAGGTCCATCGAGGTTATTTAGCGCGGCGGCCACAACGGCCACCCAGCCCCGGTCATAGCGGGGACTCCAGATCCCCATGTATTTCCCCGGCTGGATATGTTTCTGCCGCGTCGGTGCCTAACCCGGATCTAAAAAGCTCACGCGCGGCCGCTATAGCCCGAGTGCGGAGTTCGGCAAGAGAGTCCGTCTGATCGATGAACACGTCAACTATTGCCCGGTTGCTGAATTCAGGGAACTGAGAATCGTGTTCGCAGAAAGAGACTTTGACTTCCGTCTTATTGAGCGGACGAGGTGCCACCGATAAGACGCGGATATTCATGGAGCGCGTCATGAGATGCCATCCAGGAGTTCAGTTCGCTCCCGCAAATTATTCGACGGCTGCCCAGGAGCCGTCGGGGTCGTACCACATGATAGACGGAATCAATGTCGTCGTTCGTGGGCCGAAATCTTTTTCAAAAATCTGTCCATCCTGATTGACGATAAACGTGTGAACGCCAGTCGTACCATATTCCGCTGGCCAGGCGATGAGACCGAATCCCCCAATCATGGCGTTCCCGGCGATATATTTGTGCGCACCGCCCGGTGCGTTGGGGCCTTGCTGCTTCAGTATGCGGAAATAGTAGCCGTGGAAGGGCTTTCGACCGTGTACTCCGGAAATCGCTTCCGCCATGGCGAAGTCCTCAGGCACAAGTGGCGGAAAGGCTCCGGCCGCTGTGCCGCTGCGATAGAGCCCATCCTTGCCGCCTGAAGAACCCATGATCTTTTGCGAGTAGGCGTGGGTTCCCGGTGCAGAAAGTGCCTGGGTTGCGTACGCCTCCTGTGCTCCCACATAGCCCGCGCAAACTTCGATAGTGTCCAGTTCATTCTCGCCAATACGGCGGGCACGCAGCTCAAACGCACCGAGATCAGGATCGAAATGCCATTTCTGACCATCCCGAATCAGCGGAATGGGAAACGGCCACTCGTCATTGCCGACTAACACGACTGCGGCCGCACTATCTATGGAAGAATGCTCAACCAGGTATTTAGCGGCCGCCAGTTTGGAGAATTCCAGCCGTTCTTCGCGATCCTGATTCGTATTTCCGGAAGTCAGAATATCCTGTGCGGTGGATCCCAGGATTGCGGTCAGTTCGCCCGTATCATTCTTTGAAGCGGCGTCTATTAGAGCTCCGGCAGCTGCCTCCGCGGACTCGAACGTCCTTGGCTGAATGCCTGGGTGGCCGGCCGGCGCTTGCCCGATGGCAGCATTGGGAATACTAGTGACGATCATCGCCACGGCGAGCGTTGTCAATGTACTTAAGATAGTTCCCTTCATCGTCTTCCGCCTCCGCCATGCATTCCGCCACCGCCGCGCATTCCTCCGCCACTCATTCCTCCTCCGCCGCGCATTCCACCGCCAAAGCCCGCGTGGCCCATGCTGGAGAACCCGTGGTCGCTCTGCATACGGGCAGCGGAGCCATTGCGACTGCCACCGAATGCGCTATGGTTTTCGGCTGAGCTCTGGCGCCCGAAGCCTTGCATCCCGGATCGTTCGGCGGGGGTTGCACGCGTCCCTGCGCCCGCTGCACGCATTCCGGTCGGTGCCCCGCCACGGGCGCTTTGCGCCCCACGAAATTGATTCGACACCGCCCGACTGGAATATGCGACCCCTAATCGGTGAGCCGGATCGTGCGCCCACACGTTTCCTCCGCCGAGTCCCGAATGAAAGTCCCGAAATCCATACCGATGGAAGAAATTGTTATTCACGAAAATATTTCCGCCGAACCAGTTCGGGCCCCAACCCCAGCCAAAGCCACCCCACATTCCCCAGCCGCCTCCAAAATAGAGTCCGAGATCGATGCCGGGAAAGAACGACAGGCCTACATCCATCGACGGGTAAAACAGCGGTGGATAGTCTCCAAACTCCGGTGGTCCCCAGACAGCGGCGGGATTGTAATCGGGCACGTAAACAGTTTCGGGATTCACAGGCTGAATCTGAATCGCAGTCTGACCGTTATCGGTTGCAGTCGAGACGTTTTCCTGTGGCGTTGAACTTAGCTTTCCGGCCCCTTGCGCGCGCGTTCGCATTCTCTGGACTGCGGCCATTACGTCGGCCTGCTGCGCCAGAAACGCGTTACCCAAGTCTGTAGTCCACCTTACATCCTGGTTCAGACGAGCGAGAACACCAGGAAAAGCCACCAGCGCCTGGATGCCCGGATCCCAGTTCTGATGCTGGGCTTCATCCATCAGCTTCTTTCCAGTACGGTTTTTGTTCTGCTGAAGCCACTGCTGGGCTTCGACAACTTCGAGCGGATAGGTACTTGCCACCAGTATCTCGCTCAATAATGTATCGGGATAAAGAGCGATCGGCGCCACCAGGTCTTCCAGTTGTTGGGGCGCGAGGGGCTGATCCGACGTTCCGGCAGGGCCGGGAGATGGCGGGGGTTGCTGCTGTTGACTAAGCAGGGACCCGCCCAGCGAAATAGCCAGGAACACCACAATGCCGGTCCTGTTGTTTCTCACGATGTTCTCCTCTTTCATGGCTACCTCAGAAAGTTAAGGCACGGATATAGACACTCTCCGAAATGCCGCCCGCTTGGTCGACTGACGCCCTCCGGATTGCACGCAAGCGGTTCCCGCGTGGAGCTGGATTCTCTTAATCGGTCACGTCGCTGCAGCAAGCAATCCGTATGCCCGTCGCACCTTGTCGCTCTCCAGCAGGTCTTTCACGACGAACCCGATTTCCAGAATCCCGTTCAGGTCGAACGGCTTCTCGATGTACCGTGCGATGCCCAGCGCGTCGAGTTTCGTCCGCTT
>Ga0182013_10005283_pt1 | contig 15087 bp, 16 predicted proteins | sample 612S2MmetaG_FD_120487 | JGI IMG/M metagenome (GOLD analysis project Ga0182013, IMG submission 120487) | Permafrost microbial communities from Stordalen Mire, Sweden - 612S2M metaG | ecosystem: Environmental > Terrestrial > Soil > Wetlands > Permafrost | place: Sweden: Stordalen | collected... | reverse complement strand
GATGCCGCTGGCATCGGGTATTTGTGCCTTTGCTGATTCTATAAATATGTCATCGCTCTGCGATGATGAAAGGTGGATAATAAAAGATTTGATCAGCTAGAAGTTGAACTATTAATGCTTTAAATATAACCCGATAATGGCTGCCATTTGCGCTATCCAAAAACCAACCATCCATTTTATTAAATCAACTTTACTATTGGCTATATCTTCATTTGTAGCCAGTACATCTCTCTTTTCCAGGTATTTTGCTTCGGCTTTTGCCTCAAAATACTCAATGATAGTTTCGGCTTCTTTCTCGCCTAACTTCGCCTTAAATATTTCATATACCCGTAATTCTAAGCTTGACATACTGAATTTGCTTTGCTACAAATTTATAAAAATGCAAGCTAATAACAAAAACCACCTAATCAACCTATCAATGAATGCCATTTCACTCCTCCCATTTACGCTTCCCAAACTCCGTCTTATCCATTCTGGGCATGTTATCGGGGCCAAAGCCAAAAACAATACTTTGCAGATAAATAGCAGCTTGCACCCGCTCGCCTGGCGTTTTACTCAACCAATACAGGCGTCGGTCGTCAGCTTGCTGATGGGAAACTTTTGCAAATACATTTTTATCAAGCCGAAACATGGAACGAATATAATAAAAAGCAATAGCATGTTCCTGGTGTACTACTCTCCTCCCAATTATGCACACCCTGTGCAATTTGCCGCCCGTTTATTGATTATCTTCATTGAAATAATGAGGAAGTAATTTTTTTAGATTACCTTGAAAGCAAGGCCTTCAAAAAAGCTGAAAAATGTTGATAAAGTGCGGGAAACTGTTTGTGGAACGTTTAGAAAATTTTTGTGCTAAAGATTTCGTTTAGAATAACGAAAAGTGAATTTTTGCAACCCCTTCAAAAGGAAGGATGGAATGCAGAGGCTGAATTTCTTCTTCTGACACTATTGCCCGAACAATAAATGAATTATGGCTGAACCAGTTGAAATAGTGAAAAAATCACTGCTCAGGAAATCGACCCCTGAAGTGAACATGAGCGATTACGGCAAACTGCCTCCGCAGGTTAAAGAACTGGAGGAAGCTGTGCTGGGCGCGGTAATGATTGAGCAGAATGCCATTAACGAGGTTATTGATATCCTGAAGGATGAATCGTTTTATGTAGACTCGCACCAACGTATCTGGAGGGCCATTCGCTTACTGTTTCAGAACCAGGCCCCCATTGACCTTTTAACCGTTACCGAACAACTAAAAAAGAACGGCGACCTGGATGCTGCCGGCGGCCCTTTTTATGTTGCCCAGCTTACCAATAAAATTGGCTCGGCTGCCAACGTTGAATATCATGCGCGGTTAATTGCTGAAAAGTATATCCAGCGTCAGTTAATTTCTACCTCCTCTGAAATTATCAAAGATGCCTACGAAGACAGCACCGACGTTTTTGATTTGCTGGATAAGGCCGAAAAAAACCTGTTTGCCATTGCTGAAAACAGCTTGAAAAGAAACTCGGAAGACATAGGCTCTATTTTAATGGGCGAGTTGAAAGAGATTGATATCCGGATGGAAAACACCGAAGACCACCTGAACGGTGTGGCCTCCGGCTTTTTGGACCTTGACCGCACCACCGGTGGCTGGCAGAAGAGCGACTTAATTATAGTTGCAGCCCGCCCTGCCATGGGTAAAACAGCCTTTACACTGGCCCTTGCCCGCAATGCAGCAGTTGATCATAAAAAGGGAGTTGCCATTTTCTCTTTGGAAATGTCGTCAGTGCAGTTGGTACAGCGTTTAATGTCGATGGAAACGCAGATTCCTTCTGATAAAATCCGTAAAGGAAATTTGCTTCCATACGAATACACCCAGCTTACTTCAAAAATTGATAACCTGAAGAGCGCCCCTATTTTTATTGACGATACTCCTGCCATTAACGTATTTGAGTTACGCAGCAAGTGCCGCAGGTTAAAACAGCAGCACGACATACAACTGGTGGTTATTGATTACTTACAGTTAATGAGCGGCAGCATCGACGGCAAAAGCGGTAACCGCGAACAGGAAATAAGCCAGATATCGCGCTCATTAAAAGGCCTTGCAAAGGAATTACAGATACCGGTTATAGCCCTTTCGCAGCTATCGCGTGCGGTTGAAACGCGGGGCGGTGATAAGAAACCTATCCTCTCGGATTTACGTGAATCGGGCGCTATTGAGCAGGATGCCGATATTGTTATCTTCCTTTACCGTGGCGAATACTACGGTTTGGAGCAGGATGCCGAAGGCAATAGCACTAAAGACGTGGCCGAAGTTATTATAGCCAAGCACCGTAACGGGCCGGTTAAAACAGTGCGCACCCGCTTTATTAACCACCTGGCCAAGTTTGAAAACTTTGATGAAATTGGCGCCAGCGACCAATACACGGAAATACAAAGCGGCGGTGCCAAGCAACAATTCAAAAGCAGGTCTTCTAAAATGAACGAAGATGAAGGCGATGATGCTTCTTTCGAAAAGAAACATAAGAAAGAGGATTTTGATGAGGATGTGCCGTTTTAAAACTGAAAGAATGCATGTGTGGTATCAGTAGCCTCATCGACATGCGTTGGCCTTTCAGGGATATCCATGGTTACAGTTTTGCCCTTTATAGTAACGTTAGTGCTGCGGTCCCGTTCAAGGCAAGATTGCTCCAGGCGCATCAGCAACTGGTCTTTACGCACGCCATTGCAGCCTGGATAATCAAAACAGACCCAGCAGGTAACCAGCAATGGGATAAAACTATATTTTTAAATGACGGCGCCTCTACGTCAAATGCTTTTCAAACAAGTGATGGCAGCTATATAATTGGCAGTTTTACCGGTGCTGAGATTGGCTACTATAAAACCCAACCCAGTTGGGATTCTTCTTCTGATTATTGGATTGTAAAATTTCGTGATACAGTTATTACTGGTATCAATGAAATAACCAACAAAATGCAAATGAGTCTTTACCCCAACCCCTTCACCTCTGAGTTAGATATTTCAATAGCCCAAGCCAATCTAAAACAAGCAGACTTCAGCATCTGCAACGTACCTGGCCAAACCATTTACACCCAACACGAAACCAACGTAAGCCTCACCTACACCAAAATACTTGATTTAAGCTACCTGCCTGACGGCGTTTATTTAGTTGAGGTTGTTGTGGATGGAGAGGTGAGTTAGGGAGGTGGTGCAACAATAGAGCTGCCCTTGTATTTGCATTAAAGTCCCCCTTCGGGCAGGGCTGTTTCATTCTCTGAAGATTCACTTTCAGGCGGCTCCTCTGGAGCGCAATAATGTCTTCGTTTATTTCTACAAACAGCCGGCTGCTCTGCAGCGTTTTTGAAAGGCCATCGAATAAAGAGTATTTACGTTCCGTAAGAACCGTCTGTTTGTAGAAATACGATGTAAAAAGCTGTTGCGCTCCAGAGGAGCCGCCTTTTTTAGACTCTCTTAATAGAATGAAACAGCCCTGCCCCTTCGGGGGATTTAGGGGGCTGCTGCTGCCTTATTGCCACTTATCGCGGTCGGTTATATCCTCATCTTCCTTCAGGCGGCTGAACTTACCTTCGCTTAAAGCTTTGCCTTCCTCATTCTGGAGCCTCAAAGTCCACGAATTGGATAAGCTTGTTTCAATCCACAAATTCCCTGATTTTCTGAATACTTCAGCCGAAAGGCCGAAGTCTTTCCAAAAAATGTTTTCAAGCTTTTCAACGCTGTCGTCCGGGTTTATATGAATAGTTCCCTCAACCCTTAATTTGCCACAAACACCTATAAGCCGGTTAGGCGGAAACATATGTGCCTTAGTCAGTTTGTTTAAGGAAGAGTGAGGGATGTCGAAAAATTCAATTTTCAGATATGGAAACTCCTCACTGAATTGCTTCTGCAATTCGCTTATAGCCATTTTGTTTGCAATATTGAGTTCCATATCGGGGTATTTTAGCTTATTTATGGCAACAATTATGTTTTGTACAATCGGTTTTACTTAACTCCGGACTTACATAAGGGATCCCCAGGTTCAACCCGCGCAAAATCAATAACACTGCCATAAATGCCACAAAAACGGGAACTGTCTTTTTAAAAGTGTTTCTTAACCCCATACTTATTTTTTGCCCGGCAAGGGTAAGCCCCAACATGGCCGGTAAGGTTCCTAAACCAAAAACCATCATAAACAAGCTACCTTTTAAAGGGTCTGCCATGGCAATAGCTCCGGCCACTGCTGTGTAAACCAATCCGCAAGGCAATAACCCGTTTAAAACTCCTATGCTGAATAACGCACTGTAACTTCTTGTTTTGAACAAACCGGACAACGCATTCCTTATTTTTGCCGCAGGCTGAAAAAAACGGTTAACACCGGGTATTTTTTGCAAATAGCGATTAGGAATAAGGATAATTGACAATATAATTACCCCCAGCGTAATTGAAAGGGCCTGCTGATAACCGGCAATTACAAATGATTTACCCAATAGCCCGAAAAACAGGCCAAAGAAGCCATAGGTGATAACCCTGCCTATATTGTAAAGAACAATACCGCTAATGCGCGATATGTTGGTATTATTAACCACAGGCAATGCCAAAGCAATGGGCCCACACATGCCTATGCAGTGTAAACTACCCAAAAAGCCAAGCGTTATTGCTGTAATTAAAAATTCCATCAGTTAATATTTATTACTCCCTCGCTGTAATATGTCTGGCCCCCGGCGCTCCAGTCAATTTCCATTTTATAAACCCCATGATGAAATTTATCTGAGGCTATCAGGCAGTTTCCGGTTGAATCGGGATGACAGCTTACATTAAAATCGCGCAGACTGTTATCGGGCTTATAAAACAATACATCGGCCTTAACGTTTTTGCCTTTTACTTCTTTAGGGAAAGTCAGCAACACCTGGCGTGTGCTAACCGTCCAGCTAATAGTATCGCCCAAACTATTGCTGCGTTTCATTTTGTTCAGTTGCTCCTGGTATTTCAGCTCCTGGCCATAATAGTCAGCGGTAACCAGTTCCGTTTTCAATACGGTTGATTGCCATACCATAAAAAGCATAAAAGCAACAAAGCCACTGTAAACAATAGCTAAACCCCAACCCCAGTTAAATTTTTTAAACATAAATTTGTTTTTAACGGTTACCCGGAGCCATAAAATTGGTAGTTACTTCATCCACCTTTTTGCCATTGGCATATACTCCGATATGAATATTGTTTTTACGATGATGGATATTAGCTTTATCAATAAACACAAAAAACACACCGTCTTGTACCGATTCCTTTTCAGCTGCCATATCGCTGCCAACTACCTTAATGGTTCCGTTTAAATCGTTGTCCTCCATCTTTAATGTTACCGGCAACACCTTCCGCGTTTTATTCAAAAGCTGGATGTTATACAGGTTGCTGATTTTATTGTCAGCCTGCTCCTGGTAAGTCATTCCCTGAACGCGCAAAACAGTTGCCTGAACATCCTTGTGGGTGGAAAGCAACACTATAAATACAGTCAGCAATATTAAAAGCACTACCGAGTAAGCAATTGAACGGGCCGTAGGTTTTAACTTCTCACCTTTGGCTATGTTATTTTCCGAGGCGTACCTTATCAGTCCGGTAGGCCGGTTTACATGTTCCATTACCTCATCGCAGGCGTCAATACAGGCCGTGCAGTTTATACATTCAAGTTGGGTACCGTTTCTGATATCTATCCCTGTTGGACAAACATGCACACACATGCCGCAGTCAACACAATCTCCAAGCTTCTTCTCCTCTCCTTTCTTAATTTTCCCTCTTGGTTCGCCCCGAACATAATCATACGCAACTACTATGGTATCAGGGTCTAACATTACACCCTGCAATCTGCCGTAAGGGCAAACAATAATACAGGCCTGTTCCCTGAACCACCAGTAAATAAAAAAGAATACACTGGTAAAAATCAACATAGGAATAAAAGTGGCAACGTGTTTTCCAACACCTTCTTTATACAAAAGTACCACCTGGTCCATCCCTACTATGTACGAAAGGAAATAATTGGCAATAATATACGATACGAGAAAGAACGCGACAAACTTGCCTGACCGTTTCAAAATTTTTTCACCATTCCATGAGGCTATATCAAGTGCCTTTTGCTTTGCCGAGTCACCATCAATCAGATATTCTATTTTGCGGAATATCATCTCCATAAATATGGTTTGAGGGCAAACCCATCCGCAAAATATCCTGCCAAATACAACAGTGAAAAGAACAATAAACACCACAAACGTAAGCATGGCAATAACAAACAAAAAGAAATCCTGGGGCCAGAAAATAACACCAAACAGAATAAACTTCCGCGCTACAAAATTCAGCATAAATAAAGGCTGGTCGTTCACCTTTATCCAGGGCAAAGTAAAAAACACAACTATGTAAACTATGCTTGCAACAGTTCGCCAGTTATATAACTTTCCCTTAGGCCTGCGCGCAAAAATCCAGTTGCGCCTGCCTTTCTCGCTGATGGTACTAATTGAATCCCGGAAAACATCATTCTTCGCACTCATAACATAGTCTGCTTAATTAAATACGTTTTGCCGCAGCCGTATCTTTTGATACTACCTGGGTAGAATCAGTTTTTACAGCACCGCCTTCATTATACAAATCGCCTTGCGGGGCCTTGGCGTTTGGAGGATTAGTACCATGCAAGCTCTTAATATAGCTTGCTACATCCCTTATTTGCACGGCACTCAAATCGGTTTGCCATGATTTCATCCCTTTTGCCGGAAAGCCAAATTTTATGGTTTTAAATATATCTTTAATGCTTCCGCCATGTAACCAGTAATTATCTGTTAAGTTCGGGCCTACAACTCCCTCACCAAGTTTGCCGTGGCACGGAGAACAGTTAGTTGCAAAAATACCTTTGCCGTCAGCTATGCCCGCAGCATCTGCCAGGGTTACGCTATTCTCATCCACTTTACCGGCGTTGGCACGCGCATATGTTTCCTGCTGTTCTTTAGCCTGGCGCATAGCGGTATCGTACTCATCGTGGCTGGATGGGCCACCCATTACATGGTAGTAAGCCATATACCCAAAGGCCCATACGATGGAAATATAAAAGCTGTATTTCCACCATGGGGGAAGGTTATTATCCAATTCCTGTATCCCATCATAATTATGCTCAAGCAGAATATCTTTTTCATGCTCTACAGAAACTGAGGCATTTAAGTTATCCAGCAACTTAGGGAATTTGAATTTAAACGTTGCCTTTTTGTCTTCCTTGTGTGGAACCAACGCATTCAGCAGGCTGCGGATTTTGAGAATCAATACAATTATCACAAACAACTCGGTTATCAGGACGCTGATGGCCATAATCATATTCCAGTTAGTGGCCAGTGAGTTGGTTGTTGCCGCAGGGTGTGGGGAGGGGCTTCCCTGTGCAAATAAAACCCCTGAAACCAGCAACAAGAGGGATACAGCTACGGCTTTGGCATTATGTTTTTCAATAACCAGTTTTACAGTACTTATCAGTACTCCGCCCAATATGAATATTACCAATAGCAGTGTTCCCATAATCATATAAAGGGAATACCACATCAGGTCGTCGTTACTGCTGCTTGCAGGCGCAGCTTTTGCTGCCTCATTTTGGGCGAGCAAGGCCAGCGGAAGCATTGCGCTAACCAGTGCAATTGCTTTTCCTATTCTGTTTGTTTTTTTATTTCGAAGCATGGCTTTTTTTTACAGGTTAATCGTTTTTTGAATCATTCAGCGGAATCTGAGCAAGCTCAGCTATATATTCTTTATTGGCAGTAAGCGTAACTATCAACACACCTGCAAATACTATCACAAAAAGAACAAGGCCTATATCGCCGTAGATATCTACCCCGGCTAAGCTTTCGGCATATTTTTTTATAAATGAGAACATAGTTTTGGTTTTTAGATAATTGATTATTTAATCTCTGACTGTTGAACTGTCTGATTCTGGGCTTTAATATCTTTACCCAGCCTTTGCAGGTAAGCTATCAGGGCAATAATTTCTTTTTTGTCTGAAGTCTGTATGCCATCTTTTCCCAGGCTGGCCTGTATTGCCAATGCCTGTTTTCTGAGGTCCGCATCGGCTTGTTTATCATATCCGGCAGGATAAGGAACACCCAGCATTTGCATAACCCTTATTTTACGCTGAGTCAGCGAAGTATCTAAGTCCTGATCAAGCATGTGTGTATAAGATGGCATAATTGAACCCGGGCTCATAGAGCGTGGGTCATCCAGGTGATTATAGTGCCAGCTATCAGGATATTTTCCACCTTCGCGGGCCAAATCCGGCCCAATTCTTTTTGAACCCCACAGGAATGGGTGGTCATACACAAATTCGCCGGCTTTTGAATATTCACCATAACGGGCCACTTCTTCGCGGAACGGCCGAACCATCTGCGAATGGCACAAATAACATCCTTCACGAACATATATATCACGTCCTTGTAACTCAAGCGGGGTATATGGTTTTACACTGGCAATGGTTGGAATATTAGACTGAATAAGGAAAGTTGGTAAAAATTCAACCAAACCGCCGATAAGTACCATTACAAGGGCTAAAACAAGGAACTGAACCGGACGGCGTTCAATCCACCTGTGCCAGTGTTCTGAACTGTGAGAAGTATAGGTCTTTTCAAGTGCCGGAGCTTCAGCAGCTTCTTCAGCCTGGAACGAACCTTGCATAGCAGTTCTTACTAAAACATAAACACCGGTGCAGGTTCCTGTAAGGTAAAGCAATCCGCCAAAGACACGCATGTAATACATAGGTGTAATCGCCTTTACTGTTTCAAGGAAGTTGGGGTATTTTAAAATACCTTCATTGGTAAACTGGCGTAACATAGACCATTGTGTTAATGCGCTCCAATACATTGGGATAGCATAGAAAAGTATACCCAGGGTACCTAACCAGAAATGCACATTGGCAAGCTTACGGCTGTAAAGTTCAGTTCGGTAAAGCCTTGGTATCAGCCAGAACAATACACCAAAGGTTAAGAAACCGTTCCATCCTAATGCACCGATGTGAACGTGCGCAATAGTCCAGTCGGTATAGTGAGAGATGGCGTTTACGCTCTTTATGGCAAGCATAGGGCCTTCAAAAGTTGCCATACCATAAGCGGTTACAGCCACCACAAAGAATTTTAAAACAACATCGTCTCTTACTTTGTCCCATGCGCCACGCAAAGTCAGCAAACCATTTATCATACCACCCCAGCTTGGCATAAGCAGCATAATAGAGAATACAGTTCCCAGCGATTGTGCCCAATCAGGAAGTGCAGTATAAAGTAAGTGGTGAGGACCAGCCCAGATGTACAAAAATATCAGCGCCCAGAAGTGTATAATGGATAAGCGATATGAATAAATAGGGCGGTTAGCGGCTTTAGGCAGGAAATAATACATCATACCCAGGTAAGGCGTTGTAAGGAAGAACGCAACCGCGTTGTGCCCGTACCACCACTGCACCAACGCATCCTGGACCCCGGCATACATGGAGTAACTTTTAAACATGCTAACCGGTATGCACATAGAGTTCACTACGTGCAACAGAGTAACCGTTACCCAGGTAGCTATATAAAACCAGATAGCCACATACAGGTGCCTTTCGCGCCGTGTAAAGATGGTACCAAACATGTTAATGCCGAACACTATCCATATAATGGCTATCATTATTTTAATAGGCCATTCCAGTTCGGCATATTCCTTGCCAAACGTAATGCCTTGTATAAAAGTCAGAGCGGCGCAAACAATGATAAGCTGCCACCCCCAAAAATGGATTCTGCTCAGCGTTTTGCTCCACATAGGCGCTTTGCACAAACGCTGCAGTGAATAATAAACTCCCATAAAAATACCATTGCCCACAAATGCAAATATTACCGCATTGGTGTGCAGGGGACGTAACCGGCCAAAGGTTGCGAACTGGCAAAAGTTAAGCTGCGGAAATATCAGTTCAAGCGCAATGTACAACCCTACACACATACCTACTACCCCCCAAATGAACGATGCGAAAGCGAAGTTTCGCACAATCCTGTTGTCATAGTTAAATTTTTCTACTTCCATAAAAGTTAATTTTTCTTTTTGTTTGAAGAAGGTTCCTTAATATCATCAAATAGAATCCTAACCGAGGGAGTGTAGTCATCATCATACTGTCCTGACCGGACGCTCAGGATAAACCCGGCGAGAAAGCAAATTGCTAACAATAAACTGGCTCCAATTAAAATAAACAGTACGCTCATAACTGAATTCTTAGGACAAAAATATATTTGCGGGTATCCAAAAATTATGACCTTAAACAGCAGGGGCACCTGATTAATGTCAATTAGAAGTGCTAACAAGTAATTTTAACAGCGGGTATTTTAAATCTGTTATATGAGAAAAACCATTAAATAAATCACGATTTTGCTAAAAGAGCAAGGCCACTCCGTAGCGGCCTTGTTCTTTTAGGTTATTGCTGCAGAAATGCCACAATTTTATCGCGCTCTACGTTGGTTATCAAAGCACGGGTTTGCATGTGCATACCTACTGTTTTCCATTGCTCAGGAGAAAAGGTATTAGGGTCAGGGGCATTATGGCATCTGCGGCAGTTTTCTCCCCATAACTGGGCGCCGGTTTTAGAAGATATTGCTTCGTTGACTTTACAGCCGGAAACTGTTACAGCCAATACCATTCCCAGCAGTCCTATAATTACAAAAGTTATTTTTTTATTGAATATCGCTTTCATGATTTTATGATTTAGAATTGAACTGAAAATTGTACATATAAAATGTTCTGGGTGTTCTTCAGATTGGTAATAGCAAGCTCATTGTTATCCGGATTGGTAGTTATCAGGTTTTCGTAACCAATTTTGAAAACCGTTCTCCAGTTTATCCAGTAGCAAACGCCGGCACTAATCTGGTCTTGCCTGTTTTCAAAGGCAGAGCCTTTAGGTGATTGGTATGACGAATACCTTACAGCAAATTCGACATTGCGAAAAAACTTATCCGCTACAATTGGCCTTATACTAAACATCCCATAATATCCGTACGATAAATTTTTATAGGTGTAAGTAGTATCAGATACCGTTGGCGGATTGGGGTTGGAATAGCTGGCGTTGGTAACATATTGCATGTCAGCTTCGGCTTTTATGTTAATAGCAACCGGCTTTTTAGCATATACCCATTGAAAATCCAGTGCACCCATTGCAGTAGAAACATTTTTATAAGCGGTATTTGCATCACCGGCTTTTCCCCACAACCCGGAGGCGCCTATTTCAACGCCGGAGTTTAACGCCGGCAACCACCCAAAGCGTCCGGTTACTGTTTTGCCCAGGTTATTATCAACTGCATTTACATCGGGGTTGGCAATTGACCCATCAGTTGCACTGAGGGTAAAGCCGTTGGTAAGCGCAACGTCATAGTTCACTTTCATTTTCCCGGTTTGTTGTCCGCCTTCAAGTTCAATGCCCCAATCGCTGCCCACAGGGCTGCTGGTAATACTCACAGGGTCGGTAGGCAGCTTGCATATCCATCCGGCAGCAAGACGTTTATTATAAGTTCCAAAAGGCAATACAATATACCCCGCGCGGAGTATGACACCCGGGTAGGCAAAATAGGTAATATCCGCCCAATTTACACCCAGGCTTCCGTTACTAAACGAAGGTTCAAATTCAACCAATATGTTATCGCTATGCCTCCACAGGAACATTGGGCTGAACTCGTAATGGGCTACATCGCCAAAACTATTCGTAGTAGGTAGTTTGGTGCTTACAACTCCGGTTGGTGTATTAACTTTGTTTACTGACCATGTATTTAAAAAACCTATAGTAGCCAATCCGACTACCATAAAGTGCGAATCAAATGTTTTGCTAATGGTTGGCGGAGGCGCAGGGGCCGGGGCAAACTGTTTGGTTGTATCAACTTTAGGGTGGTCAACAATAACGTAATATTTGTCACCAATTTTTTGAACCTCAATGGTATCTTTTGTTTGCGCTTTTGCAAAGGTGCTGGTTAAAAGCGCTATGGTTATAATGGTTATATATTGTTTCATAATTATTTTTTAGATTTAGCTAATGTGCGGATGTAATTAACCAACTGCCATCTTTGCGTTTCATTAAAAACAGCCTTGTAGGCGGGCATAGGGGTGTTTCCTTCCGAAAGCATCCAGAATAAGGCCCCGTCAGTCTGCTTTTGAACTGCGGCAGAGCTATGGTCAGCCGGTGGCTTGGCAAGACCAGCGGCGGCAACTCCATCACCTTGTCCTTTATCACCATGGCATACCACGCAGTTTGATGTATAAAGCTTTTTGCCTTCAGCAGTAGCTGCTGCATTTCCTTTTACAGGGTTAACCACGGCATCAGCCGATGCAGGTGCAACAAATTTTGCCATTTGTAAGGGTTTTGATATCCAGAAAAAGGACATCATAGACAACATCAAAACTGCTGATAACGAGACGGATATCAACTTAAAATACCTTTTCTGTTTCATAACACTTATTTTTTGATTGATTAATGGTGTAAAGGTGTTGTGATTTCGCAACCTATGCCATGAGTTATATCAGTTAAGTAACTGATTATCTTCATTTTAAAAATTCAGATAATCATATCGATACTTGATAATACTCAATTATTATTCTGATATTTATCAGAATAATAATTGCATCAGGATATTAGATTTACACAAAAATTAAGTAAAAGGAATTCAATTAATTTTATATTATCTTAAAACCAACACGATTATGACGAAAAAACTAGTTTACTCTGCCTTTGTATTAGCCGGTCTTGCTTTAGGTGCCTGCAATAACAACAAGCCTGCACCCGCCAGCGAAAGCCAGACAAGCACCACTACTAAAACTGATACGGTGACGGTTTCACAGGGAATAAATTCAAAGGGAATAGGCAGATTTAAAGACGTGAAATTAAATCACCCTTTGGATGCCGCACTTGCAGCGCAGGGCAAAGCAATTTTCGACGCAAAATGTATGGCTTGCCATAAACTTACTTCTGAAAAACTGGTAGGCCCCGGATGGAAAGGTGTTACCGACCGGCACCAACCAGAATGGATTATGAACTTTATTACCAATACCGAAGTAATGCTTGATAAAGACCTTGCAGCACAGGCCGAAGTGGTAACCTGTGTTATCCGGATGCCGAAACAAGACCTTACGGATGAACAGGCAAGAGGCATGCTTGAATATATGTTGCAAAACGACGGCAAAAATTAAACTAAAAGCATACATTACTATAAAGAATTACTGAACACCCCTAAGCAAGAAAAAGGATACCTGGAAACGGGTATCCTTTTTCTTTTCCAACAACCGCAGGATGGAGAGGATTTTTTCTTAACGGTTGGTTCTCATTCTGGCAATGCCAATTAATAGCGCGCCCAGCAAAAGGAATATACTTATACCCCATAGCAGCCACGGAAATATATAACTGCTTTTAATAAACATTGCCCCAAGGCCCTGGGTCATTAATACAATTTCGTTGATGATAATTCCGCTGGTAAAAGTAACCAGGGCAATTTTAGTAATCCCGTATTTAAGGTTCAACAGGCCATACTGTACAAAGTATGCCAGCATCATCAGCGAAACAAAACCCAGGAATACCAGATGCAGAAAGCCGATAATTACCGGCCGGTCGCCAAAAACTGCGGTTCCCATGCTCGGAAAAATAGTAAACGCTTGTAACAACGTTTTTAATAAAAAAGCTGCTATGGCCAAATAACCCATATACCTTGGCAAAGGATATAAAGATTGGCAGGCTTCTTTTAGCTGGCGGGCAGACAGCATAAACTGTCCTATTGTGAACAACAAACTGAGGCTTCCTATCAAGGCAATTATTCTATAATAAATATCCGGGTCCTGCCAAAGAAAAGTAAGAAAAAGCGAAAGCACTACCGATATACACAAAACCCATCCAAACTGGAATAGCCTGCGCTTTGCGCTCTCAGTCATGCCCGTTTCTAATTTATTAAAGATAAGGGCAAAAACCGCCAAAGTAAAAAAGCCGTTATACTCAAAGTGCAAATAGGTATAAAGGGCATTGCGGTAGGCGCCAGAATTAAGAGACTTTGTTGCAAAAAGATACGCCAACCAAAAAATACCCAACGATGCCAGCACCAAAAATATAATAGCGCCAATTGAAAGCAGTTTTACTGATTTGCTAACTCCCGCTTGCCTAAGGTCCTTTACAAAAACCCAGGCAAAAATATAGGTAGAAAATATAAATACCGTTGAGAACAGGCTGCTTAAAGGATTATTGGGCGGTAAATTGGATGATAACAACTGTAACCAGGAGGCAAGAACTATACCGGTCAATAACCTCTGGTAAACAGGTTTATCGTGTATGTGTTCAGGTAATACATCGTATACCAGCAACGTAACCAAAGCCAGGGTAACCCATCCGCTAAAGGCAAAATGGAAATGGGCATCCAACAACCTGTTGTAATCAAAAAAGGGGATTGAAAAGAGAATCTTACTGCGTAAAAGAACACCTAAGCAAGCTACCACACAAAGGCCGAGCAGAGAGAGGTTTATCCATATTTTTTTCTTCCTGATATCGGCTGCATGCCTTATTGCACTCAAATCATCCATTTGGTATCAATTATAAACACAAAATAGTATAAACCTTTAGTTCACAGATGCCCGCAAAGCTACCAATGTAAACAAAGTTTGCAACAAAAGGGGCCGAAACATATTGCAGTTTTACAAACCATTCCGTTTACCTGCTATATTGGATGCCAGCGTGGTAAATATGATGATTGTAGTAGAACTTACCGGCATTAAAATTGCAGCTACAATAGGGCTCATTGTGCCCTGCACCGCAAGCGAAATACCAATAACGTTATAAAGTAAAGAAATAACAAAACTGATTTTAATAATATTTACACCACTGCGGCAATAGTTTATCAATGCACTTAGTTTTGAAAACTGCGAAGCTTCAATGATGCCATCGCAGGCGGGCGAGAAATTGTTTACGTTATCGCTAATGGCAATGCCTACATTGGCCTGCTTTAATGCTCCCGCATCATTTAGCCCGTCCCCAACCATCATAACTATTTCATCCTGTTGCTGTAACTGCTGCACAAAATTCAGTTTATCTGCCGGCTGCTGGTGAAATACCAGGCTCTTTTCGTCCACATATTG
>Ga0182013_10005282_pt1 | contig 15087 bp, 14 predicted proteins | sample 612S2MmetaG_FD_120487 | JGI IMG/M metagenome (GOLD analysis project Ga0182013, IMG submission 120487) | Permafrost microbial communities from Stordalen Mire, Sweden - 612S2M metaG | ecosystem: Environmental > Terrestrial > Soil > Wetlands > Permafrost | place: Sweden: Stordalen | collected... | reverse complement strand
GGGCGGTGGGCGGTGGGCGGTGGGCGGTGGGCGCATACAGTCCTCTCAGGATCAGGAGGTGGGGACGGTGGACGACGGCGAACTGGCGCGGCGGTCCGCCGCCACCTTCGGCGAGATGCTGGCCGTCGTCGGACGGAGCGGCGGGGGCCCCGACGCCGTGGTGCGGCGCCCCGACGCCGTGGGCGCGTCGTTGGCGGCCATGGTCGACGGGACCCTGGTGGGAAATCCGTGGTTCGATGCGGCAGTCGTGCCCGCCGGTGCGGTGCCGCCGCCGGACGATCCACTGCTCCCCTACTGCCTGTGGACCTTCGCCGGTCGGGCGGGCGGCCGGGTCGAGGATCCGTCAATCGCCACCCCGGCGATGGGCCTCGAGCTGGGGGAGGCATCCGGACCGACGGCTGCGGGGATCGTCGAGGTGCTCGTCCCGTCCACCGCCCTCGTCGGGACGTTGAACGATCGGGCCTACGGCAGCGATCCCGCGCTCGGTCGACTGGCCGCAGGCCTCGAGGACGACCGGGTCCGCACCCACGGGCTCGCCGTCGACGGACGGACGGTCTGTGTGGCCATGACCCTGGTGCTCGGCGACGACCTGGGCATCCACTACGTGGCCACCGACGCCGACCACCGGCGCCGTGGGCTCGCCACCCTCCTGCTCACCGAGGTGATGGACCGGGCCCGGGCGGAGGGGATGCGGACCGCCACGTTGCAGGCCAGCCCGGACGGGCTGCCGGTCTACCGGCGGATGGGCTTCCGCGTGGTGGGGGTGCTGCACGGATTCGTGCGTCCCCGGAGCGACCTCGGCTGACGGCTCCGTTCGGCCCTGACCTTGCGGTTCAGATCCCGGTGACGGCTGGGGCCAGCGTCCGCCACTCGTCCATCGGGACCTGTCCGAGGTCCACTCCGAGGACCTGCAGCAGCACGTGGTCGGCCCCGGCATCGAGGTGCTGGCGCACCCGTTCGACCACCGCATCCTCGTCTCCCTGGACGACCAGCGCGTCGGCCAACCGGTCGGAGCCGCCCCGAACGAGGTCCTCCTCCGTGAACCCCTGGCGCAGCCAGCTGTTCCGGTAGTTGGGCAGGCCGGTGTAGATGTTCAGGTGGTCGTGGGCCCGCCGGAGCGACTCCTCCCGGTCCTGGCGCACCACGACCGCCTGCTCCACGACGAGCAGGGGATCCGGGCCCAGGGTCTCCCGGGCGGACGCCGTGTGGCCGGGGGTCACCAGGTAGGGGTGGGCACCGGCGGTGCGGTCACGGGCGAGCCCGAGCATCTTCGGACCGAGGGCGGCGAGCACGATCGGCGGTCGCACGGAATCGGCACCGTAGTACGTAGCCGAATCCAGATCGTCGAGGTACTCGGTCATGGCTTCGAGCGGCGGCCGGTAGGCGACCTTGCGGTCCCGTTCGAGCGGGCGTTGGTGGCTCACGCCGAGACCCACCACGAATCGGCCCGGGGACAGCGCCTCGATGAGGCGCACGGCTCCGTTGGCCGCCATCGCCCCCCGGGCGTAGATGTTGGCGATCCCGGTGCCGACGACCATCCGGCCCGTGGCGGCCAGGAGGGCCTGGGCGGCCGAGAACGACTCGCGCCCGTAGGCCTCCCCGAACCAGAGCGACCCGTAGCCGAGCTCCTCGATCTGGCGTGCGGCGTCCTGGGCGCCCGGTCCGGGAAGTGAGTCCAGGGCGGGGGTCCAGAGTCCGGTCCGGTGGGCCCGGAGTGCCTCGACGGCGGATACCTCGCTCACGGGTTCACCGGGTCAACGGGGGTCATGGGGGCCACGGGAGCCACCCTACGGGCCGAGACGTCATCGGCGGACCTCCAGGGCCAGATCGTTGGCACACACTGTGGCCAGCGGGAGCACTTCCGGTGGCGCGTCCCATCCGGTCGTTCTAGGGTGCGTTCGGAATCAGCCGTCCGCCAGTGGGGACGGTCCCGAGTCGGAGGTTGTGCAGTGGATGGAATGCGCAGCGACCAGGCGTGTCCGGAGTGCCGATCAGCGGAAGTGCCGAGACTCATCGTCCGGGGAACCGGGAAGGGCAGCCACGGGACGAGCCTGCAGTGCCGCCGGTGCGGCCACGAGTGGACCGACGAGTCGTCCTGGAGCAGTCAGGCCTCCTGAGGTGGCGGCCCCGGGCCGGCAGGCGGGTCCGGTCAGACCGGGGCGAACGAACCCGACCCGATCCGCACCCGGGTCCCGACCAGCTCCTCGGTGCAGGCCGAAGCCGCGAGGTACGGGTCCGCGCTGATCGAGACGCACCGGCGGCCGTCGACGGTGTCACACACGGCCACCACCCGGGCCGGGTCCATGCCGTCGTAGGTCACCGTGTAGGTGGCCACGGTGGCGTCACCGTCGTAGCCGTCCAGCGAGTCGACCGCCGTCACCACGTCCGTCCGCGATGCCACCTCGAAGGCGAGATCGGCCAGGAGCGGGGGACGGCCGTCGGGCGTCGCCGACCACACCCCGATCCCGGGCTTGGTCAACAGTCCGCTGACCGTCGTGACCATGCCCAGCCGGTCGGTCGCCTCACGCAGTCCCGGCAGGACAGCCGCCATCGCCTGGAGCACGAAGTTGTTGAACGGGCCTCCGGCGAAGGCCATCCCCCCGGTCACGGTCGGTGTGCCGTCGGTGTCGAGACCGAGCGCCCGCTGCTGCACCCGGACCGCAGCCGGAAAGCAGCTGTAGACCTCGGTCACGTCGACCTCGGCCACCGCGCGGCCCAGCCACGCCGCCGCGGTCCCACCGAGCACCTCCATGGCCGGCCAGGCGTCGATCCGGGCCCGGCACAGCACCGACACGGCGTGACTCGACTCCAGGCCCACCCGGGGGAAGACCCAGCGGTCGGACGGCACACCGGACCGTCGGGCGGCCTCCACCGAGCACAGCACGAGTGCCGCCGCCTGATTGACCGTCCACTGCGTCGAGTGCCACTTGTTGTAGGGGAAGGCGAGTGGCCTGTTGTCGGGAGACGGCTCGGCGAGCCACGCAGGGTCGACGGCACCGCCGAACGCGGCATCCGGATTGGTAGCCGAGACCCGGGCGAACCGGGACCACAGTCCGGCGATCTCGGTCCGGTGCTCGGCGATGGTGCGACCCTCACGAGCCCGCAGGGCATTGTCGATCATGGCGTACTGCTGGACCGGGTCCCACAGCTGGTGGGCCACCTCGACCGGCTCGAGGAGCGGTCCGGGCCGGGCACGGAGGACGTCGGGCGCGACGTCTGGCTGGGCCGTCCCGACCGGAGGGTGACCGGCTTTCTCCTGGTCGCGCACCCACCGCTTGGCCTCGCCGCCGACCACCACGGCGACGTCCGAGGAGCCCGACAGGATGGCGGCGAGGGCCTCGTTCACCAGGCTCTGCTGCGGGATCCCGAGCTCCACCAGGATGGTGGTGGCCTCCCGGGCCCCGATCCGGGCCGCCACCAGCCGGGCCGGGTCGGGGTAGGTCCAGCTCCCCTGAGGGACGGCCACACGGTCGACGGCAGCCCCCAGCCCGCTCCCCCCGGCGTCGGCCAGCGCGGCCTCGGTGGCCCGGCACATCAGCTCGGACGCCTCGGCGTCGTCACATGCCGTCCCCACGCCGACCAGGACCGGCGTGCGGGGGTCCAGGGCTCCGGTCACGGCACCACGGTGGCGTCGTGGGGCGGAGTCGCGGCGGGGGGCGGGGTCGCGTCCCTGCGGGCCCGCAGCATCCGTCCGAGTTCGCGCCACGTGATCTCGACGGCGCCGTTGGACACCGCCTCGGCGCGGGCCCGTTCCGGCACGTCGTAGTGCGCGTGGTGCGGCCGCCCGGGCTTGTCCTGGAACCAGGCTCTGCGCATCCCCAGGCGCATCGCGAACTCATGCAGCTCGGTGTCGCTGTCGGCCACCAGGTGGGACCAGCGGTCGTCGACCGGTCCGAGGTGGGCCGGCTGCCGCCAGTCGTCGAGGTAGACGGTCATCGCCGTGGCCGACCCACCAGGCCCGCGCTCAGAGGACCCGGCCCGGTGCACCCGACCCGTCCACCACCGGGAGCTCGGCCGCGGCCCACGCCACCATGCCGCCGCCGATGTTCCGGACGTCGTAGCCGGCCCCGACCAGGTGGAGCGCCACGGATCCCGACCGGCCGCCCACCCGGCACATGCACACGATGGTCCGATCGGTCGGGAGCTCGCCGATGCGGTCGACGATCTGCCCCATCGGCACATGGACGGCGGCGGGCGCGTGCCCGGCCTCCCATTCGTCGTCCTCACGGACATCGAGCAACAGCGCCCCGGTGGCCACGAGGCGGTCGGCCTCGGTGACGTCGACGTCGCTCACGGTCAATGGTTCGGATGGGTCTCGGTCGGCGGGAGGCACGGGATCACGGTAGCGGAGGCCACGCCGCCCGGCGTGCGACCGGTCACGGCAGGACATGGGGCCGTCAACCGCCGAGGTCCATCAGCTCGATCCGCACCCCGTCGGGGTCGGTGCAGTAGACGAAGTCGAGCGAGGAATCGCCGAAGGGGATGGTCGTCCGGGTGGACCCGATGACCGAGCCACCCAGGGCCTCGACCGCGGACGCCGTCGCCCCGACGTCGTCGACCCGCAAGCTCAGATGGGTGAGGCCGAGCGCGTTCATCGGCCGACGCGCTCCGTCACCGGTGACACCGGGCGAGTCGAAGCCCAGCAGCTCGATCGTGACCCCGTCCTTGAGGATCATGCGCGATCGCAGGCGCACTCCCTCGACCTCCATCAGGGCGGCGAACTCCTCCCCCACCTCGTGCGCCGCCACCTCGACGAACCCGAGTCCGTCGCAGTAGAAGCGGAGGGACGCGTCGAGGTCGGACACGCAGATCCCCAGATGGGAGAACGACACGCTCACCGGGACCGACCCGTCATCCGCCGAACCGACGTGGGCACGATCGTGGGCACGGGCGCCGGACTACGGGACGGGCTCAGGCCGGCTCGGCGGCGAGGGTGGCTCCCAGCCTCAGCAGCTGATCGGTGGCGCCCCCCAGGGTGAGCTCGATGTGCTTGGTGTTGAGGAAGAACCGGTGGAGCGGGTACTCGCGGTCCACTCCGACGCCCCCGTGCAGGTGCACGGCGGCGTGGACGACCCGCTGGCCACCGTCGGCGGCCCAGAACTTGGCCACCGCCACCTCCTTGTCGGCCGGCAGGCCCTCGGCGATACGCCAGGCGGCCTGCCACCCGGTGAGACGGATGGCCTCGGCGTCGACGTAGGCGTCGGCGGCGCGCTGTCCCACCGCCTGGAACGTGGCGATGGGCTTGCCGAACTGCTCCCGGTTCTTCGTGTACTCCGCCACCAGGGCGAGCGAGGCGGCTGCGGCGCCAGCCTGTTCCAGGGCGAGCGCGGTCGTGCTGCGCTGCACGAGCCACTCCACGATCGACGGGCCGTCCTCGACGGATCCGAGGAGTGCATCGGCGCCCACGACGGCCCCGGCGAAGGTGAGGAGTCCCTCGGGCTGCCCGTTGTTGGCGGTCATCGTCTCGATGGTGACTCCGTCCGCGCCGGTCGGCACCACGAACACCGCCACGCGGTCGGGTTCGATCCGGGCGCTGACCAGGACGGCGTCGGCGATCGTGCCTGACGGCACGCATGCCTTCACCCCGGTCAGGGTCCAGCCGTCGCCGGCCGTCTCGGCCACGAGCGCAGGGGCCGACGGGGTCCCGCCGAGCTCGACCAACGCAGTGGTGAGCACGGTGTCGCCGGCGACGACCCCGGGCAGCCACTGCTGTCGCTGGGCCCCGGAGCCGAAGCGGGCGATCGCCGGGGCGGCGGCGGCCACGCACTCGACGACGGGCACGTAGGCGGCCGTCCGGCCCGCGGCCTCGGCCAGGAGCCCCGTCTCCAGGAAGCCGAGCCCGGCCCCTCCGACGTCCTCGGGCAGCGAGATGCCGAGCAGGCCGGCACCGGCCAGCTCGGACCAGAGCTTGCGGTCGAAGCGGTCATTCGTCGGGTCGGTCTCCATCTCCCGGAGCCGGTCCTGGGTCGACAGGTCGGTGAAGATGCGGTCGGCCAGCTCGCGGACGGCCTCCTGCTCCTCGCTGAATGAGAAGTCCATGGTGTGTCCTCTTTCGTCGTTCGTCGTCGTGCGGTGCGGGGTGACCGGTCGGCTCAGCGCAGTGACCGGGGCATGCCCAGGCCGAAGATGGCGATCAGGTCCCGCTGGATCTCGTTGGTGCCGCCTCCGAAGGTCAGGATGACCAGGCTGCGGGCGTACATCTCGAGGCGCCCGGCCAGCACGGCCTCGGGCGAGTCCTTGGCCAGGTAGCCGGCCTGGCCGACGATCTCCATCATCAACTTGAACGCCTCGAGGTAGAACTCGGTGCCGAAGACCTTGATGGTCGAGGCGTCGGCCACGTCGAGGTGGCCCTGGGTGGCCGTCCACGCCACCTTCCAGTTGATGAGCTTGAGGAATTCGAGGCGGGCGTAGATGCGGGCCAGGTGGACCTGTACCCACTCCTGGTCGATCACCCGGCGGCCGTCCGCCAGCTTGGTCGACTGGGCCCAGGCCCGGACATCGGTCATGGCCCGCTCGATGATCCCCGACGAGCAGAGGGTGACCCGCTCGTGGTTGAGCTGGTTGGTGATGAGCGACCAGCCCTGGTTCTCCCCACCGACCAGGTTGGCCGCCGGTACCCGCACGTCCTCGTAGAACGTGTAGTTGATGTTGTGGTTGCCCAGCAGGTGCATGGGGACGACCTTGATCCCCGGCGTGTCCATCGGGACCACGAACATCGAGATGCCCTTGTGCTTGGCCACGTCCGGGTCGGTCCGGGTGGCCAGCCAGATGTAGTCGGCGTCACCGGCCAGCGACGTGTAGATCTTCTGACCGTTGATGACGTACTCGTCCCCGTCCCGCACGGCACGTGTCTGCAGGGAGGCGAGGTCGGTGCCCGACTCGGGCTCGGTGTAGCCGATGCAGAAGTGGATGTCGCCGGCCAGGATCTTCGGAAGGAAGAACTCCTTCTGCTCCTGGGTCCCGTAGTCCATGAGCGTCGGGCCGACCGTGTTGATGGTCAGCATGGGCACCGGCGCGCCCGCCCGCATCGACTCGTCGAAGAAGATGAACTGCTCGACCGGGCCCTTGCCCTGGCCACCCCACTCCTTCGGCCACCCGATGCCGAGCCAGCCGTCGGTGGCCATCTGCTTGACCACCCGGCGCATGTCCGGCCCGATCCCGTGGCCGTTGGCCAGCTGCTCCTCCACCTCGGGGGTCAGGAGCTTGGCGTAGTACTCCCGCAGCTCGTTTCGGAGCGCCTGGTGCTCCTCGGTGTAGCCGATCTCCATGGGGTCCCTCCCGGTCAGGTGCAGCCCGCCACGGGGGCGGTCCATCACGACTAGAACACGTTACATTCGCCCCTGCCGGGGCGCCACCGTCCTCTTCCGGTGCGGCCGGCGCGGGGATGCCGGCTCCCCGGTGCGTCCACCCCGGCCCCGGGCCACTAGGGTTACCATCCGGTAAGTTCCGGGGGGATCCGGCGGGGCCGCATCCGTGCCGCGTCCTTCGGGTCCCGACCGCATCCGCCCACGAGTACGCAGGACCGTCATGCAGCACCGGTACGCTGCACCGTCACCTATCGCACGCCGCGGCACCGGCCGCCCGTCACCGAGGAGCACCACATGCCCGAAGCAGTCATCGTCGCCACCGGCCGCACCCCCATCGGACGGGCCAACAAGGGCTCGCTCGTCGAGTGCCGCCCGGACGACCTCGCCGCTCTCGTCATCCGCGAGGTCCTGGCCAAGATCCCCCAGCTCGACCCCCAGCTCGTCGAGGACGTCATCCTCGGCTCGGGACAGCCCGCCGGTGAGGCCGGCTACAACATCGGCCGCGTGGCCGCCATCCTCGCCGGACTGCCGGACGTCCCGGGCGTGACCGTCAACCGGTACTGTTCCTCGTCGTTGCAGACCATCCGCATGGCCGCCCACGCCATCAGGGCGGGCGAGGGCGACATCTTCGTGGCCGCCGGGGTGGAGACCGTGAGCCGCTACCTGCACGGCGCCGCCGACGTCGGCCCGCACAACGAGCTGTTCGCCGATGCCGAGGCCCGCACCGTGGCCCGCACCCCCGCCGCCGGCGTGCCGTGGACGCCGCTCGAGGGCGCGTTCCCCGACGTCTACATCGCCATGGGCCAGACGGCCGAGAACGTGGCCGAATTCAAGGGCGTCACCCGCGAGGAGCAGGACGAGTTCGCCCTGAACTCGCAGCTGCGCGCCGTGGCCTCCCAGGAGCGGGGCTTCTTCGACCGGGAGATCATCCCCGTGACCCTCGCCGACGGCACGGTGGTCACCAAGGACGACGGCCCCCGGGCGGGCACCACCCTGGAGAAGCTGGCCAGCCTCAACCCGGTGTTCCGGGAGGGTGGCACCATCACCGCCGGCAACGCCTGTCCCCTGAACGACGGGGCGGCCGCCGTGGTCGTGATGTCCGACACCAAGGCGAAGGAGCTCGGGATCACGCCCCTGGCCCGGATCGTGGCCAGCGGCGTCACCGGCCTCAACCCCGAGATCATGGGCCTGGGCCCGGTCGAGGCGATCCGCCAGGTGCTGAAGCGGGCCAACATGACCATCGACGACATCGACCTCGTGGAGATCAACGAGGCCTTCGCCGCCCAGGTCGTCCCCTCGGCCAAGGAACTCGGCATCAGCTATGACAAGCTGAACGTGAACGGTGGCGCCATCGCCCTGGGCCACCCGTTCGGCCAGACCGGTGCCCGCATCATGACCACGCTGCTGAACGGCCTCGACGACGCCGGCAAGACCTTCGGGCTGGAGTCGATGTGCGTCGGAGGCGGCCAGGGCATGGCCATGATCGTCGAGCGCCTGTCGTAAGGATTACCGTGCGCCCGTCCCGGTGACGGTCACGAGCCGCAGGAACGAAGGAACGGTCGACGGCCGTGGGGTGCAGACCCTGCGGCCGTCGTCGCGTCCGGACCGGTGCGGTCAGATGCCGGTGTCGGCCGGCAGCCGACCGCTGGCGATGGCGTCCAGGTACCGCCGGTAGTCGTCCTCGTTCTGTCCGGCGTAGGAGAATGCGAACGCGGCCATCGTCTCGGGGAACACGTCCCCCTTGCCGAGGTAGCCCGACAGCACGAAGCGGTAGCCCGAGCGTGCGTGTGCCCGGGCGAGCGCCCACCCGCAGACCTGCGCGTAGGCGTTCATGAGGACGGGGTCGAGGTTGTCGATGTCGACCGATCCCTTCTGGTCGTGCAGCTGGCGCACGTAGAAGTCTCGGGCGACCCCGTCCTCCTCGGTCCGGCGCTGCCACCCGAGGAAGATGTCGGGCGTCGCCTGGACCATGCGCTGGCCCTCCACCACCCGCCGGCCCTGGTTGTCGTAGGGGCTCGGGTCCAGGTAGGGCTCGAGGACGGACCGCTGGGCCTCTTTCACCTGGAGGATGATCGGGTCGTCCTCGTCGATGCCGATCAGCAGTGCGATGTAGCAGCGGGTGCCCACCGAGCCGACGCCCACCACCTTGCGGGCGAAGTCGACCACCCGGTACTGCGACAGCAGGAACCTCCGGTCGTCGGTCAACGACTGGTGGTACGTCCTCACGATCCGCTCCACGGCGTCCTCGTCGTCGAGGGGGTCCTCACCGGTCAGGTCCGCCACCCGCACCAGGATCGGGGGGTCGGACTTGAACCAGCGCCGACCGTCGACCTCTTCGGTCAGCTTCCGCTTCGCCCGGAACACATCCTTGGCCTCGGCCCGGCTGATCAGCCCGTCCACCTTGGCCGCCTGGTCGCTCGAGACGCCGCGGCGTATCTGCTTGGCCAGGTCGTTGACTGCCAGGTTCGAGTACCAGACGTCGAGGTGGCGCTGTCCGGCGAAGTCGTTCAATCCATCGCGGTAGCTCTCGCTCATGGTCAGGACGGCGTTCTCCTGCTGCTTCGGCGTGAAGCCGAGGTCCTGCCCGGCGATCACGATGCTGGCGGCCAGGCGCTTCAGGTCCCAGCAGAACGGTCCCCGGATCGTCTCGTCGAAGTCGTTGATGTCGAAGACCAGCCGGCGCTCGGGTGACGCGAAGATGCCGAAGTTGGACAGGTGGGCGTCGCCGCAGAGCTGCACGTGGATCGGCGACCGGACCACCGACCCGAGGTCGGCCGCCATGATGGCGGCGCCACCCCGGAAGAACGCGAACGGACTGGCAGACATGCGCCCGTACCTGATGGGGTTGAGCTGGGCGACACGCGACGCGGCTTGTGTCTCCAGAATGGCGATCAGGTCCCTTCCTGAGGAGGACCCGAAGGCGGCGAGCGACGTCCGGGGCACCTCGGAACGGATGGCCCTCCCCATCGCCAGCCGCTCCTCGATGGTGGTGGCCGGTGTGATCCGTGTGCCGACCCCGTCGGTCTCCGTCATGGTGGTCCTCCTCGTCGCCCCGATGACGCTACGCCATCGGGGCGACGGTTCAGACCTTGGGTGGGTACACGGCTACCGCATCGGCGCTCAGCGTTCCTGCCGTCGACGTACCGATGGCCACGACCCGCGTCCCCACGCACACGTCGGCGAAGGACGGCGCCGGGTCCTGGGAGTCGGCGTAGGTCGTCGAGGTGGTCACCGCCACCGGGAGGAGGAGGCTCGCCCCGTGGGCCTTCACCTGCACGGTGAGGCCGCCGGCCGTGCTGGCCACGCCACAGGTACCCGTTGTCGGGTCACCGTTGACCGTTGCCACCGTGCCCTTGATGGTGATCCGCTTCGGGATCCTCACCGTCACCAGATCGGCGACCACGGCCCCGTCGGCACTGGGGCCGACCGCATCGGCCTGGTCCCCCACGCACACGTTGGCGAACGAGGCACCGGGCACGTGCCGCTGCACGAACGACGTGGCCGCGTTGACGTACACCGTCGAGTTGGTGGGGGTCGAGTTGACCACGGTCTCCATCGTGAAGTTCCCGTCGGCCCCGGCCACTCCACAGGTGCCCTGGGTCGGATCACCGTTGACCGTGGTGACCAGGCCGAAGAGGTGGGTCGCCTTGGGGACGGTCACGGCCACGGCCAGTGCGGTCATGGCGTGGTCGAGGTTGGTTCCGACGACCGTGGTGACGTCACCCACGCAGACGTCGGCGAACGAGGGCGTCGCGACCCGGTGCTCGGCGAACGCCGTCGCCGTGGTGACGGTCACCGTGGTGTCGACCGGGGTCGGTGCCGGGGTGGTGACGACGAACAGGCCGTTGTCGTCCGGCGTGCCGCATGTCCCCGGTGTGTTCACCCCGTTGACGGAGGTGACGCTGCCCTTCACCGAGGGCTTGGTGCCCTTGCCGGGCGATGCCGACGACGCCACCCCGCTCGTGAGGGCCAGGGCCACCACGGTGAGCGCGGTCACGCGCCCCAACCTCCGTACGTTCGTCATCTGCTGCCTCCTGGTCCGGTGCTCTCCGCCGTCCCGGGGGGCCCGTGACGTACGTTGTCCTGGCTGCAGCTGCGCGCCCGACGGCACGCAGCGGCAGTCACACCGTCAAGAACGCACAGGGGGCGGCTGGTGTTACAGGGGCGGTACCCGGTACCCGGTACCCGGTACCCGGTACCCGGTACCCGGTACTCCGTGTACGGCCCGCCGGGTGCACCCGACCACTCGAGGCCGGAGCGCCCTGCCGCACCGATCAGCCCGTCTTCGCTCCGGCCCGGGCCCCGGCGGCGCCGGTCAGACCTTCGAACGGTTGGGCAACGGATCCGTCGCTCGCCTACCGGCCGACCGGATCAGTCGGTGATCTCCTCGATGGCGTACTCGGGGCAGTTGGCGATGGCCAGGCGGGCCTTGTCCTCGAGCTCGGGAGGAACGGTGCCGTTCCCGACCACCGAGGACAGGCCGTAGTCATCCACCGAGAACAGGTCGGGGGCGAGCCCGTAGCAGCGGGCGTGCCCGGTGCACTTGTCCGGGTCCACGCGGATCTTCACGGGAACACCACCGGCAGCTTGCGGGGTCCGCGGACCTGGCCGCCGGCCCACGTCACCTCGGCACCTTCCTCGACCCGGAAGTCGGGAATCCGCTTGAGCCACTCCTCGATCGCCACCCGCAGCTCCATGCGGGCCAGGTTGGATCCCGCACAGCGGTGGATGCCCGAACCGAAGGCGACGTGGCGGTTGTGGGCCCGGTCGAGGATGACCTCGTCCGGGCGCTCGAAGGCAGCGGGGTCCCGGTTGGCGGCCGGGAAGTTCATGAGCACCTTGTCCTCGGCGTGCATCGGGCAACCCCGGAACTCGACGTCCGAGGTGACGATGCGGGCCATGGTCACCGGAGAGTAGGCCCGCAGCAGCTCCTCGATGGCGAGCGGCATGGCGTCGGGTTCGGTGGCCAGCACCTTGGCGTCCTCGGGGTGGGTGGCCAGGTGCCACAGCGACGACCCGATGGCGCTCCACGTGGTGTCCACCCCGGCGATCAGGGTCAGTGCGGCCACACCCAGGACGACCGAGTCCTCGACCGGCTGACCGTCGATCTCCGAATGCAGGAGGTCGCTGAGCAGGTCGTCACCCGGGTGCTGCTTGCGCTTCTCCACCTCGGATACGAAGTACTCGATGAGGGAGATCATCGCCTCGCGCCGTCCTTCCTCGTCGTCGGCGAACTCGAGCACGGCACGGACCCAGCCGGTGAAGGTGTCCGACAGGTCGGCGGGCACGCCCAGGACGGCGGCGATGACCCGGACCGGGATCTGTTGCGCGTAGTCGGCGGCGGCGTCGGTCCGGCCCGCGGCGAGGAAGCTCTCGACGAGACCGGCGCACAGCTCCCGGGTCATCGCCTCGTAGCTCTCGACCTTGCGGTGGGAGAACCACGGCAGCAGGAGGCGCCGCGTCGACGTGTGCAGCGGCGGATCGGCCGAGATCGGCGGCAGACCGTAGGGGAGCACCGGCTCCTCGGGCTCCTCACCGGTGAAGGGGATGACGACGACGTCGAGCGAGCTGAAGTGCTCGATGTCGTGGGCCAGGTCCACGACATCCTGATACGTCGTAGGCAGCCACGTGCTGCCGCGGCGGTCGGTGTGGGCCACCGGACAGGTCTTGCGCAGGTCGTCCCAGATGCTGAACGGGTCGTCGACATAGGCGCGACTGAGGACGTCGAAGTCCGTGCTCCAGTCGGCGACCGGACGTACGTCGGTCATTGTTCACCTCACGGATCGGGAGCGACAAACGATCGCTCGATGTTGCATTGTTGCACGCGATCGGCGCGCCGGTACCGGCAACGGCACCGAGGGTGGCGACCAGGGTGAGAAGGGTCCTCCTCGTCGCCCGTCGGCCCCGGTCAGCAGGTCGGGACCGGCGGGACCGGCGACCGGGGGCGGTCAGACAGGGGCGGGGGCCGGTCAGACGGTGAGGCCGCCGTCGACCGACAGCACGGCACCGGTCGTGTACGACGACTCCTCGGAGGCCAGGAAGGCGATCGAGGCGGCGATCTCGGCGGGGGTCGAGAACCCCATGGGCGACATGATCTTGGTCAGCTGCTTGGGATCCGCCCCTTCGGGAAGGTCGAAGGAGCCGAGCAACGGCGTGTCGGTTCCGCCGGGTGCGACCACGTTGGCCCGCACCCCCTGGCCCAGGTACTCGGCGGCCAGGGCCTTGGTGAACATCAGCAGCCCGCCCTTCGATGCGCAGTACGCGGCCGAGTACGCCTGGCCCATCAACGCGGTGTTGGAGCACACGTTGACGATGGCGCCGCCATGCTCGAGCAGGTGCGGCAGCGCGGCCCGGCACACCAGGAACGGGCCGGTCAGGTTGACGGCCAGGATCTTCTGCCACCGGTCGAACGGCATCTCGTGGGAGTTGAAGAACCCGCCGATGCCGGCCACGTTGCACACCACGGTGGGCGGACCGAGGTCGGTGACGATCGACGCCACGGTCGAGGTGACCGACTCCTCGGAGGTGACGTCACAGGTGTAGGCCACGGCGGTCCCGCCCTCGGCGGTGATGCCGGCGACCGTGTCGGCCACCGCGTCGCCCATGACGTCGAGCGCGGCCACCGCCGCCCCCTCGGCGGCCAGCCGGCGTGCCGTGCCCCGCCCGATGCCCGAGCCGGCCCCGGTGACGATGGCCACCCGGCCCTCGAACCGCCTCACCAGGAATCCGGCCAGGATGGCGTCGGCGGCGTCGTGCTGGTCCCCCCCCTGGCCGAGTGTGATCTTGTGGCTCGCTACCGGGCTCATGCGTTCCCCTCACTGGTCGGTGCTGTGGATGAGGTCGTCACGCTCGGGGCGAACCGCTCCCGCAGGGTGTGCTTCAGGATCTTGCCCGCCGGATTGCGGGGCACGGCGTCCACCAGTTCGAGCTGCTCGGGCACGGCGTTGGTCCGCAGGCCCTGGCTCCGCAGGTACTCCCCCATGGCGGCGAAGTCGAACGACTGGCCCTCGGCGACCGCCACCACCGCACAGGCCCGCTCCCCCGTCTTCGGGTCGGGCAGGCCGATGACGGCCACGTCGGCCACCGCGGGATGGGCGTACAGGAGGTCCTCCACCTCCTTGGCCGAGATGTTCTCGCCGTGGCGGATGATGACGTCCTTCAACCGGCCGGTGATGGTCACGTAGCCCTCGGCGTCGACGACGCCGAGATCGCCGCTGCGGAAGTAACCCTCGTCGTCGAACGCCTCGGCGTCGAGGGAGGGGTCGAGGTACCCCCGGATCACCTGGGGGCCCTTCAGCCGGATCTCCCCCTCGACCCCGGGCCCCGCACGGGTGCCGTCGAGCGCCACCACGATCAGGTCGACCCCGGGGGTCGGGCGGCCCTCGGTGTCGGCCAACTTCCGGTCGGGGTCCCCGGTGGTGGCCATGACCACGATCGGCGCCTCCGTCAGCCCGTAGCCCGAGACGATGCCGATGCCGCCGATCTCGTCCCTCAGGTCGTGGTGCAGCTGGGGTGGCTTGGGCGCGCCACCCCCCGGGTAGGAGCGGATGTGGGGGAAGAGCGGGTCCCCGCCGTTGGCCCGCTGGGCGGCCAGGTAGGCCAGGTGGAATGGGGTTCCCGACCCGGCCAGCGTCACGTCGTTGGCCGCCAGGAAGGCCGGTGTCTTCGTCGGGTGGAACGCCTCGGTGGTGAGGAGCGTGCACCCGGTCAGCAGCGACGCGATGAGCCAGCCGATCCCCCCGATGTGGGTGAAGGGGAACACCAGTGCGGACACGTCGTC
>Ga0182013_10005278_pt1 | contig 15099 bp, 15 predicted proteins | sample 612S2MmetaG_FD_120487 | JGI IMG/M metagenome (GOLD analysis project Ga0182013, IMG submission 120487) | Permafrost microbial communities from Stordalen Mire, Sweden - 612S2M metaG | ecosystem: Environmental > Terrestrial > Soil > Wetlands > Permafrost | place: Sweden: Stordalen | collected... | reverse complement strand
TTGCTCCTTGGGAACCTTGGCGGGCAGAAGACCGTCGGGAGCGATGAGCGGATCGGCGGCCTTGGCTTGCGCCACCAAGCCGGCGCCGCAGAACGGGCAGTTGCCGGACACCTGCGGAGGCTCGAAAGCCACCACGCTGCCGCAGCCGTCGCAGCTCACTTGGAGCGCCTGGCCGGTGAGCGGCTGTAACTTGGCGGCGCCCGCGGCCACGAACTCATCGAAGCCATGAGGGGCCACGGACTCCCTGCCACTCGCTCCGGCAAGAGCCACCGTTTGGCCGCAGAACAGGCACTTCATTCCACCCGTGGCAGGGTCGAACTGCATATCTGCCGCGCACCCCGGGCAAGGGAATTGCGCAGCCTTCTTTTCAGGCGTCATGCGGGAACTCTATTGTTGCGCGCCGCCGCATTCCGAGCAGAAATGCGCCGCGCGCGGAATGGGCTTGCCGCAAGAGATGCAGAACTTGGTGGCGCCGCCGGCCGCCGGCGCGGGCGGCGCGGCCTCGGGCACCGCCGGAGGAGCGGGCGCCGGCGGATGCATGGCGCCCATCATCTGTTGCGCCATCGCCAGGCCGGCTCCCAAGCCAACCCCGGCCCCGGCGGCCCCGCCGCCCTCATTCGCCGCGGCGATCGGCATCGATTGCGCCACCTGGAATTGCGTATAGCGCCCCATGTCGCCCACCATATTCATCCCGATGCGCTGATCGAGCAGCTTCTGCAATTCATCGGGCAGCGAGATATTCTCCACCACGAAGCTATCGAGCAGCAGGCCGAGGTCGGCAAACACCGGCTTCAAAGCGGCGAGCATATTCACGCCGAACTGCTGCTGCGCGGCTGCCATATCGAGGAACGAAATGGCGCTGCCGGCGAAGGCGCTGGTCATCTGCCCCACGATGGTGTTGCGCAACTGGCCGTCCAGATCGGCGACGGCGTAGGTTTCGCGCGTGCCGCTGATTTTTTCGTAGAACACCTTCGGATCGTTGATGCGGTAGGCGTAGATTCCGTAGGCGCGCAGGCGGACCGCGCCAAATTCCTTGTCGCGGATGGTGATGGGAGTGGTGGTGCCCCACTTCTGATTGATCTGCAGACGCGTGGAGAAGTAGTAAACGTCCGATTTGAATGGCGATTTGAAGGCTTTGTCCCAATTTCGCAGGTACGTGAGGATGGGCAGCGTATGCGTGGTGAGCGTGTACAGCCCGGGCTGAAACACGTCGGCAATCTGGCCTTCATTGACGAAGATGGCCAGCTGCGAATCGCGTACCGTCAACTTGCCGCCATTCTGGATTTCCTGGTCTTCCATGGGGTAGCGGTAGGCCAGAATGCCTTCGCCCGGTTCGGTCCACTGAATGACGTCGATGAACTGTTTGGAAAAAAAACTCATAGGTTTGCTCGCCGCTCTAAGAGTATACTGCACGGCGCCGCGGGCTAGGGCGAGCTTCGCTCGCTTGGACAAGCTGAAGCATGTCCCACGTGGGGTATGCTTTAGCTTGCCCCGCCGGGCGACAGCCTAGCCTATTTTTCAAGAAACCGCTTGCTCACGCGCGCGGCTCGGTATGTATAATCTGGAGAACCGTGATCGAGTTCAAGAAGCTCATCGCCAGACTGAAGAAGGCCTATGGCGAACCTGCGTTGCCGCCGGCCCGCGGACCGTTTGAGCTGGTGATGTGGGAGAACGCCTGCTATCTGCTCCCCGACGAACGGCGCGCGGCCGTCTTCGAGGGCCTGCGGCAACAGGTCGGCATGGACGCGGAGTCCATCTGGAAGGCCGATCAGGCAGTGCTCCTGCCGCTGGCTAAATTGGGTGGCATGCGGCCCGAAACGCGGGTGTTTCGATGGCGGGAAATCGCCCGCATCGCCATCTCGCAGTTTGCCGGCGATCTCGACTCGATTCTCGAATTGCCATATGACAAAGCTAAACGTGCCCTGCACCAATTCCCGAACATCGGGCAGCCGGGGGCCGAGAAAATCCTCATGCTCTGCGGGATGAGCTCCGGGCTCCCGCTCGAATCGAACGGCTTGCGCGTGCTCGAACGTGTCGGCTTCGGCCGCGCGCAGAAGAATTACGGCGCCACTTACCGGTCCGTTCAGGGTGCCATTGCGGAGCAGATTCCGAAAAATGCCGCGGCGCTCACGCGGGCGCACTTGCTGCTGCGGTATCATGGGAAGGCCGTTTGCCGCACCAATCGGCCGCTCTGCGAAGAGTGTGTAGTGGCATCCGACTGCAAGTTCGCGGCGAAACAGGTGTAACCCTCATCCTTGCCGAGCCGTCGAGAGATTCTAGTGGGTAAATTCGCCTCTCCGGAGACAGAAAAGGTATCCCGATTTTTGCGTTTCGCCTGCCTGCTTTCAATTTGTCTAGCCGCTGGCGTGGCATCGGCCGCGCAGGTGGAAAAGGTCGACAATGAAGCCGCCCTCCAGCGCGCTTACAACCGCTTATACAATTTCGATTTCAAGGGGGCGCATGAGGTTCTCGATCGCCAGCGCCAACTCGACCCGAAAGAACCGATGCTGGTGGCCACAAAAGCCGCGGCGTATCTGTTTTCCGAGCTCGACCGCCTGCGTATCCTTGAACTCGATTTTTTCACCGATGACGACAAGGTGGTCGACCGGCACAAACTGGTCCCCGATCCGGCGATCCGCACCAAGTTCTTCCAGACTGTGGACGAATCCGACAAATTAGCCAATGCCCGGCTGGCGGCCCACGCGGACGATCCGGACGCTTTGCTGGCTCTCTGCATGACTAGCGGCCTGGTGACCGACTACGCGGCATTAATCGAGAAACGTCGCTTCGGCAGCTTCGCTTTGGCCAAGAAAAGTCACATCTGGGCCAAGAAGCTGCTCGATTTGAAGCCTCCGGTGGTGGACGCCTACATGACCTTCGGGACCGCCGAATACATCGTGGGGAGCTTGCCCTTCTTCCTCCGCTGGTTCGTACACATGGACAACGTGGAAGGCAACAAGAAAAAGGGAATCGACGAGCTGGAGCTGGTGGCCAAACAGGGCAAGTACTCCGGTCCGTTCGCCCGCATGCTGCTGGCGGTGATCGCCATGCGCGAGAAGCGGTCCCGCGACGCCGAGGCGATTCTGGCCGGACTGGCCAACGACTATCCTCAGAACCCTTTGATTCGGGAGGAATTGGCGCGCGCGCGGAAGGAAGCCAATCCGGTGATCACGGGCCCCGGCACAAAGAAATAGAAACATCTTTGGCGTGCCAGCCATCACATAGATAGCGATCATGATACGGCAACGGGTGGCACCGGGATTGGGAATTCTGGCGGTCGTGCTAGGGGCGGCGCGTCTTGCCGGGGCGGCTGACCCCCGGTTAATAGAAGCGCAAAAGCTCTATAATTCAACGAATTATGAGCATTCACTGAATGTATTACAGGCGATTCAACCGAAAGATGGCGCGGTTTTCGAATTGATGGGCCGCGACTACTACATGCAGGCCGACTACCGGCGTGCCACCGACGTCCTCGAAAAAGCCGTCCAGATGGACCCCTTCAACGCCGAATACGCCCTGTGGTCAGGCCGGGCCTGGGGCCGGCGGGCGGAGACTTCCAGTCCGTTTACGGCGCCGGCCTACGCTTCCAAAGCCCGTCAGTATCTGGAAAAGTCTGTGCAGCTAAATCCAACCAATCTGGATGCTCAGAGCGATTTATTCGAGTATTACCTGGATGCACCCGGATTCCTCGGGGGCGGCTTGGACAAGGCCGAGGCGACGGCCGAACGGATGACGCAAATCAGTCCGGCGGATGGTCAGTGGGCGGAGGCCAAACTGGCCGAGAAGCGAAAGGAATCGCGCACCGCCGAGGCCCACCTGCGCCGTGCCGTGGAACTGGCCCCGCAGCAGGTAGGCAAGATCATCGATCTGGCCCGTTTTCTCATGAAACAGGGCCGCTACCAGGAAGCCGAGCAAAGTTTCGAACGCGCCGATAAGGTGGCGCCGAACAGCCCAAGAGTAGTTTATGCGAGAGCTTGCGTATACGTAGAAGCTAATCGTAATCTGGATGTTGCAAGAGAATTGCTAAAGCGATACATGACTATGGATCTGCAGCCTGACGATCCGCCCAAAGCGCAAGCTGCCAAGCTTCTGCGAGAGGCGCACGGCGGCTAACCGGTCCATGTTCCTCGGCGAGTCTCTCCGCTTCAGCGCGCAAGCGCTACACGCCAACCCCGTGCGATCGCTCCTCACCGGCCTCGGCATGGTGATCGGTACGGCGTCGGTGATCCTGGTGGTGACCATCTCGCTCACCAGCCGCGATTACATCCTGGAGCAGGTGGAAGGCGTGGGATCGAACATCATCTTCGCCTATTACGCCACCGGCGGGCCATCCCGCCCGACGGCCGATGCCGACTACGTGAAAATTGCGGACGTGGCGGCGATCCGGTCGGAGCTCGCCACCGATATCAGCGCGGCCACGGCGGTGATGTCGAACTACGACCAGATCCTGATTGGCGGCAAGCTGCAAGACATCAAAATTAATGGAACGGATGAGTATTACAGCGCGGTGCGGAACCTGGTGATCGGCACCGGCCGTTTCCTCGACGCGGGGGACATCGCGCGCCGCGAAAAAGTCGCGCTCCTCACCGACCACCTGGCGGAACGCATGTACGGCAGCGCGGCGGCCGCGCTGGGGCAGGTCACGCGCTTGTATGGCTTGCAGTTTACGGTGATCGGCACGTTTCACGAGCGGGTGGAGACTTTCGGCCAGTCGGAAGTGGATCGCGATACCGTGGTGATCCCGATTACCGTGCTTCGTTATTTCACGCCGGTGGAACGCATCGATCCACTTTACGTTCAGGTGCGCCAGGCGCCGGAGGTGGAGCGGACGGCCACGCGGGTACAGGAGATTCTGTCGGCGCGCCACCGGCCGGGAGCCACTTACAGCGTCGATACGCTGACGGCGATCCTCAATGCCGCCAAGAACATCTCGCTGATTCTCTCGCTGGTGTTGGTGCTGGTTTCGGGGATCACGCTGCTAATATCGGGCATCGGGATCATGAACATTATGCTGGTGACCGTCACCGAGCGGACGCGCGAAATCGGGTTACGGCTGGCGGTGGGGGCATCGGCCAAACTGATCCTGCTGCAATTCCTCACCGAAGCCATGATGGTGAGCCTCTCAGGCGGACTCGTCGGCATTCTGGTCGGGGTGGCGATTCCGGTAAGCGTCGGGCTGTTCGCGGATATTCGCATTCCCATCAGTTGGGTGGCGATTGCGGTAGCTTTCGGAGTGTCGTGCCTGGTGGGGCTGGTGTTCGGAATCCTGCCGGCCAACCGCGCGGCGCATTTGAATCCCACCGAAGCTTTGCGGTATGAGTGACGCGCTGGTGCGGCGGGTCCCCTGACCCGCAGCCGAGCCCCCCCGGCTCGGCGTTGGCGACCGCCCCACCGCAACAATTTTCATCGTCTTTGAGGGCGCGTCGCGATACACGGATAGCGTTTGGACGCCGGCTAGCCGCGCGGCGCCATCACCAATCCTGCCGCGCTGACGATGCCCGATCTGTCCGCAACCTCTTGTTCGAGAATCGGGACTTCGCGGCCCAGCAGGTTGCGGGAACGGGCCCACACCTCGTCCTTGAGGGGAGTCAGCAATTCGGCCCCGGCATCCACCACCTGTCCGCCGAGGATCACCACCTGGGGGTCGAAAATGTGCAACAGCCCGGCGATCGCCGAGGCCAGGACATGGATGGCTTTTCCGACGATGGATTGCGAGAGCTCGTCGCCCTCGCTGGCGGCCTGAAAGACGGTCCTGCAGGTGGCCAGTTGCGGTTGCTCCCGGAAGAGACGGGTGAGCGTGGATGGGCAGCCGCGATGGACGGCGGACCATGCTTCGCCTTCGATCGCCCGAGCCGAAAACGCCGCCTCCAGACAGCCGCGATTGCCGCACGAGCAGGGCGCGCCATCGGCATCCACCGTCATATGGCCCAGATTCCCCGCCATCCCGGTATGCCCGCGCAATAGCCGTCCATTGGCGATTACGGCGCCGCCGACGCCCGCCCCAAGGGTCAGCATGACGACGTCGTCGAACCCTTTGGCCGCGCCCCAAACCATCTCTCCGGCCAATGCCACGCGGGCGTCGTTGTCGGCAAATACCGGCACTTCGACCGGCAATCCCACCAGATCGCTCAGGCGGAGACCTTCCAGATAATGCAGGGCTCCAGGCAGGACCTCTACCAGGGTGCTGTCCGGATTGATGATGCCCTTACAGCCGACCCCTACGCCGGCGGGCAATGAGGTGGCCTCCAGCAGCCAGCGGATGGCAGCGTGCAACGAGGGAACGAAGCCTTCCAGGTCGGGCGGTGTCTCAACGGTCCGGGACGCCAGAACTGCGCCCAATTCGTCAACCATCCCCGCTCTAATTTGCGTGCCGCCGATGTCGATGCCGAGTACTACCAATAAGCTCCCTCCGCCGTTCGGCGCGGGCGGCGCCGTCTATTTGTGGGCGCAACGGCCTGTCCCATATTACAACCTCGGGAAGGCCAGGAATGGGCGCGGCCGAGCTATGCCACCGCCCTCTCCTTCAGGAACGGCGCATATTTCTGGTCCGACTCCGCGATGTGATGCTGGAGCCAGTCCTTCAGAAAGTTCAGAAGTTGTACCGTCATGAGAGCTTTACCGTTTTCGAAATCGGACTGAAACGCCACCACCTTTTGCGTCAGAGCCCGATGCTCCGCGAGGTGCGCGTCCAGACCGGGATAGCCATGGGCACGCATCAGACGCTCCTCATGAGCAAAATGCACCTTGGTGTATTGGACCAGGCGATCCAGGGTCTTGGAAAGTACGGCCTTTCCCTGCCCGGCACTCATCGCCGCATAAAGCTCTTCACCCATGCGGAAAAGATTCTGGTGTTGGCCGTCGATGCTGGCAATCTTCACACTGTAATCAGGCTTCCATTCGAACATGCAAGTTGGATCGGCAGGTACGAGTGCCGACTTTAGGCCGGCGGTAGAATCGAGTTGTGCGCATCCTCCTGTTCAGCGGCAAGGGCGGCGTGGGGAAAACCAGCCTGGCTGCCGCTACCGGCCTGCAACTGGCCCGCCTGGGTTACCGGACGCTGGTGATGAGCGTCGACCCCGCCCATAGCCTGGGGGACTCGTTCGACCTGGAAACCGCCCTCTTCCACGGCAAGACAGGCGATCCGTACCGCGTGGACGACCGGCTGGACATCCACGAGGTCAACATCCAGCAGGAGATCAAGCGCCACTGGCGGGAGATCTCCTCCTACGTGATCTCTGTGCTGCGCACGACCGGCGTGAGCGATGTGGAAGCCGAGGAGCTGGCGATTCTCCCCGGCATGGAAGAGCTGAGCGCCATGATGTACGTCAATCAGTTCCGCCGCGAGGGGCGCTACGACGTCATCGTGCTCGACTGCGCTCCCACCGCGGAATCCATGCGATTCGTCAGCATGCCGGCCACGCTCGACTGGTACATGAAGCACATCTTTCCCTTTCAGCGCGGCTTCCTGAAAGCGGTGCGGCCCCTGGCCAACCGCGTGTCGCCGGTGGAACTGCCCGCCGACAGCTATTTCGCCAACATCCAGGAGCTCTTCGGAAAACTTAGCGGGATCGACACGCTCCTCGAGGACCCGCAGACCACCAGCGTCCGGCTGGTGACCAATCCCGAACGGATGGTATTGCGAGAGACGCAGCGGGCCTTCGTGTATTTCTCCCTCCACGGACTGGCGGTGGATACTGTGATTGTGAACCGCGTGCTGCCGTCTACCGTAACCGATGCTTATTTCGAGGCGTGGCACGTGTCGCAGGCGCGCATTCTGGAAGAAATCGACGCCTATTTTGCGCCCGTGCCGGTGAAACGCGTCCCGCTGTTCAACCATGAGGTGTTGGGGCGGGAACGGTTGCAGGAACTCGCCCAGGCTTTGTACGCAGGCGATGAAGATCCTGCCGTGGTGACGCGCACCGAAGCTCCCTATACGTTCACCAAGCGGGATGGCCATTACGAGGTCCGCCTGCAACTGCCCTTCGCGCAGAAAGGCGAGGTGGGCCTATTCAAGAAGGGCGATGAACTGGTGGTTGAGATCGGAACCCTGCGGCGGCACATCGGCTTGCCGGCTTCCATGACCAGCCTTTCGCCCGTGCGCGCAAAATTAGACAATAGGGTACTGATCGTGGAAATGAAAGAGGCATGATATGGACGAAAAACCTGCCGGGAATCCCAATGGTTCCGAAAAGGCGCAGGGTTGTTTCCTCTGCGAGACGGCGATGCCGCTGCTGGAGCGCTGCCTCGGGGGCGCCACTATGGAGCACTTCCGCAATTCGCGCATCGAATTTCTAAAGGGAATGCGGAGCCTGCTCGACGAAAGAATCGCCCAGCTTTCCAAGCAGGGGGAGCACAAAGGGACGCACGTCACGGTGGAGTGACGGCTATCTGTGGGATAAGCTTCAGCTTGGTGTGTCGAGTAGTGATGCGCATTCAGGGGGTGCGAGTCCCCTTATGGGCTGTAATGACCGGAACCATCCGTCTAGGCAAGGGTGTCCGTCGCGAGGCGGAATTTGAAGAAAGCTGATGACGAAATCTCGGACCAGACGTACAGGAAGCGGATATCAGGCACAGGTGGCGTGGGTAACCCGGCCAGGGACGGGGAAGCCCGGGCGACGGAGAGGACGGCCAATCGTGGAGTTACGAAAGAAACTGCGGAAGCGGTATCGCGCGAGGCTGGCGGAGGCGATGCGTCGGGGCGAGGCTGGGGGGGCGGGGAGGTAGTGGGCCGCCAAAGAATTCAATATATACAAACGATTTCAATTTCGTGATATTCTTGACGGAATGTCAGCGGGCTTTGTGCCAAAGCTCTTCGGCCGCGACGTGCCGGCGCCGTTGCTGCCACTGTACCGCTTGGCGCTAAAATTAGGGTATTCAGCCGATGAGAAGGATCGCGCGCTCGGCATGAATCTGATTTATGACCACCGAATTCCGGCGGACCGAGCTATGCGGTTCATGTCATTCATGGGGCCCTCTGTCGACTCCGTTGATTCCGACGCGCTAGTCCAGGCGCTATTCGCCTACCGTAAAGAGTGGATTGCCCGCCAGCCACACGCAACCTTTCTCAACCGCGTCGAGAATCTCGACAACTGGGTGTATGACTTGGCCCCCGGCGTCGGACTCTCGGGCGACTTAGAACTCGTAAACGTCTGCAACATTACTCAGAAGCTTCTCCGGATTGGCAATCCTCGGCTGAAACGCGAGGTGGCGAGACTGGGGCTCGGACGACGAAACCTGGAAAACGGACGGGCCATTCATCAAGCTCTCCGCACGACCCTGTACAACCAGAGACGGCGAAAAGAATTCGTGGAAGATTTTCTTCGTCTCCTAGACCTCAATCGACAGACTAGCCCCTGGCATCCCGTATGGGTCGCTGGTTGGACTGAATTTTCGACGTAGCATCGACAGGAGACGTCCGGAGAGTTGGCTGGAAGCAGTCGGTCTACCGTGTCCACCTGAACCCAACTGGTTGATTGTCTTGCGGTACCCCACTACGGACGCGCAACACTTGTACAGACCTACACAATTGGAGGCGGGAGCTTTCCCTTGGCATTTTCCGTCGCCGAAGACAAAACTCCCTCCATTGAGCGGAGGTCACCCGATGAATTTGGCAGGCGCCCCAATGCGGAGCCCTTTGTGTTCCGAGTTCGTGCATGAGGAAATTCCATTCCGCCCCGCTTATTGGGAGGCAGGCGGAGAATTGCTCCATTTCACTGGGTCTAGTACGAGCGGCTTTCTGATGGGCCACCGCCGGCTCCATTACAGAGCGCTGTGCGCACACTATGGGGTATCACCAGTTGTCCGTTGGATGCCCGATCCTGTCAAACTCCCCGACTAACCGCAATGTAATCAATATCTCAGATGCTATAACAAATATGTAATTTTGCCCTTGCGCGAGCAGCAATTCTCGGATATGATGAATTTGTTATGGATCTATGGGATTTCCACAGCCGTGGCCGAAATGAAATCTTGCTCTGGTCGAAGGACCTCTCGAAGCGAGACCGTGCAGCTCTAAACCAGAAGTTGGACCTGCTGTCAAAGCTCGATTTCGAACTCGCTCAAGGTCTGAAGTTGTTAGCCGGGCCGATCCGTAAGACCCGTCATGTCCTGAAGCTCCGCGTGTTCGGAGACACGGCCCTTCGACCGTTGCTGTGTCGAGGTCCCGACTCTCCTTATTCGGAATACACGCTTCTGCGGGGTGCAAAAGAAACGGATCGCGGTTTTGTACCCCAGAACGCCGTTGAGGTTGCAACTCAAAATCGCCGTTTGGTTGCGGATCGCCCTGAGGAATGGAGGTGTCCCCATGTCAGAGCATAGAAAGCGACTAATCGACGAACTGGCGGATGCAGAATATCGTCAACACTATGCGGAGCAGCATCTTAATGCAACGCTTGCTACCCAGATTGGGGTGATTCGTGAGCAGCGAGGGCTGACACAGGCCCGGCTCGCCGAGAGTATTCATAAGCATCAGACGGCAATCTCGCGCATCGAAAATGTCAACTATGCACGTTGGAACGTAACGACCTTGAAGCAAATCGCCAGTGCCCTGGGATGTTGGCTGAACGTTCGCCTGGAGTCTTGGGGTGCGCTTGTCGATGAGGTGGACCAACGATCAGTGGAGAGCTTACGAAGGGATCGATTTGAGGATGATCCGGTTTTTTGGGGCAGCACTTGTTCCGAGCCCATTCCGGAGGCTGTTCGTTGGGTCCAGCGACGTCTCTTTCCCTGGCTACAGAGCCACCCCGAGTCTGACCATATGCTGGTAGATTGGTTGCAGGGACGCGGCTTGCCGCCCGTTGGGGACGAGGATCCACCGCACGTTTGGATTATTCGTTCCGTCGAAGTCGAAGGTCCTGAGTCCAAACACCGAGCTCTGCTGGTTGGGTGGTTGGCCCGCTACCTACCGATCGCGATCGAGACTGCGAAGGAGCTCCAGGATCCGGACGGATTCCTAGTCGGCGTCTTCAGCCTCGCGGCAACCTTCCGGACGCCTGCGCTTTTTTCAGAACCAATCCAAGAGATTTGCAGCAGGCTTTACGGGAATCCAGATCTCCTTTCTGAGACCGCGCAGGCCGCCCTCCTCACCGCAGTGATCCGTAACCAGCTTAGTCCGATGCTGAAGGAGGAATGGCTTAGGACGATCCGCACCGGAGGTCACAGCTTGCTCCCGGCCGATGAACTAGATGCCTTCGAGGGACTAAAGTCGTTGCCTCCGCGGCCAAATCTTCGTGCTCTAGCGGAAGGGCTGAAGTGCATGCAAGAAGCGATTCAGCTTCGACGAGCCCCCTTGGACCTCATTGCGGCAATGCGAGACATCAAGTTCAGCTTTCCCGAATTCTCTCAGTTGGACCAATTCCTCGCCCGCGAACTAGCCGACTGTGGTTGGGACGCCGACTTGTTTCGTGCCTGGAGAGACGTCTTTGCTCCCACGTACGATGACCAAATCCGCCTGGCCACTCAAGCTTACGCTTTTGCGGCAGAACCGACTCTCCTTCCAAGCGAATTCCTGAGGCTTCTTCGTGAAGAAAGGGAGGACCGGCAAGACGACCAAGACTTAGCCAATGCCATCAGTGTCCTAGAGGCTCCGCTTAGGAGCGGATGTGCTGCTTGACAGCCTCCAAGAGCGTTTCCGGGTCCCCACTCTTCGAGATGATCTGAATCCCTTCCATGGCGATTTGCCGTTGCCGAATTCCTTGCAGAATGACCTCCCTGTCTCGGGCCGAATAGACGATGACGGGCGTGCCACCAGTAGAGCGATGCTTCCTGATTAACTCCAAACAGCGAATCCCGGCTTTGAAGTAACCCTCCGCTCGCGCATCCTCCTCAGGAATCGACTCGCTTCCGGCCATGTCCCATTGGACCATGACGTCCAGAATGATCAACTCAAAGCTCAATGCTTCGGTTGATCGAAACACGCCACGGAATTCCTTTTCGCTCTTGATGACGCGTATGGATCCGTGCAAAGAAGGGATCGCAGTTTCCACGTCCTGCACGATCTCCCTGCCGAACCAATGATCGTCTTCAACGATAAGAATTCTCACACTGCCTCCGTTGGCCTGCTATTGGGGAACAAAAGCCGTACGTCTGTGATTCCATTTTCGTTAGTTGAGAGAATATCGAGCTTGCCACCGTGAGCCGCGAGGATCTCCCTTACAATGTACAGTCCAAGGCCCCAACCCTCCTGCTTCTTCCAGAGTGCCTTGTCCCCGCGTTGGCCTCTCTCTGCGAGGGTCCGCGCTTGATGAGATGTGATGGGTGTCTGCCGGCCTCGGTTGGACACCGAGATATAGAACACCTGCGAGCGCTGCTGAACTGCACAGCGAACAGTGATTGGCGAATTGATGTCGCTATATTTGCCCGCGTTGTCTAGCAAATTATCAACCATTTGATCCAAGAGGTCCAGATCTAACCACACCAGTGTGTCATCTAGTGCCTTGAATGAATCGTGATCGAGAACAAATCGGATGTTTCGGTCAGGGTCCAATACTAAATTATGATCGCGAACCGCCTCTGCCAGCCGGTCGGCAAGCCCGGAAATCCGCGTGGCAGTTCGATTCGTTCGCAGCGCATTCCCGCGAGCCAGGTCTGCGAACATTTGAATATTGGAGACGATCTGCTCGACGCGCCGAATTTGCCCTTTGAGGCGCGCAATCTCCGGAACCGCTTCGACCAGTTTTTGCCGTGACGCCAAGCGGCGGGCCCATCGATGTGCGAGGTAAATCGGCGTCTTCAATTGATGCTGCAGATTTTCGAATGTTTGCAACTGCATTTCTGCTGCCTGCTCCTGCGCATCCTTAGCTGCCCGGAGGTCACTCAGGGTGTCAGCCATCACCAGGTACATTCCAAGCTGTCTGCCAAGCAACTCAATCATGGCGACCGCCTGGTCGAAATATAATCCCTTGTCAGCAAACAAGACGACGATCACACCGAATTTGCGAGCCCCGGAGGAAATAGGAGCTACCGCAAGCGCACTGGCGGGCAGGTATTTCTTGACGCGATAAGGGCCTTCGGTCAAGTCTGGAACCGGTATCACCTCATTCAGTTCGAAGGAGTCTGCGAGAGCCGATCCAACCGTCTCGGACAGAATCCGTGAAGCCTTTCCTCGTTCGTCCTCGCTCTTCGCCCCCTGCCATACAGATCCGACCGCACCACGGCAAGTGAAGGGGCTACTGCCTCCTTGGTGTAGATGGATGGAAATGCCCAAGACTTCGGGTAAGGCGCTCTTGGCAGTTTCAAGCGCTTTGGAGTACAGGTTCTCAAAATCCCCCTTCGGCGCCATCAAAATCTCGTGTGCGCGCCGGTTTAGCATGGAAATCCCTTGGACATACGCCTGGAGCCACTGCCTTTTCTCATGAGCGCGCTTTAGCCGGAAATACTCACCGCACCATCCTCCGATGTGATCGGCCACCAAACAGAGTAGTTCCAACTGGCGCTTATTAAAATAGTGGGGCGCAGATTTGGCCACACAACACCGCAACACTCCTAACACCTGGCGGTCATGCAGAATTGGCGCCGCTAGAAAACTCAGTGGAGGCAACCGGTCGTCCTTGCGTTTCGGCAGCATTTCCCGCGCGGCCTCTTTGATGTCAAACGGCATGGACCAGTTTATGGAAGGGTACTCCTCGCGAATGTAAGCTATGTCCTCCTGAAAGCGACCCAAGTCAAAGATACATATCGGTTGGGCCTTCGCCGCACAATAGCCAGTCAGACCTTCGCCGGGGCCGTAAGTCATGGGCTGTGGGCGATTGTGCCATGGCCATCTGGTCGAAACAGGATGAATGGTGCCGTCGTTTTCCTTGGGCTCTTTCAGGTACACCGACGCCTCCAGACAGTTGAAGGTCTCCTCGACATCCTCAAGCACGGTGGTCAGAGCTCTACGAAAATCGGGCGGGAACGGACGCAGCTCGTCTTCGACGAGGTTGGCATTTCGAACCCGGTCAGCTATCTGTCGAAGGAGATGAAAGCTCGCGTGGTTAAGAATATCGGTCAACGCCTGAGGGACGAGCGGAGCGAGAGAGGCTGCAAGTTCGAATTCGTCGGCTGCGAACGGACACTCGGACATTCGGTAAAAATTGACAGCACCTATGCTCGCATCTCCCGATTTGGCACCTGGCCACCAGACTGGTATGGTGCAAAAACTCTTGACACCGAGGCTATGCATCACCTTCAGGTCGGGATCGTTTGCGTCGGCCCGCGAATCTGGTAGCGTTTCGAAATTTCGACGCGAGCCTTCACGCACAGCCTGGGTTGTGGGTGAATCAGGTGAAAGGTAATGCCAAAACTTCTCGGTAGATCCCTCGAAATCGTCTGCCGCTGCGAAAAGTCGAACCGATTCGGGCGGGCCTTGCTCCGTCCAAAGCCACAGCACACAACCGTCCGCCGCGCACAGCCTCCTGATTGCTGCTATCAGGTCGGCGAGCGCACTGAATCGTCGTGCCTGGCTGACGCCGAGCATTGGCTGAACCAGCAAAGCCGCCTGATTACCTGTGAGAAGCGATGGCAAATATAACAATTATCACATATTGACGCCTTTGGCAAGATAGATTCATAAGTTCAGGCCCCATTCCGTGCCGCGGGAACCCCAACCTCGCCGCATCGCCCAAAAAAACGAGGCGCTCATGAGTCACGGAGGCAGCCATGCCATTAAACCAAGGGAATGACCCCGAAAGCATGACGAGGGCTCGGTCTGCCGTCACTTGAATATCGGTGGTCGCGTTCGCCATCTTCACCGATCCTGCAGACTACCAGCGCACTGACAAGCCCTCCGCCCTCCGCCTTGTCTTCCCCCATCCCCTTATCGGAGAATAGTTTGACCGAGACATGATAGGGGAAACCGTTTCGCATTACCGAATCGTCGGCAAGTTGGGACGCGGGGGAATGGGCGTGGTGTACCTCGCCGAGGACACACACCTGGGGCGGCGCGTGGCCGTCAAATTTTCCAGCGCTTCGCCGGAGAATGATACCTACCGCGCCCGTTTTCTGCGCGAAGCGCGCGCCGCTTCCGCGCTGAGTCATCCCCACATCGCCCGCATCTACGACTACGGCGAAACGGCCGGCGGCCAGCCGTTCCTCGTCATGGAACTCGTCACCGGCGAGGAT
>Ga0182013_10005272_pt1 | contig 15109 bp, 6 predicted proteins | sample 612S2MmetaG_FD_120487 | JGI IMG/M metagenome (GOLD analysis project Ga0182013, IMG submission 120487) | Permafrost microbial communities from Stordalen Mire, Sweden - 612S2M metaG | ecosystem: Environmental > Terrestrial > Soil > Wetlands > Permafrost | place: Sweden: Stordalen | collected... | reverse complement strand
GGAACAGGCTGAGCACCTTGATGCCCTGAGGACGGAGGCGCTTCTCCTTGTCTAGGTGCTCCTTGATGGTGCGGTGAATCATCTGGCGCTGTACGGCGAGCGGCTCCACATCGCCGTAGGCTTGGCCGGGACGTAGGTATTCATCGCCGCCGGGAAAGCGGAGTTCCATGAACTTGTCGTCCTTAGCATCCCGAATGTCCTGCCCGATGATGTGGTCCCGATAAATCTCCCGCTTGGTGACCTCTTCGAGTTTGTCGAGCGGTGCCACGGTTACCGTTTGCCTGACCACGCCATGTGCGGTGGCCACGTCCAGTTCCACCTTCGCACCGACGACACTCTTGCCGCGGGATACAGGCGCGATAAACCGCACGTACGCCTTGTTGTGCCCGCCTTCCACGGAGGCCGCTGCGACTTCGATCTGTTTGACCAGCTTGCGCTCGTAGGCGTCCACCGCGTCAAGCTTGAACACCATGTGGTGGGCTTCTTTTGGCGTTGCCGAATAGCGCAGATTGCACAGCGGGTTCATCCGCTCCATGGCCTTCTTTCCCTTGCCGTCGAGCCCGCCCTCCACGCTCTGCGGCTCGTCCACGATGAGGATGGGGCGCGTCGCCCGGATCAGATCGATGGGCTTCTCTCCACCCGTCTTCTCACTGGGGCGATACATCACGTTCTTCGATTTCTCACGGCGGGCGACCTCGTCCGCTTCTTCTGTCTGCGCTTGCTGTTCGTCGCCGAACTTGTTGATAGCACCGACCGTCATCACCATGATCTGGATCTGCGGGCTGGTGGCGAAGTTGCGCACCTGGCCGAGCTTCGCCGAGTCGTAGATGAAGAAGTCGAAGGGCGCGCCCGCAAATAACCCCTTGAGGTGTTCCGCCGCGGTCTCAATGGTGTGGTAGACGCCTTCCTTGATTGCCACTGATGGCACCACGATGACGAACTTCGTGAACCCGTAGCGTTTGTTCAGTTCGAAGACGGTGCGGAGATAGACATACGTCTTGCCAGTGCCAGTCTCCATCTCCACGGTGAAATCGCCGGATGCGAGCGAAGGCGAAGGGGCCAAACCGTGGCGGAGCTGGATGGCGTGCAGGTTCGTCAGTAGCTCATCGTCGAGCAGGGTCAGGCGGTTGCCGATGCCGAGGTCGTTCTCGAGCAAAGACATCTGCCCACTGGCCGCGTCCCGCGTGACGGTGAATTCCGTCCGGCAGGTCTCCTGCCCGTGAAATAGACCACAGACCGCTTCGATGGCCTGGAGCTGGTAATCGAGGTTCGACTCGAAGTGGAGTTTCATAGCGCTCGATTACAGGCTGCGGACGGCTTCGAGGCCGTGCTGCTGGAGAATTGCGGTGAGATTGGTTTTGGCCACATCGTCAGCGAAGGCGCTGTCGCGGAAGACGACAGTAGTCTCGCCGGCAGGATTCAACGCCTGGTGCCACGCCACGAGGCCGAGGGCCAGCGGCTCCACGTCGGTCTGCGGGATGGCGGGCGAGAGGCAGACCAGCAGCGAGCCACCGCCGATCGAGTGGATTTCATGGGCCGGCTTCGTTCCTACTTCGACTTTCCGGGTTTCAATTGGCACGCAGAGGTCGAGACCGAGCTTAAGCAACAGCTCGAAGAGGATGTCCTGCTCAGTACGATCAGTCTTGAGGTGTTCGATGGAGGCCTCGAGGGTTTCGGCAAGCCTCTCGCGGTCTGGCTCCCACGCGCGGATGTTGCTGCTGGCGAGTTTGAAGACTCGGAAACCAAGGTCGCCGGCGAAAAGTGGGTTCTGCTCCCGAATCTTCTTCCCGGCCCGGCGGAGGCGTTCTTTGGTCAGTTCGGCGATGTTTAACGGCTTCCCGAGTTTGGCGCAGAATTTCGCCGGAATTCTTTGCTCCTTGTCTTCGATGTCGAGCGGCTCCGGGAGCTGAACGAGGGCGTAGCGCCGTTGAATCGAGTCCTTAGCATTCAACACATAGATCGCTTTCGCTGTCGCGCCGGAACCCGCGAAAAAGTCCACGACCGTATCCCCATTCTTCTTCAGGAGGAACGGGAAAAAAGACGTAAACAGCCTGACTGGCTTTGGGTTACTGAATACCTTCCCTTCCTCTGGAAAATCTTCCCTTAGGTCATAAGCACCCAGGCGCCCGTCGAGGTCCAGAACGCTAGCCAATTTTTCCTGATACTCCGAAGCGTAGACCTTCAGCTCGACAATTTTCGATTCATCTTCACCGAACAGAATCCGCCCTTTAGCCAGAAGGTCGTCCATCGTTTCCTTCGGGAAGCGGTATCCCAAGAGGGGTTGTTTGCACGCCAGCTTTGTCACCGGATGAAGTACGTCGTAACGGTATCCTTCTCGTCCTGGGTTGTGGACACTTTGACTACCGGTGTAGACGCCATCGGCGTCTATGTACTTGTAGCGGTCGAGCGGCCACAGCTCATTCTTGTGCTGGCGGAACCATTGCGCGTATGCACCTGTAAGGGCATCGCCCGAAAACTGGTTGGCTAGCTCCTTCCCAATTCGAATGAGCACATCCTTTACGTCCGAAATTGCGGACTTCCACTCATTTTCGACCGCTTCCCTCCCCTTGGCCACCACCAAGAGATACTCGTGCTCGGTTGCTATGTTCGTCGGGTTATTGTCCGTCGCGTTTTTCCAGACAACCGTGCCCATCTGATTTTCCTCTCCAAAAACCTCGCAACACATAGTTCGGAGGTGGGAGTACTCCCTCTCGTCTATCGAGATGAAAATCACCCCATCCTCTCTCAACAAATTCCGCGCCAGCTTGAGCCGTGGATACATCATGTTCAGCCAGTCGGTGTGGAAGCGTCCGGAAGCTTCGGTGTTCGAAGAGAGTTTCTTGCCGCCGTCACCGGTCTGGCCGGTGAGCTCGAGGTAGTTTTTGATGTTGTCCTGGAAGTTGTCGGGATAGACGAAGTCCTTGCCTGTGTTGTAGGGCGGGTCGATGTAGATGAGCTTGACCTTCCCAGCGTAGGATTTCTGAAGAAGCTTGAGGACTTCCAAGTTATCCCCCTCGATCATGAGATTCTGGGTGGTGTCCCAGTCCACGCTGTCTTCCGGGCAGGGACGCAATGTGCCGGTGGAAGGCGTGAGGGCGAGCTGGCGGGCGCGGCGTTTGCCATGCCAATTGAGACCGTACTTCTCCTCGATATCAGGGACTGTCCGGTCGCCCACGAGCTGCTTAAGCACGTCCATATCCACGGCTACACCATTCGCTCCCTCGGTGACGAGATCGGGGAAAAGCGCCCGGAGTCGGGCAATGTTTTCCGCTGCAAGGTCGGGTGACTTTGTCTCGGGGTCGTTGGCGGTGAGTTTCTGCATCATGTCCTCGTGCTTCACAGGTTCGCGCGAGCGGCGGACTGGGCCGCCTCCACGCGCTTAAGTTCCAGGTTCAGTTCCACTCGCCGCGACATCTGCTTCTCCTTCGCGGCGGTGGCCCGCAGGCGGGCGATCTCCCCGTCGAGGCGCGCGCACTCTTGGAGGGCGTCGCGCCGGATGGCAGCGTGTTCGGCGTCGGCGGCCACCGCAAAGGCCCCGGTCACGCGAGCCGCTTGCAGCGCCAGCAGCGTGTCGATCCAGCCTTGATACAGCGCATGGAGCGTTGTGCGTGGCTGTTTGCCGAGCGCCAACGCATCACGGAAGGCAGACCAGCGGCCGCTATCGTCCTTCCCGTCCCGCTCGGCGGCGACGACTTCGCCCTCCAACACCGTCTTGCCTGTCTCGCCCTGCGACCAGCGTTTGTGGACGGCGGAAAGTCCGAACCGTTCGCCCTGCTCCGTCAACAGCAGCAGCGGATAGGGAACGGCCCGGTGCACCAGTTCCACCAATCGTGTCAACTTACCCGTGGCTCTCAGAGTTAGGCGTAGCACGGCAATTTCCAGGTATTCCCGAACGTCGTCGCGATACTCGGGCACGCCAATAGTCGTGGGCTTGAGCGCCGCCAGCCACAGCAGCTCCTCGATTCCGTCGCTGATGATCCGCTTGTCAGCGGCGGTGGGTGCACCGTTCTCAAGCAGCAGCTTCTTGGGCACACGCTGGTCCACACGGCTGCCCGCAGGCAGGCCGAGGGCTTCGATCAACGCGTCGCCGCTCATCCGGCCGCCTCAGGTAGCACGGCGAGCCAGGCGATGACTTCGAAGTCGTTGATGCCCGCAAACTCGCCCTTCATGGCGTGCGTCCCACCAGGGGAGAACAGGCTTGCTACGGCGCGTTCTTGGTTCTTACCTGCAATGGAGGCGACAGCCGCGGCGAGCAGGCGTTGAGCGGCGCGCATGTCCTCGCCCTGCTTGGTCGCGTTGTCGAACCGGGCGCAGGCTCCTGCATCAGGCAGGTCGCGCCCGAGGCAAAGGCGCTTTAGCCGGTCGAGAATCTGCTTAGCCTGCGTGTAGGGGAGCAGCACCGTGCCGTCGTCGCCCACGTGCACGAGATACTGGGCACCGAGGGGATAGCCGGCCTCGGCACTGCGCTTGGCGGTGTCACCCTCGGCGCGCAGGCAGAAGATAATGCCCGGTGCGATCTCCGCCTCGGTGGTGGTCGTGACCGCGCAGGTGCCGAGCGGCAGACTCTCCAATACGCCCGGATGCGCCTTGAGGTATTGCGCCAGATCGATGCGGAAGTCGGTAAGCGTCAGGTCCGCAATGGAGACGCCCGTTGAGAGGTCTTCCAGATCGATTACCGCGTCCTGGAGCCTCAACAGTTGCTTGCGGCGGTACTCCAGATCGTTCATCTGGTTGCCGGAATCCTGCTCGATCAGGTTCTCTTCGCCGGTGGCGGAGATGTCAAGCAGCACCATACGGCCGCTGACCCGCTGCTCCAGGTTGATGTACTCCTCCAGCTCCATGTTCGGCCAGAAGTTGACGAGCTGGATGCGCTCGTTGGGTGAGCCGATGCGGTCGATGCGGCCGAAGCGCTGAATGATGCGCACCGGGTTCCAGTGGATGTCGTAGTTGATCAGCCAATCGCAGTCCTGAAGGTTCTGACCCTCGGAAATGCAGTCCGTGGCGATAAGCAGGTCGAGTTCTCCCTCGGAAGCGTATTCCTCGGGCCGCTCCTTCGCTCGCGGTGCGAACGTGGTAAGAATCGACGCTAGATCTTTTCGCAGGCCGGCGAGTGTCGTCTGGTTGCTGCCCGTACCGGTGACCAGCGCCGTATCGACGCCAAGGGTTGTCTTCGCCCACGGGGCAAGCTCATCGTAGAGATAACGGGCGGTGTCTGCGAAGGCAGTGAAGACGATAATCTTGCGGTTGCCGGGATTGATGGGATTGCGGCACTTGTGCTCGATCATTTCGCGCAAGGCAGTGAGCTTGGCGTCACGGGAGGCATTCACCTGGGCCGCCGCCGCATGCAACGTCGCCAAGCGGTTGCGGTCCTCGATCAGCTCCTGCTTCCAACGGATGAGGTCCACGTCCTTCAGCAGTACCTTCACCTTGCGCCCGACGAGCAGACTCTCGAAGGCTGGATCGTCGAGGTCCACATCCTCGATTTCGATTTCCTCCATCTCCTCGGAGTGGCTCTCGATGCGGGCCAGCGTGGCCTCCACGTCGTGCAACTGGCGCTGTACCGTGAGGGCGAACGACGGCACGGCGCTTTCCATGCGCTTGAGCACGTTGATGCGTAGCAAGTGGATAAGGCTCTCCTCGCGGTCCACTTGCCTGAAGAAGCCGGTGCCACCCTTGACCTCGGTGCTGTACTTCTTGTCGTAGGCCTCTTGCTTGTGCGGCAGCACGTATCTGAGAGGCGCATAGGAGGCGAGATTCAGCCGCCGGATCTCGTTATTGATCTCTCGAATCGAGCGAAACTCACCGGCGCGGTCCACATCGGCCTTGATGTTGATTGGCTTCAGCCGGTCGGGGAAGCGGCCAGTTTCGGCAGTGCCGTAGTACTTCTGAATGTGTTTGCGCGAGCGGGCGATGGTGAGCAGGTCGAGCAGGGTGAAGTAGTCGAAGCCCAGCATCTCGATCAGTCGCGATGGCGTTCGGTCGGTGTCCTCGAGATCGAGCCACCGATTGAACTGCTTCTGCGCGAGGCGCGTGGTGCTATCAATGCTGCCGATACCGTGATCGAGCAGAGCCGTATCGTCGCCCTCGGTAACAAATGCGATCTGGTTGCGCAGATCGGCCAACCGGTTGTTCACCGGCGTCGCCGAAAGCATCAGCACTCGGGTTTTAACGCCTTCCTGGATGATCTTGCGCATCAGGCGGTCGTAGCGTGTCTCGGTGCCCACCCGCGGTGTTTTCTTGTTGCGAAAGTTATGCGACTCGTCGATTATAACGAGGTCGTAATTACCCCAATTGACGTGCGCGAGGTCAATGTCGCCGGATAACCCGCCGTCTCGCGAGAGGTCGGTGTGATTTAGAACGTCGTAGTTGAAGCGGTCAGGCGCCAGGACGTTGCGGCGGTCGTTTGCCTTGTAGAGCGTCCAGTTGTCGCGCAGGCGTTTGGGAACCAGCACAAGCACCCGATCGTTGCGTAACTCGTGGTACTTGATGATCGCGAGCGCCTCGAATGTCTTACCGAGGCCGACGCTGTCAGCAATGATGCAGCCGCCGAAGCGATCTAGCTTGTCGATCGCACCGACCACACCGTCGCGCTGGAACTTGTAGAGTTTCTTCCAGACCACCGTGTTACGGATGCCGGTCGCTGAATTGACGATGCGTTCTTCGTCGAGGTCGTCACCACGGTCAAGAAAGAGATGGTGCAGGATGAGCGTGTAGAGCGTGAAGGGAGCTCGGTGTTCGCCCATCGCGCAAAGTGCTTGAATCAGCCCATCCCTGCCATTGGGCTGTGTACGCAAGGCCGCCCACTGATGGTCAAGCCACTTGGCGAGTTGTGTAGCCTCGTCGGCTGATTCGGACGCCTGGATCAGGCTCAACGGATTGCCTGGGGTGAGGCCGAGGCCATCCGTACTAAAGGCGAACGAACCCAACACCACTTGCTCGGGGGCCCCGTCGGCCCCACGCATAACCGCCGCCCCCTGCGGCACTTGGCCAGACGCCCTTCGTACTTCAACCTTTTCCCTAATCCACTTGGCGCATTCGTTTGCGAGCCAACGGGCCTGTAGACGATTCCGCGCCGCACGATCACCTTCCCCACCAAGGAACTGCAGACCGTCATCGCCCGGAGGCAAAATCAGGTGAACGCTTCCCACACCAAGCAGCGCTTCTCGCAACTCAGCAAACGCGAAGAGGGATAAGCAAGGCGTCACGCAATCGAGCGCGTTGCCGTCGACAAGGTGCAGTCGCACCAGATCGATAACCCGATCAGCGCCCGTGTTCTGGATCAGCTTCATGCTCGGCGTCCTGAGCCCGTCGCGCTGACGCCATTAGTACCCGGAACCACTGATGACTGTTTCTTAATCCACTGATCGATTTCAGCACGAGAGAAGCGCCAGGCCCCGCCAACCTTAAATGCCGGAATCTTCTTGGCCGCTGCCAACCGGTAGACAGTTCGCTCAGCGACCTTGAGGTAACTGGCAACCTCCAGGATTGTCAGGATGTCGGATTCTGTTTTTGGCACTGGCGAAAATCGGTAATATTTGTCAATTTTGGCAACGTTTGGCAGAATAATATGCCTGTTGGGCGCTGCCATCAATACACAGGGGTGTGGCCGGACCTATGACGGGTGCGGTGTCTCGAGCTCGATGGGACGGATATGGGAAGATTCCCATATCCGTCCCGTTGCTCCCGGAACCCCTGACTCGCGGATATTTTGCTCGATGGATGCGATCGCGGAGACCCCGCAAATGAAGCTCGGACACTGCGCCGAGCTGAAACTAAATCAGGTAGTCGCTACTTGGTCTTCATGCTTGGGCGATTGCCTTCGGCCACAACGCTTTCCGTCTTCAGGTCGGCGATAAGCTGTTCCATATAGGCAATGTCTGCTTCGAATTGTGCTGGATCTGAAACTGACACGGTGCCTGATGCCGGATTGTCATGACTATGCGTATTTGCCTTGGTCATCCCCTCGTGAAATCGAATTGCGAGCGCGTCGGAAAGATGCACCAAGCGCAGCTTCTGCGTCTCAATCCTGTCGACGCCACGGCGGACCACGTCGCAAAAAATATGCTCTTCCACCAGACGCTCGTAGCTGTCTCGCAGACGCCCATACAGATGCTTTACCTTGAATTCATAATCCGACGGACTCGATGTATAAAGCTTCCTTAACGGCGCGAAGTCGTTCCGTATTCGCGCTAGGCGCTTGCTCACGCCCAGCCCTTTCCACGACACGCCGGCGGGATCGATCTTCCCCGCGTTGGCGCCGTCGGCGAAAAGAGCGGTCGTCTCGGTGGGCACGCCGCGCTCATCGGCTTCCCGGCATAGGTCATTGAAGAAGATTAAGTCGTGCGTGAAGACAATTACCTGGCGCTTCTGCGCTTCCGTGGCAACGCGGGCAGCAACTTTCAATCCGCGCTCGCGGTCCAACGATGAAACCGGATCATCGATGACGATTGGACCCGTCCCTTCAGTGACTGCGATTTCCGTTAGAAATGCCACAAGAGCGAGGGCGCGCTGTTCGCCTTCGCTCAAGATCTCGGAGGTCAGTTTCGTCAGCGTGGTACCCGGATTTGTTTGGAATGCGGCCTTAGTCTGACCGCTCTTTCGCGACAGGCCGACTTTGAGGTGCGTAATTTCTAGGGTCTCACGTTCCATCTCGAAATGGTCTGTAACGACCTTCGTCAGATGGGTGTCGACCAGTTCATTCGCTTTTTGCGTGATGCCCTTTGTCTGAACCTCGGCGAGTGCCACAGCATAGAGCGCATCGTCCTTCAGGAGGTTGCGGCGCTTAATTATACGGTCGCGGCCCCCCGCGAGGATTTTGCGATCGGCGAGTTCGGCATGTTCAGATTGCATTTTAGGACGCTGCCCATCTTCACTGGCCTTTACGAAGGCAGCGGCCTCGCTTGATAAAAGGACCGATAGGTCCTGCAACGCGCTGTCGGGGGAGACTAGAGCGGCAGACGAGGACGCCGGGGGCTCCGTAGCGCCCTGGAGTGATTCGAAGGCCATCGTACGTCTGGCCTCCACGTCTTTCTTGAATATCGCGAGCGCATCCGCAAGCGCCGGTTGACGCTTGCGGATCTGTTCCAACCGCGCCGTCCAATCGTTCAACGTAAAGGTGTCAATCTCCGGCATGGATGTAGTTGCGATGGCGATCGCGCCTTCTGCTTGATTGGCGATTTCGGCGAGAGATTCATTCACATAGGCCTGAAAGCGGCCCAGGCGCTCTGAGGCATCTGCGCTGAGCGGCTGCTGACAGAGGACGCAGGTCTCAATGTTGTCTGACGTGCTGACCACGGGGAATTCGCGACCGGGAAAGGCGTCTGCGATTGAATAGTCACGCGCCGCGAGCCAAAGCCGCCGCCACGTCTCGCCGCCGACGCCCGGAAGCGGCTCGCTCGAGAAGAGATCAGTCGCCTTCAGTCCTGCCGCCGCTCGCGCGTCGGTCGCCTGCTGTTTGAGGGTACGGTATCCGTTGAGCTTCAGGTCACTGAAGGCCTGGCAAAGGCCGACGCATTCGACAGCCAAGTTGTGAACCCAACTGGAGAGTGCGGACGCGTCCGCACCCGAAGCGGTATTCGCTGCGAGCAGCCGCGTCACTTCATCGATGCGCCTTTCGTCATCCACCGAGAACGCAGTCGCGGCGTTGATCTGCTCGTCCGTCGTCTTGGCGCTCAGGCCAGCGTAGAACGTCTGGGCCTTCGTGGTTCGAGGTGTTTCGAATACTACCGTGACGAGAGCAATTTGCTCGGTGACCGGTTTGCGCTCGGTTTCCAGCCTATCCTTGAGCGCGAGGCAAAGCTCGTTGAGCTTGTGGGGGAGCGCGAGGCCGAACGGAAGAAACTGAATATGGTTGCCACTGTCGACATAGAGTTGAGCTGCGCTGCTGTCGAAGACGGCAACCTGCAAAAGGACCTCCGAGGCGGGCGCACCGGCTGTCCAGGGCACGACGACATCGCCAACGCCCCGATCGACGATGATCTCCGCCTCTTGGGGTCCCCCGCCGGAGCCGTAGACATCGGCCAACACCTTGAGCTTGGCCGGGTTGTCCGTGCGAGTGCGACAGGCGGTGCGAAAAATGCGCACGAAGCCACTTTTCCCGCTGCCGTTCCGACCGTAGATAACGGTCAGCCCGTTGGGTACGAACGTGAGTGATGCCGCCGGAACCAGCCGGTTGACATTCTTGACGTTCCGAATGCCTTTGATCTGGAGAGGTGATCCGCTGGTGACTGGTGCCAGGTGAGCCTTGCTTAACGGCACTGGAGAGGGTGGCTTTGAGGCGAGAGGAAAACCGGCCTTCTCTTTGATAAGAGCAAGCAATTCGCTTTCATCCTTTGCGGTAACTGCAGATGAGCTTGCCAATCGGCGAAGCGCATCCTGACGCCAAGGAGTCAGTTTATGCGTGGACCAATCCAGAATTTCATCGACCGCCCCCATGGCTCATCCTCCGGCTATTTCGTTGGTTGCCCACCTTGCTGTAAATTTTCGCAGGCTGCGCATGAGCGAAGAGAACTTCATGGTCTCTGGATTAAGCGTAGCGCTCGAACGCACGAGATCCATGACTTCTTCCACAGGGTCACCGAGCCAATAACTATCAATGTCTTCGCGGAGCGTAGCATTCCTCGGCTTGCTGGCCTTACCCGGTAGTTACGACCGGTGGTCAATCCCATGCAGCAAGTGAGGAGACCGCGCGGCTCAGTCAATGGCGACCTTTGTCAAGCTTGACCACAAACTCGGCGCCTAACCCATCAAACAAGACATCGTGGCAGCTAAACAAAATGATCTGCAATTTCTCGGCCGCTCGGAATAAGGCACGGTGCATACGCCGAATGCGTTCGGGATCCGTATTGATAAGCACATCATCGAGAATCAGGGGCAAGGTCCCGTCGCCTGCAAGCACTTCGGCAATACCAATGCGCGTCAAGAGCGAAATCTGTTCTTGGGCTCCCCCGGAAAGCTCTGTGAACGGCTCCTTCAGATTGCCGGATTGCAATCCCACGACGTCGAGTCCATCGCTCGCGTCCAGCGTGGAGCCCGGAAAAAGCTCCTGCAAATACGGTTTGACTCGTGAGGTCACGGGCGCCGTCAATCTTTCAATGACACGCTGCCGTTCCTCGCTGAGGACCTGCCACAATCGCTGAGCGGCATCTGCTTGGCTCCTCAGGCGTGACCATTGCGCTTGGGCCTGTTCTAGGGTCGCGGCGGCCTGTTGTACCGAATCGTAATTGCCAATCTCAATCATGCCGTGCAAAGCACCCTGGAGTTGGTCGCCTGCGCTGCGCGTATCGCGCACGCGGGCTGCGAGCGCCTCCGCGGCTAACGCGAGCCGCCGCGCGTCATCCTGAACCGCCGCGCCGCCAAGATCAGAAAACGCTTGCTGCGCAAGAGCGAATAACGTTTGGGCGCGCTCCCGATCTTCGACGGCCTGCGTGTATGCCGTGCGCAGTGTCGCCGCAATCGGACGCGCTGAATACAAACGTGCTAGACGTTCACGTTCCGTGCGTGTAGTGTCAGCTTTGGCATTCCATGCGGCGGTACCCGAGCGGAATTCCGCCAGAGCCGCTGAAGCGGCGTCCCGCGCGCTCCTGGCCTCGACAAGAGCGGCATCCACTACTTCCAGCGCGGCAATCAATGAAGCTTCATCATTTTCAACATTCAGCGCGGGACCGAGTCGCTCGAGTTCCGTATCAAGTCGCACCAAGTCCTCGTGGAGCTGGCTCAACGGTTTCGGGGTCGTGGCCTTGGCCTGTCGGCCCAGATCGTCGATTAATCGATCCAACTCGGTTATTTGTTCGTGAATGGAAGATGCGTCATCAAGGTCGGTAGCATTTACCGCCTTGAGGGCGATGGTAAGTGCCGAGGCGGCCGCGACTCGGGACTCACGAAGTTGGTTCAATGCGCCGCCGCCCGGCTGAATTTCTACGTCGGCGACATCGCCAAGTATAATGTGACGGTCCTCGACAACATCAATCCGCACTCGCTCGCCCGCTGAGCGCAGGGTCCCATCCACGGATATATTTTGCTGAACGTGAACTACCACACTGACCGCCGCACCTTGCAGCTGCGCAACTGCGGTTCGCACCGCTTGGTCCAGACTCTTTAACCTAGCAAGACCTCTGGTATCGATCGCCGGCAATGCAGCCCGCTTCGATCGAGCATCCTTGACGGAACCTTCCAATTGCTCCAAGCGATTGATTTTCTCGATCAGGTCCTGCCGTGACGCAGTCAGGTCCGTGCGCCGGCGCTCTCGTTGAGCGGCATCGACGTCAGCACGTGCGTCGCGCACTCGTTTATCCGCCGCCGCAACCTCGGATTCCGCTGACGCGAGGGCGGATTCGAGCTCCTGTTGGCCCTCCACGCGTTGTTCAAGTCCTAACTCGACGCCGGCAAGCTCACCGGTCAATCTCTCAACGGCTTCGTCGGCTTCAATCCGAGTGTTAAGCGTAGCCTCTGTACTTATTGCACGCTGTTTTGCATTATCCAGGTCGCCTTGGGCGACGGCCACACGACCGCTGGCTACCGTGGCGGCGTCCGCCCGAATGCGCTCCGCTTCGGCGTTGCGTTTCGCATTTTGCATGCGCAATTCCAAGTCGGATAATTCACGTCGGTTCTCGGCCAACGCCGTGGCTGTCCGCTCCTGCCGCTGTAGCGCCGTCGACGCAACGCTAGCCGCGGTAGTTGCTGCGTCAACGCCAGTCCGCGCGTCACGCAATACCTTCGTTTCCTGTCCCGTTGCGGTGAAGTAGCGCGCGTATTCCTCTTCCACCAACTCCATGAGGCGCTGTCCAGCGGCAGATATGGCAGCTATGCCGATTTCCTTTGACAGTCTCTCTTGAAGGCGACTGCGCCCGTCCTCGTTGAGATCCTCTTGCAGAGCCTTGCGGGACTCTCCCTGCGACACCATCAGCAGAGGCCATATTCCGAGATCCGCGAGATCAGCGCCTCGGCTATTTCCCTGTCGCGCGCCCAAGAGTTTCCGCAAGGACTCTTCGGCGTCTTCGCCAGTTAGTGTGGTGCCACCACCGGTGAGGCGTGCGGACGCCCCCTTTAGAAATTGCTTCTCGATTTCATACTGATTCGTGCCGTCGGCGAACGCTATGCGCACGAATGGTGGCTCGGATAAGGTCCAACTCTGCAATAGTTGCTTGTGTTGAGCCGCGCCCTTATAGGATTCGAATAACCCGTAGCGGAGAGCCTGAAACATGCGGCTTTTTCCGGACTCATTCGCGCCCAGAATCAAATTCAGGCGCGGGGAGAGGCCCTGAAACTTCGTTGTCAATCCACGCCAATTCCGTACTTCAACTTCAAGGAGCAGCATCGGCCGCCTCCCTCTGAAGCCGATACATCAGACGAATTGCGTCTGTCGCGGTACTGTCCGATGACGCCCGCAACCGAGCCAGCGCCTCGGCCAAGAACCCCTCTGCGCTCAATCGACTAAGGTCGGATTCGGTCGGTTGCGTTTGAAGTCGGCTCAAATCCGTTCGAAGGTAGGCAAGGCGCTGGGCGTAGTCTGTCAATAGGGCGTCCAATGCATCCCGTGCCCCCAGCGAGATCGCACCTCGAATTACGACGTTCAATAGTGTCTGGGAGCGTTCCTCAAGTCGATCCAAACTCAATCGGAGTTCGTCGATCTGGCTGTCCTGTAGCAATTCAATCTCAAGCGTGAGCCAGCGCGTCTTAGCCACCGCAATGCGCTCTGTCCGCGGCTCCGCACCCGGTGAATCGATCTCGACCAGCAACACGGCACCCGGGTCCGACTCTTTGAAACGAGTCGCTTCCGGAGCACCGGGATACCAGGAGCGCGAGTTAAACCGAAAGGTGCCATGCCAATCGCCAAGCGCCAGGTAGTCGAAACCCTTTGCAATCACGCGAGAAGCATCGATAAGGTTAGGCGTCTCGCTATCGGCGCTCTCCGCGAAGTCGATCACCCCGCCGTGAGCCATAGCGATCCGAATGCCCTCTCCAGGTTGGCGCTCTGGTAACCACGCCGTCGGGTCGTCCAACTCGTGGCGTCGCATCAGTGGGCATGCGTATACAAGCGCGTCCCCGAAGCGAACCGGTTCCCGCTTGGTGAGTACCTGGACGTTGGCCGATAGTTCCAGACGCTGCAAGGCGCAATCCGCGGTCGCGGCATCGTGATTGCCGGGTAGAAGTAGGACGGGAATATCCCCAAAACTTCGCAGGGCGTCAGATGCCTGCTGGAGGCTGTCTCGGCCAAGACCGTTGTCGTCCAATACATCGCCGGCCACGAGCACGAAGTCTGCTCGCCTCAACGTGGCGAGTTCGGCAATCGCGCGCACCGTCTGAAATCGAAGGAGCCGCAGTTGTGCCGCCTTTTCCGGGTCGACAAATCGCAACTTCAGCCCTAGTTGCCAGTCTGCGGTATGAATAAAACGCATGATGGTATCAGTCAGAATCGACCGGATCGCGCTCCCTGATTCCACTTCGCTTGGGTGTGCGTTCGTAAGACTTTATTGGTCCAAGCCTCGTCCTTAAGCTAGAGCCATTCTAACCGCAGATCCGTGTCCTCTGCGGGTGAATTTCAATGCTTTGACGGAAAGAGATGCTAAAACTGTCGGGTGCGTTTAAACAAACGACATGAAAGTCCCACAGGATTTGCCGCAAGCAGCCTCGTTACCGAGAATCCGGCAAATTGGTCGAGGGAAGTGACTTACGAATCGATCGTTGGATATGCGGTGTCTCCGGCATGCTTTCGAGTCTTGGCCGCAGTTCGATAAAGGGAGTTACTCTGGAAGAGGGATAGGAAACGATTATGGAGACAAGGGCGTCATTATTCGGACACGACACAAGCAGCTGAAGGTGCAATTTCCATTGGCCGCCGCATATCACGAAGCGGGCCATGCCATTGCGCGGGTGTATGTTGGAGCGCTCGCGACGGACAGCAGAGTATTCCACGACGGCTCTGGGTATTCCGATGGTTCCCTCGAATGGTGGCAGAGTACCAATCCCGGCATCGGTGCAATGTGGGATCCGGTTTTGGTGTCGATGGCTGGCCTTCACGCAGAAGCCCGGGCCACGAAGCGGTCCTTTGACACTCTACAATATTCACACGGATTGAAGGACACTATGCAGTCGCCACGTGTTTGGTTAT
>Ga0182013_10005270_pt1 | contig 15112 bp, 14 predicted proteins | sample 612S2MmetaG_FD_120487 | JGI IMG/M metagenome (GOLD analysis project Ga0182013, IMG submission 120487) | Permafrost microbial communities from Stordalen Mire, Sweden - 612S2M metaG | ecosystem: Environmental > Terrestrial > Soil > Wetlands > Permafrost | place: Sweden: Stordalen | collected... | reverse complement strand
CTGGTGGGGGACGAGCCGATCCGGGTCGCCGGGATGGCCAGTATCTTTGATCAGCCCGCCCAGGAAGGTCAGCCGCAACTGCTTCCAGTCGTCGGCACACTCGAGGGGCTTCTGGATCAGGCGGAGCTTGAGTACCTGGTGATCGACCTGCACGGCGCGGCGAATGGAGTGGGGGTATTGGAGCCGATTCGCCGCCGACGGCCTGATATCCGGCTGATTGTGATCGGTCCTGAAGGCGACGAGGAACTGGTTCTGAGCTCAATCGTCGCGGGCGCGCGGGCCTATCTGGATCTAACCGCCGGTCCGGAGGTGGTTCGCCAAGCCGTGGACGTGGTCACTTCGGGATCCATCTGGGCGCCTCGACGCCTGCTTTCGAGGCTGATTGACCGGCTGCTCAATGTTGAGGACGCCAGCCTGACCAGCGCCGGCCCTCTCCTGACGGCCCGGGAAAAACAGGTTCTGGAACTGATTCTGCTGGCTCGATCGAACCGTGAGATTGCCGCTCAGCTCGGGATTGAGGAGCGAACGGTGAAGGCGTATGTTGGGCGGTTGATGAAAAAGACCGGTTCGGGCAACCGCATCAAGTTGTCGATGTCTGCCCTGGGGCGTTCCTTTCGGGAGCAGGAACAGGAAGAGGCGGGAAAGGGTCGTGAAGCGGGCAGCGGTTGAGCGGGATAGCAACTTAGTAAGCCATGACAGGTTACTTTTCGGCAATGGCCTTAAGTACTCTTGTGCTATATTCGCGTTTCCCACAAGCTTGTTAACAGAAACAACGCAGATCTGGGGAAAGGAGTTCCCAGGCGGCATGAATCCATGAAGCTTGTGAACTCCTCTTTTTTTTGCGACATAAAATAATTAAGCAAGCTGAACATAGTGCGGGTTTCGACCGCTGCTCCTAACCGCCTTTAAAGGGCGGGAATCTCCTTTACATAATTGAGCCCCCAAATTGGAGTTGAGCGCTTGCGCCGGGTGCGGATGCTGTAGGCTGATTGAGGGGAGCCCACGGTGTGCGACACGCCACGGTCCGCAATGTCCCCGGGTTCGCGACGGGAGTCGGCCCGATCTTCCTCTGACTCCCGGTAAGCGCGCGAGTTCGGCCGCCGGATACAGCTTGTCCAAGATTGAGTTTCCCAGACAGAATTCCGCGAAAAATGCAGTCTCTCCAGGATGCAGTTTCTCAATGCAAAGCTCACCATGCAGACGGAAATCGCCTGCGGAAATGGAAAGGAGTTTCAAATGAAGAAGTTGGTTCTTGTCCTCAGTCTTTGCCTCACGCTCACTTCCTCTGCCATTGCTGCATCTTCCCGGCAGGATTTGCAGGATCGGGTGGACGCAGCCAAGACGGTGCTGGATCAGATCATGAGCGCGCAGGACCGCACAATCCCCATGAATATTCTTCAATCGGCCACTTGCGTGGGGGTGGTTCCGGGGCTTATCAAAGGGGCGTTTGTCTTCGGCGGCCAGTATGGGCAGGGAGTCGTGACCTGCCGGACGGGACACGGCTGGAGCGCGCCGGTGTTTATTCGCATGGCGGGCGGGTCGTTCGGCTTCCAGATAGGTGGCCAATCCACCGACCTCGTGCTGGTGGCGGTCAATGACCGGGGATTTCAGGACCTGCTCAAGAGCAAGTTTAAGATTGGCGGCGACGCATCGGCTGCCGCTGGACCGGTGGGCCGCTCAGGGCAGGCCGCGACTGACTGGAAGATGAACGCCGAGCTGCTGAGTTATTCCCGAAACAAGGGGCTGTTTGCGGGCATCGACCTGGACGGAACGAGCGTGACTCAAAACAAGGACGATACGGAGATCTATTTTGGCGGTCCTCAGGATTTTCAGTCTGTGCTCAAGGGTAACGTTCCTGTGCCGCCGGGCGCGGTGGAGTTTGTGCGCGATGTGGCCCGCCATTTCATAGCGGCAAAGAACCAGTGATGGCCGCGACCGCCGCGCGACTCAGCGGGGCTGCACTTTAGACTTGAGGCCTGCCCGGACCAAAGCCGGGCAGTCTTGTCCATGTGTCGGCGAGCCATGAAGAAGGCCTAGAATAGCGAATGCACCTCCCTGGGCCGTAGACTGTGTACCGAGCGATGCGGGAAACCCTGGAGTATTGGCTTGTGGTTGTTGTGGCGCGCGCTCTGGGCGCAATGCCGCGCCCCCTGGCGCGGCTCTGGGCGCGGGTTCTCGCGTTCAAGGTCTACTGGATCTTCGGGCGGCTGCGCCGGGTAGGGGTGCGCAACCTGGAGATGGCTCTACCGGAGCTTTCATCCTCGGCCAGAAAGAAAATTCTTCGCGGAGTTTACGTCCATTTGGGCTGGCAGCTGGTGGAGTTTTGCCGGATGACGCGGTACACGCGGGAGAATACCCGGGATGAGCTGCGCACCGACGGGCTGGAACACTATCTTGACGCCCAGGCCAGGGGCAAAGGGGTGCTGATTATCACTGGGCACCTGGGCGCGTGGGAGCTGTCGAGCTTTTACCACTCGCTGATGGGCCATCCCATGGGGATGGTGATCCGGCGGCTGGACAACCGGCGGCTGGACGCTTATGTGAACAGGATCCGCTGCCTGCACGGCAACTACGTGCTGCACAAAGATGACTTCGGCCGCGGCCTGCTGACCGCCATGCATGCAGGCGGGACGGTGGGGATCCTGATGGACACAAACATGACGCCGCCGCAGGGCGAATTCGTGCGCTTCTTCGGCATCGAGGCCTGCACGGCGACGGGGCTGGCGCACGTTGCGCGAAAGACCGGGGCTGCCGTGCTGCCGGGCTTCATGCTGTGGGAGCCGGCGGAGAAACGGTATGTCCTGCACTTCGGAGCAGAGGTTGAAATTCCCCGCTCGACCGACGTTGCCGCCGACATTCTGGAGGGTACTGCGCGGTGCACGAATGCAATCGAGGCATGGGTGCGGCGTTATCCCGACCAGTGGCTCTGGATCCATCGCCGCTGGAAGACGCGCCCCCTGGGCGAACCGGGGCTATATTGATTCTTGGGAACTGATCGGAGAGCGCCATGACCCTGGGTGAATTGGTTGACGCGCTGGGCGGCGAGATCGTGGCCGGCGGCCCGGAGATCGTGATCGGGGATGTGAACGAGATCGCCGCGGCCAAGGGCCTGGACCTGGTCTTTGCCGAAGACACCGAGAATGCTGCAGAAGCCCTCAAGAGCAACGCATCGGCGGTGGTGCTGAAGCCGGGGCTGGTTGAGTCGGCGCCCGAGGGGAGCCACGTGGGTATGGTGGTGGCGCAGCAGCCGCGCCTGTGGTTCGCGAAGGCCGCGAAACTGTTGACGGGGGCGCCGCCCATGGGTGGAGTACACCACCTGGCAATCCTTGGAGGGCAGGTGGAGATCGGCAGCGGAGCGACAATTGCTGCCGGCGCGATCGTGGGCGACCAGGTGAAGATCGGCAGCGGAACTCGCGTCGAAGGGGGCGCGGTGATCGGCGCGGGAGTCAAAGTGGGGTATCACTGCCGGATTTATCCGCGCGCGGTGATCTATCCGGGGACCACGATCGGAGACCGTGTGGTGATCCACGCGGGCGCGGTGCTGGGCGCGGACGGATTCGGCTATGTGCGCGACACCGCGACCGGCGCGTACACCCAGTTTCCCCAGGAGGGAACACTGGTGATCGAAGACGACGTTGAGATCGGGGCCAACTCCACCATCGACCGGGGGGCGCTGGCGGAAACCCGCATCCGGCGGGGAACAAAGATCGACAACCTGGTTCACGTAGGGCATAACTGCGACATCGGCGAGGATGTGATCCTAGTTGCGCTGACGGGAATCAGCGGCTCCAGCACGGTGGGCAACGGCGCCGTACTGGCCGGGCAGGTGGGCATCGGCGACCACGCTCATGTGGGGCCGGGCGTGATCCTGGGCGGGCAGGCGGGGGTGTTCAGCGGCAAGACGGTCACTTGCGATGGCATGCTACCGGGGAGCGTGCTGTGGGGCACACCCGCTCGGCCTCTGAAGCAGGTGCTGCGCGAGCAGGCGGTGCTGAGGCGGCTGGCAAACCGGCCGCGTGGCGCGGAGACCGGAAAGCGGGAATAAGGCTATCCGCCGCGATTTCCGCGCTTCGGTGTCAGAACGGCTTTTCGGTAAGGAATGGCTCAGGCTTGAGAGTGCCGTCGCGCTGCTTGACCAGCATCTGAACTTTGCCTTCGGCGGCGTCCAGTTCCTGCTTGCAGGCGGCTGAAAGTCCCACGCCCTCTTCGAAAAGCTTGAGGGATTCTTCGAGCGCAAGGTCGCCTTTTTCCAGTTGATCGACAATGGATTCGAGCTTCTTGAGCGATTCTTCAAACGACGGCATGGCGTTCACTCCGAGTGGGTATGGGCCGGCGGCAGCGCATTGTGAATGATCTCGGCGGCCACGTCGAAGCGGCCAAAGGGAGCGCTGACCTGCACGCCCTCGACGTATGGACGCACCGCTTCGAGCATCTCCTGCGCAATCCTGATGCCCTCGGCGCGCGCCGCATCCGGGGTGTCCGCCTGCGCCATGCGCAGCATGATCTCTTCCGGCATGGAGGTGCGCAGGTCGTTTTTCATGAATTCGGCGTTGCGCAGGCTGGTCAAGGGCCAGATTCCGGCAATGACTGGAATGCGGTGATCCCGGATCTGCTCCAGAAAGTGCTCCAGCAGGCGAAGATCGAAGACCGGCTGTGTGACCGCGTACTCGGCTCCGGCGTCCACTTTGTAAAAGAAGCGTCGAAGTTCGTTTTCCATGTCCGGCGCGCCGGGGTTGGCGGCCACCCCGATGGTGAAGTTGGTGCTGGCCCCGATGGAGTTTGCTCCGCTGTCAAGACCGTGGTTCAGGCGCTCGACGATGTTGACCAACCCGATGGAGTCGACGTCAAACACGGCAGTAGCGTCAGGATAATTTCCCATTTCAGGCGGGTCACCGGTGCGGCAGAGGATGTTGCGCAGGCCAATGGAGGAGACGCCCAGCAGATCGGACTGGATGGAACGGAGGCTGCGATCCCGGCAGGTGTAATGGAGAATGGTTTCGATCCCGGTGTGTTGTTGAATCTGGATGGCCAGGCTCTGCGCGCTCATGCGTGCCGAGGAGCGCGAAGAGTCGTGAATGTTGATGCCATGGACGCCGAGCTGGGCCAGCAGCTGCGCGCCTTCGATTTCTTTGGAGCAGTCGATGCCCTGGGGCGGAACGAACTCCGCCAGGGTAATGAATTTATTTTGCGCAAGGAGCGAGCCGAGACGCGATCGTTCTCCGAGCGGCGCGGGCGGAACCTCGGCGTTGGGGGCCGGAGGTGTTCCGGAGATCTGAATGTGTGCCTGCTCATCGAGGGCGCGCATAGCCGCGCGCATGGCGCGGATGTGATTGGGCGTGGTTCCGCAGCAGCCTCCGACGATCTCGACCCCGGCGGCAATGGATTTGCGCGCGAAGCTGGCCATGTACTCGGGCGAGCAGAGGTAGACATTGCGCCCTTCGACGGCCCGCGGCAGGCCCGCGTTGGGCATTGCAGCCAGAGGCAGGGAAGTGGCAGGGCGCATGGCTTCGATCGCCGTCAGCACGCTGGTGGGGCCGGTGGAGCAATTGACACCGACGGCCGCGGCGCCCCATTCGGTGAGCAAAGCCGCAGCCTGCGCAGGCGAAGAGCCGTCGAGGCAGTTGCTGTCGTCATCGACCGTGACCATCACCAGCACGGGCAGATGCGGGGCTGCCGATCGCGCCGCTTCGAGAGCCTCTCGGGCTTCGTTCAAGGCGGGCATGGTTTCGACGATAAGCAGATCGACGCCGCCAGCGGCGAGCACGGCAATCTGCTCGGCGAACGCGGCGCGGGCTTCATCGAGCCCGGTCTTGCCGAGCGGTTCGAGACGGACTCCCAGTGGACCCACCGACCCGGCCACCCAGGCTTCGCCGCCCTGTTTTTCCTTGAGGCGGGCAACGGCCTGCCTGGCAAGCCGCACTCCGGCCGCGTTGATCTCTGCAACCTTGCCGCCCAGGCCCTGCCGCGTGAGCCGGAAGCGATTGGCGCCGAAGGTATTCGTCTCAAGAATCTCCGCGCCGGCCTGCAGATACTCTTCGTGCACGGAAAGGATCAAGGCAGGGTCAGAGAGGTTCAGCTCGTCATAGCAGCGGTTGATGAAGATGCCGCGCGCATAGAGGACCGTGCCCATGGCGCCGTCGGCCAGCACGGGACGGTCATGAAAGATGTCGGCGAACTGGGTCATCCTGTTGTCATGCTAACGCATCGGCTGGGGTGCTGCGGCCCGCCGGGCGCCGCCATGGGGCTTCCTGGGCGCTCGCCTCCCGGTGCCGGAAGACTGGGTTGCTTTGTTATACTTCGGGAGTCATAACTTAGGCAGAACCTGGTTCCGGGCAGCAGGACTCCACCCTGCGGGCAAGGCCCAATTGCCGTCAAATTTGTGCATGCTGCGGCTCGCTGCGCGTATTCAATCGAGGTAAAGGATTTTGAAGAAGAGAAGTCTTTGGATGAGCGCGAGCGCGGCCCTGGTGGCAGCAGCAGCGTTGGCAGGTTGTGGCAGCACCACTTATTTTGCCGGTCGGCAGTTACCGCCCAGCGGGCTAAAAAACCGTGTCATGATCGCTATTCAAAATCCCAGCGCGCTGACTCAGGGCGCGCTGCAGATCGTCGACGCCTATTACGACACTCGCAGCGGGTACACCGGCCAGCCGGCGTCTTTCTCGATAGCCGGCTACGGCGGTGCGCTCCCCATCTCCATCCAGAGCATGCCGGAGGAGGAAGTGGGATATGTCTATGGCAACGGCGGCGGCGGCAGTTTCACACCGGCCAACTACGCCAGCGAGAAGTCAACCGGGAGCGTCAGCGGCCTGAACGGATTGTCTTCAAGCATCTTCATCAGCCGGAGCCAGCAATACGTATTCGCGGCCAGCCAGCAGTCGCATGTCCTGACGGTCGTGAATCAAGGCACGGGCGGGTCTTATCCCCTGAATCTTCCCGGCGTTTACCGGGTCAGCGTGAATCCTGGCGGTTCCGTGGCGCTGGCTTTCGCTCAGAACTCCAACTACCTTTACTATCCGGTCGCGCTCACCACTGGTCAGACCCTGTCCTATTCCGGCGGCCCTTCCACATGGCCGCTCGGCGCCGTGGATTGCGAGCCGCAGAACGCGCCCGGCTGGTGCCTGATTCAGGCGCTCGACCCGACCAGTACGAAGACGAACATCAAGCCGCTCAGCTTCGACCGGCCGGTGAAAGCGGTGTTTTCGGCCGACGGCAACACGGCTTACGTTCTTAGCTGCGGGCCCGAGTGCGGCGGCACCACCTCGTCCATCACGCCGCTACCGATTGCGCCCATGATCTTTCTTCCCGGCCAGGGATCGGGCTTGTTGCCCACGCAAGGCCAGATTGCATCCTGCTCGACGAATACGGCCAATTCATGTAGTCTGCCCATCCCCGGCGGATCGAGCAACGCCCTGGTCGTTTCCTCGACCATGTATGTCGTCGGCCAGCAGCCGCAGGTCATCAACGGGCAGACCCTCTTTGGCGGCAATCTGACGGTGCTGAATCTCACCGCCGGCGCTTCCGGATGGGCCACCGTGACCACCGCGGCCGCCATCAGCGACGGACAACCGGGCGCGGTCAGTCGCATGATCGAGGCGGACGACAATACGCTGTGGATCGGGATGTCGGGATGCACGATCGGGGTTCGCTACGCGACCAATCCCGCCGGTGGGTACGGCTGCCTGACCATGTTCAACACCTCCACCAACACGGTAACCATGCTGGAGCCGTATATCGGCGACGCGACCGGCATTGCCGCGGTGACCGGGCTGCACAAGATCTACACAGCCGAAGGCGGCCAGGTATATATCTACTCCACCGTCGACGGTTCGACGCTCGACAACCAGTACGTGACGGTTACCGGTACGGCCTACGACGTGGCGTACATGGACGCGATTACCGATACCGACAACAGCGTTTACTAAACGAAGATGGCTGACGATTTTCGCGCCGATGTTCTGGCCATCGCCGCTCATCGCGATGATGTGGAACAGACCTGCGGCGGAACCCTGCTGCGGATGGCTGCGCGGGGCCTGCGTACGGCCATCCTCGATCTCACCCAGGGAGAATCAGGAACCCGCGGCACGGCGGAAGAGCGTGCGCGCGAGGCTGCGGAGGCTGCGCGAATCCTTGGCGTGGGATGGCGTGAGGCGCTGCGGTTTCCCGATGGGGCAATCGAAAACACACTGCCCAATCGAATGGAAATCGTCGGCGTACTGCGCCGGCTGCGGCCGCGGGTGGTGATCCTGCCTTACTGGCAGGCGCGCCATCCAGACCACGCCATGGTGGCCACGCTGGGCTATGAATCCTGCTTCCTTGCCGGTTTGAAAAAGGTCGAGACGGATGCGGAAGCTCATCGGCCCTTCAAGATTGTCTATGCCAGCCTGTACGCGGACGTGAGGCCCAGCTTCATCGTCGATATCACGCCGTTCATCGAACAGCGTCACCTGGCGCTGTTGGCTTACCGCTCGCAGTATGCCAACCAGGCCTCGGGGGGAGGCCTGTTTGTTCCGGAAGAAGAGATTCGAGAGCGCACCTATGCCGAGGCGCGCCACTACGGTCTGCTGGCTGGAGTGCGGTATGGAGAACCCTTTGTGCAAAAAGAAGTGGGACTCGTGGACGACTTGACTTTGGTGCCGGTTCAGTCGATCTGACGGCGCTGACTCTTAAGGCGGAGGTAACCGATGAGCCAGACCTGGGACCCGCAGACTTACGCTCAAAACGCCGCATTCGTTCATGAACTTGCTGGAGGGGTGCTTGAGTGGCTGGCGCCGCAGAACGGCGAGCGCATTCTCGATCTTGGTTGCGGCGACGGCCAACTGACCGCGCGCCTCAAGGATTCGGGAGCAGATGTAACCGGAGCGGATGCGGACCCGCGCATGGTGGATGCGTCGCGGGCACGCGGCATTCAAGCGCATCATGCCGCTGCTGAGTCGCTGCCCTTTGCCGAGGGCTTTTTTGACGCCGTATTTTCCAACGCGGCATTGCACTGGGTGCGCGATCAGGACGCCATGATGGCGGAAGTGCGCCGCGTACTGAAACCCGGCGGCCGCTTTGTAGCCGAGATGGGCGGCCATGGCAACATCGCCGCCATTCGTGTTGCGCTGATGGCTGCGCTCGCCAGGCATGGCTGCGCGGGCCGTGAAGAAGGCGAGAATTACTACCCCACCGCGGCGAGCTACAGGCGCCGTCTGGAGCGACACGGTTTCGACGTGGAACGAATGGCGCTGATCCCGCGGCCCACGCCGCTCGGCGAAAGCGGCATGGCAGGGTGGCTCCAAACTTTTCGCAAGGGAGTCCTCGACACCTTGCCTCACCCTGTTCGGGAACAGGTCATCGAAGAGACTTGCGAGTTGCTGGCTCCGGCGCTCCGCGACGAGGATGGAAATTGGATTGCGGACTATGTCCGCCTTCGATTTGTCGCGACCGCGCCGGGCCCCTTTAGACGTAGCTTGTCGTAGAACTGCCCTGATTCGCGGTCGCTTCCTGGTATTTCTTTAAGCTGGGTGAGTCAGCGGCGAGCGTCTTTAGCCGGAACAGCAACCCTGCCGCGGTGGCGCCTAGGCACGGAAACAGCAGGAACAGCCACACCTGGTGCATCGCCTGTCCGCCCACCAAAAGGGCCGGACCGAGGCTGCGGGCCGGGTTCACGCTGACGCCGGTAATGTGGATGCCGGTGATGTGGATCGCCACCAGCGTGATGCCGATGGCCAAGCCGGCAAACCCCGTCGGCGCTTTTTCCTGTGTCGAACCCAGAATCACGATCAGGAACAGGAGAGTGGCCACAAATTCGAACAGCATGGCGGAAGTCATGTTGTAGCCGCCCTGATAGCCGGGGCCCCAACCGTTCTGTCCGAGGCCGCTGGTGGCAATATCGTAGCCGCCGCCGACTCCGCTGATGATCATGTAAACCACCCAAGCAGCGATGAACGCGCCCAAAAACTGTCCAACCCAATAGCCGAGCATGTCCTTCAGCGACATGCGTCCGGCCGTGTACACGCCCAGGCTCACCGCGGGGTTGATGTGGCAGCCGGAGATGGGGCCAATCCCATACGCCGCGGCGATCAGCCCCAGCCCAAAGGCGAAGGCGATGCCGAGAATGCCAACCAAGCCGGGCACTCCGCCGGTAACCACCGCCGTGCCCACGCCAAAGAACACCAGGAAAAAGGTGCCCACGAGCTCCGCGAAGTACTTTTTCATGTTTCCTCCTCCAGGTTGGATTTCTTGAGTCCGCACGGGCCGGGTGCGGTGCGAGTTTGCATTTCCGGGCAGACCTCGACAAGATTCCTGCCCAGCGCGAGGCGGCCTCTCTTGAGCGGTGTCAGGCCGCTTTTATGTGCCGAATATGCCAGGCAGTCTTGCAGAGGGCGCTTGGCGCAGTCAAGGAAAAAACGCGCGTCGCCAACCAGAAATGGAGGTGCAAATGGCAGCGTGCCCGCATGCAATGCGCCTCCGAAACGACTGCATCCCCCGACTCAAATTCACCGGACGTCTGCAAATCTGTTTGCCTGAATGACTCTGTTCATGATTTCCGGCGGCCTATGCATCACCCGAACTCAACTCCCACCACGACGAGGACGCAACCTGGATTGCGGCTTACCTTCGCCTTCGGTTGATCGCGATCGCGTAAGGAATCGATTCCCGGGGGCGTATTGTGTCCCTTTGTTGCATCCGGCGTCGTAGTCGCAGGACCGTCCCCGCCGTACAACCGGGGCTGGGGAGGTGCGTCTAACGAAGTAGCAGCCCGTTCGATATGGCGCTCACCACCTTTATGCACCTTCCCCGCCTTGAACGCCGTCCCGAACTGGATGCATTGCGTGGGCTCTTCCTTGTCTGGATGACGCTGACGCATCTGCCTACGCGTTTCAGCGACTTTGTGAATTCGCCGATTGGATTTGTCTCCTCGGCCGAGGGGTTTGTCTTTGTTTCCGCGCTGCTGGTGGGTCGCCTTTATTTCCGCGACCTGCTCACCGATGCCTCAGGCGTGCGCACGCGCTTGTGGAAGCGTTCGTTGAAGATCTACGGCTATCACCTGCTGATGCTGACGCTGTTATTCACCGTGGCCGCGGCTTTTGCGGTGCACACCCACAGAGCGGCAATCAGCAATCTGCTCACCTTTTATCTCGCCCATCCCTTTGTTGCCATCGTCGGCTCGGTGCTGCTGCTTTATTGTCCGCCCCTGCTCGATATCCTGCCCATGTATGTGACGTTCCTGTTTTTCACGCCGATGCTGCTTTCCGCGGCGGTGAAATTCGGCTGGCGAACGATTCTTTTCCTGAGCGGATGCATCTGGCTGATGGCGCAGTTTGGACTGCGCGACATGGTGCACAACTGGATTGTGCATCTGACTCACCTCAATATCCCGCTGCAGGAAGGTGGGGCGTTTAATCTTTTCGCCTGGCAGGCGGTGTGGACGGTGGGCCTGTGGGTCGGGGCCCGGTCGGCGACGCGCGATCATACCTTTGAAGATCCGCCGGGCTGGCTGGCGGCGTCGTCCTCTGCACTGTGCCTTTTCTTTATCGGAATCCGCTGGGGCTGGCTGGGGCCTCACCTGACCCAGCAGGCGCTGGACCTGCAACTGGATAAGTGGCATATCGGACCGCTGCGACTGATCAACCTGGTGACGTTCTCGATTGTCGTTTACTGGCTGCGAAGGCACCTCATAAAGCTGGTCGCGATCGAGCCGTTCCTGACCCTGGGCAAAGCTTCCTTGCAGGTGTTCTGCACCCACATCGTCTTCGTATTTTTCGGACTCGCGCTGCTGGTCCGGGACGTTGGAGATGACGTAGGCGCGCCCCTCGAACAGTTGCACGGGACTACGGCAATTTTGCTTTTGACGGTCACCTTTACGGCGCTCTTCCTGGTAGCTGCGCGCGAAGTCCGAAAGCGAAGGGCGCGCCGCCTAAGTAAGGAAGGGGTCGGCAATCAGGTTGGTTTGGCCGCTGTCCAGGGCGGAGTCTCTGAAATGACCTCGGGTAAGCCGGAAACGAAGGATATGTCGGAGAGGGCCATTGCCCTCGATTTCGATACCCCGGCCTATGCGGCAGAATTATCTGTCGAGCCTGCGGGGCATGCTTCGCTGTGCTGTTCAGAAGAGCTGCCTCCACCCTCCGGAGTGGCATAGAAAACCGCCTGTCGGGCGCTGGCGCCGCAGCCCAAATTCATCAAACGTTTGCAATTTATTTGCCTGCCTGCATTACCCTGTTAACAGTTCCCGGCGGCTTGTGCTTCATCCACCTCAACCTCCGCCAGGGCGAGGGCTGACCGTTTGAGCCAATCAGTGTTTGTTCTGGAAGACGACCCGGATATCGCGCGTCTGGTGCAGCATCATCTCGAAGCGGCGGGCTTTGAGGCCCGGCTGTTTCACACTCCGACCAACCTGATTCCCGATGCGGAGCGGAGCGCCCCAGCGCTCTTTCTGCTCGACATCATGGTTCCCGGCGGGGATGGGCTGGACGTTTGCAGGCGGCTCAGGAATCACAACGGCCTGTCCACGGTGCCGATCATTTTTCTGACCGCGCGGGCGGGCGAAAACGACCGTGTGCTGGGTCTGGAACTGGGCGCCGACGACTACATCACCAAGCCCTTTTCGACGCGCGAGCTGGTGGCCAGGGTGAAGGCAGTGCTGCGCCGTTTTGAGAGACCGTCTTCGCCTACCGTAATCAGCTTTGAAGAGGTGATTATCGATGCAGGGGCGATGCAGCTGAAGGTTCGCGGCGAACTGACCACCACCACCGCCACCGAGTTTCGTCTGCTTGATTACCTGGCCCGGCACCCCGGCCGCGTCTTCAGCCGCGACCACCTTCTGGACGCTGTTTGGGGAGATGCGCGTTTTGTTACCCCACGATCGGTCGACGTGTATGTGCGCCGCATCCGGGAAAAGATCGAAGTCGATCCGGAGAACCCGAGGTACCTGAAGACGGTGCGCGGGGCGGGTTATCGCTTTGAACTGCCCAGGACCGAATAGTCCCGGACTTCGCCTGCTTCGTCAGCCGCGCTCGAACTGTCCAACTGCGAATTCGGTTAGACATCGTCCCCCCGAACCCTCAAACAGGGGCTAGATTTGAAGAAGCAATGCCTTCCATGACCTCAAAAGTCTTTCTCAAGCTGCTGGGCCTATTCGTGCTGCTGCTGGTGTTCCACACGCTGGTGATGGAGTTGCTGTTTCATCGCTTCGTGGAACACACCGCTGGAGGAGGGCTGCGGGCCCTGGGCCGCGAGGCGTTCTGGTCGGGATTGATCGCGCTGGGCATTGCGCTGCCGCTGGCGGCGTGGGTGGCCGGCCGCATCTCGACCCGGCTGCAGCATGTGATGGATTTCGCCCGGCGCATTGCGGATGGGGATATGACGGCCCGGCTGGAGCTCCGCAAATCCGATGAATTGTCTCCGATGGAAGCTGCATTGAATCAGACCGCGGAGCGTCTGGGGAAGGATTTTGCGGAGATCGAGAGCGGTCGCCATGAACTGGCGGTGATGCTGGACTCGATGCAGGAAGCCGTTGTGGCGCTCACTCCGGAGGGAACTGTCCGCTGGTCGAATTCGGTGATGCAGCGAATCGCGGGCACGCAGATTCGAGCCGGCCGCTCGCTGGTTTATTCGGTTCGCGATCCCGAACTGCTGGCCTGTATCCGCGGCGCCCTGGAGCGGCGCGAGCTTTGCATCGGGCGCGCCAGTACGCTGGCTCCGGGGCGGGTGTTTGAAGTAAATGCCGCGCCCTTGCCCCTGGGTGGGGCTCTGGTCGTGCTGCACGATGTGACCGGCATTGAGGCGGCGCAGAAGTCGCGGCGTGAATTTGTGGCCAACGTGAGCCACGAGCTGCGGACTCCGCTGACCTCGATCCAGGGATACGTGGAGACGCTGATTGAGGATCCCAATCCGGGGCCGGAGACAACGCGCGAATTTTTGGGTGTGATCCTGAAGAACGCAACGCGGATGAACCGGTTGACCGAGGACTTGCTGGCGCTGGCCAGCGTCGAGAGCCCCGACTACAAACTGACGCTGCAGCCCTCCCGCGCCAGCGTGCTGGTGAAGGACGCCATCGACTCGCTGGGTGGTATTGTTGTGGATTCCGGTGTGAAGCTGCAGTCGGGTGGAGCGCCCGATTTGCCGGTTATGGCCGATCCTGACGCCATGAATCAGGTCTTCGGCAACCTGATCGAGAACGCGTTGAAGTATGGCAAAGAGGGCAAGCGCATCCGCGTGGGCGCGCGCGAGCTGGCCTCCGAGGTGCAGTTCACCGTGCAGGACTTTGGGCCAGGGATTTCCTCCGAGCACTTGGAGCGCATCTTCGAACGCTTCTACCGCGTGGACAAGGCGCGCTCGCGCGAGTCGGGCGGCACGGGACTTGGCCTGGCCATCGTCAAGCACATCGTGCAGGCGCATGGCGGGCGAATCTGGGCTGAGAGTGAGCTGGGTAATGGAGCCTCGTTTCACTTCACGCTGCCGCTGGTTCAGACTGCGCCGCAGCCATCCGCAAACTCGAATGGGTGAGATCTCGCTCGCAATGTCTCTCTGTCTCCGGATCGCCGTAACGGACCGGTAGCGGATTGCCCGCGTCATGGCGTGAATCGATGCAGTAGACTGATCTCTTGCGTGGGTTAAGGCGCTGGCGTAAGCGCGCCCGAACGCGTATTTGCTGCCCGCCCTGGAGAGAACCCGTGAAACTGAAATGGTTTTCAAGACGAGCCGGATCTCAAGGCCCGCTTGCCGCATTCATCCTATCGACCGCCGCCATGGCAGCCGCGCAGCAGCGGCCGCCGGCCATCCCCCTGATCGCTCACGACCCGTACTTCAGCGTCTGGTCCATGGCCGACCATCTTACCGACGAGGACACCAAACACTGGACCGGCGCGCGCCAGCCGATCGCAGGTCTGGCGCGGATCGACGGGCAGACTTTTCGTTTCATGGGCGTCGAGCCTCGCGATATGCCGGCGATGACGCAAACCTCGGTCCAGGTGACTCCCACGCATACCGTCTACACATTTCAGGCTGGCGGCGTCACGCTCAACGTGACCTTCTTCACTCCCGCATTTCCTCGGGATCTGGACGTGCTTTCACGGCCGGTTACGTACCTTGAGTTCTCAGCCACCGGCGCGGAAGCGCACAAGGTGACGCT
>Ga0182013_10005269_pt1 | contig 15114 bp, 14 predicted proteins | sample 612S2MmetaG_FD_120487 | JGI IMG/M metagenome (GOLD analysis project Ga0182013, IMG submission 120487) | Permafrost microbial communities from Stordalen Mire, Sweden - 612S2M metaG | ecosystem: Environmental > Terrestrial > Soil > Wetlands > Permafrost | place: Sweden: Stordalen | collected... | reverse complement strand
CGCTAGGCAGCGTCCGGATCGGGCGGGTCGAGGAACGGGTCCGGATTATTGAGCGCAACGGATCCCGCGACGGCCGTCGCCAAGACGATCCATGGCAGCAGCGTCGAATACGTGACCCACAGATCGGGATCGATACGCATCGCGCGCCGCGCCGAGAGAACCGTGAGCGCCGAGAAGTTCACCGTGACGAGCAGACCCAGCAGCGGGCTCTTGCGCCGGAAGAATGCGTAGCCGAACGAGAGATAGAGCAGCCACGTCGCGGCCCACAGCCGCAGGTATGCGGTACGGTCTGCCGACGGCGGCGCGTTGAGCACGCGCAGATTCCCCCAAATCATCAAGCCGTTGTTGATCCCCCAGGCGATCGGAAACACCCAGCCGGGCGGGGCGAACCAGGGCCGGTCGAGCGCTTCATAGCGTCCCGTGTTCGTGCCCAACAGTCGCGTCACGATATTGATCGCGGCGCCGAACGCCAGGCCGTCGCGCCAAGTATACACGCGGCGGCGGCGGTCCTCCGCCGGCGCCTTAGCGCCGGTCGACGGGAGAGCGGAGCGCGCGGCACGATCGAGGATCCAAGCCGCGACGTCGCCGAGCAGCGCCGCGCCGCCGGGGTCGTTGAACGGCTCGTGAAAACCGTCCGCAACGAGCCGCAGCGTGACGTCGCCCCCGGCGGCCGCGGCGAATCGTTGCGAGCCCGCGGCGGAAACGATGCGGTCGGCTGCGCCGTGAAGGATGTACGCCGGAATCCGCCAACGCGCGGCGGAATTCTGTGCGGCGGCCGCGGCCGCGATCATCTCGGCGACCGATAACGCGGGAATCTTGCCATGATGAACGAGCGGATCGGACGCATATGCCGCCACGACCGCCGGATCGCGCGAAAGCCCGGCAAGTTCGAGTTCGGCGAGTGGAGCGCCGGGAGCGACTTGCGCGACCAGCGAGCCCAGCGTCCGGGCGACGGGCGACGTCGCGACGCCCGACAGCAATGCCGGCGCGACGAGCACGACGCCGGCCAAGCCGGATGGATCGCGCTGCGCACTGCGCACGGCGATGAGTCCGCCCATGCTCGCACCCAGCAAGAACAGCGGCAGGCCCGGATGTTCGGCGCCGACGCGTCGCCGCATCGCAAGCGCATCGTCGACGCTCTGACCGAACGTGACCATCGCGGGCCGTCCGGGCGAACGGCCGTGCCCGCGTTGGTCGTAAGCATAGACGGCGATGCCGCGCTCGGCCAGGCGATCCATCGTTACCGCATGGCGTCCGGCATGCTCGCCAAACCCATGCATCAGCAGAACCGCCGCCCGTGGATTCGCCGGCACGCTTGCATACGTCCGTAAGTCGATCTCCGTTTGCCAAACATCCATTCACGCCGAGTTCGCGTCGAACGGTCGGGTTCACCCGCAGCTTTCGCCCGACGAAGCGCACGCAGCGCGGGTACAAGCCGCCGCATGGACCCTCAAAGATCGTCGGAACCGCTCTCCGGCGGCACGCACGAAACGGTCGAATCCGTCGCCGACCTCGACCGCGGTGCCGAAAGCAAAATCTCGTCGCATCAACGCTGGATCGAACGAACGACCTTGGCCGTCGGACGGCCGCGAGCGGTGTACGTCGTGCTGGCGTTCACCGCCGCATGGATCAGCCTCAATACCATCCTCGCGCCGCTGGGCCGCGCGTTCGATCCGCCGCCCTTCACCTATCTCGACTGCATCATCAGCTTGGCCGCATTGTTGATGACCATCATCATCCTGACGACCGAGAACCGGATTAACATTCACGACGCGCGCCGCGACCGGCTCGATCTCCAAATCAACCTCTTGAGCGAGCGCAAAATAAGTAAAGTCATCGAGATGCTCGAGGCGCTGCGCAGCGACAGCCCGGCGATCCCCAATCGTCACGATCCCGAAGCCGACGAGATGCGCTGCACCGCCGACACCGCGGCGATCGTGCGCGCCATCGACGAGCGCACGCCCGACAAGAATTAGCGGGCTCGCTGCCGCCCAGTTTCTCCCCGCTCCATGCCGCTCGCGACATAGAAGCGCTCGACCGGCGTCAGCCAGGTGTCGAGCATTCCATCATCGATGCAAAATCCGTCGGGATCGTCATCGATCAGGACGCCGATCTGCGACCGGTGCTCCATCACTGCGGCGCGTTTGCGCGCCAGTTCGCTTGCCGACAGAGCGATATCGCGAGGCTGCGCTTCGTCGCTTCGCGGCTGTTCGGCCGCCGCGCCGCGTACCGCCAACCAGACCGGATACGAATAGACCACGGGCCGGCGGCCGCAGATTGCAAGCGCGTCGCGCACGATCGCGGCCGTCGCAACGTGGTCGGGATGCGGATCGCGGGGCCACGGCGCGAAAACGACGTTGGCCCGCAGCCGTGCGATTCGTCGCGCGACCGCGGCAACGAGCTCGCGGCGCTTGTCCGTCTCGAGCTGCGCGAGACCGCTGTCGGGTGCGCGCAAAAACTCCGGCTCGCCGCGAACGCCCAAGCGGCGGAGCGCGGCGCACGCTTCCGCCTCACGAACGTCGCGCAGAACCGAGGGCGGGAAACGCTTGGATTTCGGATGGCTGGCCGCGCCGTCGGTAACGTAAACGACGCCGATCCGCGCGCCGCGGCCGGCCAGTCGCGCCAGCGTCCCTCCGCAGCCGATCGCATCGTCATCGGGGTGCGGCGCGACGACGACGACACGAGTGCGCGGGCGAACGGGTGGCCGGTGACGGCAGCGCCCTGCCGGGTACGAAACGCTCATGCTCAATCCTGAGATATCCGCCAATCGGCGACCGATCGATCGTCTTAGCCGCAACGCGAAGATCGGTCAACTCGGCGAACGCGTGCAACCCGTCGTCGCCGCCTTGCTCGCAAAAGCTGGTCTTCCGCTGCAAAATGTGCTGCACGGCACGGTGCTCGGTCATCCGCTGCATGCCATGGTGACGGACGTGCCCATCGGAGCGTGGACCGTAACGGCGGCACTCGATGTGTGTGAGCTCGTCGGCGGACCGTGCAACGCGGGCGCCGACGCCGCGCTCATCGTCGGCTTGGCCGGCGCCGCCGGCGCGATCGTCTCGGGCTGGGCCGACTGGTCCGACACCTCCGAAGATCCGCGCACGCTGGGTCTCGCCCACGCGATGGTCAACGGCGTCGCGGTAACGGGCTATATCGCGTCGCTGGCGCTGCGGCGCGGCGGCCGCCGCCGGTTGGGCCTGCTGACCGCGCTCGCATCCTACGGAGCGATCGCGGCCGGCGCATACATCGGCGGCGAACTCTCGTTCGGTCTGCAACTGGGCACCAAGCACACCGCCGAACCGATCGCGCCGCCGTCCGAATTCACGGCGGTGCTCGACGCCGCCGCGCTAACCGAAGCCGCACCGGCGCGCGCGATGCTCAACGGCATTCCGCTGCTGGTCTCACGAACGCCCGACGGCGTCAGCGCGATCTCCGCCGTGTGCACGCACCGCGGCGCTCCGCTCGCCGACGGAACGTTCGCCGACGGCTGCGTGACCTGCCCCTGGCACGGCTCGACGTTCGCACTCGACGACGGCCGCATCGTCAACGGTCCGGCCACATTTCCGCAACCGCGTTTCGAGGCGCGAATCAACGGCGAACGCATCGAGGTCCGCGCGCTGACCGTGTGAGCGCTTCGAGCAACATAACCGAGCGGCTCGCCCCGGCTTCCGCCGCCGCGGATTAAAACACGGTAAGTTCGAGAGGCGTTGGCCGCGGCGGCTCAAAATCGGTTGCTGCGGAGAGGCCCCTCCGGGGCCGACAGGACGCCGGTGCGAAAAACCGAAGCCCGGCCTGTTTGCGCGGTCCGCGAAAACGGTCCGCTCTTTACGTTTTTGCTCAAACCCCGAATCGGGAGAATCATGTCAGTAGTTAACCGCGTGGTCGCGGGATTTGCCACGGCCGCGCTCTGCGTCTCGCTCGGCGCGTGCAGTTCCGCGACCGCCGGCGGCGGCGGCGACGTCGCCTCGGTCAACGGTCAAAAAATCTCGCGCAACGATTTCGACAAGAAGCTCGAATCGGGCCCGGCGGGCAAATCGGTGCTCACGCAGCTCGTCCAGCAGGCTCTGGTCGATCAATACGCGACCACGAACAAGATCACGGTCTCCGACGACGAGATCGCCAAAAAAGAAGACGAGATCAAAGCCAAGTACCCGCCCGGCCAATTCGAACAGATTCTCAAGCAGCAGGGCTTGACCGAAACCGACGTTCACAACATCTTGCGCCAAACCGTCGTGATCGAAAAAGCGGTCGATCCGCAAATCAAAGTCAGCGATAGCGACATCAAAGCGTATTTCGACAAGAATCACACGTTGCTCGACAAGCCCGAGCAGGTTCGCGCCCGCCACATCCTCGTCGCCGATTTGAAAACGGCCAACGAAGTCGAGACCAAGCTCAAGTCGGGCGGCGACTTTGCGGCGCTCGCCAAGCAATACTCGACCGATCCTTCCACCAAGGACAAGGGCGGCGAGCTCGGTTTCTTCGGCAAGGGTCAGATGGTGCCGTCGTTCCAGGCTGCGGCGTTTTCCGCGCCGATCAACTCGATCACCGCGCCGGTGAAGTCACCGTTCGGCTATCACATCATCCAAGTCGAAGAAAAGAAACCGGCCACCAAAGCGACGCTGGCAAGCGCCAACGACCAGATCGTGGCCCAGCTCAAGCAACAGCAGCAATCGCAGCAGATTCCGGTGTTCCTGCAGCAGCTCAAGTCGGGCGCGAAGATCGACGTCTACGACGATAATCTCAAGGACGCGTTCCCATCGCCCCTGCCGGCCGCCGCAACCGCCGCAACCGCCGCGCCCGCCACGGCAACCGCCGCTTCCGCCCCGGCAACCGCCGCTTCCGCCCCGGCAACCGCCGCTTCCGCCCCGGCAACCGCCGCGCCCGCCCCGGCAACCGCCGCTTCCGCCCCGGCACCCGCCGCTTCCACGAAGTAGCCCGAATCGTCCCCGAGGGAGTCGTTCGCGGCCACCTCGGGGAATGGTCGCGGCGATGAGCCGTGCCGCCGGCGCAAAAGTGCCGTTCGCTCTCCGTATCGTCGGACTGGGACCCGGCGACCCCGACCTGCTGACTCTGGGCAGTCGCGAGTCGCTGCGCGCCGTCGGCCGCGTCGCGACCGTCATGGCGCCGCCGGCGCTGGCGCTGTTTCTCGAGAGCGACGGGGTCGCACTCGAACGCGGCCTCATCACCGATCAGTCGCTCTTCCTGCGGGGCTCGACCGAGGTGATCGACGGCTTCGTCGGCGCACTCGACGGGACGCCCCTGGCCCTGGGAGTGCTGGGCAATCCGCTCTCCGATTTCGTCGGGCTGCCGATCCTCTTGCGCGCTCTCGAACGGCGCGGATTCGGCGCCGAACTCGTCCCCGGCATGCCGCGGGCTACGCTCTCGGCGTCGATCACGATGCCGCTCGTCCCGCTTCCGCCCGGTTCGCTGCACCACACCTGGGACGATCTCGTCGAGATCATGGCCCGCCTGCGCCGCTCGTGCCCCTGGGACCGCGAACAGACACACGAGTCGCTGGTACGCTACCTGATCGAGGAAACGTTCGAGGTCGTCGAAGCGATCGAATCGCAAGACGAGGAGAACATCTGCGAGGAACTCGGCGACTTGCTCTTCCAAGTCGTCTTTCACTCGCAACTGGGCACCGAGCGCGGCAAATTCTCGGTCGCCGACGTCATCGACAATCTCTCGAATAAGATGGTGCGCCGCCACCCGCACGTGTTCGGCGACGTCGCGGTAGCAAACGTCGACGAAGTGTGGGCGAATTGGGAGCAGCTCAAATCGCTCGAGAAGGCCGGCCAGGAACGCGATTCGCGGCTCGACGGCATTCCTCAAGCGCTGGGCTCCCTCGCGCGCGGTCAAAAAATGCAGGAAAAAGCCGCCCGGGTCGGCTTCGACTGGACCTCCGCGCGCCAAATCACCGAAAAACTCGCCGAAGAACTGGCCGAACTGGGCGAAGCCCGCGAAACGGCCGGCCCCGGACGCCCCGACGACGCGCATGTCCGCGAAGAACTCGGCGACGTGCTGTTCACGGTCGTCAATCTCGCCCGCCGCCTCGGCATCGACGCCGAGGGCGCGATGCGCGACGCAAATCGCAAATTCGACCGCCGCTTTCGCTACATGGAGCAGCGCGCGCTCGCCGCCGGCGTCGCGCTCAACGACATGTCGATCGACGAACTCGAACAATTGTGGCAGCAAGCGAAAACCGCGGCGTGAACGTTTCGGCAGCACCCGAACCAGTAATTTTACGGGTCCGCATGAGCGCACACGAGGCGCACTACGGCGGCAACCTCGTCGACGGCGCGCGCATCCTCGCCCTCTTCGGGGACGTCGCAACCGAACTCCTGATCCGCACCGACGGCGACGAGGGACTCTTCGCGGCCTACGATCTCGTCGAATTCACGGCGCCGGTCTACGCCGGCGACTTCATCGAAGCTCGCGGCCGAATCACGCATTTCGGCAAAACATCGCGCACGATGGAGTTCGCGGCGACAAAAGTCATCACGGCCCGCACCGACATCTCCGCCACCGCCGCCGACGTCCTCGCCGAACCGCTCGTCGTCGCGCGCGCCCGCGGAACATGCGTCGTTCCCCAATCTAGTCAGCGCGGTCCCCGCACTGACTAGATTGGGGACCCCTTTGGCTGAAAAGTGCTCCGCCGCTCCGCGGCTGCGCACCCCCGCACGCAAAGCGCGCGGGGCCCCCAGTCGAGTCAGCGCGGTCCCCGCTCTGACTAGATTGGGGACCCCTTTGGCTGAAAAGTGCTCCGCCGCTCCGCGGCTGCGCGCCAGTTTATTCCCGGAGACAGCGCGGGGGGAGGCGACGCTTCGCCGGCGGGGCCTCGAACAAATTCGCGAAGCCCGGAGGGCGAGAGCGAATTTTTCGGGGGCAGCGATTTTCCAAGGATGGAAAATCGCGGGCGTCCCCGCCGGCGAAGCGTCGCCTCCCCCCGCGCGTGCCAACGCTCCAAACTTCTCGCCAACGAAATCCGCGGAACGCAATCGACCCGCCCTCGGAGCCCAAATCATTGCGGCTCGATAAGTTCCTGAAGGTCTCGCGGCTATCGAAGCGGCGCAGTGAGGCAAAGGAAGGCATCGACGCCGGCCGGGTAAGCAAGGACGGACGGCCGCTAAAGGCGGGCTACGACGTAAAGACCGGCGACGTGCTCGTCATCCACTATCGAACGCGGTTTCTGACGGTGCGCGTGCTGCTGGTGCCCGAGCGCGTGCTCCCGTCGCTCAAGCCCGCCGACATGTACGAAATCGTCGACGAGCGCAAAGACGATCCGCGCGACTGGCTCGATGGTTAGAAACGCGTCGGCGTTGTCGGCCGACGCCAAAGACGCGTTGGCGCGCGACCTGCCCAAAGCGGCCCACTGCCGGGCCACACTGCGCGCCGGACTGGCATATTTCGGCAGCATCGCGACGCCCGCGGGCTGGGCGTTCCGCACGCGCCGGCCGGCGATCGCGCGGCTGTTCCGCACGCTGCTCGATGACCGCAACACCGGACCGGTGCGGCGCACGCCCGAAGCGCGCCTGTTCCGCTCGACAACCTACGAAATCGACATCGACGACGCGCTGGCCGAGCCGCCGCCCAAGCCGCGGGCCCGCTGCGACCGGCGGATGGAACTGCGCGCCGCGTTTCTGGCGTGCGGGTCGCTGGCCAACCCGCAGCACGGCTACCATCTCGAATTCGTCTGCGCCGACCGCGAGCGAGCCGAGCGGATCGGCGGCCTCCTCGCGACCGAGTCGATCGCCGGGAAACGTTCGCTGCGCAAGGGCCGAACCGTCGTCTACCTCAAGGGGCTCGACGCGATCGTCGCGATGCTCTCGGCGATCGGCGCCTACGGCGCGGTTCTGCATCTCGAAGACGTCCGGGCGTTGAAAGAAACCAAGAACCGCATCCATCGCATCGTCAACACCGAAGCCGCGAATCTCGTCCGGGCGGCGAGCGCGGCGGCCGTCCAGCGCGAGGCGTTCGCCTTCCTCGCCGACGCCTACGGGCTGCGCAACTTATCTCCGGTTCTGCGCGAAAGCGCCCAGCTGCGGTTGGCGCATCCGGACGAGACGCTCGCCGAATTGGGTAGGCGATGCAACCCGCCGGTGGGCAAAGCCACGCTCAACGGACGCATCGCCGCGCTCATGCGCCTCGTCGAACGGCTCCGGACGACGGTGCCTGGCGCACAAAAGTTTCGCGCCGACCCGTCAGTTGGGGAAAGTATAGAGGACACGGCAGGCGCGGGCGGCTAAGGGTCTTATGCTATGCGCATTGGAATCAACGGCTTCGGCCGCATCGGCCGAAACTTCACGAAGTCACTCCTCGAACGGCATCCGACCCTCGAGATTGCCGCAGTCAACGACCTCACGAGTGCAGCGGAGAGCGCGCACTTGTTCAAATACGACTCAAACTATGGGATCTTCGACGGGGACGTCAGCGCCTCGGCCGACGGCATCACCATCAACGGGAAGCAGATCAAGGTTCTCGCCGAGCGCGATCCGGGCAAACTGCCCTGGAAAGACCTCGGCGTCGACGTCGTCATCGAGTCGACCGGACTCTTCACCGACGCCGCCAAGGCTCGCGCCCACATCGACGGCGGCGGCGCCAAGAAAGTGCTGATTTCGGCACCCGCCAAGGGCGACGACCTCACCGTGGTCTTGGGCGTCAACGATCAGCTCTACGATCCCGCCAAGCACCACGTCATCTCGAACGCGTCGTGCACGACGAACTGCCTGGGCGCGTTCGTCAAACCGATCGTCGATGAACTCGGTTGGGAAAAGGCGTTCATGTCCACCATCCATGCCTACACCAACGATCAGAACATCCTCGACGCGCCGCACAAGGATCTGCGCCGCGCGCGGAATGCCGCGACGAACATCATCCCGACTTCGACCGGCGCAGCCAAAGCGCTGTATCTGACGATCCCGGAGGTCAAAGGAACCTTCGATGGATTCGCGCTACGCGTTCCGGTGCCGACCGTATCGATGGTGTACCTCGTTGCGGTGGTCAAGAAAGAGACGACCAAGGACGCGCTCAACGCGATTCTGCGCAACGCGGCTACCGATGGACCGCTCAAAGGCATCCTCCAGTACACCGAAGAGGAGCTGGTCTCGACCGATTTCAAACAAAATCCGCACAGCTCGATCGTCGACGGCAAGCTGACCGGCGCCCAGGGCACGCTGATCCAAATCGGCGCCTGGTACGACAACGAGTGGGGGTACTCGTGCCGTTTGGCCGACCTCGCGGCGAAGGTTCTCGCGAAGATTCCGTCAGCGGTCTAGTGGGTTGCGCTTCGCGCAATCCGTCGCGCGCCGGCTTCGCCGAAGCCTCCCGCGAGCGACGTCGCCTGCCTGCGAAGGACTGCGCCTAGCGCAGTCCTCTCGCGGTCGGGGCAATGCTCGCCGCGCACTCGCCGTAGCCGTGGCAGCCGCCGTCGCCGCATTCGCGACGGCGGCGAACGCCGATGCCGCCGCAGCGGCGCAGCCGTTCGCGCTCGCCGATCTGGCCAACGTCGTGAAGATCGCCACACCGCAGATCTCACCCGACGGGCGCCGCGCCGTGGCGCTCATCTCCCGTATCGATTCCGAACACAACCGCGAAAACGACGAGATCGACCTGATCGATCTCGCGACCGGGATCCCACGCGTGCTGACGTTCGAGCGCTCGGGGCTCGAAATGCCGAAATGGTCGCCCGACGGCGGGCGCATCGCGTTCATCGCCGACAGCGGGCACGGTGACAACGCGCACGGGCAGGTGTACGTCATGCCGCTCGACGGCGGCGACCCCCAACGCGTTACCGCTGCTCCCGAAGGCGTCGACCAGTTCGCGTGGCGGCCCGACGGGCGCGCGTTGGCTTACGTCGCGGTCGACGCGCCACCCAAGAAGAGCGGTCCGCAACGCTTCGTCGATGCATACGAGGTCGGCAACGGCAGCAATCTGCTGCCGGGCGCGGCGCGCCCGCTGCGCGTCTGGCTGCAGCCGCTCGACGGTGCGAAGCCGCAACTCTTGACGCCCGGTCCGGGGAGCGTCACGGACGGCGAAGCGACGTCGACCCTCTCTTTCTCGCCCGACGGCTCGGAACTGGCCTACGACTGGGCGCCCGACGCGATCCTCAACGACGCCGATTTCGCAACGATCCGGCTCGTCGACATCGCGACCCGTACGGCGCGCCCGCTCACCGCGAACCGCAGCCGTGAGAAGGATCCGCTGTTTTCGCCCGATGGGAAGCGCGTCGCGTATCTGTATGCCGACGGCGACAACCAAACGCATCCGCAAGATGCCTTCGTGACGAGCCGCGGCGGCGGTACGGTGAACCTCTCGCGTCCGGTCGACCAATACGTCCACGACGCCGCCTGGCAGCCCGCGGGCGATACGTTGTATTTTAGCTCGACGTCGGGAACGCAGTCGGCGATCTGGCGCAGCAGCGCCGGCGAGAAACCCGTCCGGATCGATACCGGCGGCTTGAGCACGTTGTCCCCGCTCGCGGGCGCGATCGCCAAGGACGGAACGCTGCTTTACGTCGCCAGCGCGACCCAAGACCCGCCGGAATTATACGTCAGCGCGCCGGACGCCGCGCCGCGCAAGATCAGCGCGTACAATCGCATCGTGGCAAGCCGGGCGCTTGGCTCCAGCGAGCGCGTGACCTATCCCACCTCGACCGGAATCAGCGCCGACGCCGTGCTCGTCCGGCCGCCCGGATTCAGCCCGCGACGCAGGTATCCGCTCGTGCTCGTCATCCACGGCGGTCCGACCGACGCGTCGACGCAGAGCTTCGACGATTTGGCGCAGCTCATGGCCGCGCGCGGCTGGCTCGTCCTCGAGCCGAACTATCGGGGCAGCAACAATTTAGGCCGCGCCTATCTGGCCGCGATCTTCGACGACGTTTCGACCGGACCGGGACGCGACATCATGGCCGCGGTCGACGCGGTGCGGGCGCGCGGCATCGTCGACTCGGCGCGCATCGCCGTATCGGGCTGGTCGTACGGCGGCGTGATGACGACGTGGATGATCACGCACTATCACGTTTGGAAGGCCGCCGTGGCGGGCGCCGCCGTTACCGATTGGATCGCCGACTACGCCGTCGCCGACGACCTCGATGCCGATCTCTACATCTTTCGCGGCTCACCGTTCATCGCGCGGTACCGCCGGCGGTGGGTCCGCGAAGAGTCGATCACGTATGTTGCCGATGTCACGACGCCGGTGCTGCTCATCGCCGACCGCGGCGATGCGCGCGTCGCCAACGTCTCGTCCTACGAATTCTTTCACGCGCTGCGCGACTTCGGTAAGCCGGTGCAGTTCGTCGTCTATCCCGTCGACGGCCACTTTCCCCACGATCCGGCGCGCACGGCCGATATATTCGCGCGCTGGATGAACTATATCGGAGATCATTTTACGCTGTGAAGTTCAAGACGCTGCTCGATGTCGACGTGCGCGGCAAGCGCGTCGTCGTCCGCGAAGACCTCAACGTGCCGCTCAAAAATGGGGCGATCGGCGACGAAACGCGGATCACCGCGGCGCTCCAGACGCTGCGCTACCTTTCTGACCACGGTGCCAAGACCGTCATCCTCTCACACCTCGGCCGCCCCGACGGGAAACGCGATCCGAAGTACTCATTGCGGCCCGTCGCCGCGCGGCTCGCCGAACGCCTCAACGTTCCGGTGCAATTCGTCGACGACTGCGTGGGTGAGGCCTGCGTCGACGCGTCGCACGCGCTGCCCGACGGCGGCCTGGTGCTGTTCGAGAACGTGCGCTATCACGCCGAGGAAGAAGCCAACGACGCGACGTTCGCGCGCGAACTTGCCGCCAGCGGCGATATCTACGTCAACGACGCGTTCGGCACCGCGCATCGCGCGCACGCATCGACCGCGGGGATCGCCGCCTACCTGCCGGCATACGCCGGCTTTCTCATGGAAGCCGAACTCGCCGCGCTCTCGCGCTTGACCGACAATCCGGTCAAGCCGTTCATCTGCGCGATCGGCGGCGCGAAGGTCGTCGACAAAGTCGGCGTCTTCACCAACCTGCTCAGCCGCGTCGACGCATTCGTGATCGGCGGCGGGATGGCGAACACGTTCCTCGCCGCGCAGGGCGTGAACGTCGGCAAATCGCTGCGCGATCCGGACCTCGGACCCGCGACCAAGATCATCGCCGACGCCAAAGCGCACGGCATCACGCTGCACTTGCCGATCGACGCCGTCGTCGCCGACGCCTTCGACGCCGACGCGACCGCGACGGTCGTCGGGCTCGACGCCATCGGTGACCGGATGATCCTCGACATCGGTCCGAAGACCGCCGACGCCTATGCCGCCGCGCTGCGCGAGGCCAAAACGATCGTCTTCAACGGCCCGATGGGCGTCTACGAAAAACCGGCATACGCCCACGGCACGCAGGTCGTGGGCGAAGCGATCGCGGCGGCGACCAAAGCCGGCGCGACGAGCGTCGTCGGCGGCGGCGACGCGGCGGCCGCCGCGCACGCGCTGGGTTTCGCCGATAAGATGACGCACATTTCCACGGGCGGCGGCGCGACGCTCGAGTTTCTCGAAGGCAAGACGCTGCCCGGCGTTGCCGCATTAGAAGGAGTCACCGCATGAAAAACCTCGTCGTCGGCAACTGGAAGATGTTCAAAATCCCCGCGGAGGCGGTGAAGTTCGTTGCGGAATTGCAAGCGCTCGACCCCGATCCGGACGATGCCGACGCGGTGATCTGTCCGCCGTTCGTCGACTTGCCCGCGGCGGGCGCCGCGCTCGAAGGGGGCACGATCGGCCTTGGCGCGCAGACCATGCACTGGGCCGACACCGGCGCCTGCACGGGCGAGATCTCGGCGCCGATGCTCGTCGCCTGCGGCGTGAAGTGGGTGATCTTGGGTCACTCCGAACGCCGCGCCTCGTGCGCCGAGCTCGACACCACGATCAACAAGAAAATCCCCGCCGCCTTGGCGCACGGCATCACGCCGATCGTCGCGGTGGGCGAAACCGACGCCGAACATCAAGCGGGTCAAGCGCGCGAACGCGTCGTTTCGCAGATTCAAGCCGCTTTCGCGGGCATATCCGAAGCCGACGTCACGCGCTGCGTCGTCGCCTACGAGCCGATCTGGGCGATCGGAACCGGCAACGTCGACAGCCCCGAAAACGCCAACGCGATCATGGGCGCGATTCGGGCCGCCGTTCCCGGACTCGAGAAGACGCGCTTGCTGTACGGCGGCAGCGTCAAACCCGATAACATCGCCGCGCTCGTCGGCCAGGAGCACATCAATGGTGCGCTCGTGGGCGGCGCCAGCCTCGATCCGAAGTCGTTCGCGGCCCTGATCCGCAACGCGCGTCAGGGGGTCACCGCGTGAGTCGTCGCCCCCCGTTCGTCCTCGCGATCCTCGATGGGTGGGGCTGCCGCGACGACGCGTACGGCAACGCCATCGCCGCCGCCGACACCCCGAATTGGCGGCGGATGCTGCGTCAAAATTCCTGGACCGAAATCGACGCCAGCGGCGAGGCCGTCGGCCTGCCGCCCGGGATCATGGGCAACAGCGAGGTCGGCCACATCAACATCGGTTCGGGCCGCACCGTGCCGCAAGGGATCGTCGTCATCGACGCCCAGATCGCCGACGGCTCGTTCAAAACGATTGCGGCGCTCACGGGCGTCCTCGAGCACGTCAAGGCGAGCGGCGGAACGCTGCACTTCCTGGGCCTGCTCTCGGACGGCAAGGTCCATAGCTCGCAGGACCATCTCGAAGCGCTCATCGACGCGGCGATCGCCGCCGGCGTGCCGCTCGCGATCGACGCGTTTCTCGACGGCCGCGACGTGCCGCCGCGGTCGGCGAAAATCTACATCGAGCGGCTCGAGCAGTATCTTGCCGCGCATGGCCGCGCGGGCTCGATCTCATCGATCGGCGGCCGCTACTACGGCATGGACCGCGACAAGCGCTGGGACCGCGTCCAGAAAGCCTACGCGGCGCTGGTGCGGGGCGAAGCCGCGCACTACGCTTTGACCGCGATCGGGGCGCTCGACGCCGCCTACGCGCGCGACGAGAACGATGAGTTCGTCGTACCGACGATCGTCGGGCCGCCGCGGCCGGTCCGCGACGGCGACGCCGTGATCTTCTTCAACTTCCGGCCCGACCGCGCGCGCGAACTCACGATCGCTTTCAGCGATCCGAAGTTCAGCGAGTTTCCGGTCCATCATTTCACGAACTTCATCTTCGCGACGATGACGAAGTACGAGGAGTATTTCACCAATCCGGTGCTGTTCGGACCGCGTCCGCAGCTCGACACGTTCGGCGACGTCGTGTCGCGGGCCGGTCTGCGTCAGCTTCGTTTGGCCGAGACCGAAAAGTACGCTCACGTCACCTACTTCTTCAACGGCGGCCGCGAGGAAGTGTTCGAAGGCGAGGACCGGATCCTCATCCCGTCCAACCGCCGCGTGGCCACCTACGATCTCGCGCCCGAGATGTCGGCTGCCGACATCACCAGCGCGGCGGTCGAAGACCTGTCGCTTCACCATCACGACTTCATCGTCATGAATTACGCCAATGCCGACATGGTCGGTCACACGGGCAAGTGGGAACCGACCATCTCGGCCGTCGAGACGCTCGACGTTTGCTTGGGCCGGCTCGAGAACGCCGTCCTCGCAGCCGGCGGAACGCTCGCGATCACGGCCGATCACGGGAACGCCGAGGAGAAGATCGACAAAGACGGCAACCCGCTCACCGCGCACACGACCAATCCCGTCCCGTTCGTGATCGTCCGGGAAACGCCGGTCGGGCCGCTTGCGGCCGGCGGTAAACTCGGCGATGTGGCGACGACCCTCTTGCCGTTGCTCGGCTTGGAGGTCCCCGCCGCGATGACCGGGACGAATCTGCTCGCCGCGGTTCCGGCACCCACGCGATGACGCGATGAGATGACGCGATGAAATGAAGAAAAAGAAGCACGTCGAGGAGGCCGCGCAGTTCATCCAAAGCCGCGCGGGCGGCGATGTCGATTGCGCGATCGTGCTGGGTTCGGGCTTCGGCGGCGTGCTGCGCGACCGCATCGACGCGGCTGCCGTCGGTTACAAGAAAATCGCCGGCATGCCGCAGCCGACCGTTCCCGGCCACGCCGGCGAGGCATTCATCGGCGAACTGCACGGTCGCCGGGT